>Ga0209711_10001108_pt1 | contig 26899 bp, 17 predicted proteins | sample ArcticOcean_MG_C_7_FD_187441 | JGI IMG/M metagenome (GOLD analysis project Ga0209711, IMG submission 187441) | Marine microbial communities from western Arctic Ocean - ArcticOcean_MG_CB11_88 (SPAdes) (version 2) | ecosystem: Environmental > Aquatic > Marine > Oceanic | place: Arctic Ocean...
GGTTATCGGATGGTGAATTTGTTTTCACCAAGAAGGCTACCGATCAAATGGGCGCTGATCAGCTACAAACTATGATGGACGAAGCTGAGAAAGCCTATGACGGTGGTTTAATGAAGAAAGCATTTGGCGGTATGGTAGATGACATCCCTATGGATGAGCGTCAAGAAGACGAAGAAATTGACAATATGATGATTACTTCTAACCAGATGCCAAGTGTTAAGCAACGATAAGGCCACTCTTTAACTAGACCCCTTATTATTTTTTTTACCTAGAGGCCACCTTGAAGTATCAAGACCCTGTACTGAAAACGCGAACAGTATAGCCACCTTGAAAGACTAGCAAGCCCCAACAGGAGTGTGATGTATATGTCAACTGTAAACGAACAAATTGAAGAACCAACTGCAAATCCGTATAACTCTAAGAAGGACTGGCACACACCAGATGCCCCAAGTAGAGGTAAAGCAGATGCGCTTTTCTTTGAAGAACCCTCACAGGCTACCCGCAAAGCGGCCCCTGAACAAGAAGAGGAAGCACCCAAAGGAAGAACTAATTATAAAAAACGATACGACGATCTAAAGAAACACTACGATCAGAAGATAGCATCTTTTAAGCAAAAGGAATTAGAGCTTACCGCGATGGCACAAGAGACGCAACATGCGTATGCCCCGCCTAAGTCAACTGAAGAACTTGAAAACTTTAGAGAGCAGTATCCTGATCTATATGAAACTGTAGAAACTGTTGCACACTTACAAAGCGAACAACAGCTACAAGCTTTAAAAACTAAGATGACTGTTCTTGAAGAACGAGAACTAAACATCCAACGTAAAGAAGCTGAGTCTACGCTACGTTCTCGTCATCCTGATTTTGAGGATATACGCGGAGATGATAAGTTTCACGAATGGGCTAAGGAACAACCTGAAGCAATTCAAGGTTGGATTTACGAAAACCCAAACAATGTTTCATTAGCTATTAAAGCTATTGATCTTTATAAGATGGAAAATGGTATTCAAATTGGAAGTAAGCAGAAGGCAAAGAAATCACAAGCCCCCAAATCTTCAGCGGCAGATATGGTGTCCACACGGACAACACAAATAAATGCTAAAGAACCAAAGATTTGGTCACAACGGGAAATCGCTAAACTGTCTATAACTCAATTTGATAAATACGAAAGTGATATTGATGCGGCTATAATGGAAGGCAGGATAGTAGATTAAATATTATTGTCTTTTTTTAGGAGTAACACACAATGGCTTATAATGCCTCAGACGCTCTATTTGAGCAAAGTACAGACACTAACGGTAACTTTGGTAACTCAGTTTCCGGTCAAACTAACAGCTTCTTCATGCCCTCAATCTTTTCTAAGAAGGTTCTTAACTTCTTTCGGAAAGCATCGGTAGCAGAAGCAATTACCAACACTGACTATGCAGGTGAAATCTCAGGTTTCGGTGACTCTGTAAAGATCATCAAAGAGCCAGAAATCACTGTATATTCATATGAGCGTGGTGCTGACGTAACTCAGACTAAGCTAACTGACGTTGAAACTACTTTGATTGTAGATGTGGCTAACGCATTTAAATTCAAAGTTGATGATATTGAAACTGCTATGTCTCACGTAAACTTCAAAGAAGTTGCATCTTCATCTGCCGCTTACGCATTGCGTGACGCATTTGACGAAGGCGTAATTGCTAAGATTATTGCGGGCGTTTCAGCTTCAGCCCCTAACCACATCCTTGGTAGCGATAGTGCTACTGACCTAGCCGCAGGAACTTTTGACGGCACTGGTAACTTGGACATTGGTTCTGGCTCTACCGAACATGATCCTTTAGATGTGATGGCTCACATGGCGCGTCTACTTGACGAGCAAAGCATCCCAGAAGAAGGTCGTTGGTTCTTAGCTCCACCTAGTTTTTACGAGCAACTATCTCAGTCTAGCTCTAAGTTGATGTCTGTTGATTTCAACGCCGGACAAGGTTCTATCCGCAACGGATTGGTATCTTCTGGCAAGCTACGTGGATTTGACATGTACAAGTCTAACAACATTGCCGCTACAACTAACGCGGCAGGTCAGATAGTATGTGGACACATTAGCTCTACTGCAACTGCACAGACCATCACAAGCACTGAAGTCCTACGCGACCCAGACAGCTTTGGTGACATCTGTCGTGGACTGCACGTATATGGTGCTAAGGTTCTACGCCCAGACGCATTAGTATCTGCGTTCTACGGTATTGACTAAGTAAGCAATTAGAGAAGGGGGTGTAAAAGCCCCCTGATCTTTGAGAGGACAATATGGCAATTATTGGAAGTAATGAAAAGCCTATAATGATGAGAGGCAAAAAGAGAGGAAAGATATTAGGCGATACAGGAAGTTGGTATAAGCCTGAGAACAAAAAGAAGTATGAAGATAACTGGGATGCTATATTCGGCAAGCCTACTAAAACTACAAAGGCGAAATAACTCATGGCAACAACCTTTTTAACTTTAGCGAATGAAATCTTACGCGAAATAAACGAAGTAGAACTTACATCTAGTTCTTTTTCTTCTTCCGTAGGAATACAGACGCATGTAAAAGACGTTATTAATAGAGCTTATTTTGATATTGTTAACGAGGAACCTCAATGGCCTTTTCTGTCTTTAGAAGAAAGCGGCGAAACTGATCCTATGTACGGCAATACATTTGTTGAAACAGTCGCAGGTACTCGTTGGTATGAGCTAAAACCTGCAAGCTCATCACTCACTACAGATTATAATTATATAGATTGGGACAATTTCTATTTAACTACAGTCGGTGTTTCCGGAGAAACTGCTCCGTATGAAAGCCGCAATTTAAAATTTACAACAATTGAAGAATGGAAAGATTTTTTTAGAGTTAGTGAAAACTTAGACGATGCTGACACACAACAGTACGGTACGCCTAGCCGTGTAATTAAAAGCCCTGACAATAGAAAGTTTGGGCTTAGTGCTATTCCTGATAAAGTATATAGAATTTGGTTCTTTGCTTATGTTCAGCCTACAGCCCTTTCAGCATACTCTGATTTATTAGTGTTCCCTGATTCGTTTTCTGCTGTACTATTAAATAGAGCGCGATATTACGTACATCAATTTAAAGACAACGCTCAAGCGGCGGCATTTTCAAACGAAGATTATAAAAAAGGTTTAAAGAATATGAAACTTATTCTTATGGGGCCAACGCCTATTTATATGAAAGATGACCGAATGAGATTCGTATAGTATGGCCGGTTCACAACCTTTTGGTTTATCGTGCAAAGGTGGTTTAAATACTAACCTGAACCAATTTGAAATGTTAGCACAGCCGGGGCTTGCAACAGACCTTGAAAACTTTGAAGTCGATACAGACGGCGGTTATCGTAGAGTTAATGGCTTTCAAAGATTTGGAAACAGCAACCCGAATAGCGACAACCCGATTTTAGGATTGTTTGTTTATGCTGATGGCTTGATAGCTTGTTCAGGAACAAACATTTTTTTCACGCTAGATGGTTCTACATGGCTACAGATTAACAGGGCAAGCGTTGCCGGTAGCGGCGATAACTATACAGCCTTTACAGGCCGCTCAACGCTAACTAGAACCAATCAAGCGCAGTGTAGTTTTGCAGTATACGAAGGCGACACAACTTACGGCGAGCTTGTTATAGTTGACGAGTCTTCAGCTACAAAGCCTTTCTATTTTAAAATGACAGGCACTGGAGCATTAAGTAATAGAACATATTTTGCCGCAGAAATAACAGTATCAGGTTCTGTGTTTCCTACAACCTGCACAGTACACGACAGACACTTAATAGTTGCAGGAGATATTAATAATCCTAACACAATTTATTATAGTGCTACTGACGACATTATTAGCTTTTCAGGAACAGGTGCAGGAAGCATTAAGCTAGACGACAAAGTAATAGGGGTTCGTGGCTTCCGTTCTGACCTTGTAATATTTTGTAAAAACAGTATTTATAAACTTATAAATATTAATAATTCTGCGTCTATTGCAGTCCAACCAGTAACTAAAAACGTAGGTTGTTTAGACAAACACACAATTCAAGAAGTTGCAGGTGACTTAGTATTTTTAAGTCCTGATGGTGTAAGAACAATTGCAGGTACAGCACGTATTGGTGACGTTGAGTTAGGCTCAGTAAGCAGACAGATACAAAGTGTTGTTGAAACAGTAGCAAAGAGTATTGCAACTTTAATTGTAGATAGTGTTGTGTTGCGTCAAAAATCACAATACAGAATTTTTTACACAACATCAACTCAAGCCGCTGAGCAATCTAAAGGTATTATAGGTTCCTTAACTTCTAATGGCTTTGCATGGTCAGAAACATTGGGCATCCAAGCAAGAGCAATTACTTCTGGCTTTAGCTCAGACGGCACTGAAAAAACATTCCACGGAGATAGCGAAGGATATGTTTATACTCACGATGTTGGAAACTCTTTTGTACATTTAGGCGTTGAATCTAATATACGTGCAACTTATAAAACACCTAACTATGACTTTGGAGACTTTGGAACACTAAAAAACATGCGTTATGTTAAGCTTTCGTTTAGTCCCGAAGGTATTGCAGAGCCTGTACTAAGAGTACGATATAATTATGAGGACGACGATGTTCCTCAACCACTAGACTATAGACTGACAGCAGTGCCTACCCCCGCTATTTTTGGCACTTCACTGTTTAACACCACTATTTTTGGGGCATCTAATGATCCTTTAGTTCGCCAAGCAGTGCAGGGTGGTGGATACTCAGTAAGCTTTAGAATAAGAACAGATGATAAGAACCCACCTTTTTCAGTAAACGGTATGTATATAGATTATATGCCATCAACACGGAGATAACTAATGTCAGGCACTAGCTATACAAGACAAAGCACTTTTGCTGATGGCGATACAATCACAGCCTCACTTTTTAATACCGAATATAATCAACTAGTCGCGTCTTTTGCGTATGCTAGTAGCGGTACAACAGGACACCAACACGATGGAGGCGCAGGAGAAGGCGGTAATATTCATACAATTGGCGATCAAGACTTCTTAAACAAGATAGTTGTTGACAGCACTAACAACCGTTGGAGCGTCTTTGTAGAAGTAGGCGGTAGTGCCGTTGAGCAAGTACGCATTGAAGACGGTGTAGTATATCCGGTTACTGATAGCGACGTAGACCTTGGTACAAATGCTTTGCGTTTCAAGAACGCTTACATTGATAGCCTTACAGCTACTGGCAACCTTACAGTCGGTGGAAACATAACTGTAACAGGCAACGTAGACGTTGATGGCATTGTAGAGTTTGATGGTTTATCCGGTACAGGATCAGTTACAGTCACAGACATTTTAGATCAAGATGATATGTCAGGCGACAGTGCTACAGCCCTTGCAACTCAACAGAGCATTAAAGCCTACGTAGATGCACAGCAAGACACTGTAGACACATTCGGCGAAGTCTTAGCACTCAGCAACACTACTGCGGGTACAGACATTTCTGTATCGACTGACGATAAGGTGCAGTTCCGTGATTCAGCTATTTATATTAACTCTAGTGCTGACGGACAACTAGACATTGTTGCAGACACTGAGATTCAAATAGCCGCAACTACTATAGACATTAATGGTGCTGTAGCACTTAATGGTGCAGTTACTGGAGCTACCAACATTACATTGAGCGGTGAGCTTGATGCGGCTACAGGTGACTTCTCAGGCGCAGTAGATATTGATGGCGCTTTAGATGTAGCAGGAACAACTAACTTAGATGTTGTGGACATTGATGGCGCTGTGGACATGGCTACAACGCTTGCAGTAGCAGGTAATGTAGACTTTAACGGCGACCTAGATGTAGATGGTGTAACAAACTTAGACGTAGTAGACATTGATGGTGCAGTAAACATGGCGACTACCTTGCTTGTTACAGGCAACGTAGACTTTAACGGCGACCTAGATGTAGATGGTACTACAAACCTAGATGTTGTAGACATTGACGGCGCAGTAAACATGGCGACTACTTTGCTTGTTACAGGCAATGTAGACTTCAATGGCGACCTAGATGTAGATGGAACAACCAACCTTGACGTTGTTGACATTGATGGTGCTGTGGATATGGCAAGCACACTAGCCGTTGCAGGTGTTTTGACTGCCGCTTCTTTAGACATCTCAGGCGATGTAGATGTTGACGGAACCTTAGAAACTGACGCGCTTACTATTGCAGGTGTTACTTTAGCAGAAACCATATCAGATACTGTTGGAGCTATGGTAGCTTCTAATACTGAAACAGGTATTGCAGTTACATACGATGATGCAGATAACACTTTAGACTTTGTAATCGGTGATAACGCTATTGTACAATCTATGATAGCTGATAATGCTATTGATTCTCAAATGTATGTAGATGGAAGTATTGACTTAATACACATGTCTGCAAACTCTGTAGACTCTGACCAATATGTTGATGGCTCTATTGACACAGCACACATTGCAGACAGTCAGATTACAAGTGCAAAGATAGTAGACGGAACAATTGCTACAGGTGATATTGCTGATGATGCAGTCACAGGTGCTAAACTTGCAAACAATATAGACATAGCAGGAACACTAGATGTTACTGGCGTATTGACAGCAGATTCTAATGTTGTAATCGCAGGAAATCTTACAGTTCAAGGAGATACAACAACTCTAAATACTGCAACGCTTGATGTCGAAGATAAAAACATAACACTTAACAAAGGTGCAGGAGATACTTCAGGCTCTGCTAACGGTGCAGGTCTTACTATTCAAGATGCTGTAGATGCGTCTAACGATGCTACAATCCTTTGGGATACTACTAACGATGAGTTTGATTTCTCACATCCTATTAATGTAGCAGGTAAAGTTACAAGTACAGGTACTTCAGTATTTGCAAGTCTTGATATTTCAGGCGATATAGATGTTGATGGAACAACTAATTTAGATGTTGTCGATATTGATGGTGCTGTGGATATGGCGAGTACTTTGCAAGTAGATGGTGCGGCTACCTTCACTACTGAAATCACAGCCAACGGCGGCATAGCATTGGGCGACAATGACAAGGCTACGTTTGGTGCAGGTGATGATCTACAGATTTATCATGATGCTACAAGTTCTCACAGTATTATTGCCGAAAGTGGTGGTGGAAGTCTGCTTATCCGTGGGCAAGGCGTTACATTGCAAAATGCAGACGGCTCTAAAGCATACTTTGGTGGTAGTGGAGATGTTGCTACTGCTTACTACGGGACTTCAGCTAAACTAGCCACCACCTCCACAGGCATAGACGTTACTGGCACAGTCACAGCCACAGGCACTTCAGTATTCGCATCCCTAGACATCTCTGGAGACATAGACGTAGACGGCACGACTAACCTTGATGTCGTGGACATTGATGGTGCTGTGGATATGGCAAGTACGTTGCAAGTCGATGGGAGTATTACATCCTCTGACGAAATGACAATTACCAAGGCAGTTGATGACCAATTAACTCTTGCTTACAACGCCTCAAACAGCACTAGTTATGGTTATTTTAGTATAGTCAATAATAATGTAGGTAATGAATTTTCCATACACACTGGTGGTGGCAAAACATTAAAGCTAGACGCCAACGGAGACATCACCTTCTACGCCGCAAACGGCACCACACCGTCCTTTGTGTATGACGAAAGCCTCGGCCTAACGATCAACGAATCTGGTGCCGATAGGGACTTCCGCGTTGAGTCTGACGGCAACGCTAATATGCTGTTTGTTGATGGTGGTAATAATCGGGTTGGGGTTGGCACTGGGTCTCCTGACGATGACTTACACATAGCTAACACTACACAAGCAGGAGCTACTTTCCGATTAGAAAACACAAACACATCCACAGACACTAACACTACTTTCGGCACTATAAACTTTGAAGGTAACGACAACAGTGCAGGTGCTAACGGTATTAGAGGGTCTATTGTTGGTAAGTCTTTAAGCACTAATGGCGCTATGGGCTTGTTGTTTTCTACAGCTTCAGCAGGAGGCTCTAACACAGAACGCTTCCGCATAGCCGCTGACGGCTCTCTATCCACCCCAACGCTAGGAACCTCTAACGTCCGATTCGGTGTCAACGCAGGTAACAGCATTGCAAGCGGTGGTGATTATAATGTTGTCGTAGGCGATGAAGCAGGTACTGCGATTACTACGGGTGATGCTAATACGTTCCACGGTTATCAAGCAGGAGCCGCAACTACAACTTCTTCGGACAATACTGCTATTGGCGGTGCGGCGTTAGCAACAAACATTCTTGCGTCTAGTAATACTGCCATAGGTAAAAATGCTTTATACAGCCACAACGTAGGCAGTGCGGCATCTACCTACAATACGGCGGTTGGGCATCATGCAGGTCTATTAGTAACCACAGGCATCCAAAACACCCTCATCGGTGGTCTTGCGGGTGATGCTCTCACAGATGCTGATTATAATGTTGCACTAGGATACCTAGCTCTTTCGGCAGACACTCTTGGTAGTCGTTCAGTAGCTATAGGTTATAACACTTTAGGAGTACAAAACTTTACAAGTGCTACTAATACTTACAACATAGCCATCGGACACGGTGCAGGAGCCTCAGTCACCACAGGCACAACCAACACCATCATAGGTGGGCTTGCGGGTGATGCAATTACTACAGCGTCTAACAACACAGCAGTGGGTTATTCCGCTTTAACTACCAACACTACTGGCGATGGTCAGGCGTTTGGTGCTTATGCTTTATTTAGCAACACTACTGGCTCAAATAATACTGCGTTAGGGGCAACAGCTTTATACGCCAACACCACGGGGGTAAACAACTTAGCCGCAGGTCTTGCTTCTTTACGTTATAACACTACTGGTGGCTCCAACGTTGCGCTAGGCGTTAATGCTCTTAATGCAAACACAACCGCCTCTAACAACACAGCAGTTGGTTATCAGTCTTTACTCGCAAACACCACAGGCTCTGAAAATGTAGCAGTTGGACAGGGTGCTTTAACAGCTAATACTACAGCACCAAATAACACAGCGGTAGGTTCAAGTGCTTTATTATCAAACACTACAGGTACAAAAAACGCAGCTTTTGGAACGTATACTTTAGATGCTTCTACAACTGGAGACAATAACACAGCAGTGGGTTATGCTTCTTTAAGCGCAAACACCACCGCCGCTAACAACACAGCAGTTGGTAGTAGTGCTTTAACAGCAAACACCACAGGCGCAGAAAATACAGCAGTGGGTCACGTAGCTTTAGCGTCAAACACCACAGGCGCTAGTAATACTGCTTTTGGTAGAGCCTCTTTAAATGCAAACACTACTGCAAGTTATAATACTGCGTATGGTACAGATACTTTACAAGTTAACACTACAGGCGCTAACAACACAGCTACTGGTTACCGCGCTTTATTTGTAAACACCACAGCCGCTAACAACACCGCAGTCGGTCACTTTGCTTTAGGCGCAAACACCACAGGCTCTGAAAACACGGCTGTCGGCGCAGAAGCACTAGATGCCAATACAACTGGTTCTAGTAATAATGCTTTTGGGTATCATTCTTTAAGTAATAATACAACTGGTGGTGCAAATGTTGGTATAGGTAGAGGAGCTTTATTTTCAAATACAACTGCATCTAATAACACAGCAGTGGGTTACTTTGCTTTATTAGTAAACACCACAGGCGACAGAAATGTAGCTTTGGGCGCATATACACTAGACGCAAACACAACTGCTTCTGGAGCCACAGCTTTAGGTTATAACGCATTATCAGCAAACACCACAGGCTCAACAAACACAGGAGTGGGTTTCCATGCTTTAAATGTGAACACCACAGGCGGCAGTAATGTTGCTGTAGGTGCGAGTGCATTACAAGCTAACACTACTGCTTCGAACAACACAGCGGTTGGTACAAGTGCTTTAGCCGATAACACTACAGGGGACGAAAATAACGCTATTGGTGGTGGAGCTTTAGGTAACAACACCACAGGTGTAGATAATGATGCTCAAGGCTTTCATGCACTATTTGATAATACTACAGGTTCTTCTAATGTGGCGATGGGTAATAGGGCTTTAGCAACTAACACCACAGGCGAACAAAATGTGGCTGTTGGTTCTTCAGCAGGTGATTCAATTACTACAGGAAATAGAAATACAATTCTGGGGTACAATTCTGCTAATTCTTTAGCCGATGGAAGTGACAATGTGGCTCTTGGTCACCAAGTTGATGTTGGCGCATCTGTTGCTAATACTATTACTTTAGGAAGCGGTATAAGTGCTACAGGTAGTAATGACTTTTCGTTTGGTAAAGCATCTAATGTTGTTACAAATGATTTTGATGCAGACGCAAACTGGTCAAGAAGTTCAGATGAAAGATTAAAGAAAAACATTGTAAATCAATCATTGGGTTTAGATTTTATTAATGATCTTAGGACTGTTAAATATAACTGGAAGCCAAGTAATGAACTTGATGCTTCTGATGCGCAGTTAGCTCACTTACGCAGACGAGATGCGGATGGTAATGTTATTAATGATATGAATACCACAGTAACAATGCACAACTTTATCGCACAAGAAGTTAAAACAGCATTAGATACAGCAGGTGTGTCTAGCTTTGGTGGGTGGAAAGAAGATGACTTTGGAGTGCAACAAGTATCTCGTGAAATGTTTGTTATACCATTAGTCAAGGCCGTACAAGAACTCTCAACACAACTAGATGCCGCACTCGCTCGCATCACAACCCTAGAAGGATAAATAAAATGGAAGATCGTACAGCAGAACAACTAGCACAAGACTACTCAGCAATGGGTGACAGCGTAGCAGTAATAACAGACGTAATCGCAGGAGACTCTATGGCAGATGATATAGCCGCAGATAGGCAGGATTGTGTAGATAGAAACGTACAGCACCTAGAGCTTATGGTTGCTAAAGACGATTGGGGCAGTGAAGACTTTACAGCCTGTAATGCCGCGATTGTTGCAGGTAACGGCTACACCGCATCATGAGCTATTTATTAGATGCTTATGTACTTGCAACAAGCCTAGTCAGCGTGGCTAGTGTTGTTTGCAACTACACAGAAACCCCGAAGGATGACGCATGGGTTGCTAAAGCCTACAAGGTTCTAGAGCAATTCGCTTTTCTCGGCAACAAAGCAAAGGACTAAAACCCATGGAAGAAACCAAAGAAGTAATAGACATAGCCGCCGCAAGCACAGGAGTACTGACTATGATTAGTTGGCTACCACCTACTGCTTCTTTGTTTACAATTGTATGGCTAGGCATTAGGATTTATGAATCAGAAACAATTCAAAAACTTGTTAATAGAAAGGTAGATAACGATGAGTAAAAAAGAAAACAAGAAAACCGCTAACAAGACTTTGAAGTCTCTGAAACGTAAGCGATATGCTAAAGGCGGTCGCCCTGCTCTTATACCTAAGCCTATGCCAAAGTCTCCTGCTCCTTATGATGACAGCGATATTAAGCCTAAAGGTGCGACGGGTAACAGTTCAAATGTAGTTAAGCCCGATGTTTCAGATGTTTTTGTAGCTCCTACAATAACACAACCAACCGCTTCATCTTCAGCGCAACAAAAGGCTATAAGCACTGGAAGTGTAACTAGAACAGGCCCAACAACAACGACTAGCGAGGTTCAAGGAGAAGGCGATCCAGATAGTCCTTTATATGATACTCCGCGTCCTGTTCCTGCAAATTCAGATTATCCAACAGACGCAGAAACAAGAGAGCTAGCTCGATGGAACATAGCTAATGGTTTTAGCCCAGATACGGGTGGCGGCAGTGCGTCTTTTTCTACTGTTCCTACAGATATAAAAATCACAGGCCCACAAGCTAACATTCGTCAAATGGAATCTATAAATATTGATTCACAAGAAGGCATTACTGACCGTTCTGCTGTTCAACAGCTTACCGACGCTACAGACGCTACATCAAGTACTGTGACTGCGGAAACTATGACAGCTGAACAAGGAGGTGTAAAAACAGCGGTTGAAGGCCCAACAACTAAAGATGCTAAAAAATACACAGCTGAAAAAGCCGGAAGTGTAGGCACTACTGTAGCCGCTAAATTTGATGAAGATGTTACTAAAGCTACAGCAGGTGGAACCGATGGGCAAGCCGTAGCTTCTGAAGCACCAAAAACCACACGCGATGATGCTAAAGAAACAGAAGCAAGAGGAACTGCGGCACAGCGCGACCCCGATTTAATTGATAAAAAATATGCTACAGCCGCTACAGATGGCGTTGCTGAGGTTGCTTCTGGAGTTGAAGGCCCTGATGTAGACACACGTACAGGCGTAACAATACCACAATCTAAAATTGATGAAATTAAATTAGATGCTGAAAAACGTGGCGTTGATCCTGATCAAGCTTTAATAGACTACAGAAACTCTAGAGAGTTTAGAGAAGCCCAAACAGGCACAGCCGCTAAAGGCGATGCCGCTTCTATGAGTTCTTCTAAAGGAACTACTGCCTCCGCAGATTTCTTAGAAGCCGCTAATGTTGCCGCAGGAAAGAAAGAACAAATAGCTGACGTAGGCGAAGCAGGTTTTGCAGATCGTGAAGGCCGTCAAGCCGCTGATCAAGGCGACATGGATTCCGCAACTGTAGGTGACGCACAAGCACAAAAAGACCGTAGAGATGCAGTTATAGAAGATCAATCTGCTGAAGCTACGGCTGAACAAACAGGCGAGTTACAAGATTTTACATTGGAACTATCGCGCGAAAATCAAACAGGCGTGGCCGTTGAACGACAATATGAGTCAATGATTATTCCTGAAGATAAAAAACCTGCACAAGCAGAATACTATGCCGCAGACTTTACACCCGAAGGCGGCAATACAGACATAGATGCCATACCCGCTTATGAAGTAGCCGCTACAAGAACCGCACAAGTAGGAGAAGCCGCACAGCGCATTGCTACTGAACTAGGCGATGCAGAATCTGTAGATTTAGTAGGCCGTGAAGCTATTACAGGTGACGCGCCTCAAGGAGATGCCGCACAAATTGGTGGTGTTCCTACAATGGCCGCCGCAACTATGCAAGCAGTTAAAGGCGAAGATAGAACCGTAGCCGCCGCAGATATGAACGCGGTTGTTGCAAACGTACAGCCAGAAATAACAGCCGCTATTGCTGAAGACCCTGCAACAGTTCGTGTAAAAGAAGACGAAGGTGCAGACCCACAAACTATTGCGGCTATTGCGGCTTTGCCTGTTGAAGCACTTGTCTCCACACAGATGGAAGGTTTACTTGCAGGTATGGAAGACGGTAAAACTCCATTGTGGGCTAAGCCCGCTATAGATGCAATGAACCAACAAATGGCCGCTAGAGGTTTAAGTGTTTCTACTGTAGGCCGTGATGCATTGTTTAATGCTATTATACAAAGTGCGTTACCGATGGCTCAGAGCAATGCTCAAGCTTTACAGCAACGCGCACAGCAAAACTTGTCTAATCAACAGCAAGCTAATCTTTCGACTGCTCAAGGTGTTATGCAGATACGGATGCAGAATCTTGCTAACCGTCAAACTGCCGCGTCACAGACTGCTCAAATGGCTCAGCAGATTCAAGTACAACAAGGTACATTTAATCAACAAGCTGTTATGACTTCAGCAGAGCAACGGCAACAAACTGAATTAGCTAATGCACAAATGGCTCAGCAACGAGCGCAACAAACATCCGCACAGACTCAACAAGCCGCTATAGCTGAGTTAAGTACAAATGCTCAAATGGACTTAGCAAACTTGCAAGCTTTAAATCAAGCAGAGTCTCAAAACATGACTGCTGATCAACAAGCAAGATTGCAAACGTATAATGCTCAAATAAATAAAACTATGCGTCAGGCAGAACTTAATCAAGACATGGAAAAAGCTAATATTTCACAGTCTTTACAGGTTGAAATGCAACGTGTGTCTGAAATGAATGCGGCCTCTAAAGATACAATGACCGCAGAAAATCAAGAGCGTATGACAAACATACAAACTCTTATAGACTTCCGTAAAACTGACGCACAGTTTGCTCAGCAAATGGACTTGGCTAACATGTCCAATGAGCAACAAATGGAACTTGCTAACTTATCTGAAAGAGCCGCTACAGACACAGCAAACTTTACAGCAGAGAATCAATTTGAGTTAACAAGACTTAATAATGTTGTTACGCGAGCTAGTCGTCAAGCAGAACTAGATCAGCAAATGGAAGTTGCTAACTTAGATAGCAGTTTAAAAATAGAACTATCTGAACTGTCTGAAAAGAACAACACCTCTCGTGCAAACATGAGCGCAGATCAACAAATGCGTTTAAAAAACTTAGAAACTTTAGTAACCTTTAAAACTACAAACGCTCAACTAGCTCAGCAAATGGACTTAGCTAGTATGGGCAATGCACAGCAAATGGAAATGGCAATATTAGCTGACAAATCTGCTACCGACAGTGCTAACTTTACAGAAGCTAATCGTTTTAAACTTACACAGCTACAGACTGCCGCACAGCACATGGCACAAAATACTGAGTTCCGTCAGCAGACTGAGTTAGCTAACATGAGTTCAGAGGAGCGTTTACAGCTTGCTAATCTTTCGGCTCAGAACCAAGCGTCTTCAGAGAACTTAAATGCTCGACAACAAGTAGAGCTTGCTAACTTAAACGCTAAGCTAACTACAGGCGTAAAGAATGCTGAGATGCGTCAGCAAGCAATCTCTCAAACCTTTAGTACTGATCAGCAAACAGAGCTTGCAAACTTAGAGTCTTTAAACCGTGCTGATTCTGAATCATTAACTAACGAACAGCAGTCTAAGTTAACTACATACAACGCTAAAGTTCAACGCTCTATACGCCAGACTGAGCTTAACTCGCGCATGGAAGAAGTAAATTTAGATGCAAGACTTAAAGTAGAGCTGTCAGAACTTTCTGAAAAGAACACAACAGAAAGAGCTAATATGTCTGCTGACCAACAAATGCGTCTTGCTAATCTTAATACTCTTGTAGACTTTAAGAAAACTAATGCGGGTTTTGCACAGCAAATGGAGCTTGCAAACTTAGGTAACGAACAGCAGATGGAGTTGGCTGAGTTGTCTGAAAGAGCCGCCGCAGATAATGCAAACTTTACTGAAGGAAACAGAGGACGATTACAAGAGCTTAATACTTATGTTCAGGTCATGTCTCAAAACGAACAGCTTGAACAGAATGCTGACATGGCTAATCTCTCTATGGAAGAGAAGATCAGTCTTGCTAATCTTAGCTCACGGAGTCAAGCTGACATGGCTTCTATGTCTGCTGAGAACATTGCAGAGCTTCAAGTCTACGAAAAGAAAATGGCGGCAGGACAGGTCAATGCACAGCTTGCACAGCAAATGGGACTTGCAAATCTTAGCAACGAACAAAGCGCGGCAATGTTTAACGCTCAAATAAACGCTAACTTTGATATGAGCGAGTTTAGCGGTGAGCAACAAATGGCACTGGCTAACAGTAAGTTTATGCAGACTATGACGGCTACAAAGTTCAGTGCCGATCAGCAAACAGCAATACAGAACGCTACAATGCTAACACAGGTTGATCTTGCTAACGCTGATGCACGTACAAAAGTATCCGTAGAGAATGCTAAGAACTTCTTAACTGTGGACATGGCTAACCTTAACAACGAGCAACAAGGTATTGTTATGGATCAACAAATGGCTCAACAGACTTTGTTGTCTGACCAAGCCGCTAAAAATGCCGCGTTGCAATTTGGTGCTACATCTCAAAATCAACTAGATCAGTTTTTAATTAGTCAGTCTAACAACATGAAGCAGTTCAATACAAGTGCGCGAAATGCTATGGAGTCCTTTAACGTCACTGAAGCTAATCGTACAGCGGCTATTGAAGCAGGAAACACGTTGCAAGCTAAAAGCCTAACTGCACAGCTTGAAGCAGATATAAGCAAGTTTAACGCTTCTATTGACAACCAACGAGACACTTGGAATGCGGCAAACGCACAGGCTGTTGAACAGTCTAACATTCAGTGGCGTAGACAAGCTAATACTGCAAACACTGCCGCCGCTAATGCGGCTAATCAACAGAATGTTCAAAACTCATATAACATCTCTGCATTAGATCAGACTCAAATGTGGCAATCACTGCGGGACGAGGCGGCTTATGTACGACAGGCTTATGAAGCAAACGAACAACGGAAAGCATTGTTGTTACAAACTGCTATTGGTAATGAAGCTTCAGCAAAAGAAAGCGAGACAAGTTTATACACATTAACACAAGTAGCCGCAAAATATTTTGGTGGATAAGGAGAATAAAGATGGGTTGGTTAAGTAAAGCGTGGAAAGGTTTAAAGAAAGGCGTTAAAGGTATTGGTAAAGGAATTAAAAGCGCTTTTAAAAAGTTTGGTAAGTTCATGGGAAAGATTGGAATTTTTGGTCAAATAGCTATGATGTTTATTTTGCCGGGAATTGGCCAAGCTCTTAGCGGAGCATTTAGTAGTTTAGTAGGTACAACAGCGGCTACAGCTACAGCTACGGCGACAGCGGCTACATCAGCAGTTGCGGCAGGTACAGCTACAGCGGCTCAAGCAACCTTAGCGGCTACTGTAGCAGGAGGAGGAACAGCGGCGGCTTCTGCTGTAGCGGGTACAGGACTTTTAGGAGCTACAGGAAGCGGAGTTATCTCTACGATTGCGCGAGGAGCAGGACAAGTTCTTCAAGCCGCAGGTAATTTTGTTAAGGTTGGACACAGCGCATTTAAAACTGTAACTGAAGGTATAACTTCTTTTGTAGGCGAAATGGGCAAAACAACACTAAATCAAATTCCGGGAATTAATATTTCTAGCGGATCACAAACTTTTTCAGGCGCTTGGAAAAACGTCCAAAAAAACATAATGACTAATGCAGGACAAACTATAGAGGCTTTTAATACCGCCATAGGCTATACACCGGCACCTGCGCCTGTTGTGACTGCAACGCCTACAATGGGAACAAGCGGAACACCTACAGCTACAGATTCTGTGGGGTCTATGCCTGAAACACCTTCTCTTGCAGGAGCGGATACGCCATATGTTGAGATACCTGACGCTCAAAATAGTTTAATGGCTCAGCCTGTAACGGCTCCTGTAACAGCCCCTGTAACAGCTTCAACAACAAACGCACTTGAAAGTTATGGGCCTTTAAAAGTTAATCCACAGTTTAGTGCGGAAGGCTTATCTCCAGAGTTTCAGCCTAACTTTGGGCCACAAGAAGGACAAAGAGGCTTTTTTGAAAGTGCTTCTAATAAAGTTGGAGAAGTTTATAGAAATGCTACAACAAGCGTAACTGAAGGATTTGATAACTTTGTAGATGACCCTGTTGGAACCTTACTTGGTGAAGACCCTGCTGAAAAAATGGTAGATAGAGCGTCTGCACAATTAACAAGTACTGGTATAAACCGTCTTGTCATGGGCAAGCCTGAAGCTCCTGATTACTTTACAACTAATATCCAAGGTATTAGTCCAATGTCATCGACTATAGAGTATGGCTCCCCTGAAATAAATGCAAGAGCTTTTGAAATGAATACAAACTTGTTTAATTTCCAAGCTATCAGACCTTGGGGCGCATCAGCTTATAATAATCATATTCAAACTATTAATAAGTTTTATCAAGGAAATTAAATCATGCAGAAAGAAGAATTTTTAAAATTTAGATCGCAGATGAAAGCTCCAATTCCCGGCCAATCATTAACTAATGATCCTGAAAGCCCTGCTCCGTATGAGCAAGCACCAAGGTTTACTAGTGTACACGATGCAAGTTTATATTTATGGTCTGAAATAACTGATCCTGAAATGTATATACCAGTAATGGAATCTCTTTCAAACAAAATGCCTGTATTAAGTATAGTACAAACAATTTTGTTTGGAGAGTTTCAGCGCGGAACTTTTAATCCTGATTTGTTGCTTATGCTTGTTGAGCCTTTAACTTATATGTATATTGCTTTAGCTGAAAGGTTAGATATTGATGTTGTAATTTATGACGGTGAAGATGAAGATGAAGAAGCTGATGAAAGATTATTAGGTGCTAAGTTGCAAGAATCTCAACTTGAAGACATGAAAAAAGCGGCGCGGTCTGGTCGCGTTCCAGAAGGCGTAATAACAAAAGAAATGCAAGCGGAGTTAAAAACACTGCCAAGACTTCCTAGCCTTATGGATAGACCACCCGAAGCCCCTGAAGAAGTACAAGAACCTACAACCGACCAGAGCCTAATGGCTCCACAGCAAGGATAAAAATTATGGCTATGGACATGAGTAAAGTTAAGGGCCAAAGCTCTACGGAGTATGGTGAAAGTTTGTTGGCTGAAACGCAAGCAAGTAATGCTCGTATTAGAAAACAAAATCAAAAAAACTCAGATAAATATGCGCGGATGTCTTTAGGTGTAAATGCCGCAATAGGCTTTGCTGAAAATGTAATGGAAAAAAAACAACAAGAATTTTTTGCTTTAGAAGAAAATGCAAAGAACATATTGCAAACTAAAAACGCATACACAAACGCTTCTACGGTCACTGAAGAAGAGAAGCTTGCACAGGCGAATAAAACAGGTTATAGTTCTTATTTTAATAGCATAGCTGAAAATAATGTAAGAGAAGCTTTGACTGCTAGGTATGCTGAACAAGGCGTATATAGTAAAATACAGTTTGATGGACTTGTAAAAAGTGGAGCCTTTGAGTTAGGTAAAAAATTACAAGCGGCGCATGAAGACAAGTATAAAGCCGCTCAAGATTATTTACAGACAACTGGTGAGGGAGGAAAAACAGCTTACTTAAATGTTCTTAAAAAACAAAAACCGTCTGATATTAAAGGGATGTTAAATAATTTTGTAGGCAGTGTCACAGGTCTTTCAGGCGAAGATGCTCTTAACCAACAAGCAGAATCAATTTTAGGCAGTGCAACACAATTTGAAAACTACCGCAAAATTTATCAAGAAACTAAAAATGCTGATGTTGCGATTCTTTTTGCAGAAGCTTTACCTGAAGAATTAAAACCTGCCGCACTTACCTATGGTAAAACAGCAGTTAAAACAGGTACAAACATATTAGGAGAAGATACTTTTTCTGTAATGGTGTCTGACCCAAATCAAAACGGTAAAACATGGCTTGCAGATTTAGGTAACGGTGAAGTTCAAACAAGCACTGTTGTGAAAAAACAAAATTCATTCTCTTCTATAGTAAGCCAACTTAAAGATGGCGATGCTTTTAGTAATCGCGGTGTAGCTATCGCAATGAAGATTCCTGATAGTTTAAAAAATAAACTAGCTGAAAATCTAAATGATAAAGCTACAGAGGCGGGAAGCGCAACTTGGAAAGATGATAAAGGGCGAATAGCTTATGTAGCGTCACAAAACAAACAACTACAAAAAGAAGTAGGCGCAGTTGCGTTACAGCTTAAAAGATCATTTAGAGAAGATATAGGCGATGATCAAATTGATACGATTACAAGTTCTTTATTAACTCTACATATTAATAACCCAAAAATGGGTGTAATGCGGAAAGGTGCAGGTGTTGCTAATCCTTATTTTACACTGCTTGCTATAGATAATGCTGTATCTTCTGGAGCTATGAAACAGAACAACGCAGTTGTATCTAAGATTTTAGGCGAAGGAGGAATAAATTTGTATTCTTCTTATGCAGAAGCTTCTAAAAATGAACGGCCTAATATTTTAAAAACTTTAGATTCTCTACACGCAAGTTCAAAAGAATCAGGGTTTGATGTTTTTAAAAATGTAATTGTAGAAGCGGATAAATTACAACTTGCTTCTAGTCAAACAGGTAATACAGCAGATTATTTAACTGATAGACAGGCTTATATACAAGCAAGTCAAAATATTACAACTGGGATAGGCTCACAAGTTAGAGCGGCACAATCGGCAGAAAAGAAATCAAACATGGATAATGTTTTTAAAGCTCTTAGCGTTATTGCAGAAGGCGACAACGAGCCTAGCATTACTTTAAACAGTAGAACAAAAAAATATAAAGATAGTGTAGCTATTGTTAAAGCCATGACCCCTGAACAACAAGAAAAGTTTACAGTCGAGAAAAACAATAGGATAGATTATTTAAAAACAACAATGCCTAAAGTTTCAATTGCAATGCGTGGCAAAATGCGTACAGAGCTTAAAAAACTAGAAAATAACTATGATGGATATATTTCTAAATATTTCACTGAGGTTGAATAAATGTCAGAAGAAACTAAGATGTGGACGCTAGGGCCAGTTAATTTAGGAGGCGGTGAATACGTTCCAGAAACAGGCGAGTATTCTGTTACAGATTTTGAAGAAGACCCAGTAGTAATAAGCAACTTTGAAATTGTTTCTGATTACTTAGCTGAGAATATGGGCGTAGGTTCAGCACTTGTTGATCAGTCAACTATAGGAAAGCAGACTGACGTTGCAGAGTATCAAAGAGATTTTACAGGTCGTATAGGCGCTAATTTTTCTAGGGCCGCCGCGTTTAAAGACGCTCCTGAACATGTCAAAGAAGCGCAAAGAGAATTAAATAGACGGTTTGAATCTGCTAACTTAACTGGAACAGGAGAGTGGCTAGGAGCTATCAAAGACTATACAGTAGATACTGTGTTTAACCCTGAGATGGTAGCAACTTTAGCATCTATAGGCTCTGCTGTGCCAACAGGTGGAGTAAGTGTTGTTGGTAGAGTAGGCGCGGGTCAAGCTATTAAGTCTGCATCTAAAAAAGTTTTAGGCGAGGCGCTTACTAAATCAGTGGCTTCTTCTTCTAAAAATCCTTTAGTCTCTTCTATGGGTATTGGCTCTGTATATGGTGGGGCAGGTGGAGCAGGACTACAGTCTATGGATGTAGCAATAGATAATAGAGAAGACTACAGTGTAGGCGAAATAGCGCAAACAGCTTTAATGGGTGCGGGTTTTGGTGCGGGTATTTATGGCGCTACTAAAATAGGAAAGCAGTATTTTCAAAGAGGCACTGACTTTGCTGAAGACATTTCTGTAGAAAACGCTGTAAAGATTTTTGACGATAGCGTTAAAGACGGCAGTGTCCCTCCTTCTGCTAATAGTATTATTGTAGATTTAACTAACTTGGGTGAGGACTCAGCTAACGTATCTAAAACAGTTAAGGATTTATTAGAAGACACCTCAAGTTCTATTTCTGTTAATGTTAGTAAGCTTACTAAAGAACTAGGCGGCGGGGAAAAAACAAAAGAAGAAATACTAGATATTATTAAGAACGCCGCAGATAGTTCTACTACTGCTAAAGACGTAAAAAATGAAATTATGCACGGGCTTTATAAAAAAACAAGCATGGTTTCAGGACAGTTATTTGGAAAAGCCGCAGGTGTGTTGTCTCCAATGGCAAAACTTTCAGGAACTGCAAAAGTGTTGCAAGCTAAATTTAGTTATGAGTTTGGAACAGGTTGGAAAAAAAGCACTAAGGTTGTAGAAAAAGACCTGTCAGAGAACCAACGAGAAATTACAGGACGTTTTAATGAAAGGTTCCGTGGAATTGTAGAGGGTGTTTCTCTAAACGCGGCTAAAGGAACACTAGCTGAAGACGTAAACAACGTACTTATGTTAGCACTACGCGGCAATAAATCTTTAGCTAATAACGGTTTAGATAAAGCTACTAATAAAGCAATCAATGATGCGGCCAGTGAAATTAAAATATTATATAATGATATGGGCAATCAATTAAAAGACATTGGAGTTATTGACGCTCTTGTCCCAGATTACATTCCTCGTATGTGGAATCGTAAAGCTATTGAAGAAAACCAAACTAAACTTGCAGAGCTTTTAGAATCTAAAGGCAAGTTTGGTGCAGGAGAAGGTAAAAAAGCTGTTGATGATATGCTTGCTATAAAAGATCAGATTGATGGTGGCGGCTCAGGCGGCCATTTCTTTTCAGCGAAGAGAAAATTAAATGGGATTGAAAATGACGCAGACTTCCAAGAGTTTTTAAACAACGATGTTTTAGGATCGTTACACATGTATACTTTTCAAGCGGGAAAGTCGTTAGCTAAGCACCGCACATTTGGCGTTAATAATTTAAAAGACTTTTCAGAATTTTACATTCCACGGATTCGTAATGAGCTATTAGCTAAAGGACAGAAGCTGTCTCAATCAGAAGAAGATACTATTTTAACATTGTACAAAACCGCTACAGGCGAAGGCATGGAAAGATACGGTAAAAAAGCACAGACGGCTGTAGATGTTTATGGCTTTGCTAACCGCGTAGCTATGCTTCCTCTTGCAACTGTTTCTAGTTTAACAGAAGTATTTCTTAACATTAGCAAAGTAGGTGTTCGTAAGTCTATAAAAGGTTTTAATGAAGCCCTAGAAATATCGTGGAAAGGTATAACTAAAGATTTAGAATCAACACTAAAGACTAATAACAATTTAACAGCCAAAGAAGCTTTTTCTGAAATGACTAAGTTTAGCATTAACATGGATCAAGCAATGGCGCAGTTAGGTGATAGACTTGCAGGTGCTGAGCTTGTTAACGAAACATTGCAAAATGCAAGCAACAAGTTTTTCCGTGTAACTATGCTAGACCAGTGGACTAAGTTTGTACAAACAACTTCTTACGCCAGTGGAAAGCTTTTAATTAAAGAAAACATTGAAGCTCTTGCGGCTAACGGTAGCAAACCTTTAAATAAAAGACTTGAAACTATGGCAGGAGAGTTAGCTGAACTAGGCATAGATTATAAGCAAGGCGTGAAGTGGTTTAAAAATGGGTCTAAAGTTACAGATAAGTTTTATGACTCTCAAGTTCTAGGAGGAGCGGCGCGATATACTAACTCAGTTATTTTACAACCTACTTCTATGTCAGGACTAAAGCCGTTGTTGCACTCTAATCCTAAAACTGCTATTGCTTTTCAATTGTTAGGCTATCCGGTTGCCTTTACAAATACTGTATTAAAAGGAGCCGCGAAGCAACTTGTTAAAGACCCAGTACGGAACACAGCTAAAATAGCAACAGCCGCTACAATTATGACAGGCATGGCGCGTTGGACAAACTATGTTCGTTCAGATGGCGCAAGCGAAGAAGGAAAAGATTTAGATGAAATACTATATAGCTCTGTAGCTCGTTGGGGCGGTAATGGTATATTGTTAGACACGTTTGCAAGAGCGCAGAAAACCGCAATGTATTCTCAGAATGCGGCGGCGTATGGCGCAATGCCTTTTGGCCCCGTAGTTTCTGACACTTTAAATTTATTTCAACAGGGCATTATTCCTGTAGTTGGTCAAAAGCTTCCCTTCTATACAGCCTTTGCACCCGCAATGGATTTAGCAGGTATGGACGGAACAGATCAAATGCGAACGTATAGAAAGCACTTGTTAGAAATTCAAAGAAGAATGTCGGCTAGTGTACTTCCAAAGTTTGAAGAGTCTATTCCTGTAGTCGGATACTCCACGGGAGGCGAGGTTACAAATGTTCCTAATGTTCCTACTGAGCCTGATGAGCGTATAGATAAACTAACAGGTCGTCCGTATAACGAACAAGCGGGTACTGCATATATGGATAAGGTAGATGATGAGCGAGAAAAGAAAAATAAAGGAGGCCCACTAAATGATGAGCCGCTTTCTATTACTAAAATTATATCTAATAACGTAGGTAACACATCAAACGCTGTGGAAATTAAAGCTACTGCTCTTAGAATTAAAAAAAGTTTAATCGGCTTAGAAGCTCAAGGAGTTATAAAGTCTAAAGACCCTGAAGTGTTAAACTACGTAACAGCCTTAATAATAAGTGGGGTGTTAGCTCCGTCTTTTAAAAGTATTAACGACTTAGAAAAAATACCTTCTTGGAAAAAAGCAGTTGAGGCTTTTAGTAACGAAAAACTGTGGGAAAAAGCACAGATAGATTTAGGAGTTACTAACAAACAACAGGTGGCGCTAGAAACTATCGCTACAGTTTCTGAAAAAGTAGACCCTGAAGGCGCTATAAATTCTGTAGTTACTCCTCTTCTTAGTACCTTAGCTCACAAAGTAAGAGAAAATAAAAATAATACAGAAGTTAAAAAGTCTGTAAAAGAGATGGATACGGCGGCCAGTAAAAGAGTCAAGAAGAACAGCGGCGGGGTGCTTATTGATCCTGTAGCTCAAGCACTTGCTGAAGCGTCAACACTAAGCGACACGCCAGTTTCTTCAGCTAAAAGATATTATGGTAGAGATGCTATTAATGAAGTAGTAAAAAGAGAAGGTGCGCTAACTTCCGATCAAGAGTACGTTGTTGAACACGAAGGGTTTGTAGACGGTGAGTATAAAGACACTAAAGGTATTGTAACAAGCGGTGTAGGTCAGACAGGCGAATTTATAGGTCGGTCTTTTAAAGAAACATACGAAGGACAGCGACAAAGAGTAAAGAAAAAAATTCCTAATTATGATACCCTTTCTGAAAACCAACAAAAAGCTTTAATGTCTTTAGGATATAGAGGCGATATGAAAAAAGATTATAATTGGGTTAAACTTTTTAATAAGGGAGAGTATGACAAAGCCGCAGTAGAATTATTAGATCACACAGAATACAAAAAGTTAAAAGGTATTGTTAAAAAAGGCGGGAAAGTTAGCGGTATTATTGGTCGTTTAGAGGAAGCCTCAAGGCTTCTTAAAGATTAATATGGGCTTTCCTTTTGAAATAATTACAATGCTTGGCTCTACAGTTCTTGGTGGGGTTATGAGTGTGTGGGCAGAGAGTCGCAAAGACAAAGCAGAACATCAAAAGCTTCTTATAACTCGCGGTGAGTTCGGTGCAAAAGCCGTCAAAGCCGCAAGGGATGTTAAGGACAAAGGCTTTCAGTGGACTCGTAGAATCATCGCGCTGTCTTCAGTCTTTGCTATTGTCATACTACCTAAGCTAGTGGCTGTGTATTACCCTACGGTAGATGTTACGGTAGGTTACACAAACTTTCAGCCGGGATTTTTATTTCTTACTGAAGGTAGAGATATCTTTGAATGGATAACTTTTAAAGGTTTAGTGATTACACAATTAGATACCAACTTAGTTTCAGCTATTATAGGTATGTACTTTGGCGGCAGTTTAGTGAGTAAAAAATAATGAAACTAGCTGTTGTTGTTGCGTTTGTATTAGGATCGTCAGTTCTGTTTGCACAAGAAGAACCTATGGGTGATACTGATTCTAATAACAATCAAGATGGTAGTTTAAATACAAACACTGTTGGCTCAACTGTAAGTAGTAATAACAACAGCAAAGATGACAGCGTAACTAACACCTACAATGGCGCAGGAAGCTCTAGTGATATGCCAGTAGGTTCAGCAATAGCTCCTAGCTATATGTCTAATGGCATGGAAACGTGCTTGCAGGGATCAGGTGGCTCAATTCAAACAGGCATTATAGGCATGACTAGGGGCAGTTACAAAGCAGATGTTGATTGTAACAGGCGCAGAGATGCTAAAGTCCTTAGCGATCTAGGCATGAAGGTTGCCGCTATTGCTAGGATGTGTGAAGACGTAAAGGTTTGGAGGTCTTTATTTATATCCGCAACGCCCTGTCCAATTATTTCAGGCGGTAGATTAGTAGTAGGTAAAAGAGCTTTTCTTTTAATGAAGACTCAGCCAAGTCTTTATATCCCTGACTATGGCGATGTTCACATGCGGAAACATGCAATTTTTACAAAGCGACCAAAGTTTCCAGAGTACACAAAAACTCAAGAGTGGTATAACTCAATTTTAAATATAGGGGCAGAAAGTGCAAATGAAAACAAAGATGAAAGTTCTAGCGAGTCTGTTTCTCAGCAGTTCCGTAGCTCAAGCAAGTGAGCTAGACGATTTAATAGCAAGCAGTGCCGCTATTGTAGATCAAATAAATACAGGTATTTTAATGACAGGAGCGGCTATGGGCTATGCTCATTCTGGTACTGGCCTTAGTGATGGACAGTTAGCGGGTACAGCATATATAACAGCAGAACAAGTTAACGCTTACAATCAAGCCCTTTCTGGAATGGTAACGTACTTGCCATACGGAAGCGCACAAGACTACCTAGAAGAACAGGCGGCGGCAGAGCTTGCACTAATGGAAGCGGCTATTGATGATTTTACGGCTGTAGTAGTAGACATGCTTGCAGTACAAGAGGTTGCTGAACTCGCCGCTGAAGCCTCAACTCCAGATGAAGAAGCCGCAGTACAAGAATACGTTACAAGCAACACGGATGCGCTGACGATAGATCAGAGTGATGCAGATACATATAACCAAAGTCTTGATTCTATTGAAACACACGCCAATGCCGCAGGAGCTTTCTTAGGTGTTGCCGCTAATCCAGATGCTGTCGCTTTCTTAAATCAAGGTGCGATGGATAATAACACTCGTATTGAAACAAACACCTTGAGCTACAGTGCATCTACTCAAGCTGTAAGCCTTGCTTGGACTTCTGGAAACCCTGCAACTAGCATATATGTAAACGGTTCAGATGCGTTTAATATTAACTTGTACGTTTCTCATCAAGACATTTTAACAGTGGGGGCTACTAGTGAGCTTTATCTTACTGGCCCAACTTATTTAGGCTATGAGTGCTTTATGACTCAGCTTAACTGTGAGGAGGCAGGAGAATGAGCTTAGCAGAAACAGAGCTAACAATAGGTGGTAAGAGCTTCAAAGGCGTTTATATCGCTATACTTCTTAGCCTTGCAACAACTCTTGGTGGTGGTGTATGGACAGCAAGCAGTCTGTATGCACGACTAGAAGCTGTTGAAGCTGTAACCGTTCCAAGCATTGTGCCTCTAGAAGAAAAAATTCTTTTAATAGAACAAGAGCTTTCTTCAAACGATGTGTCACAACTACAAGGCAAACTAGCCGCCCTTGGTGTTAACCTTCAGACAATTATAGATCAACAAGCAAAGTTATTATTGATTGATGAAAATGTAAACAGCTTAGAGAAAGACATTGAGACTATGAAGGCTACTGTAGCTAAGGCAG
>Ga0209711_10001109_pt1 | contig 26868 bp, 29 predicted proteins | sample ArcticOcean_MG_C_7_FD_187441 | JGI IMG/M metagenome (GOLD analysis project Ga0209711, IMG submission 187441) | Marine microbial communities from western Arctic Ocean - ArcticOcean_MG_CB11_88 (SPAdes) (version 2) | ecosystem: Environmental > Aquatic > Marine > Oceanic | place: Arctic Ocean...
AATAGTTGGTGGCGTTTTGCTTTACTTATATAATGTTTGGTCGGGCCGTTTACCTTAATGAGTAGGGTCTCAACATGGGGTAGTAATTTCTTGCATGTGGGAGCACTTGGATTATGCCTTTCAGTCGTGTTCTCTGAGTACACAAGTCAATTTTTATACGCCCATTATCAAACTTGGTCTGGATGGAGGTCGATCATTGGAACAGATCCCAATTCCTTGACCTTAATTATACAAAAATTGACCTGGGCTTTCTTCTTTTTCTCGTCCTGGTTTATGCTATGGAAACTAGATTGCTTTTTTCAAAACCCAACGGTTAAACCGACCGATATAAAAGAGAATCCGGAAGAGGAAAAAGTAGAAAAATCTACAACCCCGAAAGAAAATAGGAAAAGAAGGCAGAAAGACCATGAAGAGGAAGAAAAGATCCTGATCGAGACAAAAGATGAAATCCCTAAGCCCAAGGGCGAATCCGAAGAAGAAGCAAAAAAGATTATATTTTCTCCGGAAGATTATAAATATGCAAAAGTTTTAGGTTTAGAGGAACCCCTCGATTTAAAATTAGTTAAATCGACCTATCGTAAAATTATTGCCCAGTACCACCCAGATCGAGTCGTTGCAATGGGGCCTGAAATTAAGGATGTGGCCGAGAAGAAAGCCAAAGAAATTAACGAGGCTTACGATCATTTAAGGAAAAAATTTGATTCCAAGTAATCAATGGCCAAAAGTTTCTATTTTCAACTTGCGATACTTATCGCTTGAAGGCTCGCACAAACTTTATATCATGAAACGCTTTTAAAAAATTATGACTGACAAATCTACCAAACACGAATTTCAAGCAGAAACCAAACAGGTTCTCGATATAGTGGTTAATTCACTTTATAAAGATAAGGAGATATTTATCAGGGAATTAATTTCCAACGCTTCTGACGCCCTGGAGAAATTACGCCGTCTCCAATTGACGGAGAAAGAAATTTATGAAGATGAGCTTGAACATGAAATCAAGGTAACCACAGATGACACTGCAAATACCTTAACCATTCAAGATTTCGGTCTTGGAATGAATAAAGAGGAACTAATTGAAAACCTAGGCACCATCGCCCACTCTGGCTCCAAAGCCTTCTTAGAAGCCTTACAGGCAGATGGTGAGAAAAATGATTCGCTAATTGGGAAATTTGGTGTCGGATTTTACAGCGTGTTTATGGTTTCTGATAAAGTCCAGGCATTCACCCGGACTTGGAAGAAAGAAGGCGAAGGACAGTGCTGGGAAAGTGATGGAAGTGGCTCCTACTCGATCGAAGAATCGAGTGATCAACAAAGAGGGACAAAAGTTATTATTAACTTAAAGGAGGGCTTTTCTGAATTTGCAAAAGAAGACCGGGTTAAAGATATCATTAAAAAATATTCCGCTTTTGTTCAGTTCCCTGTCTCTTTAAATGGGGAGAAGGTAAACACGGTTGATGCGATTTGGCTCCGTTCAAAAAATGAGATAAAGGATGAGGAATACGAGGAATTTTACAAATTCCAGTCCAATGATTATGAAGCTCCTCTCATGCGTATGCATTTTAGTGCGGACGCCCCATTAGAAATTAATTCTCTCCTTTTTGTCCCGAAGCGGAATATGGAAAAAATGGGGATGTTTAGAAATGAAAACAAGGTAGCCCTTCATTGCAGAAAAGTATTAATTGACGCAGAGCCAAAAGCCTTATTTCCAGAGTGGTTGAGATTCTTAAAAGGTGTGGTTGATAGCTCGGATTTACCCCTTAATGTATCGCGTGAGGTGATGCAAGACAGTGAATTACTCCGCAAGCTTAATCAGGTACTCACTAAAAGATTCCTTCGATTCCTTAATGAACAATCCAAAAAAGAACCCGAGAATTATTTGGAATTTTGGAAAGAGTTTGGCATTCTAATAAAAGAAGGAGCCGCCACTGACTTCACTTACAAAGATGATTTAGCCAAGCTTCTACGATTTGAATCGACCGCATTGGAACCGGGCAAGCTTGCTGGGCTTGATGAATACATCGATCGGATGGCCAAGGATCAAAAAGAAATTCTTTTTCTTTTTGGTAAAAGTAGGAAGTCTATTGAAGCAGGTCCTTACTTAGAAGCATTAAAAGCACGCAGTCTTGAGGTTCTTTTACTTACAGAACCGGTGGACGAATATGTCATGCAATCCGTTCGTGAATATAAAGAGAAGAAGATTATCTCTGCTGACTCGGACGAATTAAAGTTGGAGAAACTCGATCAAGAGCCAGAAGGTAAATCACTGAACAAGAAAGACACCAAATCCCTATGTAAATGGCTCAAAGAAAGCCTAAAAGATAAAGTATCTGAAGTGGAAACCGGAGATCGTCTTATCGATAGCCCTGTCTGTATAGTCGGTGGAGACGGCCTCGGTGGTGCCTCGGCTCGACGAGTTATGAAAATGATGCAGGGTGGAGATGATGCAATGCCCGCATCCCCAGTTAAATTGCAGGTCAACCAAAGACACCCTATCATTAAAGGTCTCTCGAAATTGATCGAAGCAGATAAAGAAACGGCTGAATTAATCGCCAATCAACTTCTCGACAATGCATTAGCCACCGCAAATTTACTTGACGACCCAAGAGAGATGATTGCCCGAAGTTACCAAGCGATTGAGAAACTAGCTAATCAATAAAAGGAATTTTATAAAATTTAATCCAAAAAAAGAATAAAGCCAAAATCTTGGGGCAATCTAAATTTGAAAATTGATATTGCGAAATTTGTAAAAGCATGAATAAATTCAAAACATGAATAGTCTACCCGTACACTTTCGTATCCTTTTAGGTATAATTCTCTCATGCCTATTCCTCTCCTTCTCTTCTTGTAGTCGAGGAGGATCGAACCCATTTTCTAAAGGAGATGGAGAGATTAAGGAAAATATTGAAAACCTGATGGGACTTGCAGTCGGCATGACTAAAGGTCAGGTATTTGATCTGTCTGGCATTGCCAATTATGTTGAAGGCTATGATTGGGGAAGTGTTTGGTTTTACAAAATTCGTAAAGGAGGCAACGAGGGTACGCTGGCCAATAAAGATATCGAACAAAGATATATGCCTGTCGTTTTTGACAATACTGATCGAGTAATGGGCTATGGTCGTAAGTTTTATGACCAAACCTTAAGCGATCTTGGTTCTGGGCAGTTTTAACCATTAAAAATTCGCTATATAAATTGATTGTTCGGTTGACGAGCGATTAATAATTTGTTTTGTTTAATAGCTTTTCTCTAATTCTAACATGAAAACAACTCTTGCCAAAGCTGAAACAACCACCCACGGGTGGAGAATTGTTGATGCAAAAGATCAAATTCTAGGTAGACTCGCAGTGTCTATCGCTAACTCTCTTCGTGGTCGCGACAAACCCACCTACACTCCGCATGTAGATACTGGAGACTATGTTATCGTAATCAACGCAGACAAAGTCAAACTTACCGGAGCAAAAGAAGAACAGAAAAAGTACATGTTCTACAGTGGTTATATGGGCGGAGAAAAATATCGAAGCGTGGCCGATTTCCGGAAAACCAGACCTGAATTCATTATCACCAATGCAGTCAAAGGCATGTTACCCAAAAACAAACTTGCGAGCCGTATGCTCACAAAACTTAAAGTTTACAGCGGGGAAGAACATCCTCACTCTGCTCAACAACCAACTCCTTTAGCGAGTTAACATATTCCATTTATGAGTGACAAAACCTCCACAACTGAATTTATTGCCACAGGCAGAAGAAAAACTAGTTCCGCTCGTGTTCGTATTAAAGAAGGCACTGGAATTTTCCTAATCAACGGCAAAAATTATTCAGATTATTGCTCAACTGAGGAATTTCGAAAGATCGTTCTGTCCCCACTCGCCACAGTTGAATTGGTGGACGGAGTAGATATCACCGTTAATGTCAAAGGTGGCGGAGGTGCAGGTCAAGCAGGTGCGATTAGACATGGTTTATCACGTGCTTTAGAAAAAATGGACCCAGAACTTCGTGTCCCACTCAAAAAAGAGGGACATATGCGACGAGATCCAAGAAAGCTCGAAAGGAAAAAACCTGGACAGCCTGGGGCCAGAAAAAGATTCCAATTCTCTAAACGATAGAAATTCTTTTATTCTCTTTATTACAACCCCTCGGAACTCCAACCGAGGGGTTTGTTTTTTTAATTAGCTCAAACTATTTTATTTCACTCAAATGAACGCAACAGTTGTAGGTGCTTCTGGTTATTCCGGCAGGCAACTTGTATCCTTGCTTGTAAACCACTCGAAAATCAACTTGGTGGAAGTAACTTCAAGAAGTTACTTTGGAAAAACTGTTGAATCCTGCATTCCACATCTAAGGGGAAAAGCAAAAGGGTTAACTTTTACAAATCCAAGTATTGAAGATCTTGCTACAAATCAGCAATGTGAACTTTTCTTTCTAGCAGTACCCCATGGGACAGCCGCCGAATATGCAATTCCTTTGCTTGAGGCAGGTAAAAAAGTAATCGATCTATCCGCCGATTTTCGCTTGCTCACGGCGGAGTGCTATGAAGAATTCTACGGATCACCCCACCCTGCTCCAGCATGGCTCGAAAGAGCAACCTATGGTCTGCCAGAGATCCATTCATTATCGTGGACAAAATCTCCCCTTATTGCATCTCCTGGATGCTACCCAACCAGTATTATCATTCCACTTTTTCCACTTCTCCAAAATGGGTTAATTGAGGAGAATGATATTGTGGTAAATAGCATGAGTGGAGTGAGTGGAGCTGGAAGAAATGCCACGGAAAAACTGCTTTATTGTGAAAGGAATGAAAGTGCCTGTGTCTACGGAGTACCCAAACATCGTCATCTGTCAGAAATTGAAGAACAATTGTCACTTGCGGTTTCAAATAAGATAATTTTGTCATTCCACCCGCATTTAGTTCCCATGAATCGAGGCATTTGCTCAACAATTTCTGCCTTGGCAAAAGGAAATTTAAAAAGGACACAGATTTGGGAATGTTGGAAAACTTTCTACGCTGGAAGAAAATTTGTTCATTTACTTGAAGAAGGTGAATTCCCCGATGTTGCTCATGTAGTCGGAACTAATCGAATAGACATCTCGGTCAATGAAGATCCAAGGACAGGTCGCTATATAATTTGTTCAGCCGAAGACAACTTGTTAAAAGGTGCAGGTGGTCAAGCGGTTCAATCAATGAATATTTGCCAAGGGTATGATGAAGGTGAAGGTTTATCGTGAAATTTTTTGAAAATGGAGATGCTCTCACCGAACCGATGGGGTTTTTCTGCTCGGGCGTTCATTGCGATGTCAAAGGAGTCCGCAATGGCAAATTAGACCTCGGTATTATCTACTCCCCAAAACCATGTATTGGTGCGGGCGTGTTTACCACTAATGATGTTCAAGCTGCTCCCGTTCGATATTCTAAACAATTAATTTCTGAATCAGGGTCAACTTTTCATGCGATTGTAGCAAATAGTGGAAATGCAAATGCATGTACCGGTAATCAGGGCGAAGTAGACACTAGAAAAATGGCCTCTGAAGTGGCACGGCATTTAAATATTCACTCCAAGGAAGTGCTTGTCTGCTCAACGGGGAGAATTGGAGTACCACTCCCGATGAGCCGTTTAACGACTGGAATTAGAGACGCCTGCGAGGATGTAAAAGACGGGTGCGATGGTGCACGTGCATTTCAAGAAGCGATTTTAACTTCTGATACCTGCACAAAATCGTGCTCGGCAAAAATTCAATGTTCACGAGGAGAGATTACTATTGGCGGTGTGGTTAAAGGGGCAGGAATGATCGAGCCAAACATGGCTACTATGTTGGCATTTCTTACCACCGACATCCAAGTATCCAGTACTAAGCTGCAAGATATTTTGAAAGAGGCCGTGGAACATTCATTCAATCGAATTACCATCGATGGAGATATGAGCACAAATGACACCGTCCTTCTTCTCGCTAATGGAAACTCGGGAATTAAATTGGAAGAAGAAACAATATCAGTGCAACAGGAATTTGCGGATGCGGTGAATGCCGTTTGTTCATGCTTGGCTAGAAAATGTGTAACTGATGGGGAAAAGGTATCAAAATTTGTAAAAGTTTTAGTCAAGGGAGCAAAAGATTCTGACTCCGCCTTGAAAGTGGCTCGCTGCATTGCCAATTCGCTTTTAGTTAAATCATCCTGGTATGGTTCTGACCCTAATTGGGGAAGAGTGATCGACGCAGCAGGCTATGCAAAAGTAGGGCTATCTTTTGAGAAGCTCGCCATGTTTTATAACGAAACCCCTGTGCTTCTTAATGGCATACCCTTAATTGAAAACAAAACAAGTTGGAAAGAAATCGTTTCATCCAAAGAATTCACTATTTCTTTAGAGCTAAATATGGGCGAGGCAGAAGGAGAGATTTGGAGTAACGACTTAAGTGAGGAATATGTAAACTTCAATAAAAGCGAATAATGCTTGAGGTCGAAGAAAGTAAAAGAAAAGCGAGTATACTCGTAGAAGCTCTCCCTTATGTTCGGAGGTTTCGAGGGGCCATTTTTGTCATCAAGTATGGCGGAAGCTTTATGGATTCCCCTGATCCAGAAGTTCGCTCCCGAGTTGCCCAAGATCTTGTTTTTCTCAACTTTGTTGGAATTAAGGTAGTAGTGGTTCATGGAGGAGGGAAAGCGGTTACCCGAGCACTCGGAGAAAAAGGAATTGAGGCAAAATTCATTGATGGGTTACGAGTAACCGATAAGCAATCAATAGAAGTGGTGGATGATGTCCTGAATGGTTCGGTGAACCAAGAGGTCGCCTCATTCGTATCCAACTATGATTGTAAGGTTAAAAGGATCCCAGGGAAAGATATTCTTTCCTGTACAAAACTTTCCCATAATTCCGATCTTGGCTATGTGGGAGAAATACAATCAGTAAAAACAGAACCCATTCTTAATGCACTTGAGTCAGGGTTTATGCCAATCGTATCTTCCACAGGGTCGGATCAACAAGGACAATGCTACAATATAAATGCCGATACTGCAGCCGCCCAGGTTGCCATTGCTCTCAACGCGAGAAGGTTGGTTTATCTTTCAGATGTGCCTGGTCTCTTACAAGACCCGAAGGATCCTACCAGTCTACTTTCCAGCCTAGCCATTGACCAAGTCGAGCCTTTAAAACAGCAAGGTGTGATTGCCCAAGGAATGCTGCCCAAAGTCAATAGTGCGGTTCAAGCATTAAATGCCGGCGTAAATCGAGTTCATTTTATTGATGGTCGTCTCGCTCATAGTATCCTTCTTGAAATCTTTACCGATGAAGGAATTGGAACTGAAATTGTTCACTCCCTTTAATATCAGTGAGCAATCCAGAACAAAATAAGTATTTACTGAGTAACTACGGCACTCCCCCTTTGACTATTATTAGGGGAGAAGGTTCGTACTTGTGGGATTCAAACGGGAATAAGTTCCTCGATTTCACCTCAGGAATTGCAGTGACTAATATTGGCCACTCTCATGAGCATTGGATTAATTCGGTTAATAAACAGGTAAGCCAACTCGTTCATTGCTCGAATCTTTTTTCAATTCCCCAACAAATTAATTTGGCAAAAAGATTAGTGAATAAGATCGGGCCGGGCAAAATGCTCTTCTGTAACAGCGGAGCGGAAGCGAATGAAGCACTGATCAAATTTGCAAGATTAACAGGAAATAAAGACCCCAATCAAAAAAGGTATAAGCTAATCGTTGCCGAAAATGCTTTTCATGGCAGAACGATGGGGGCCCTCTCCGCGACTTTTTCTCCGAAATACAGAAATGGTTTTGAACCTCTCCTCGATGGTTTTTCCTTTGCCCCATTGAACGACCTCGAAGCTTTCAAAGAGAAAATTGACGAACAAACGATAGGCATAATGGTCGAGTCTATTCAGGGAGAAGGAGGAATTCGTGTCGCGTCAGATGAATTTCTTCAGGGGCTCGAAAAAATTTGCAGGGAGAAAGATCTCCTCTTCATACTCGACGAAGTGCAAGCAGGGATTGGTCGAACTGGAGAATTTTTAGGTTACCAAAAATCTGGTGTAAAGCCAGATGCCATTGCCATTGCAAAAGGACTTGGAGGAGGATTTCCTATTGGCGCTATTTGGTTAGCGGAGAAATGGGCTGATGTTTTTCAACCAGGTTCTCACGGAACTACTTTTGGTGGGTCTCCCCTTGCCTGCTCGGCCGCACATGCTGTCCTCGATGTAATTGAGCAAGAGGATCTTATTAATAAATCGTACGAAAAAGGAGAATTCCTTAAATTGGAATTGAAAAATTTCCAGAAGAAATATCCGAAACTAATTAAAGAAATTAGAGGTAGAGGATTAATGCTCGCTCTCGTAATGAACAAGCTTCCCAATGAACTCATTGCCAAATTTCGTCAAAATGGCCTGCTTGTTGTAGGGGCTGCTGAAAATACAATTCGATTTCTTCCACCTTTGACTATAAGTGATAATGAATTGAAAGAAGCATTAAGAATCACCCAATTATCCTTGGATGAATTTCAACAAAAAAACCAAAGATGAAACACTTTTTAGAAGAAAATAATTTTGTAAAAGAAGAAATCACATCTGTATTTGAGCATGCTTTTGATTTCAAACAAAGTAGGATGCAGAGGCCCACTGAAGATTTATCGGGCCAAAGTTGGGGCATGTTATTTTATAAAAATAGTACTCGGACTAGGGTTTCCTTTGAGGTTGGGATACGAGAATTAGGAGGAAATCCAGTTTTACTCGATCTTTCGAGTACTCAAATTGGTCGCGGGGAAAGTGTTAAGGACACAGCAAGAGTACTCTCCCGCTTTTTAGATGGTTTAATTATCCGAACCCACGGACATGAATTAATTAAAGAATTTGCACGCCATGCGAAAATACCGGTGGTGAATGCATTAACTGATTTTCTGCATCCCTGCCAAATTTATGCAGATTGTATGACCATTCTAGAAAAAACCTCAACCTCTTCAAACCCATACAACGGATTGGCGGGGAAGAAACTTGCCTTCTTTGGAGACACCAGTTGCAACATGGCCAATTCTTGGATTTTAGCAGGGGCTCTGTGGGATATGGATATTTGGTTAAGTGGACCAGAGGAATTTCAACCTTCTCAGGAAATTAAATCTTTTTGCCAAGATGCAAACCTCCCGATTCGTTGGCAATACACCAAGGATTGTAAAGAAGCCGCCCAAAATGCTGATATTTTATACACTGATGTATGGGTAAGTATGGGGTATGAAGAAGAAGAAAACGATCGAAAAGAAAAAATGGCCGATTATCAAGTCACACAGGATTTGCTTAATCTGGCTAAAGAAAATTCTTTATTTATGCATTGCATGCCCGCTCATCCAGGAGAAGAAGTTACGGAAGAAGTTCTATCTTCTCCTCGCTCCATTCTGTTTGATCAGGCAGAAAATCGATTACATATGCAAAAAGCGATTCTGAAACAACTTTCTCAAAACAAAATATCTTAATTTTATGAAAATAATTCTCGCCTATTCAGGAGGACTTGACACCTCAGTCCTTGTTCATTGGTACGCAAACGAGCAAAACGCAGAAGTTATCACTTATTGTGCAGATGTGGGTCAACAAGAAGAGCTAGATGGTCTCGAAGAAAAAGCACTCTCCACTGGAGCCACTGCCCATCGAACCCTAGATCTTGTTGATGAATTTGCAGAGGATTATATCTACCCGATGGTGCGTGGAAATGCAGTTTATGAATCTCAATACCTCTTGGGCACCTCGATTGCCCGCCCTCTTATCGCAAAAGCACATATTGATATTGCGAGGGAATTTGGTGCCAATGCAGTAGCTCATGGAGCAACAGGCAAAGGTAATGACCAATGTCGTTTTGAACTGACTTTTTCTGCCCTGGCACCAGACTTAACCATCCTTGCCCCTTGGAGAGATGCCTCCTTCCGAGAGCGCTTTCCCGGACGTAAAGAGATGATTGAATATTGTCAAACCCACAAGATTGATGTGGAAGCCAGTGCATCTAAACCTTATTCAATGGACAGAAACCTTTGGCATATTTCCTACGAAGCCGGAATCCTTGAAGATCCTTGGTTTGATCCAACCACTCTCGATAATCGTGGGATGTACAAACTATCAGTCGACCCTGAACTTGCTCCGGACGAAGCACAATACATCGAATTGAGCTTTGACAAAGGAAATTGTATTGCAGTTGATGGAGTTGCTCTCTCTCCATCTCAAGTGGTTGTTGAATTAAACAAAATTGCGGGGAAGCATGGGATTGGCCGAGTGGATTTGGTCGAAAATCGATTTGTGGGTATGAAAAGTCGTGGAGTGTATGAAACTCCTGGTGGAACTATCCTGCTCCATGCACATCGTCAAATGGAGACTCTTACTATGGATCGTGATTTAATGCACTTAAGAGATTCGCTTGTTCCTCGATATGCCGAATTAATATACTATGGATTTTGGTTTGCACCTGAAAGGGAAGCACTCCAAGCATTGATTAATCAAAGCCAAGAAACTGTTTCCGGTACAGTTCGCTTAAAACTCTATAAAGGAAATGTAATCACCGTTGGTAGGAAGTCAGATTTTTCTTTGTACGATGAAGGTATTGCCTCCATGGAAGATAATGAGAGCGATTATCAACCTGAAGATGCTGGCGGTTTTATTCGCTTGAACGCATTGCGCTTAAAGGAAAGAAATCGCAAGCAGGGCTACAAGGGATAAGTCTATTATGCATCTTCTTGTTATTGATAATTACGATTCCTTTACTTACAACCTAGTTCAATACTTTGGGCAGTTGAAGGCAACGGTTGAGGTTTTTCGTAATGATGCAATTTCCATTGAAGAACTACAAATCGATGCATTTGATGGCATTGTAATTTCACCCGGCCCCTGTGACCCAGATCGTGCTGGTATTAGTCTTGCGGTCATTGAGAGATATCAAGCGATCAAGCCAATCTTTGGTGTTTGCCTAGGGCATCAATGTATCGGACAAGCCTTTGGAGGTAAAGTAGTTCGGGCCAATAAATTGATGCATGGAAAAACTTCTCCGATCGAACACGATAACAGAAATTTATTTAAGGATTTACCAAATCCTCTTACCGCCACCCGATACCATTCCCTTCTCCTCGAACAATCAACTCTTCCTGAGTGTATAAAAGTGACCGCTCAAACTAAGGAAGGTGAAATCATGGGCATTGAGCATACCAGCCTTCCGATATGGGGCGTCCAGTTCCACCCTGAATCTTTAGCCACAGAAAAGGGAATTATGATCTTGAAGAACTTCCTAGATCTCTGTTAAGGATATAGTTGTGTGTGTGGAAAGTAGGAATTCTTAATCGTTAATGCATTGTCCTAAGTGCTCTTCCGATGACTTGAAAGTTCTTGATACAAGAGCTGGTAAAATTGCGTCGACTCGTCGTCGCCGTGAATGCCAAGGTTGTGGATATCGTTTCTCAACTATTGAAGAAATTCTTCGTGAAGATCTCGTGGTTGTAAAAAGAGATGGAAGAAGAGAAAGTTTTGATCGTACTAAGCTTGCGACTGGCTTGAGGCGTGCAATTGCAAAGCGTCCGATTGATGCCGAACAGATTGATGGGTTGCTCTCCCAGACACTACGACAAATTGAAAATGAATTTGATAGCGAAGTTCCTAGCCGAGCAATTGCAGATGCAATTATGCTCAGACTCCAAAATGTGGATGGGGTTGCATGGCTTAGGTATGCTAGCTTTTATGAAGATTTCATGGGGATATCTCGATTCGTCGAGGAATTAGTTAACTTGGGTGGTAACGAAAAGGGTGACAAAAACGGCGGTTAAAAAAGACGATTATACAAGACTACAAAATCTAAACGCTCTGTTCTCCGTTATTGGGAGTGCTTCAACGCGTGAAGAAACCTTGCAGTTGCAAAGTACGCTCTCTTTCTTACGGGAAAATGACGGGACGCGTCAAATGGCTGTGCAATCCTTTGAGCACTGTATCGAGCAGGTGGTTCGTTTCCATTTCCCCAATAAAAGAAATTTGAATTATACGCACTGGAATGCCCGTGTGTGTGCAATTGAACCTTTGTGGGTTCGGGCATCTGTTTTGGAATCTATTCATTCATTCCAAAATACTTTCAGGGGATTACTCCTTGTCTCTGGACTCAAAGAATCAATGATGAATCGAAATAAAAGATGGACTGCAAAAAAAGAAAAAGATTATCAAAACTTGCGGTCATTTATTGAAGAATTGGTATTACACAATGCCAATCCAGAACAAGACTTATCTGTCTTATTTTTTTAGAAGCTGAAAATTTAAGAACTCTCTTCAGGATAACTTCCAAGAAATTTCACCAGTGGGCATACTTTTTCAAGTTCATCCATCACTTCTCTCACTTTTTCATCTTCGCAATGCCCTATAAAATCGACGAAGAAATAATAATCCCATGTCTTCAATCTGCTAGGACGGGATTCGATCTTACATAAATTAAGTTCACGATCTGAAAAGGGTTTTAATGCATTTTGCAATGCACCAATTTGATCGGGAAGGGAAAGAACTAAACTCGTTCGGTAATTTACTTCATCTCGCTTAGGCAAGGGTTTTCTAGCAACCACAAGAAATCGAGTCACATTATTCTTTCGATCTTGAATCCCCTGCGATTGCGAAGGAACGTCGTACATTCGCCCTGCCAAGCTTCCTGCAATTGCTGCCGTTTTGGAATCAGGCTTTAGACTCCTTACTGCCTCGGCTGTACTGGTAAAAGGGACCAAGCGTGCATTTGGTAAATTTCGTCTCAACCACTCGCCGCATTGAGCCAGTGCTTGATCCTTCGATCGAACTTCATCAATTTCATCAAGAGAGCAGAAACTAAAGAGAGAATGCTCAACCTTAAGATATACTTGTGCCACAATCGTAAGTTCAGTTTCCACCAAAAGATCCAAGGAACGATTAACCGCACCTTCAGTGGAGTTCTCAATTGGAACCACTCCGTAGTCACATTCCCCACCTTCAACGGCTTGAAAAACATCTGGGATATCAGATAATGCACGGTATTCCAAAGTCGACCCAAAGTTGTTCACCGCGGCTTGGTGAGTATAAGTCGCTTCTGGCCCTAAATATCCAATGATCAATTTTTTTTCCAAGGCGATAGAAGCCGAAATGACTTCACGATAGATGATTCGGAGGGATTCCTTGGTCAACGGACCTGAATTCAAATTCTCTAACTTCTCAAAAACCTGTTCCTCGCGGGCCGGATCATAGGGATCAACCCCAAGCTCATCTTTGATTCGTCCAATCTTAGCTGCCGCTTGGACACGCTGATTGAGCAAGCCGACTATTTGCGAGTCGACCCCATCAATTTCGTCCCTTAAAGACTCTAGTTTTTTATTTTTCAAAAAAAGGTTGTTGCGAATGAAGAAGATATTGATTGTTTTCGCAAGACTTTATCTAACTTGATTCTCAGCCAAATCAAATCATAATCCAATAAAATGAATTCATGCAACCGCAACTTTTCTTCCATCGTCGTTGATGGTAATGATCGGGCTCCCAATCGTTCCATGTTACGAGCCGTAGGCTTCGAAGACGAAGACTTTGAAAAACCTCAAGTCGCAGTATGCTCTGCTTGGAGTATGGTGACCCCTTGTAACTCTCACTTAGATGTACTAGGTAAAGCTTCCGTTGAAGGCGTGGATGAATCAGGAGGTAAAGCTGTTCCCTTTGGCACGATTACTGTATCAGATGGAATTAGTATGGGAACTCCAGGTATGCGTTATTCATTAGTATCAAGAGAAGTCATCGCCGATTCAATTGAAACCGTCGTAGGGGCCGAGGGAATGGATGGATTGGTCGCAATAGGTGGATGCGATAAAAATATGCCTGCCTGTGTGATGGCCCTTGCTCGCCTTAACCGGCCTGGGATTTTTGTTTATGGAGGAACTATCTTACCCGGCTTACATAAAGAAAAAAATCTTGATATTGTTTCGGTTTTTGAAGCTGTGGGTTCGCATGCTGGAGGAGTTATTGATAAGGAAGAGCTAACCGCCATTGAAAAAAAAGCCATTCCAGGCCCTGGTTCCTGTGGAGGTATGTATACCGCAAATACAATGTCCTCTGCAATTGAAGCACTCGGCATGAGCTTACCCGATAGTTCTGCTCAATTAGCCATTTCCGATGAAAAAAAATTAGATGCTAAGGCAGCAGGTGCCGCAGTCGTCAACTTGATTCAAAAAGATATTAAACCCCGTGATATTATGACCAGGAAGGCATTCGAGAATGCCATAACTGTAGTGATTACTTTAGGGGGATCAACTAATGCTGTCCTTCATTTACTGGCCATGGCACATACTGCAAATGTGAAGTTAGACTTAGACGATTTCACTGAAATTGGTAAACGAGTTCCAGTGCTTTGTGACCTCAAACCAAGTGGGAAATATAATATGTCTCATTTTGTTCGTATTGGTGGATTGCGTCCATTACTCAAAACTTTACTTGATGAAGGCCTACTTCATGGAGATTGTATCACCGTGACTGGAAAAACGCTTGCGGAAAATGTTCAGAATGCCCCTCCTTATGCACCCTACCCTAACGGACAAGATCTCGTTCGCCCATTTAATGATCCGATTAAGAAAGACAGTCACCTCCGAATTTTATACGGGAACCTTGCCCCGGATGGCGCAGTTGCAAAAATAACAGGAAAGGAGGGCCTCAAGTTTACAGGCAAAGCAATTGTGTTTGAATCCGAAGAGGAGTCCTTACGAGGAATCTTGGATGGTAAAGTAAAAGCGGGACATGTGATTGTGATTCGAAATGAAGGACCAGTCGGAGGACCTGGCATGAGAGAAATGCTTTCTCCCACTTCTGCAATTATGGGAAAAGGATTAGGGAAAGAAGTAGCCCTTATTACGGATGGCCGCTTTTCGGGGGGGAGTCATGGGTTTGTTGTCGGGCATGTGACTCCTGAAGCAGCCATAGGCGGCCCGATTGGACTGCTTGAGAATGATGATCTTATCACTATAGATGCTGAAAAGAATGAACTCTCTCTCGATTTATCAGAAGAAGAAATGACCAAGCGTAAAAATGAATGGATAAAACCTGCCCCTAAGGAGAACAGAGGCGTATTAGCGAAGTATGCAAAACTCGTCAGTTCTGCATCTGAAGGAGCCATAACTGACAAATTCTAAAAACTATGAAACAAACACTTTATTTTTCTCACGAAAGCGCCCAGTTTTGGGCAGATTTCTCATTTGTAGACTTTTCGGAAGATTACCTATCTTCAATGACTCAACCAATAAACGATGCACTCGAGCAGATGAAGGCGTTGGAAAGTGGGGCAATCTCTAATCCAGATGAAAACCGAATGGTGGGGCACTATTGGTTACGCAACGCCGAGCTTGCACCCAGTAATGAACTGACCCAAGCAATCCGAGAAACATTGACCCAAGTTAAGCAGCTATCCGCTCAGGTTCATTCAGGTTCTCTCCAATCCCCTCAGGGTTCATTCACTGATCTTTTGGTAATTGGAATTGGAGGTTCGGCATTAGGACCACAATTTGTCGGTAAAGCACTAGGTCATCCGAAAAAGGATAAACTAAAAGTTCATTTCTTCGACAATACTGATCCGGATGGAATTGACCTTACATTATCTGAGATCGGACCTGCACTTAAAACCACCCTCGTTTTAGTCATTTCCAAGTCTGGTGGTACACCTGAAACCCGTAACGGAATGCTAGAAGCAGAGAATGCTTTCTCGTCTCAAGGCTTGAACTTTGCTAAGCACACCATTGCTGTGACAGGAGAAGGAAGTAAACTTCACCAATATTCACAAGAAAATGGATGGCTTGAGTTCATACCAATGTGGGATTGGGTTGGTGGACGGACTAGTGAGACTGCGGCCGTCGGATTGCTACCAGCAGCATTGCAGGGCATCGATGTGGATGAATTGCTCAATGGGGCTTCTCAGATGGATCAATTGACTAGAAATTCAGATTTTCGCCAGAATCCTGCCGCGATGCTTGCACTTGCTTGGCACTTCCTCACCGACGGTAAGGGATCGAAAGATATGGTTATTCTTCCCTACAAGGATAGGCTCGAGTTATTTGCCAAATACTTGCAACAACTCATCATGGAATCGTTGGGTAAGGAAAAAGATTTAAAAGGAAATGTAGTACATCAAGGGATTTCAGTTTATGGCAATAAAGGCTCAACCGACCAACATGCCTATGTTCAACAATTACGTGAAGGAGTGCCCAACTTCTTCGCCACCTTTATCGAAGTACTCAAGCACCGTGATGGTTCTTCCACGGCAGTAGACGAGAATGGAATGAATTCTGGCGATTACCTACACGGATTTTTCCTTGGCACTCGAGACGCACTTTATGAAAAAGATCGCAAATCGGTGACTCTCACAATTCTTGAGATAACTCCCGCCGCCATAGGCAGATTAATTGCACTCTTTGAACGAGCAGTTGGGTTGTATGCCTTTTTGGTAGGCATAAACGCGTACCACCAACCTGGCGTTGAAGCAGGTAAAAAAGCCGCATCGGCGATTCTTGCGGTGAGGAAATCTATCATCGATCAACTTAAAGAAAACCAAGGCCTTGGCAAAACAGCTGAACAAATAGCGGAGCAAATTGGTAAACCAGATAAAATCAATTGGGTCTTCAAAATTCTCGAAAACCTTGCTGTCAATCAACCTAATTTATTCGAAAGAAGAAAAGGAGACAATCCACTGGAAGATCTATTCCTTTCAAGCTAATCCAAAACATTTGCCGGTTTCTTTGCCGCAACGGGCTTGCCCGTCGAAGGCTTTGGTTTTGGACGGGAAGCTAAATAAGCTTTGCGACCAATTACACGGTAACCCCAGTCAAAACTCCACCAATCATTGGGTCTGTTTGCAGGCTTCCATCCAGCAGGAAACTTTCGCTGATTCGCTAGATCACGTGCGGCTAAATAAGCACCAAAACTATCTGGGAAAACCTCAAATAAAAGATAGTGCTTGGTCGGATTCAAAGTACTCAATGCCTTAAGGTATTTCGAATTCGGCTTGAGCAAGCTAGCTTCATCTTCGCCAGAACTGGGCTTCCGTTCGATTACGAATCTAATTACCTTATCCGAATCTGACTTGGCCTTCACCTCAAAAAATGGATTACCGACCTTCTTTCCATTAATTAACTTTAAAAACTTAGTTCCGTCATACTCCTTGTCCTTGTTAGCTTTAAGACCAGACTGAGCAACCAATGATTTGACTCGATTCTGAAGAGAAATGTCGTCAACAGAGAAAATTTTCTCTCCACGACATAAAAATCGAAAAGGTTTGGAGCCCGGTGTTGCCGGTTTGGGCTCAGGCAAACTGATATCCCTGCTCAGGGATTGAGAGCTTCCCTTGGGTGCACTAACTAGAAGGCCTTTAATTTTTTTTACTTTGAGCTCAATCGTTTTTTTGTCGCTCGAAAGTTTATTCTTTTCGATGCTCAAATTTTGTAATTTTGGAGGTAGCGGGGGTAAATTGTTTTTTTTCTGTGATACTTCTTTTTCCAATTTCGAAATTTCCTCGATAAGTTTCTGTTGATCCTTATTTTGAAAAGCCTGCTGAAGTTGTAATTTCTTCTTCTCTGCCAATAAAGCGTTCTTTTGTTCCTCAAATTGTTTCATCGCCAATTCGATAAGTTCCTTAGAATTCTCTTCCTTTTTCTCGTCCACAATCCGCTTAACGGCAGTATCGGCCCCAAGTTGTACTACAATTAGAAGAATAATTAAAATCCCCACCACCGTGGTGATAGTATCCAAAAGAGAATCAAGACTTCCAATATCTTCTTTTTTCTTTTTTTTCATGAATCTTTAAATAGAGACAGATCAATCTCTCCCTCTCCATCAAGTGGAAGTTGCCCAAATTTACACCCTATACTTTGACAAACCAAAGAAGTTTTATACCAAGAAGAAAAGCCTTTCGTTCTGAGGAGAAAAATGACATAGCGGGCTTCGGGATCAGGGAGTTTAGCTTTTCTAGCCTCTTCATACTTGTGAATAATATTGCGAGAACCTGTTGCTAATTGAATCGCCTTAAGCTTTATGTCCTTACCCTTCTTATCGCGGAGTACAATATCGCTACCCTCACGTTGGACGAAACGAGCATCAATTTTACTGCCTTGGGCACTTCTCCAAGTACGATAAGGAGCCTCCTTTGCTAATTTTTGAATAAGACCTTTAAGTTTTCTATGACTTTGGATCTGATCAATAGACACGTCAAAATGCGTCCCGCTAACTTCATATACCCGAATGCCCTCGGCACGACATTCAATGAAGGTCGGTTCAATGTCTCCCCCTACCCCTGAACCGCTCTGTTTTACGACCATAGTCGCAAATTTACCCGGATCTTTCATTAATTCCCACTCCTCTTCCGCTTCCTCCAAGTTACTCATCAACTTGGCTAAATCTGACTTTGCCTTAACCACTTGCCCCTGCATTTCCTTACTTTTCTTTAAAGTAGCCGCACGCTTTTGTGCTTCCGTGGACAATGTTGCAATTTCCTGTTTCAATAACTCCTTTTTTTGAGGATCTATCTTCTTTTGAGGATTCGATTTAATCTCCTCGATTTCTTGGCGCAATCGTTGAAGTTCTTCTTTTTTTTGATTTATTTTTTTCTGAAACTCCTCGTCATCTTCCAGAGCGGTCTCGATCTTTTCATTGACCGCCTCCGGGTCGATTTGAGCAATAACAATTGCGGTAATCATCAAGGTCAAAATTCCAATCACGCAGGCTAGAATGCTAAGAAAGGGGAAAAGTGAAATTTGTAAATCTGCCTTTTTCTTTTTCATTTTATAGGTGATTGAACAGCTAAGGTATTATTTTTTATTCATTATTCTCCTCAATTGAAGTGTTCTGCATAATTTGACTAAATTGCATTGCAACCTGAGTCATTTGCTGTGCAACAACACTTTGAGATTCCTGCAGTTGTAAAAGATAAGCTTGGAGGTTTTCGATTCGTTGAACTATGTCGCCAGACTGATCAGAAGTTTGCTCGGTTTGTGGTTCACGCAAGCGTTTCAAAAAGTACTCGTTGCAATACTCGTCGACCTTATTGAGTAAATCCTCCTCGTTCTTTTGCATGACACTGGTTGGAAACATAACGAAGAGGCTGAAAATCAGAGAAACAAGAGTTGTATCAAATGCCTCACTCAATCCTCCAGTAACCTGACCAAGTTGTTCCTTAATGACCTCAATGTCTGCGGCCGCACCCATTTCACCACCAAAGCTTGACACCGCGTCACTGATTCCAAGTACTGTTCCAATAAAACCAAGTATGGGAATTGCCCAAATAAAAACTTTGATCAGAACATAACTCGAATCAACCATAGTGGCATCAATCTCCGATTGGGATTTTAACATATCTGCAGTTTCAGTATGGTTTTTCCTCACGCTGAAATGCTCGAGTCCCCGAAAAATTCGCGTAAGCAAAAAACTTTGCCGTGGATCAAAGCCAAGTCGATTAATATGGGCGCCAAATTGGGGCAGATTTTCCACCATGATGTCATGACTTATATCTTCAGGTAAAAGCTTAAATTGCATGATATTAAGCTGACCTTTTAGTTTCTTCCTTTTGAAAAACAAAATGGCGAACGACCAGCATGCCAAATAGGTCAGCACGTAGGGAACCCAGCCCCGTTCGTAAAAATAATCCGATATTATTTGAGTGCTTTCGCTAATCCTAAAAACGAGCACGAATAAATAAAAACAAAGTTCAATGCCCAAACCAATAACCGCGGTAATTCCCATCGAGATCGATGTAGCAGAGGTATTATCAAACTTCCCCATTTCATCTGTGCTCCTTTGCATCATATTGACCTGGGCAGCCCTTTTCTTTGCTTTCGCTGGAACTTTTGTAATATTAGTGGAAGTTTTCTGCATAATCTAATATAACTAAAAATAATAAAGGATTTCAAAAGAAATCTGCTGAATTAGTTTGTCTTTTTAGGACAAACTTTTTTTCAATATAAACAGCAATGCCAAAAACTTTAAATAAAGATGGAACTCCAAGAAAAATTGGAAGCGGAAAAACGAAAGGTGCAGGTTGCTATGCAGATGTATCATGGGCCGAACTTAAGGAAGTAATTGGAGAAAATGCGATGATTCAAGTAAGCCGAGTCTGGCTTAAAAACATGGGTCTCGTGGAAAAGAAAATCAAAAAAGATCAATTATACAAAGAACCTACGGTAGAAGTTCAAAAGATTTCAAAGGATCTGCCGACTCCTAAAATTACTCGAATTAACAGCAAACAAAAAAGCTCTAGCTCGGGATTTGATCATATAGATGACGACAGTTACGATCCTCCTCCTCTTTTTGGGACAGGGGAAATTAAATTAAATCAGTATTAGCAGAGTTTAATCTCCAGACCCAACCGATAGATTTCCGGGTATTTTCTCTTTTTAAATTAGAAAGAAGGAATATCTTGGATTTAACGACTAAGTCTCAGAACTTATATTTACTAAACTAATTAGTACTTACAATGTAATCTATATTGAACGAAGTTCAAATTCTAGAATTATTCTTGTTTACCCTTACCAAGCCTTCACTTGGATCTAAATTAAACTGGGAAAGATGCTCAACTTCATCAATCTTGATTTGTCCCAAGTAATACTTGGATATGGACTGTATTACCCAATATAAATAAATAAACTTGCTTTATTTAGGCAAAATTAAATGTACCCCTTCCCCCTTTACAGTCAAAGCGGGGGGAATGAATCAGGTAAAGGAGCAAAAGGAGACGCGGAATCTAAACTATTTTCTTCCGGTTGTGATGGTAAACTATCAAAAGGCAACGGAGCAAAGGGAGCCTCGCTTACGGGGATTTCACTTTTTTCACCAAGAAAAGCACCAGGAATCGGCAAAGGTTCAACCGAAATAACTGAGGAACTTTCAGGAACTTCAGTAGACACTGAGGAACTCGCTTTAGGGATAACCTCTAAATCTATATCTTCAAGTGATGATTTGGGTCTAATTTCCTTCTTATTTGAAATACTTAAAGTTGTACTAGGACGAGCTTCTAAATCCTCGATTTTGACATCCCTGACCCACCAATCCTTATATTCAAGAGTACCATCTTCTTTATATTCCTGAACCGCCCCCCAGCGCGTCCCACCGACCATTGGGATAAGTAACCTTCGCTCATGATCATATTTATGACGTGCCACCCACGCTTTTTCAACAGTAGCTATTGGTTTCCTAGCGCTGTTAAATTCTTTGCTCCTGTATGAATAGCTATCTTTACTTCCACATCCATTAAAAAATAATGATAAAAAGAATAGAACAAAAAGCTTTGATATTTTTAATTTCATAAGAATTACCAAGTATAAATTTCCCTATTTAATGCTAGAGAGCAAGCGTAACTTATTCGAACTCATACTAAAGCATTCAATTTCGCCACTTTCCATATTACAACGATAAATCCATCGTTCATTTTCATCACAAATAAATTGATATTTTTTCAGGTTTTTCTCGGTGCTATTTTCAAGAAGCATTTTCAAAAAAGAATGTTCTAATCTAGTATAATCGAATTTTTGTGGTCCAGGAATGGATTTGCTTATTCTTGGAATAAGTTCATTCAGATGTTTTTCAAATATCGAATCCAAGAATTCGGCCCCGTACGGCCCTTGGGCAATTCCTGGGGATAAACCGTTTACGGATCCCTGCGGAATGTGCCTAAATGATTCTGTCTGATTTGCTTCAGGTTCTGAGGGTTTTATATCCTCTACCGAGCAACCCAGAAAACTAAAAATCACAACGGTCGCAAAAAGAGGCACAAGCCCAAATATAAAGGATAAAAACTTATTAAGCATTTAATTCTTTTCAAATAAATCTGTATTTTCGTCAACCAAGACCGTGCATAGAACTTCTCGATAAGGATTGCCTGTTAAGAACAAAGTGATTCTAACAAAATAATGAACAAGCAAATTCGATGGGGGATTTTAGGAACAGGTAGAATAGCAAAGGCCTTTGCTGAAGGATTAAAATATGCCTTAAATGGTCAACTCAATGCAATTGGTTCTAGAAGTAAAGAATCAGCGCAAAATTTTGCAAACGAATGGAATATACCAATTTCTTGCGCCTCTTACGATGAATTAGCTAAACATCCTTCAATTGATGCCATTTACATTGCGACTCCTCATACTGAACATATGAATAACGCAATACTTTGCATGGAAAATGGTAAAGCAGTCTTATGCGAAAAGCCATTCGCAGTAAATGCAGGTCAGGTTGAACAGATGATTCAAAAATCTAAAGAAAAAAATGTTTTATTAATGGAAGGAATGTGGTCCAGATTTCCACCCCTTATGGAAAAAGTTCGAGATATCCTAAGTAAAAATGAAATAGGCGAAATCAGAACAATTCATGCGGATTTTGGATTTCGACCAGAAAACATGGACCCCAATGGGCGTTTATTCAATCCAGACCTTGCGGGTGGCTCTCTTTTGGATGTGGGGATTTATCCTGTCTCCTTTTCATTTATGATCAACGGAGAACCCGATTCTTTTCTAACTGATTGGACTTGTGGGAAGACGGGTGTGGATGAGCAGGCATCGATGATTTTCAAATATTCCAATGGTAGCATGGCTTTACTACATTCCTCTATTCAATCAGATACTGGCCAAGAAGCATTTATTTCAGGCACAGAAGGAAGTGTTCGAATTCACCAACAATGTTGGAAACCACAAGTAATGACTCAAACTAATTGGAAGACAGGAGAGATCAAAAAGATTGAATACCCCTTTGTCGGCAATGGTTTTAATTACGAAGCGGAACACTTCGGTCGATTACTGATCGAAGGAAAAAAAGAAAGTTCGATTATGCCTTTGAACGAAAGTATGTCCATTATAACAACTTTAGATAAAATTCGCCAAAAGTGGCAACTTCGCTATCCCTTTGAATAAGTCATTGATTCTACTTATCAAGAGGCCTTCGATACCAAAAACCACATAAGCTCTTTGAACGCAAAGCCCAAGGGAAAAAAATTGGAATTAAAATAGCGATTAGAATTTGCACAGGATTAAACCACGAAAGTTTTCTTGATGAAGTGACCACTGGATAATCCTCTAATATTTCGAAGTTGAGCCCTTTCCTTCGGCAAACTCTTTTAAACATAATTGAAAATAATATTTCTTCACCGGCAAAGAGTTTTTCGGAAAATCCGCCTGCTTCTAGAAAAAGTTGTTTTTTACAAAAAATAAAACTACCAGCTGCAAATTTTAAAGCCTTTGAAATCCATGACCAAAAAAATGGCAAAAATGAACCAAAAAAAATTTGGTTTTGATTTGTATCAAAGACGATAGTTGCTCCACCTCCACCGCATTTTCCTTGTTTTAACCTTTGCAAAGATAAATCGAGCAGTTCTTGAGATATTAGAGTATCAGCATCTACAAAAATTAGATACTCGCCATTGGCTTCTTTACTTCCTGTATTGCGAGCTCGAGAAATTTGATTAATCGCTTCAAAGACAACTCGAACTCCTTTCGATTCCGCTAATTGTGCTGTTTGGTCTGTGGAATTATTATCAACTACAATAATTTCCCCTTTTAAATCTGAGGTTTTGTTCATACCCGCGAGAAGCGTGTCTAAAACTTCACCTATATAATTTTGTTCATTGAAAGCAGGAATAATAATAGAATAATCTATTAAGTTATTCGTTTCGACTATTCCCTGATCAGGCAATGAAATATTACACCTAATTACTTACCTATTAAATTTCTTTGCTCTTCTGTTTACACCAAAAGATAGACCCGAAAGCCATCCATCCAATCTAGCGGTTGGGCGCTTGTCGTAAAGATCACAGTCACCACCGGGAGTAATTAGTTTTTTACCCGAGATATCTGAAGCAATTTCATTAAGACTAGGCAATTTCTCACCTGAATCCTCCAAAGATTTATGCAAAAATGCAAGTCGGTCTAATTCCAACTGCCTGGATAAACTCGCTAAGGTCTGTCTAAATTGGGCAACCTCACCATCTCCATTCTGCGTGGACACGGAAACGGGAGCTTTATCATTTGTGGTACTTTTAATGTCGTCAATTTCGGGAAGGTTTTCACTTAGCTCATCTTGGACTTCTCTCTTCCCTAATTCATCCTCATGAGTTTCTGAATTGTCAGGATGAAAATCTTCTTCAAAATCATTGATGCTAAAAGATTCTTCACTACTATCAACTTCGGGGTTATCTCCATTTAGAGGTGGAGGAATACCGACTTCAACTGAACTAACTGTAGTATCTTCAATTGAACCAATCTGCTCCACTGCTTCAGGATCTGCCATTAGATCAGCAAGTTCTTCGTCGGTAGTATCTTCGGAGGGTTTGTCCACGGGTAAGGTGATTAAAGATTTTTAAGGATGGGGTAATTAAAAAATTTAGCAAGAAATAATATAACCTGTAAAATGATTCTTCTTAACTAAATCATTCGACATTAATATTTTCATCAACTGGGTCAGTCTCTTCCATAAACTCTCCACTTCTTATTAAAGATAAGTTCTGCCCTACAGACGCAAATGAAGAATCTTTAATTTGTAATTCGTCCATAAACTCTAGAAATGAAAAAGTTTTTTGAACCAAAGTTACCTTTAACCGAAACGATAAATTAGAAGTGGCATTTTCGTTTCGAGTGATAAACTCCATATTTTCTCTTAAACCATCTTCATAACCATTATTAATAAAGATTCCCTTCCCCGACGGGGCACGATTGGCGACCACTACTTCTTTATTTTCAGCGTAATAAATGTGATGTGGTTTTTTGATTCCATCCATCAATCTATTTCGTTCTTTTATGAAATTCCCGGTCGCCACATTTCTTTTAATCTCAAGGTTTTCAAAACTACTTTCAATTTGCGAAGCTTCACCTGTAACCAAAGAGAGTGTTTGCATAAGCTTAGTTTTTTCTTCTTCTAACAATTTCCTTTCCTGCTCAATTGGTTTTATTTGCAAACTAATCTCAGTGATTGGTTCACGAGCAGAAGAAAGTTTTTGCTCTAATTTAGAAAGTTCATCAGATTTAGCTTCAATTTCTTTTTCAATCGAAGATAATCTTGGGCCAAATCCATCCACTTCTGATTTTAAACTATTAATTTTAGATAAAGCTTCTTCCTCTTTATCACGATATTCAACGCGTGCTCGATAAAGCGTCGACAATGCAAGATCTGATTCATTTTTATCTAATTCTAGTTGAAGGGTAAGTTCTCCATATTTAGACTGAGTTAATTCAAGTTCCTGAGTCAAAGAATTGGAGGGTTTCGGCCCAACCAATATGAATACGAATAAACCGAGGGCAGAGACCCAGGTCATCAATCTAAAGATGAATAAGATCAAGGTATTTAAATTCCCTCAACTTGGTGGGGTTTCCTAACAAAGGTAATATCATTGCGACACAGTGGTTATAAGAAACTTCCTTAATTCTAATTTGACAAATCGATTTCCCCTTGGCTCGAACCGCAAACCTCATACTTCGCTCAAGGCCATGATCTTTCCCTATTGGGAGCATAATGATTCCCGATTCTAAATTTAAGCTGGAAAAAGACACTGAAACTCGCTCCCCTCTTTCTAACCAGGGGCGTTCATAAAAATCTTTCTGTAATGCTGAGGTGGTAAGATTATAATGTTTTTTCAATATTTCGGTTTCTTTATCATAAGATAAAATTCTTTCTCCTAATTCGCTCTTTCTCGATTTTTTCTCAGAAATTTCAGTTTCTATTGAAATAATACTATCTTGCAACGAAGGCACGATAAGTGAAATCGAGCGAAGAGAGGCTCTACTCATTTCAATTTCCTTGTCGATTCCTGCAAGACTGACCTTGGTATTTTGTATCGAAGAAGCCAGTGATTCATGTTTCTCTGCATTCTCCTCGAAGACGATTCTCATCTCGCCCTGCCTACGGGTAAGATCAGCAATTTTTGCTTCAGAATCTTGTTTGGTTTCCTCTAATTCTCGATTTTTTCTCTTTTCTCGGCTCAATTTATCTTTCTGCCCTTTTTTTGCCTCCTCTACGGCAAGACTCATATCACTAATTTCAGTTTTAATCTTCGCGATTTCTTGATTTAAAAAATCGCGTTCCGCCCGATCGGAAAAAATTTTCCATGCAGAAACAGAGCAGGCAATTAAAGCCAGAATGTTTAAAATGTAATGAAGTTTAGTCATTAATTTATAGAGGAGGGAGAGGGGCAAAGGGGGATGGAGGAACCTCCGGTATCAATCCACCGGGAATAACTGGAGCATCTTCTCCAAATGCAGGCAACCCACCGTTCAAATCTGAATTCATTGGTTCACCCGACTTCATATCTATCCCTTGAGGTAAAAACGGTGCGGGTAGAAATTCGTCATTCTCGTTAGTGTTGAGATTGGATTCTTCATTTTTCAACTCATCTTCATTCGAGGCAATTTGAGCTAATTCAAGCCTCCGTGCCTCAATTAAATTATGATTTGCTTCTTCCCATCGTGTTTCTCGTTGAGAATCAAGTTTGGATTTATGTAGTTCCAAAAGATTTTCTCCTTTAAAAGGTTTCATTACCCAATAACGATCGTAATCCACTCTACCCCATTCGTCTCGGCCAATTGAACGTCCAATTTTTTGATTTTCATATTTTGACACCATTCTACGATTGTCTAAATCATATTGGTAGCGAGCATTCCAAGCTTGCTGAACTTTAGACACTTGATTGTCGCGCAAGGATCCACATCCAAACATCATAAAAATGTAGATAAATAAATTAAAATGTAAAATAAACGACTTCAATGGTCTTATACTAAGTTAATTAAATCTTCTAAAGCAAGAACCCTTCAATTCTTAGTTCGTAAATTATTACTTTACTCCTTCTCCTCTCTCATATTCAACTCAAATTCATTCTATTTTACGTTTTTTAATTAGCCTTTCATCTATAATGCTTAAAGAAAGCAATA
>Ga0209711_10001120_pt1 | contig 26720 bp, 24 predicted proteins | sample ArcticOcean_MG_C_7_FD_187441 | JGI IMG/M metagenome (GOLD analysis project Ga0209711, IMG submission 187441) | Marine microbial communities from western Arctic Ocean - ArcticOcean_MG_CB11_88 (SPAdes) (version 2) | ecosystem: Environmental > Aquatic > Marine > Oceanic | place: Arctic Ocean...
ACTGAAATAATAGCTACCAACAGCATGGATATGATGGGTTGGCTCGAAGGTCTGGTAATAGGAAAGAAGTCTGGAATAAGATCAACTTAGCTGACAGAGATAAAGTAGTTGAGATTGCTTTAGAACGTCCTGAGTTATCATCTAGAGAGCTGGCATGGCATATCATAGATAAATACAGTTATTATATCAGTGAGTCGGGTGTATATAGGATATTAAAGCTCAATGGTCTTATCACAACTCCTTATTTGAAATAATCATAGGGTTGAGTTCTTATTAAAAATCTATTGGTATTTCCTAGAAATAAAGGTTTGCGGTTTAAAATCGAAAATCAAATAGCCCTAGGGGGTATGAGGGGTTGTAGTCATGCCTAGGAGACTCACATTTTTATAGGGGAAGAAGTAAGGTTACTTTACTTGAAGAATCGCATTATCGTAACGGCTAAAAAAGCAATACCAAGATACCGCATGGTTTTTTGATAAGGGATTTTCATCCTTCCAGATCCTATTAAAGTAGGCGTCCCAAAAAATCTTGATACGATCAAAAGTATAGCTATGGCCACCTGACCCAATCACTCCAATTCATAAGACTAAAAAATTACTTCCTTGTAAAAACTAAAATTGGTAGCGGTAATATAAAGGGTGATCTGGTAAGTGACTCAGGGTCCTGCGATGTAGTAAAAGTGAGACTTGGCGATTATCTGTTTTTCTTCTGCATAATTCGCTTAATACCTGTTCCTGCAGAAGTTGAAAGATTTATGATCTTGGACTTGGGATGTACTTCCTTCTTCAAAAAAGCAATCAGAATACCATTCCCTTAGTAGTTATTGAATAGTTAAAATTGTTGGATCAATTTCCCATCGAATAATAGGTATTTTTGTAAATTATAATTGTAATTTTTGGATTCGAGATAGACATCTTAACTAATGAACAGAATTGTTAGTGCGATAGTAATGATACTTACTGTAAGTATTTCTCAAGCACAAAATACCTTTCAGACTACCGTGATGGACTATGATACGAAAGCGCCTATTTTTGGTGTTACAGCCTATTTTTCGGATTTTGAAATAGGTGTTTTTTCGGATCAAAAAGGTAATGTAACCATTCGTAATATTCCTAATGGCACTCATACTTTAATAATCAGTTTTGTTGGATATGAACAAAGAATCTTTGAATTGACATTTCCTCTTGACCCTTCTGAAAAGCAAGAGGTTATATTTCTTTTAATCGCTCATGATCAAATGAATGAAGTTATAATTAATTCCACTAGAAGCAGCCGCACTATTCAGGATACTCCCACACGAGTAGAGCTTATAGCAGGAGAAGAGCTGTCAGAGAAGGGCAATATGAAGCCTGGAGACATTCGAATGCTCCTTAATGAGAGTACAGGAATCAGGACTCAACAGACCTCTGCAACAAGCTATAATTCCAGTATCCGAATTCAAGGACTAGATGGGAAATACACGCAACTGCTTAGGGATGGGCTACCTTTATATGGAGGTTACTCGGGAAGTCTAAGTTTAATGCAAATAGCGCCACTAGATCTTCAACAAGTTGAGGTAATAAAAGGGGCTTCCTCGACCCTATATGGAGGAGGAGCTATTGCAGGATTAGTTAATCTAGTTTCTAAAACCCCTACAGAGATACGAGAGCTAAACTTTTTGGCGAATAGCACTTCTGCCTTAGGGTTAGATTTAAGTGGGTTTTATGCTGAAAAGTTCAAAAAAGTAGGGTTTACACTTTTTACTTCTTACAACAAAGGAACGGCTTTTGATCCCGCGGACATTGGGTTAACAGCCATTCCAAAGTTTGATAGATGGACTGTTAATCCAAGGATGTTTTTTTACTTAGGAACAGATACAAAGATGGACCTCGGTGTCAGCTACATTACTGAGGAACGCTTGGGTGGTAACATAGACTTTATCAATGGTATTGATGTTCAGAATCCTTATTTTGAAAAAAACCTTACTGACCGGTTCTCTACTCAGTTTAATTTTTCCCATCGGTTTTCTCAGAATACTCAACTGAGAATCAAAAATTCAATCAGTAATTTTGAAAGGCAAATAGAAATTCCGGATCATGAATTTTCCGGACGGCAATTATCTACATTCAGTGAAGCCAACTTGATCACATTTACCGATAGATCGGAGTGGGTATGGGGAATCAATCTTTGGAGCAATGAGTTTGAGCACAGAGAAGCTAGGGCAGGGTCAGATCTGAGCTTCAGTAATGTAACAGTGGGTTTATTCGCACAAAATACTTTCAACCTCACGCAAAAATGGACTTCTGAATTGGGAATGAGAGTAGATTACCAGTCTGATTATGACATCTTTGTAATGCCAAGAATTTCATTATTATTTGAGCCTACAGAACGCTTAACCCTTAGATTGGGTGGCGGAATTGGCTATAAAACACCTACGTTTTTTTCAGAAGAAGCTGAGAGGTTACAATTCCGGAATATATTAGCGATAAGTCCATCTGAACTTCAGGCTGAAGCGTCAAGTGGAGGAAATTTTGATATAAACCATCGCTGGCTAATTACAGATAAACTATCACTTTCGCTGAACTCATTATTTTTCTATACCAAGATTAAACATCCGCTTGTTTTAACAAAAGTAGATGCGATGCTGGCGCTTCCTAATACATTTGAGTTTAGTCAGTCAATTAACTATATCGATACCAAAGGAATAGAATTAAATATGAAATGGGCTTATAATGATTTTAAACTCTTTCTTGGGTATACCTATGCAGATGTTCATGGGCATTACAATGGTAAAGTAAAGGAGTTCCCTCTCGTGGCCAATCACAGATTCAACAACGTATTAATGTATGAAAAGCATGATAATTTTTGGATTGGATTTGAGGCCTATTACTTTAGTCCTCAAAAGTTGAGCGATGGCTCAACTGGTCAAAATTACTGGATCGTAGGTCTTATGACTGAGAAATCATTCGGGGAGAGACTCTCTATCTTCCTTAATCTTGAGAATTTCTTGGATGTGCGCCAAACAGCTTTTGATAGTATTTATACTGGAGATATTAGTGATCCTCAGTTTAGAGATATCTATGCGCCTCTTGATGGGTTTGTTGTAAATGGGGGTTTAAAACTTAAGTTTTGACAATCTTTATATCACAATCATCCTTCAGGTCGAGGAGGTTTTATTGGCTCGTGGTTTTAGGAGAGAGGTAAAATAAAATACTGCAAATGAGATTTTTCATCTTTTAAAAACAATAAACTCCTCAGACACCCCAATCGAGGAGTTAGATGCACAAATTGAAAAGTTATTGACCAAATCTTATTGTCAAATTAAAATTGGACGTTGCTTTTATGCCTTGAGTTAAAACCAAGGAGCACCTTCACCTCAAGACTTTATGAAGCGCCTCCTGCGCTAATGCCTCTATGTAATCTATAAACTCCTCCAATATCACCTCTTTAGGGAAATCTAATAAGTACTATTAATTTCATACAAAAGGATCGTTTCCTTCTCAGATTTAAGCTTCCACAGACAAGCTTTAAAGCTATTTTCTAGACATATCAGCAGAATTATAATTCTCAATTAGCGGGAAAAGGGAATGCTTTCTAGAGGGCTTTTTGCGTTTTTAAATTAAGGGCCATATTTTTATAAGATGAGAGGATGGAAAAGTATTATTACTAAATATCTAATAGAATTCACAGTAATTGTTCTAGGCATTACCACATCTTATTTTGTTGAAAACTATAGAGAAGAGTAATGGGAATCAAAAAAAGAAATCCGCCTACTTTCTGAATTGAAAAAGGAATTTGTTGATCAAATTTCACATTTCGAAAAGCGAAGGAAACTATTTAGCAAGGATTATAGAATTATCAGTTTTATTACCAGCAATAGTTCGGATTTTGATTCTTTACTTAGTGATGTCAAGCGTTCCACTCAAATAAGAACAGCTCTTTTTGATATGAGATATTTTAGTCCCTCTAGAGACATATACAATTCAATCGTGAATGAGGGCGTTTTAAGTATATAGTCTGATCGTTTAAAGATTCTTCTTAATAAATTATATGAGACAGACTATGAATATATAGTAGGGAATATTATTTCAGAGGGTATTTATTTAGATGATATTATCTTTTATTCGACTGAAAATCAATCGAAATTGTATAAACGATTGACCAATAGGGAAGATATTAGTAGAGACCAACTGATCCTTATTGTCAATGACATTCGTAGTGATGAGGTTTTGACCTCAAAATTACAATTCAAGGAAAATAAAATGAGAATAAAACTTTATTTATTAGATGATTATTTAATGCCTTGTCAGGAAATAGAAATTTTGATAAGTGAGTTAGGGTTTTGATTTTTTTTGTGACCAATTGATTTTTCATACTCCAAGCTATTATCTTCGATTAAAAAAATACTGAGAATTATCACAAATCTCAATACGCCCAATGCTGGACGGTATTCCCTTCTGTAGAGATGACAAAGACTACTTTGTCATGAACGATTTTAAGGGCAAAAATTATTGGTATTAGTATTTACTTATTTGAAAATTCTTTGATCTCATTAGCACCAAAATACATATGACTAATGAGTTCAACAGTTTCTTTCGTTATTGCTTCTGATGAATTCATCTTTTTTTGCTGAAATTCAGTTTGATCCATTGAGATCAATTTATTTTCCTCTTGATTAATGTGAATTTCTGTGTACAAATGGAATCTTAATATCTTTTCTAGTGGGATCTCAGTTCCAGGATAATAGCTTTGAAATTCATCTAAATTTTTGAATGTTATTTTTAAAATTCGATATGGTTTCTGAAAACCTAAATCATTTTTGAAACGGAGAGCTCTAAACACATTAGAGGAGTCTTGTCCATAACAAATGATTGAGGTGAGTATGATTGTTAGAGTAATCAGTATAATTTTCATCTAATTTTAATTCATTTTAGTTCAGTATTTTTTTTCTATTATGATTGAGATCAAACATTAATCAAAATAAAAAGTTAGCCTAATCAATAAGAAAGAATAGTTTATTTATTTCAAACGAGTGAAGAACAAACTAACCTTAGTGAATAGTGCTCAATCGAAGATTCATAATGAGGCATCTCGAGGTTGTGAGCAGCGTATTTTTATGGATCTAAAATTGGAGGCACATCGATTTATTAATCCGTTTTCACCAAAAGGATTTATGTGGTGGGAGCTATTCGATCGATCTTTGCGCTAATAGGTAATTTGATTATTCTTATTTACAATCTATCGCGGCGGTAACATGAATATGGGTTGAATGAATTTCACCCAGGCATTATAACCTTGCTCGTTTAGATGAGTTTCATCTATTGATAGCTCATTTTTAAGTAGCCCATCATCATCTACAAAAACTGAATAAAGATCAATGAGGCTATAGATATTTTCAGCTTGATTTGCTTTTATGATCTGATTAACGGCCTTGATTTTTTCTCTCAGAACTACTCTTTTATTGGGTAAAATTGTTTGAATATAAATTTTCGTCTTTGGGGAGCCTGCTTTGATCTTTTGGGCAATTTTCAGTATGTTTTCCCCAACATATTCGGCCGAGGGATTATCTGGTGTCAAATTCCATAAGTCATTAATTCCAATCAATAAAAAAACAGTGCTGGGTTTGAAATAAATAAGTTCATCTAACCTGGCCAAAACACCTGCAGTAACATCTCCTCCTATACCCCTATTTCTAATATTTGGCTCATTTAATCTTTTACTCCAATCTTTCCCTCCTGCGGTGATGCTGTTACCCAAAAAAACAATGTCACCAAAATCTAAAGGCTGCTTTTTAAACTCTTCAATGAGCTTTTTATAGTTGCCTTTTCCCCAATCATCTTGATACTGAAACATCAAATCTTTTTTGGGGTATAAATAATCTAATGCTGTAGTAGTTTTTGAAGAATCTTCTTGTGCGAAAGAAATAATTGGAATCAGTAAGAATATCAGTTTTTTCATACCCTGGCTAAAATGATAGAAAGGACTCAACATAAAAAATATAATTTTAAAAATAAATAAATTTTGGATTACTCTCTACCAAGTATGCCTCTCTATTTGACAGGGGGGTACATATCCTCTTAAATCTCATAATTGTATAGGAAGATGGGGTGTAAGAGAGGGAGATTAATCTTTAATTTTCAAGGTATATGCGTTATTTCTTTACGGATTAATTCCACTTCTAGTTTAAACTCCTTACTAAATGCGTGATTTCCTTTATCCCACATTTTAATGACCGTACTATCACGCAATAATGATTTGATAATTCTCCGGTAGGCAAGCCAATCATTTTGCTCAAATAATCCAATTCTGTATTGATAATAAGAGTTATCAAAATCTCTAAAGTTAAAAGTATTATACAGGTTTAAATTGTATTTTTCATAATCATCTAAAGGTAAATTATGGTCATTTTTATATAAAGCAAGCGGGATGATTTCTTCATCCATCTGAACTCTATAAATTTCCATATCGGTTTCATTTAAGGCTTGTCTAATCGTAGCTTTTGCGAGTTGATTGCTTTGCTGCAATTCTATACCAAGAAAAATAAGTGAGGTAATAATGGCAATTATGCTAATTATTTCTATCGCTAATCTTACTTTATGTTCCATAGGAGTTTTTTTGTTTGATTGGGTTCAAGTTAAGGATTTAGAGCATTCATTGCTAAAATAACTGCTTGATTTGGTAATTGGTACCAAGATAAAATCCATTTTGAATGGGTAGGTCTGATCCATCCCTTGGTATAGGATGGGTTTTAATTTGCTTTTATTGTTCCTGATAATGATTAAATCCAAGTTTACAGTGAGGAACTCTAGTATAGTTTGAGCAGGATCTGCACGAAAATTCATTAAGCTATTTTATTCCAATCCATTTTCTTATTGACCCATTTTTGAAATTATTCTCCTAGTTCTACTATATCCTTTATTAACGGAATCCATTTTGGTAGGTTCTCCAATGTTTTTTTATGTATTTCTGACTTGATCAAAAAAGACTAGTGATCAATTTAAGTAGCCATTTTAGATGATTAAATTTGGTCCAGCCATGCGTTTAACCTTATTGCGGATCTTTAATATTTGAGAAAGAAAGCATACCCGATACTCGTTTTGGGAAATATAAACTTTCTTTCGCAGTGAGCTCAAAAGAGGATACGGAACAGAATGATTTTAAGGTTAAGAAATGACTCTTTGAAGTAATCTATTCTATATTTCTTGAAAAGGTAATGATGACTGCTTCTCTGCTCCAAAACAATAATAATCGGTGTTTCTCAATGAGCTGAAATGAAATATCCCATCCTTCTTTTCCATATTTATTCATGACTTCTGTTATCTTTTTTATGGGAAGTTTACTGGAGCCAAATAATAATGTTCCTAGTGCCCCTTCTTTAATTATTTCAATTTTATATTCTTTTTTCATATTGGTTTTTTAGAGATGAATAGTAACCTGATTGAAGTTAAAAGAATATTTTAACCAACTCCAAAAAATAAAAGGAGCATTGTATCGCACCTAATTTAAACTGGTAGAAAAGCAATCTTAGTGATTTATTATCATTTAGAGGTTTGGGTTGGATACCCTCTAATACTGTATTAAAGATCTGTCCTTCGAAAAAGTTAAGAAAACAGAGAGAAAAAAGTATGAATTCTGTATTAGTTCCGAGTAGTTGATAATCCCGAAAGTGAAACCTAAACTTAAGGGGTTAGTCACCAATCGTCTGTTCGAACTAATGATTGATTTACGTTTTCCATCCAAGACTCAATAAATTCAATAAAAGTAGATTCAACGCTTTTTTGTAATTTTATATCAATATCAGCGAATAAAAAATGGTCTTAATCAAAATATAATTTCATTATCGAATGAGATCTGCTGATGACATTTCCATGATATTATTTTCTTTTTTTTGAAAGCCATGGGTTCCGATATCTTCAGCAATCATCCTTGCTTTACCTTCTTTAGCTAAAATGGTTACCTCAAAAGCAATCCATCTTTCACTACTAAAAGAAGCATTTAGACCAAATTCATCTGCACCCTTCCCTAACCACTTGGCATTTGGTAGACTGTAGTGTCTTTTTTGATGCGCTCACTCAGTCATAAGTCACTCAGATTGATGATTTGATCATTTGTAATCCATTAAATCTCATCACTGTATCTGGGATTAATTGATTTTTTCGTAATTGCAATCAATTAATCTATTGGCTCAGTAAGTTCGTCCATAAGCAAACAGTGGGGAAAAAAGCACGATGTAAATCAGTTTTCTCATACCCTTTAGCTTTTTTGAAACCTGGTATTAGTTGAATATTCTTTTATCGAACGGACCAGTCCGTAAATTTGGAAGTCCAGCTTCTTAAAAGTGCAAGGCCATCATCAACCGACTTCAATTTATCTTGTGTTTCTTGGCTCAATTCCTTGGCATTACTAGCAAAATAAGCATTTCTCACAGCTATGATTCAAATATCCAAATCATACTCAGAGAGCCTTTATATTCGTCTACAAATCCATCTGCCAAATATATTTTAGCTCCAGGATATGCTTGGTCATAACTGGGAATCACCGTATTCATATAATAATCCTCAAATTGTTGAGAAGTAACTCCGTCATTTAATGTGATATCTAAAACATGTAGACCTACTAAATTTCCTTTCTCCATAGATTGTCCAAAGGCAAATAAGCTGGATATTGATAAAATTAGAACGAATGCAATTTTTTTCATTTTTAATTTCTTTGTCGGGTGAATTTTAAACTAAAAATAAAGCAATATAGTTAACTAGCATAATTTTTCTACTACCTATCTTCTTTTGACGAACAGGCTCATCTAACTTGGAAATGAGAAGGCCCCATTAATCATCTTTACTGATTAACATCAGCCAAAGTTAAACCTCTTATAGTTTTGTATTAATAGGATAAATGCTCACCTAAGAAGTCAAAGTTTATAAGCGAGTTGATGAAGATTCATTAATAGATGATGAGTGTTAAAAAGCTCTAATAGCTCTCACATATTTTGTTCCATATTTATTAATGGGGGTTTGGTATCCATAGCCAAAATTTTGCTCCCATGCGTCGTATTCGTTATACTGAGTGGAAGACCAATAGTTGCCATTGACAAAACCTCCGATATTACCTAAACCCAAGGAGTTTCCTTTGCCGATATTGCGATACATCAAATTTAATTCATTTTTAGAAGGTAAAAACCAATCATCATAGCCCTCCAAAAAAAGTCTATGACAAAGCGCGGCAGCGATGCCAGCCTCGCTATAACCAGCGATAATATCTAAAGTGTTCTTTAAGCCTGTACCCATGATAATCCCTTCGGCCGTTGAAATTTTAGTATCATTCAAACCCCAAATTGCAGATTTTGATTGATCACTTGGCGCAGCAATAAGACCATGTTGTTCACCTTCAATATATCCAATATCGCCTTCTTGATATAGGTAAAATATAATACCTCCTTGATGGGTCTGACCGATGCCAATGGTTTCATTGACGTTTGATTGATGAACCGAACAGCCACCGCATCCTATTAGATAAACCGAAGCTAATAGTAGGAATTTTTTGAGAAGTTTCATTGGATGAAGTAGTAATTAAATTGACTTAAACCAGCTCCATATCATAATAAATGACACTAAGTTTTAACCACAAATTTAGTACTTTATTCAGATACACGCAAAAGTGCTCAATTCAGTCTAGGCATAACTTATTTCTAAGTTGAAGGAGTATATGAAAAGAGATGCAGTTCATTGGTAGCTTACCAGTGGTTTCATATCAGCTATGATGATTTCATGATATTTTAAAATCTGTTATTTATTGATCATAAGTCTTTTTTCAGTCCCTCTTTTTTTTAAACGTATATGAGAATCCAACAGAGGCATAGTGGAATAAGACAAAGCCGTAGCCGTATCCGTACCCTCTTCAAGTATATGGTCCCCACTCGGATATTTATAGGATTAGAGCATTGATAGGTTATCGCCAGCTGAATATCTTCGGCTCTACCCTGTGGCGTAACCAGGGCATCGCCATTCAGGTGAAGGTCCCAGGCTTCATTGATGTTCCAGTTAAAGTTAAAATTAATAATAGGGACAAATCCGATACTGGTGCTCTCAGTAGTTTGTTTGGTCGAATAAAGGCGGACGTTGGCATCTCTGATTTTTGCCGTAAATCCCAAACCCAAAATAATCTTAGTTTGGCTTATTTAGATGATAGCGGTAGGTCAACCGGTACGAATGAAATTTATAAATGCTGTTAAGGTCAGTATCAGCATCAAACAAGACTCCGTTAAAGGAAATTTTATAGGTTACTTGGCCCGCTGATTTGATTTTGAGAGGGGCATACAATAAAGAAATCGTATGACGTGATTGCAAGGTATAGCTAGCTTTCAATCGATAAAATATTTTTGTTTTGGACTTCAGATCATCTTTAAGAGAGAATAGGGTCCCAAGATTACCTGGAATTCGAATATCATTATAGCCTGTCATTACGGAACCTGTTTCTACATCAACAAGTGCCTGTGCAATGACTGATTGATTCAGAGAAAAAGTCAAGATTAAAAAACAAATTGAATGAAGATTAGGCTTCATTTTAACATGTCTAATTTTAGTTTTGGATCACATTAATGGAGTAAAAGGCTACTACTTTTTAAAGTATGTTATATCTAAAAGCACAATAATATTAGCTAAAAATTAAGGTCAAGGCGAGAAAATATTAGATGACTTTTAACTTGTAGTCATTCATTTTAAGATACATTAGTCAACTAAATATTGGAGAGAATCATGGATGAGTATGGCTTATCCGGCATAGAATCTAAGTACAAATAAGTAGGGTGTAATTCTTACTTTAAAGAGATCGAATAGAGCGCTTTTAAAGGTGAGAAGTAAGCTTATTCTGTACTTCTTTCATAGCTAAATCCTCCTGCTTTTTTGCTTGACCATGAAAGTATTTTTATGGTTAAATAAATATCATCTTCAATTAAATGTACTACATAGGTCTTGCCAACCGAATTTTTGGGCTTTACCGTAGCAGTACGAAAGGGCGTATAATTTAAAGTAGCGTAATCAGTAATAATACCCTCAGCCCATGCCGTTCCTGTGGGGCTGGTATTTTTGCTTGATGCACTCTCTGAAACGGCATTGTAAATTTGTCCCCCATCTAAATTATTTCTAGTAATCCATACGTTTTCAGTAATTCTATCCTGGTTTTCAGCTAAGCTAGGATCTGTATTATCTAATTTAGAAAAGGTTAGTATCGTCCCCGTCCAAACAGATCCCATAGGGCATCCATTTAGGTCAACTTGGGTCCACTCAGGCGTATCCGCATAAATGTCTTTGTCATCTTTCACCCCATCTCCATCAGTATCCTTTTGCGAATCTGCACAGCCATTGGCATCTACTGTCGCACCCTCAGGCGTATTCGCACAAGTATCATTTTCATCGATTACACCATCTTGATCACCATCTACGCTAACCACAACGTTAACGGAACTAGTTATAGAATCATTAGCTGTTATTACTGTTATTATTGTTTCTCCTTTGGCTAGAGCAGTTACAATACCTTTTTGAGTAACGGTTGCTATGCGCTCATCACTCGATATCCAATTAAGGGTATCAGAAATATTGCCAGGATAAATATCAGCCTTTAGCGTATCTATGGCTCCTAATATCATTTGTAAAGCTGACGGTGTTATTGAAACACTATCTATTGAGATATAAAATCTTGCTGTTAATATTATTGAATCTGTTATTGACACTTCAATCGGATTGGTATCAATGTCTAATTCAATCCATTGATCGAACTTCCAGCCCTCTGATGGATCAGCTGTTAGCTGGACCAAGGTACCAACATCATAATCTTCAATTCTACCATTGGTTATTATTTCTTCACTCACGATACCTTCTCCTTCAATAAGGATTGTTAAGGGATATTGTTTCTTCACAAAGTTGGCAGTGTAGCTCTTATCTGCATCTATGGTCACACTCAAAGGGTTATCGGTACTCGTTGAACTTCCTGTCCAATTAACAAATACAAAAGTTGAATCAGGAGTAGCTAGCAATGCCACAGATTCATTTTCATTGTAAGTACCTGATTCAGGAGTGACGGTTCCCCCTTATGAAGCTATTAAGATCAAAGTGTATGTATAGTGTCTTGTAAGCTATTATCAGTACTGTCACCATCTGTATTATCACCATCTGTACGATATGCAATAGGATCTTCATTATTTTCATCACAATGAGCAAACACTACTAGTGAATAGGGGAGGCTTAAGAAGAGGAGGTATTTAAGAATTCTCATTGCAGTAGCGGTAAGTTTAAGTGTTGACAAGGTAAATAATATTGTTAATCCTCTCCAAAAAAACAGGGGGATTGTTCTGTATTCAATGCTCAAATATCGAAATAAACGCTGTAAAAATTAAAAACATATTCTGATCCTTGAAATGCTTATTCTGTACAGTTGGTGAAATTAGGTTTGGGTGCTTTCTAAGCGGTGACGTCTTTATTGAAATCTTTGCATAACGTTACCTGCTTCACATCCCAGGAACTGAGATCTTGGTTGAAAGAAGAAGCTTCGCCAAACATGTCAGACATATTCATTACCTGACCCAAATCCCAACTAGCTATATCCTGATTGAAAGAAGAAGCCCAGGAAAACATACCTCCCATCTCTGTTACCTGACTCATATCCCAAAGGCGGAGAGAAGTCTTATAGATAGGCTGATCATGGCATCTAGTTGAAAAATAGGGAGAAACGTCTTCCTTGCTGAATGCTTTCAAGCCTTTCGGATTTCTATTTTATACCTACCATTGGTAAAAAAGTCAGATATTGAACCATTTATTTATCGCATCTTCAACGAAAATGAGTTTTAAATCAACACATAAATTTATATTTATACTATTAATTTTATGGGCACTTAGAAAAAGCCTAATTTAGTTTTAACAAATGCAGTCCGTGGTAAAAAAAGCATTCACTTATGAAAAAATTAGCCTTATCAAGTTTCATTCTACTCATCTCTTTTTGCTGGTTGGCCTGTCAGAAAAAAGAAGCCTCAACCTTTCAAATTAAATCGTTCCCTGATTGGGAAGCTATTGCTACCAAGTTGTTGGAAAGGAGTGATCTAGAAGCAGGCGAAAAAGTAATATTGATGGCCCAGCCTGGAAGCTTTGATCCACTTATATTCTTGTTGGCAAAGAAAATTCATGAAACCGGAGCCATCTATCTGGGGACGTTTTCAGTAGATTCCTCTTCAAGTCCTGCGGCTTGGGAGACTGATTTTATTAAACAAGCCAAAGGAAAAAGCAAAGAAGATTTGACCCATCATCTGATGCAGGTTGATCTGGGTATAATGCTGCCTGGTGCGAATCCTCTTCATGTTGAATATGCTGCTATGCAGGATGTGCTGAAAAAGGATGAAGGAAGAACTATACATTTTCACTGGTCCGGAGCTTATGAGCTGTCTGGAGAAATGCGAGAAATAGATAGTGCTATAAACGAACATTATCAGAATGTCTTCCTTGAGACCGATTACCTCAAACTAGGAACCGTACAACGGAGTTTTGAAGCAGCCATTCGAAATCAATGGATTACAGTAACTACGCCTCTTGGGACAAATATTAAATTTACGATAGGTAATCGTCCTGTGACCAAGCAAGATGGGGATGCATCTTCCAAGCGGGGACAACTGCGCAACTTGATTGACAGAGAGATCGAGCTGCCAGCTGGGGCGATTCGTGTGGCGCCACTAGAGGAGACAGTAGAAGGGAGCATTGTATTTCCTATCTCGATGTGGAATGGTCAGCAGGTCGAAGATTTGGTACTCACTTTTCTTGCAGGAAAAGTAGTTACCATCAAAGCCACAAGAGGTGTAGAAGCGGTTAAGGCTGAGTTAGAGGCTGCAGGAACAGCAGGCCATTCTTTCCGGGAATTTGCCATGGGTTTTAATCCATTGCTTGCCATACCCGAGGACAAACCTTGGATCCCATACTATGGCTATGGCGCCGGTGTAGTCAGATTATCATTAGGCGACAATTCTGAATTGGGTGGAAATGTGGAGGGGGGTTATGTGCGATGGAATTTCTTTACAGATGCGACTGTGCGGGTTGGACAAGAGGTTTGGGTGGAAGATGGGAAATTATTAAATAAGTAAGGGTAATTATTGATAGAAATTCTTACCAGTACCACCAATTCCCTTTTTAAAAGGATTAACACTTACTTTTCACCCCAAGTCTAGGGCTTCAGGTTTTTGTTGAAAGTGAATGGTAAAGATCTTTGTTGTAACAAAGGGAGACTGGATATCTAAAATAAAAGGAGGAGAGATCGCTTGGGCTTAGTTTTCTTTCATTGCATCTACCATGGTTTTTAATAAACCATTTTGCTTTTTATCATTCATAAGTTGCCAAAACATGATACCACCTAAATTGTGCTCTAGTGCGTATTGAGATTTAAGTTGGATGGATTTGTGATCATCGAAGGTAGCAAAAATTTTATTGATGCTATCGTATGCATAAGGGGCATTGGCTGAAGCATCCCAATGGAAATTAAAATCAGACCTTACCTCCTCAAAATTTATTTGATTGTAACTCCTACTGGAAATTGCATTTTGATCAAGGCCGTTGTTGATATTTTCAACCTTTTTAAATGTTTTGATGTAAAAAGCAGCGCCAATGATTATTTTCTCCGGCTTTACACCCAAATTCATTAATGTCTGGATGGAAGATACGGCAGATTCCTCTTTAAATCGATCAGACCCTAGCGGGGTGTGATGACCTGTTTTACTAGAGCCGGATCCATAGAAATCGTAGGTCATAAGATTGACATTATCAACCAAAGGCATCACCTTATCCCATTCAACGGATTGTTCAAAATAGCCATCAGAATTGGCGCCTGCAGCAAAACTTAAGATATCTCCTTCTTTCATGTATTTTCTTAGCTGCACGACTAAGTCAGTAAAATTTTCTCGGTCTTCAGGTTGGAACTTATGCCCCGGAAATCCAGAAATTCCTGGATATTCCCAATCTAGATCAATGCCATCTGCTTGGTATGAAGCGATGATCTGAGCTGTAGAAATCGAAAAGGCGATTCTATCCTCTTCTGTACTAAAAACATCCGAGCAGGTTTTACAACCTCCCCATCCACCTAGAGACACTAAAACTTTTAATTTTGGATATTTCTTTTTTTGATCCACTACATTCATTAGAGTAAGACTGTCTGCTTCATTATCAATGGCCAATTGATTCCCCTTTAAGTGTAAAAAACTGTAAATTAGCTGGTCAACACCCTCCAAGCTAAATTCATCAATTGATTTTTCATCACCCGCGTAGTACGCGATTACTTGAGGGTTCACCTCTGAATGATGACGTTCTTCCTGGGAAGACACGCAGGAAAAAAATAAAAGGCCTATTAAAGCCACAGATTTCCTCATTTTGAATTTAAATTTTTTCATCAATTTGAATATAATACAGAAAATATAATTTAATAATTAGAAAGTCCTAATTGCCCTAACATAGCCGTAGCCGTATTCATCAAAGTTACCATACTGGTAACCACTGAAAAAATCTTGTCCCCAGCCATTGAATCCGCCGTATCCTGTTGAGCTCCAGTAAAAGAAATCACCAAGACTGGTGATCATATCCTTATTGAGATACAACAAATTCAATTCATCTTTTGAGGGCAAAAACCAATCATCATAGCCAGCTAATACTAATTCAGCACAAACCCTAGCTGCAATTTCAATCTCATTACAGTCCGATAAAATTGCTAAAGTATTTTGTGCTCCGGTACCTATGACAGTTCTATTGGCTCCTTTAATTTGAGTACCATAACAACCCCATTCAATTTCGGTGGCTTGATCCTCAGTTGCCGCTATAAGACCGTGTAATTCTCCCAGTCTATATCCATTATCTCCTTCTTGGAAGAGATAAAATACAATACCTCCTTGAAAGGGGGTACCTATGTCAAGAGTTTTTTCTGTATTTGATTTTTGTACCGAGCAGTTCATCCATCCTAGGATACAAACTAAGTTAAAAAGCAGAAGGTATTTGATGTGCTTCACGTAAATTTTGAATGACTCTTCGCTAAGATATCATACCTATTTTACTAATGAAAATAACTATTTATCTTAAGTAAATTATTTTCAAGTAGTTGAATTTTTAGAATGAATTCAGTTTTCTATTATTAAATTTGAACTTTGAGAAGTAATCGGGTATTACGAGGAAAAGAAGTGTAAGTTCATTCATATGAATGTGCTAATAGAAAGATATTGCATTAAATGAGCAGTAGTACTCTTGGTGTTTCTGAATGTGAAGTCTGTGGGTCTTTAGGATTTATAATCCTCTTTTAATTAACTTATCAGTGCTTTTAGTCCACATAAGTAAAGTATGTTGGCTTTGGAAGTATAAGAAGTAAAAATTAAAAAGACCATTAAACTATCCTCACTATGAAAAAAATAATTTTATTGATATTGGTTGTCGCTATGTATAGTTGAAGTGAAACTAAATCAAGTGAAAAACATGAAGCATTAGAAAAGGCAGAAAAAAAACTGGTTGAAAACCTGAACTTATCTTCATCTGTTTGGGATAAGATCATCAATGAAAGACAAATTGACCAAATTAATGAAATTAATTTTGATAGTGAGGTCACTTTGGTATTAAAGCCAGAGAATATTGTTGGCGTTTAGGGAGTCAAAGCGTTCTATAACAATTATCTGAATGGTTTTTCTGATGCCGAATTTAGAATAGTTGATGTATTTGGTCAGGGAGATAATATTGTCAAGCATTGGAATTTTAAGGGTACCCATGATGGTGAATTTTTTGGAATTCCTGCCTCTGGAAGGCATGTGGATATTTCAGGAACGACCCTTGTAAAAATGAAAGAAGGTAAAATTCTTCAAGAACAAGATTTTTTTGATAACCTAGATTTTTACCAACAACTTGGATTGATGCCTACAGAATAAGGGCATTCAAAAACAGAAAGGTTTAAGTAAATGATTCATTCCAAGCAATTGGTGAAATTAGTCTTGGGAGTTGTCCAAGTCGTTGTATTAATGCTAAATTTATTGCAATCGATTACCTTATGTACCACCCAAGCACTTAAGTCCTGATTAAAAGAAGAGGCGAAAGAAAACATGCCGCCCATTCTAATTACATTACTTACCTCCCAACCACTTAGGTCTTGGTTAAAAGAGGTGCTGCTTGAAAATGTACCGCTCATGTCAGTCACATTGCTCACATCCCATGTGCCAATGTCTTGGTTAAAAGAAGGATTATAATAAAACATAACTCTGATGTTTTTCACATTACTAATATCCCAATGGCTGATGTTTTGGTTAAAATTAGAACTAGGAAACATATAACTCATATCTGTAACAAAAGAGGTAATGACTTCGGTCACATCTAAACTATCATTGATCATTTGATACAGTATTGTGCTATCCACAATTAAATAGCTAATTCCATCTAATTCATAACTTTCGCCAATTATTGCAGCGGTATCCGTCCTAATGGTAATTCCATTTTCGTTTAGATAGATGGGATTTTCAATGATAATTGTACATCCCGTAGCATCTACCTTTTTGCCTTCGTCTGTATTTTCGCAAGTATCCGTATCATCACTAATACCATCTTGGTCGGTGTCTTTCTGTGAATCAGAGCAACCGTCAGCATTTACCGTTTCGCCCAATGGGGTATTGGCGCAGGTATCATCTACAACACCATCATCATCACTGTCCACAAATGGAGTTGCTTCATCATCACTGCGACATGCGTTGAGCCAGATGAGCATTTCACAAAGGATTAAATAAAAGAGGGATTTAATCAATTAAAAAGCAATTAAGTATTGATAATTAATACCTTAACAACGATATATTTTAACTAGCTCCCTAAAAAGGAATTTGGATAGGGTAGCTTTTGACTAAAAACTATAAATTCAATGGTTAGAAAAGCTATTTGTTCTAATCGATTTTAATAACAGATTAAAACATTTAGATAAGTAATTTTTATGTCCATTTGGATCCACAGGATCATAAAAATTATGAGATTCTTTATGGGGTCACTGTACTCACGATACGGGCTAATCTCAAAGTACATAAACCACAAAAAAACCTAAATAGGAGCCCAAAGCGTTGCCTAAGGTCCCCACTAAAATGGCAGGCAGTATTAACTCTTTCCGATCAAAGGTTTCGGCAAGTGCAATAGCCGTGGGTGCGCCACCAATATTGGCTTGGCTGACGATGGCAATCATTTCCCAATCACGATAGAAGTAACCCCCGATAAGTATGACTATGATACCATGTAATAAGACCGCTAAACCCGTAAATTGGAATAAGATGATACCAATTTCTTTGAGTTCACTGACGGCATTCAGTTCACAATAAGCACCGATTACAGCACAGAAAAGATAGACCAGATACAAGCCCAGATGATGACTGCCTTTTAGTTTGGATATGAATTTGGTTTGTGCCAATCCTATGCCAATCGTTGAGAGGATAAGGATGGATGGCACTTGTATTAAAAAGGTGGAAAGAATATCTGAGACATAATAAGTAGTAATACCTAGAAAAGTTAACCAAACCAATGAGGTTAAATCAATGCCTGTCGCTTCTTGAGGGGTTTCATTTAAGAGGTCAGTCTTTGCTTTTGAAGTTTTTGTACCTTTCCAAATACGGTTTATAAAAGTGGGCAACGCCAAGGTAGCGATGATCCATAGCGTGGTGATCACATTATCAACGGCAATGGTTCCCGCGTATAATATACCTTTTTCTTGAAATCCATATTCTAAGGCAACGGCATTGAAATTAAGGCTCCCTCCTGTATAAGTGCCTGTCAGCATACCAGCAATCACTTTTCCATCCTCACCTAATACTTTTTCAGGAGATAAGATAAACCAGGACAGCAGTATGCCCAAGGTAGTTGCCAAGGATCCAATCAGAAACAAGCCAACCATTGGAAATCCTGCTTGTTTAATTGAAGTTAGGTTGACATTGAGGAGTAAATAAAAAATAGAAATGGGTGCTACATATCTAAAAATGATGGTGTAGAGGTCGATACTATTTGAGGCCGAGGGGATGAGTTTTAGGTTGGCCAGTACTGCGGCCAATAAGATGATAATTAATGCAGCACCAAATTTTTTCCCGAATTTAGTTTTGGCGGCATAAACACCTAAAACAATGACGAGGCATAATATCACTAAAACATATACAGGATCATGAATAAAGTTCATAGGTTATCTCTGGATGAGGGAGTGTATTATTTATGTGAACTAAGTTAAACGATGTAATATGATTTGAGAAGACAATGAGTACCTAATGTCATTTTAATAGCTAGATGAAATACCTTCTTATCACTATCCTCATTTAGCCCTAGAGGCATTGCAATAATACAAAAAAAGGTTTTGGCTATTATGCTCGTATACTTTTTGATTTTGATCATGAGTTATAATGATGGTTATGAGCCCAATTTCTTAATAGGGCTCAATGGGATGGTAACAGTATTAAGCATTATAAATCAATTTAAATTTTTGGGGTGAATGCATTTATCTTAATTCATTATTGAATTTGAATTATTTACTGTCAACCAAATCATTTGGAGCCATTCGAGCAATTACCTTTCATCGCTATTCAGTGGGTCAATTTTTATAAATTGATTATATTTAATGGGTAAAGTTTTTAGTTATGATGAGAAAGCTATTTTTGTGCAGTCTAGTAAGTATTTTAATGGTCACTTGCAAACCTCAGGAATCCTATGACCTCATTATTACCAATGGTTTGATCTATGATGGTACCACCAACGAACCTCAAATCAGGGACCTGGGGATCATCGGAGATAAGATCGTAAAAATAGGTCCTCTCCATGATAAAAAATTTATTCAGAAAATAGACGCTTCTGGTCATGTCGTTTCTCCAGGATTTATTGATGTGCATGCTCATGTAGAAGACATCATGAGATCTCCTGTGGGAGAAAGTGCTATCAAACAGGGAATTACTTTGGTGCTAGGAGGCCCTGATGGAGGGGGGCCTTCTCCGATGAAAGATTACCTGGATACTTTAAGCAAGTATGACCTTGGCATGAATATGGCCTATTTAGTGGGACATAATACCATAAGGAGACGGGTTATGCAAACGGACAATCGACCACCCACGCCCGAGGAATTAGAGGAGATGAAAGCCATGGTAAAAGAAGCTATGGACGCAGGTGCTTTCGGGATTTCAACGGGACTAAAATATGTACCTGGGTCATTCTCGAATGTAAGTGAGGTGATCGAGCTATCAAAGGTTGCTGCTGCATCAAAAGGCATTTATACCTCTCATTTGAGAGAAGAGGGTCTCGGATTATTGGAAGCCGTTCAAGAAGCGATTATGATTGGAAGCGCCGCTGATATTCCTATTGTTTTGACCCATCATAAGGCCATTGGTAAACCCATGTGGGGTGCCAGTGTTAAAACCTTGGCCATGGTAGATTCGGCAAGAGCCATAGGCTTGGATATCATGATGGATCAATATCCTTATACCGCCAGTTCAACAGGGATATCTGTATTGATTCCAAATTGGGCCCGCGCGGGAGGCCAAGAGGCCTTTAAAGAGCGTTTGGAGGATCCCGCAACCCGAGCACAAATTGTTGATGACATTATGTTCAATTTAGAATTTGATCGCGGAGGAGCCCAATTAGATGTCGTTCAGTTTGCATTTGTATCTTGGAAGCCTGATTTAAATGGAAGAACGCTAAAAGATTGGGCTATTGAAAGAGGATTACCAACTACTTTCAAGAATGGTGCTGAATTGGTCATTGAAGCTCAATTGAATGGGGGTGCTTCTTGTATATTCCACGCCATTCATGAAGATGATGTCAAGAGAATCATGCAACATCCGATGACCATGGTAGCTTCAGATGGTCGACTCGCATATATGGGTGAAGGCCATCCACATCCAAGAGCCTATGGGACATTTCCACGTGTTCTTGGTTATTATGTCAGGGAACTCGGCGTGCTTGAACTGCAATCAGCCTTGCGAAAGATGACCTCTATTCCGGCAGAAAGATTGGGGCTTACCGATCGCGGCTATCTCAAAGAAGGCATGAAAGCGGATATCACCATTTTCAATCCTGAAACGGTCATTGATAAAAGTACTTTTGTAGACCCACATCACTACCCAGAAGGTATTGAATACGTCATAGTCAATGGACAGTTAACCATACAAGAAGGTGTATTGACCGAAAAAAGAGGGGGGCGCGTGTTGAGAAAAGGTAAATAATTTGAAGAAATGAAAAGGCTTATTTTATTTTTTTATGTTTTAGTTAGCTGTACCGGTATACTAGCGCAGCCGTTCTTCAATGCGGTAGATGAAAAATTAAAGACATTTGTTACTGCCACTAAAGTACCTGGTTTGAGTATTTCAATTTCAAAGAAAGGAGTATTGATATATTCCGTAGGTTTTGGATTTGAAGATGTCAAAAATGAAATCCAAGTAGATCCAAGTCAGACAAAATTTCGTATTGGGAGTATCTCCAAAACTTATACCGCAAGTGGATTGGCGTTATTATATGATCAAGGTAAAATAGACATAGATGTACCCATTGAAAACTACCTGCCTGCTTGGCCAAAAAAAGCATATTTGATCACCTTGCGTCAACTTGGCGGACATTTGGCCGGTATTCGCCATTACCAAGGGCGTGAATTTTACAGTTCACAAAATTATCTAACCGTAACCGATGGCCTTACGATATTTATGAATGATTCCCTTATCAATATTCCGGGAACAGCGTATGCTTATTCTAGTTATGGCTGGAATCTAATTGCAGCGGCCATGGAAAAAAAATTAGAGAGTGGGACCACTTTTCTTGGGTTTATGGAGCAAGAGGTTTTTGAGAGACTCAATATGAAGAATACCATTGCTGAGCATGTGAAATCCAAAATACCTCGAAAAACGAAGTTCTATGAAAGGGAGGGCGTCGAAGTAATCTCGGCCTCCTATGTTGATAATAGTTATAAATGGGCGGGAGGTGGCTATGTAGGAACTACCGAAGATCTTTGCCGATTTGGGCAGGCACATATGAAAGCAGGTTTCTTGATGCAAAGTACGCTGGATGAGTGGATGGAATCTCAAAAGACACGCAATGGAATAGCAACTGATTATGGTATAGGTTGGCGTACTTTTAGAAGGGAAAATGGTGAAATCTATTTTGGACACAGTGGGAGTTCTGTGGGGGGAACTACTTATTTTTTGATACATAAAAAAACTGAAACTGTTTTGGCAATTGCGGCCAATCTTAGTCCTTTAAACTATGAGGAGCTACCCTTTGAATTGATAGAAATGTTTATTGATATCTAGGAATAAGGGAATGGGGTAGCCATGAATCAACCAAGCGTCTCAGAAGCTTTAATAACCCCGATATATGAGGATGCCATGGGAAGTATTCTAACAAAACAAACAGATGAATCAAATGCGTTTATTAAGACCGTTGATAAGCAGTATCCAAAATTTGACATATTGCATGCATAAAATAGCAGCCCTACTTATTCTCCTCTTTTATTGGTCGGTATCCTTTTCGCAGGAGATCCCAAAACCTCAGGTACTTATTATCACTACCGGGGGTACCATAGCGAGTAAAACGGAAGCACCATTGATCGAAGGCCAAGAACTTATTCAAGCCGTACCCGAGCTAAACCAATACGCAACGATTGAGGTAGATGAGTTTATCAAGCTTGGATCTTCAAAGATGACCCCATCGATTTGGCTTCAATTAGTGAAGCACATAAGGGCCGCTTTAAATTCTAATCCCGAAATTAAGTCGGTCATCATAACCCATGGCACGGATACAATGGAAGAAACAGCATTCTTTCTAAACCTCACTCATCAAAGCAATGTGCCCATTGTTTTAGTAGGTTCAATGAGGTCGTCTAATGAAATCTCTGCCGATGGTCCTGCCAATTTAATCAATGCAGTGCGTGTGGGCATCTCTCCTGAAGCCATTGGCAAGGGAGTCATGGTAGTAATGAATGATAACATAAGCGCTGGAAGGGATTTATTGAAGATGAATAATAGAAGAGTCGATGCATTTCCTTCGACAGAGCTCGGTTTTATGGGATTTTGTGATCCAGAAAAAGTAACTTTTTATCGTTCTCCCATCAAGCTTCACACGGTAGAAAGCGAATTCAATGTGTATGACTTGGATAGTTTGCCCAAAGTAGATATCGTCCAAGACTTTGTGGGATTAGATCCAAACATTTTGACTTATTTTACAAATCGTCCAAACCAAGGATTAGTAATCAGTTCATTTGCTGGAGGTCGCATGAGTAATGGTTTTGGTGAGATACACTATTGGCCCGAAACTCATAAACCAATTGTAATTTCTTCCAGCATTAAAGGCGGAAGAATCATGGGATCAAATTCTCAAGGATCACCCATCATTATAGCAAACGATTTGCCATCAAACAAAGCTAGAATTTTGCTGATATTATCTCTTACCAGAACCAGTGAGATTAATAAAATTCAGGGCTACTTTAATAAATACTAAAGGTTAGAGAAGAAAAAAAGAGCAAAAATAATAAACAGTAAATGATAAAATGAATCATCTTTCATCTTGAGCGAGCTGTGTGCCCATCTCAGCATCTCATAAATTATCTAAGGGCATCGGACGACTTAGAAGTCAAGTCTAATTGTTTACTCTATTTGAGCTTAAGACAATCTGCTCCCCTTTGCTTATTTCTTCAGCAATACCAAATTTTGTCCAAATGGCATGAAGAGTAGAAGATGTTATTAACGTTATAACCTATTCCCTCACCAAGTAAACATGTTCCTGAAAATCACCTTGCTCATCAAAGTTGATCAAAACCCCATTTTTCAATAACCAAAACCCCTCATTTTGAAGTTGAACTTGGTCATTGTCAATGTCTTCAATGATGAGTTGATTTTTTGAATTAAGGTTCCATTTTAGGTTTTCAACTTCCGTTTCAGTGTCTTCGATAGGGCTTACAATGGTCAATATCAATTCATTATTTTTTTGAAAATTAAAAGTAACCCTGACTTCATTTATGATTGAGAACTTCATTTCTGAGATCAGTACGTTTTCGATAAAACTGTGATCATCAGCGGCTTTTTTGATCGCTTCTTGAATGTCGATATGAAGTTTCCATTGACCATAGAGGTCTTTTGGGCTTATTTTTTACTGAGAAAAAGAAGGGTTCATAATAAGGATCGAGAACAAACAAAGTAGAGAATATTTTTTCATACTTATACATACGTTTATAAACAGAAAAAGTTTAAATGAGGTAACGGATTGCATGCGAAGTCCAAGAGGGCTGATAATTAGCGCCTTCTGATTTCAGGAATAAGATTTTTTTTAAGGCGTACTGAGATGGCTTATAAGAATCAGGTAAGCAAGAAATGATTACTGCGGGGCGTGTGAGTTATTCCTCTGTGATCGAGAAGGGAAGCCAGGTCTGGGTTCGGTAAAAAAAGGCAATGTAACCCCGTACTTTTAGGGTACCCTCCTCTGATAACCACAGCTTACATTGATACTCACTGCCGCTTTCGGGATCTAGAATAGTACCATCAACATATTCATTTGAAGACTTATCAAAGGCCATATCTTGTATGATTTCCATACCAATGATTTTTTGTAAATATCTAGAATCATCAGGATCGCAGTCGTCACATACCGGATCTGGATCATCTTCCAAGCTTCTTTGGAGCTTAATGATCTTACCCGCATAACGATCACCCACCTTATAAATTTCTACAATAGATCGTTCTTTTTTCGTTTCATCGTCTATAGTTTTCCATTGACCAACAATTTGTTGCCCAGCCGCAGAAAAGGTGAATAGCAATAAAATTACAACTAAGATTTGTCCAGAAAAAGCGCCTTTAGTACCCATATTTACCTTTGTTTTTATCAAAATATTTTAGTAATTTAATATGATTTAGATAAATACCAAGGGCAAGAATAATTTGAGGTACTCATTTCAATTGGATCCTACGTCGAGTTTAGTGGATAATATCCGTATGAGCATTCTCGCGCGAGCCCTTGAGAGGCCACATTGTCTTAAAATAGGGTGCTTGAGGCCTTATAAATGACTTTATAAATGGGTAACGATCGGTATTTAGATAACTCTTAGTGGCGTCAAGTAGAGATATAGTTTAATCGATAACGCTGAAGCAATACCTATTACCCATACTTGTCTATTCAATGAAAGAAATAATTATTAGATGATTAAATCCTTTTTCGAAGACCTCTTGATTCCTTATATGTTACTCTTTGATCCTAACTTTGAAATCACCGATTGAAATGTCTTCTCAAGCCTTTAGGGAAGATCATTAAAAAACTGATATTTCTGCAAATAGTTCCCAATAAGATAAATGGCAATGACCAATAAGATCAGGTGAAAAAGCACCTTGAGGAAATAGAATTTTTCCCATACTCACAATAAATACCTCCATATTGCTTTTTTTATAAAAACGTAATAAAAATACCTTTTTTAAAATATTTTAAATGGTGTTTAATTGATTCTCTTCATAGATTTGTTATTGTAAGACAAACTCAATCGATGGGAAGCAAAGTATTCTTTTACAGGGATTCAATTAACATGGCTCTCAAGACTGACTTTACCTTGTTGAGATTTTAAAAGAAACCATCTACCTAATGGTTTAAGATAGAATGAACGCGTATTCGTTTATGTAATGTCATATTTCCTAGGAATACTTTGTGTGTCTTTGAATACTACGCTTTGATGATGATTGATCATTAGAAACGAAGTAGAAAATAGATGCTCTAGAAGAGCTGAATACAAGGGCTTTCATTTAAAAAAAATGCAGGAAGACCAATTTGAAGATCTCTCTGCATTAATTAACGTATCCCTTCAGGTAGAAAGGGGGGTGGATCGGGTTAATCTTTAGTTAGCTTCATCCAGACCCCTCCAATGATCATTGCGGCAAATGTCAATAAGAAAACAGCCGCAGCAGGTTCGGGTGCGAATGATGAAGGTACCCCCTGATCAAATGTATGGCCAGTGAAGGCAATAAAACTTTCTGCAACGGATGATATGCCCACGCCTTGAGATTCTAATTCTGATAACCTGAAGGATTGAGTTAATTGATTGATGCGCAAATACGAAAAAATATTGTAACCATAAAAGGTGGTGCAAAGCCCGAATAACGTTACCAATATTTTCCCTAAAGCATTGGCATTATTTTCCCTTTGAACCCTGACCAGTCTGAAAGTGATGAAGATCAGTCCGGTGAAGGTTAAAAGATAAATCGCATTAGCGATAAAGGCTAATTGGTAATAATTTAATATTTCTAGTTCTCCCATTTTATGATTGCTTAAAATTTAAAAAAAAATAAATTTAATAAAAAAATATCAATGTTAAAGGTGGGGTGAAGTCTATTTTTATTTTATCTATTAGAATCTACATAAAGTGGTTTTGATACTTATTTCGATCAATGAGGGCATTTGCCGTAGGCACCTGATTAGGCGACATATCTCTAGAATGAACCAGAAAATTCCCAGATCAAAAAGTAATGACCTAAAAAAAAGAAAGCACCAAAGAGGTTAGACCAAAGACAGAAAGAGCTTGAAGATCCCTTAAACATCAAATATCATAAATTACTATGTATTAATGTCTATTTAACTTTAATTTTGATTTGGGTGCTTGTATACGGTTAAATCAATCACTCTGAATGAATTCATCTAGGAGCGTAATGAGCTTAGGATTTGAGGAACGCATCACATCGGCGCTTACAATATTTCCATCGGTATCGATAAGTACAAATCTTGAAATTCCTT
>Ga0209711_10001123_pt1 | contig 26703 bp, 33 predicted proteins | sample ArcticOcean_MG_C_7_FD_187441 | JGI IMG/M metagenome (GOLD analysis project Ga0209711, IMG submission 187441) | Marine microbial communities from western Arctic Ocean - ArcticOcean_MG_CB11_88 (SPAdes) (version 2) | ecosystem: Environmental > Aquatic > Marine > Oceanic | place: Arctic Ocean...
CAGCGGCAGTTTCTTTAGCCTGACCAAATAAGCTACTTTTATTTGCTGCACTTACTTTTGATGAATTGGAAGAGCTTCCACTAGCAGAAGTGCCACCAACTACTTTTTGTGATGCCGTTTCACATGCAGCTAGTAAAAAAATTATTAAACACGAATATATGGTAATTAGTTTATTTGTCATTTGCTTTTCCTGTTATGTAGCCATTTTTAATGATCTTAGAAAATAATATTGATACTGTTTTTTTACTAAAAATTTTAGTATTTTCAAAATCAGTTTTGAATCTATTTTTTATTGCAAACTCACTTAGGTAAAATTCTTCTGCGCTCTTAGATTTAAGTTTATAGTGTAATATGCCATTTAATAATTTTTTTCCTATTATCAAATAAGATAAATCTGAATTATCTTTATTATATATTTTTGTATTTAATTCTAGAGTTGGCTCCATAAACTAAACACCTTATAAAAAAAGTCATTGTTTTAAATAGAGTAAGAATAATTAAAAAATTTTAATTCTTAATTAAACAAAATTAACTTTGTGCTATTAAAAAAATACTAGCAATCTATTTGTTTCTCGTATAGTGAAACCTAATTCTTGATTGTGTTATGAATTAATAGCTTTAATTATAATTGTGAACTCAGCTATTTTCCAACTAGCAGGCTGAGTTCACAATTATATTAACTTGTTAATTTTTTGCTTTATTTTTATAAATACCTTAAGTTTAGATTTTTACTTATGTTTTGTGAGAATATGGGGGTATTTTTATTGGAACAGTTTTTTCATAATAATTTTTTGATTATTTGGACTGAATTTCTTGCTTTTGAAACTCAAAGGTCGCGAATGCTATCTGAATTTTTTGGAACTACTAATACTTATTTAATAATGCAAATTATTTGTTGGCATCATTTATTAATTCTTAAAAAAACAGATTCAAATATTGCCGCTGAAACATTTTTTAATAGAGATATTGTAGAGAGTATGTGGCTGAAGTTCTCAAAAAAAAATTATAATAATAAAAGTGTTTTAACCTATTCTCTTATCTCAGTATTATCAGGTTTAAGTATAGAGACGATAAGGAGACATGTTGATATATTATCTAAAAATAAGTGGGTTAAATATACTATAAAAAAAGGAGTAACATATAGCCCAAGCGAAGAAAATAATAGACAATTAGCTGAAGTGATTAATATTAAAGAAAATAAAATGCTAATTGATTTTTTAAAATTATTAGAAAAATTAAAAAAATCAGATGAAAATTTTATAAAAAATGTTTAAGTTTTTAAATATAATAATTATGAGGGTTGATTTTGGAGATTCTTAATAAAGTTATAGTGATAACCGGTGGATCTGGAGGAATAGGTCAATCTATTTGCAAAGAGTTTTTAAAAGAAAGTCCTAAAGCAATAATTTTAGCTGATATTTCTTTTAAAGATTTGAAATTTGAAAACAGTGCATTATTCACTAAAATATGTGATGTGAGTGATGAGCTTCAAATTAAAAAACTTATTGATGAAGTAAATATTGAATTTGGTCAAATAGATATATTTTGTTCCAATGCTGGTATTTTAACCTTAGGTGACGAGCAAACTTCTAATGAAAATTGGAATAAAAATTGGAATATACATGTAATGGCTCATGTTTATGCGGCAAGAAAATTGGCTCCTGAAATGATAAAGCGAGGCGAAGGTTATTTTGTAAATACTGCGTCTGCAGCAGGGCTGTTAACACATATTGACTCTATAACATATTCAACAACGAAGCATGCAGCTGTAGGACTGGCTGAATGGTTAGCTATAACTTATGGGAGACAAGGCATTGGTGTTTCAGTTTTATGTCCTCAGGCGGTTAAAACAAATATGACAAAAGGAAGAGAAAATGATGTTGCCGCACTTGATGGAATGATGGAACCAGAAATTTTAGCACAAGAAGTTATAAAGGCAGTTAAAAATAATACTTTTCTTATTTCTCCTCACGTAGAAGTTGAAGGTTATTTTCAGAATAAAGCAAATAATTATTCTAGATGGATAGGTGGGATGCAAAAATTAAAAAGTAGATTAAAGGGTTTTTAACTATATTGCATCAGCTACAGCGTTTCCGCATATTTTTGTATTAGCTATTCCTCCAAGATCTCCAGTTCTATACTCTTTTTTCTGTAAAACCTCTTCTATAGCTCTTACAATGTTTTCTGATGCATCTTTATGTCCAAGGTGATCTAACATCATCGCTCCTGCCCAAATTTGTCCAATAGGATTTGCTATTCCTTTTCCTGCTATATCGGGAGCTGATCCATGAACGGGTTCAAATAAAGAAGGAAATTTTTTCTCTGGGTTAATATTGCCAGAGGGAGCTATTCCAATTGTACCAGTACAAGCAGGACCTAAGTCTGATAAAATATCTCCAAATAAATTTGAAGCCACTACAACGTTAAATTTATCAGGATTCAAAACAAAGTGAGCGCATAATATGTCTATATGGTATTTGTCCCATTTTACATCAGTGTAACTTTTAGCCATCTCTTCAACTCTTTCATCCCAATAAGGCATAGTTATAGAAATGCCATTCGACTTTGTTGCAGAGGTCAAGTGTTTTTTCTCTGATTTTCTTGCTAATTCAAAAGCAAATTTTAATACTCTATCGACGCCAATTCTAGTCATTACTGTTTCTTGCATGACAATTTCTCTATCAGTATCAGGAAACATTTTCCCACCAATAGAAGAATATTCCCCTTCAGTATTTTCTCTTATAATATAAAAATTAATATCTCCTGGTTCTCTGTTAGCAAGAGGAGATGGAACTCCAGGCATTAATTTAACAGGTCTCATATTAATATATTGATCAAAATCTCTTCTAAATTTTAATAAAGATCCCCATAATGAAACATGATCTGGTATTTTTTCTGGCCAACCAACAGCTCCAAAAAATAAAGCATCATGGTTTCCAATTTGACTTTTCCAATCATCTGGCATCATTTGCCCATGTTTAGAATAATATTCATATGAGCTAAAATCAAAATGATCAAAGTGTAAATTAATACCATGTTTATTTGATATAATTTCTAAAACTTTTAATGCTTCTGGCATAACTTCTGTGCCAATACCGTCACCAGGAATTACAGCAATGTTATATTTGTTTTTAGTCATAATAAATCCTTAATTTTTTTTTAGTTATTTAATAGGTGTCCATGGAGCAGCAGTCATTAACTTATTTTCTTGAGTAAGAACAAGAGGTCTAAATTCTTTTGCAAATTTTAAAAAATCTTTATCAGCATATATGGTTTTCCATAATTCTCTTCTATTATTATCATCTTCAAATTGCCAAACGTGTATAATTTGATTTAAAGCACCAACATCACCTATAAAGTACCTGACTATATTTTTTTTATATTTTTCTAGAGCAGGCCATCCAAGATCATTATAAATTTGTATGGCTTCATTTAATTTTCCAACATGAAGCGTATAGGTTCTTAATTCAAAAATATTCATTATATCCTCCAATAAAATTATAAATTAAAACTTTTAAAGTATTATTGAGTTTTTATCTATTATTCTCTAATAATTATATATCAGAAAATATAAGGAAATTTAATGGATATCTTAGAAATTAAAGATTTAGAAAATTTGGCACAAAAAAAAGTGCCAAAAATGTTTTTCGATTATGCAAATTCAGGTTCATGGACTGAAACAACATATAGAGAAAACGTAACGGATTTTCAAAAAATAAAATTAAGGCAAAGAGTTGCCATTGATATGTCAAATAGAACTTTAAAAACAAAAATGGTTGGACAAGATGTATCAATGCCGGTTGCATTAGCCCCTACAGGTCTTACAGGAATGCAACATGCTGATGGAGAGATTTTAGCTGCTCAAGCTGCTGAAGAATTTGGTGTCCCTTATACTTTATCTACTATGAGTGTTTGTTCTATAGAAAAAGTTGCAGAAAAAACAAATAAGCCTTTTTGGTTTCAGTTATACGTAATGAAAGATAAAAAATTTATGGAGCGTTTAATTGATAGAGCTAAAGCTGCAAAGTGTAGTGCATTAGTTCTTACGTTAGATTTACAAATTTTAGGCCAAAGGCATAAAGACATAAGAAATGGATTGTCTACTCCTCCTAAATTTACTCCTAAACATTTATATCAAGTGATGTCTAGGCCTGCTTGGTGTTTCAAAATGCTTCAGACTAGAAATCATTTTTTTGGCAATATTGTCGGTCATGTTGATGGTATTAAAGATATCAGGTCTTTAGGTTCATGGATTGGAACTCAGTTTGATCCTCAATTAGATTGGAAAGAAGTGGATTGGATTAGAAAAAGATGGGGTGGAAAGCTTATAATAAAAGGAATTCTAGATGCTGAAGATGCTGTGCTCGCTGCAAAAACAGGAGCTGATGCAATTATTGTTTCTAATCATGGAGGAAGACAATTAGATGGTGCTTCATCTACAATAAACATATTACCTGAAATAGTAGATTCCGTTGGAAAACTTATAGAAGTTCATTTAGATGGAGGAATTCGTTCTGGGCAAGATGTAGTTAAAGCTATGTGTCTTGGAGCAAAAGGAACTTATATAGGTAGAGCTTTTTTATATGGACTAGGTGCGCTCGGCAAAAAAGGTGTTACTAAAACTTTGGAAATCATTAAAACTGAAGCTGACATGACAATGGCTCTATGTGGAAGAAGGGATGTTCATGATTTAAATCGTGAAAATATTTATATTAGAAAGTAATTTTTGTATAGGATATTTAAATGGCCAAAATAGTAAAATTAACTACGTACGACTTAAGGTTTCCTACATCTGATAATTTAGATGGATCAGATGCCATGAATCCAGATCCAGACTACTCAGCAGCCTATGTTATAATTGAAACAGATGATAATTCATTAACAGGTCATTCTTTTGCTTTCACTCTTGGTCGAGGAAATGATTTGTGTTGTGAAGCTATTAAAGCACTTCAACATTTAGTACTAGGTCTTGATATAAATTGGATTGAAAAAAATCAATCAGCTTTTTCAAGAAGAATGACATCTGACACTCAATTGCGATGGGTAGGGCCTGAAAAAGGAATTATTCATATGGCAAGTGGTGCTATAATCAATGCAGTTTGGGATATTTTAGCCAAATCTAAAAAGAAACCTTTATGGAAATTAATTTCTGATAAGAGCCCGAAACAAATATCGGACTCTATTGATTTTAGGCATATTACCGATTTTTTAAATGAAGATGAAGCAATCAGTATTTTATCTGCTCATCAAGATACAAAATCTAGAAGAGTTTCTATACTAGAAAAAGAAGGTTATCCTTGTTATGTAACTTCAGCAGGTTGGTTGGGTTATAGCGATGAAAAATTGAAGAGGTTATGTTTAGAAGCCAAAGCCAAAGGTTTTGAGTATGTAAAACTAAAAGTAGGCAAAAATCTTAAGGATGATATGAGGCGTCTTGATATTGCTAGAACTACTTTAGGTCCAGATATTAAAATTATGATTGATGCAAATCAAGTTTGGGAAGTAGACCAAGCTATAAAATGGATGAAATCTTTAGCTGAATTTAATCCTTATTTTATTGAAGAACCTACAAGCCCAGATGATATTATAGGACATAAAAAAATAAGAGAAGCTATATATCCTATAAAAGTTGCCACTGGAGAAGCGGTTCAAAATAGAATTATATTTAAACAATTAATTTCTGAAAATGCAATTGATATTGTTCAGGTAGATGCTTGTAGAATGGGTGGGTTAAATGAAGTTTTAGCAGTGCAATTAATGGCAGCAAAAAATAATTTACCGGTTTGGCCCCATGCAGGAGGAGTTGGTCTTTGTGAATATTCACAACATCTTGCAATGATAGATTATTTATGTATTTCAGGAAGAAAAAATGACCAAGTAATTGAGTATGTTGACCATCTTCATGAACATTTTCTAAATCCTTGTATTATAAAAAATGCCGCATACATGATTCCAAAAGAAAGTGGATTTTCAGTTGAAATGAAACCTGAAACCTTAAAAGAACATTTGTTTAAAGGTTAGAAAATATATTTTGAGCAGCTTCTCCCATTTCTTTTATACATATAAGAGATGTAGGTAATTGGACTGAATTACTTAAGAAGGCGTGCATTTGTCCCGGAAAAAGTCGATAATGAACCTCATTATTAAATGACAGTAATCTTCTTTTATATGCATCTCCTTCATCTACAAGAGGATCTAATCCTGCACCATAAATATATGTAGGAGGTAAGTTTGATAAGTCTGGAGTTAATAAAGGGGATGCTCTCCAATCAACTTGTTCCTCTGGTTTATTAAGATAATGATTTGCAAAATAAGCTATTGTTTCTTTATTTAAAATCATACCTTTAAGATCAATATCCATGGATTTTCTACACATAGTCAAATCTACCCATGGATACACAAGTATTTGTCCATGAATTTTAGGAACTATCCCATCTCTAGACATTATTGTTCCAACAGCAGCTAATGTGCCGCCTGCACTGTCACCACACAAAATAACTTTGTTTTTATCAAATTTAAATTCATTTTCTTTTTTAATTATTTCTCTGATAGCGTCTTCTGTATCTATTATAGCAGCTGGGAATTTATGTTCGGGTGCGAGTTTATAATCTACTGCAATTATTGTTGCTTTTGCTTCTTTGCATAGATGTCTACATACTAAGTCATGGCTTTCTAGATCTCCCATGACAAAACCTCCGCCGTGAAAATAAATAATTAATGGAGAGTTGCCATTTTGAAAATCATTGGTTGTAGAATCGAAATAACGTCTTATAGGAATTTTTCCTAAAGTACCTTCTATAAATATATTTTCTACATCAGATATTTCCACTCTGTGTTCAAGAGGAGTTTCTGCCATTTTAGCTCTTAATTCTCTAAGTTCTTGAGGTGAGAAGCTTTCAAGAGCAGGTGCATTGTTTTTAAGACGATCATCTATTAATGCCTGTGTGTCTTTATCAATCTGCATTTTTAATCTCACTAAAATATAATTTTTTATTTAAAATATGTGTATATTAATTCTAATAAAATATCAGATCATATCAAGTAATTTATAAATTTTAAAACAGGAAATAAAGATGCTAATTGCATTATTAATTATTATAGTAATAGCTTTAATTATTTTTCCTTTAATCATTTCAAAAATTGCCGAAAATAAATCTAAAAAATAAATATTAGCTTATGCTAACATAGTTAATTATATTTAATTATATTAGTATGTTGACGCTATAGTTGATTTGTGTATTTTATAAAGTCTATATTAACTTAAGAGATAATATTTCTGACTATGTTATTTAATACAAACAAAAATATATTAATTATTATACTATTTTCTGTTCTATTTTTAATAAACAATGCTTTTGGCAAAGAAGAAAAAAAATTTAAAGCTATAACTACTTTTACAGTAATTGCTGATATGGCACAAAATGTTGCAGGTGAGGTTGCCATAGTAGAATCTATTACTAAACCTGGCGCTGAAATTCATGGATATTCGCCAACTCCCAGGGATATATTGAGAGCTCAAGATGCAGACCTAATTTTATGGAATGGGTTAAATCTAGAGATATGGTTTAAACAGTTTTTTCAAAACCTAAAGAATATACCTAGTGTAACTTTATCTGATGGAGTTGTTCCTATGGGTATTAATGACGGGAAATATAAAGGTAAACCAAATCCACATGCTTGGATGTCTCAAGAAAGTGCAATGATTTATATAGATAATATTGTAAAAAGCTTTTCTAAATATGATCCTAAGAATGCTAGTATATATTTAAGAAATGGAAAAAAGTATAAAGAAAAAATAATAACAACTATTCAACCATTAAAAGAAGCTATTTTAAAAATACCAGAAAATAAAAGGTGGCTTGTTAGTTGTGAAGGAGCATTCAGTTATTTAGCTCGTGATTTTAAATTAAAAGAACTTTATCTATGGCCAATTAATTCAGAGCAACAAGGAACTCCTCAACAAGTTCGCAAGGTAATTGATGGGGTAAATAATAATAATATAGAAGTAATTTTCTGTGAAAGTACGGTTAACAATGATCCAGCCAAGCAAGTCGCAAAAGAAACTTCTGCCAATTATGGTGGTTTCTTATATGTTGACAGCTTAAGTAAATTTGACGGACCTGTTCCAACTTACCTTGAATTGCTTCGTGTTACTTCTGAAACAATTTTTTTAGGTCTTTTAGGAAATAAAAAGTAATGCCAAAACCAGATAATTCCTTTGGTATTATAGCTGAAAACATATCAGTAAAATATAAAAATGGCTATGTTGCAATAAGAGATGCTAGTTTTAAAATACCACAAGGTTCTATTGCCGGTTTAGTTGGAGTAAATGGAGCAGGAAAATCTACAATATTCAAAGCGATAATGGGTTTTGTTCCATGTTCTTCAGGTCAAATAAAAGTGTTAGGTGATACAGTTCAAAAAGCTTTGAAATCAAACTTAATTGCTTACGTTCCTCAATCCGAAGAAGTCGATTGGACATTTCCTGTTTTAGTTAAAGATGTCGTCATGATGGGCAGATATGGACATATGGGTTTTTTAAGAATGCCTGGTAAAAAAGATTTTGAAGCTGTTGACAATGCTTTAGCAAAAGTGGGTATGGTTGAATACGCGAAGAGACAAATTGGTGAGTTGTCTGGAGGACAAAGAAAGCGTGTATTTTTAGCAAGATCAATTGCCCAAAATAGCCATATTATTCTTCTGGACGAACCATTCGCAGGGGTAGATGTCCAAACTGAAGAGGCTATAGTTGACTTATTAAAAAAGATGAAGACTGAAGGTAAAGTTATATTGGTTTCAACTCATAATCTTGGATCTGTTCCAGAATTTTGTGATCATGTTGTAATAGTAAATGAAACAGTTCTGAACTATGGACCAATTGAAACTAATTTCACTCATCAATATTTAGAAAAAGCGTTTGGTGGTGTATTAAGACACTTAGTTATTAGTGGAAAAGATCTTCACGATGATGAAGATCAAAGACAAGTATCAATTTTAACTGATGATGAAAGACCATTAGTTACTTATGATGGGAAACACCACACTATCAGAGAAAAAGAATGATACAGGAATTATTATTACCTTTTAATTATAGTTATATGGTTAATGCTATGTGGGTCAGTTCGTTGGTTGGAGCGATTTGTGCCTTTTTATCATGTTATTTAATGCTTAAAGGTTGGTCATTGATTGGAGATGCTTTGTCTCATTCAATTGTCCCTGGAGTTGCTTTAACATATCTAATAGGTCTTCCTTTTTCCTTAGGAGCTTTTTTCTCAGGAGGACTTGCAGCAGGAGCAATGTTATTTTTAAAACAAAGAACAGATTTAAAAGAAGACGCAGTAATTGGATTAATTTTCAGCTCATTCTTTGGTCTTGGATTATTTATAGTTTCAATATCTCCAACTTCAGTTGATGTGAAAACAATCACTTTAGGAAATATTCTTGCGATTACCCCTAATGATACCCTTCAGTTAGCTATAATTGGTTTTACTACCCTTTTAATATTAACTCTAAAATGGAAAGAGTTCTTAGTAGTTTTCTTTGATGAAAATCATGCAAGATCTATAGGTATTGATCCAGTTAAAATAAATTTACTTTTTTTTACATTACTGTCAGCGTCATGTGTGGCAGCATTACAAACTGTAGGTGCGTTTTTAGTCATTGCATTGATTATAACGCCTGGTGCGACTGCTTACCTTTTAACAGATAACTTTCCTAGATTAATAATAATTAGTGTAATTATAGGTATAGTTTCCAGCTTTTCTGGTGCATATTTTAGTTTTTTTCTTGATGGTTCGCCGGGTGGGATTATTGTCGTACTTCAAACATTAATATTCATATTAGCTTTTATATTTGCCCCTAGACATGGATTATTAATTAATAAGTTTAATCTTTATAGAAAAATTAATAGATAATGGAAAATTTATTTTTACCTTTCCAATTTGAATTTATGCAAAATGCTTTTTTAGTAAGCTTTATTATAGCTATCCCAACTTCTTTATTATCGTGTTTCTTAGTTGTAAGAGGATGGTCCTTAATGGGAGACGCTGTGAGTCATGCTGTTCTTCCAGGAATTGTAATTGCATACATAATTAATATACCTCTTGTAATAGGGGCTTTTTGTGCAGGGTTGTTTTGTGCTTTATCAACTGGATATATCAAAGAAAATTGTAGAGTAAAACATGATACTGTAATGGGAGTCATATTTTCTGGTATGTTTGGTCTTGGTATAGTTTTGATTACAAAAATTGAAACTGATGTTCACTTGGATCATATTCTGTTTGGGAATATGCTTGGTGTAAGTATAAATGATCTAGTGATGTCATTTATAATTTCATCATTAGTAACTTTATTCTTTATTTTAAAATGGCGTGATTTATTATTATGTTCCTTTGACGAAACACATGCAATCGTATCAGGTTTAAGAGTTAAACTTTTACAATTTACTTTACTTGCATCAATGACGCTTACGATTGTTGCTACATTAAAAGCAATTGGATTAATTCTTTCAATTTCTTTAATTATAGCTCCAGGAGCTATTGCATTTTTAATAAATAATAGATTTAGAAATATGATGATTATTGCTGTTTTTGTATCACTTATCGCAATTTTTATAGGAATATATTCTAGTTTTTGGATTGATAGCGCCCCGGCACCAACAGTTATTTTAGTTTTGACAATTATTTTTATATTAGCTTTTACATTAAAAAAAAATAAACAGAAAAAAAATATAATTACTCAACATTAACTTTCTTATATTTAATTTATTTTCATTCAATTATTGAAACTAATTAATTAAAAATTTATAATAAGAAATGAAATCAATTTTAAAACTGGTGAGCAATGATTTTCCAACCCGCACAAATACCTAATAATGATAAGCAAAGAGTAAAAGCTGTATTAAGAACGGGAGCTCTAGATGTAAAGGCAACTAAACTTTATGACGTTTATTGTTTTCTTGCAAAAGAAATTGCTGATTGTCCAGTAAGTTGGACTGGATTAATTGATACTGACAGGCAATTTATGTTAGCTAGAGATGGTATGCCTGACGATGTTCCTTATGAGATGCCTCGAAATCAAACATTGTGTCAATTTGCAATGGAAAAAGCTAAGCCTTTAATTATAGGTAATATGGCTAAAGACAAACGTTTTAAATATCATCCAGCTGTTACTGATTTTGGTGTAAGGTTTTATGCAGCCTTTCCTGTTGTTACTTCAGATGGATATATCCTTGGAACATTATGTGTTAGTGATAACAAAGTTAGAAGGCTTTCAGATCATAAAATTAATCTTTTAAGCGGGTTAGCTTCAAAATTGGCATATCAATTAGAAGTTCAGGTTGCTCAAAGAAAAAGCACTGCAGAGTCAGCTATCATAATTTTAGAAAAATTGAAATTAAAGTTCCCAAACTTATTAATTGAAGATGCAGCTTCAATTTTAAAGTTTATGGTAAACAATGTGATATCGAAAGAAGAAAAAGATAAGATATTTGAGTTTGGTATTGCCTCATTAAATGGAGATGATGTTGAAATCAATCAAGAAGGGGTTAGTTTGCAAAACGAACTCAATATGAATATAGGTGTATTAAACAGAATGAAAAATGTAATAGCTAATGATGATGAGTTAATGAACTTATTTGGTCAAATAAAAGGATAAAAATGTTTGGAAAAATTTTAAATTTTAGATTTCCATCTGTGAGCGAAGCCAAATTAGCAGCATCTTTTTGTTCAGAAAAATTTGGTTCTAAAATATCTGAATTTGATATTATTGGATTAAATATTTTCATAGGTCAATCTGGAGATTTGAATATATCTATTAAATTTGATAATCCAAATGCAGTTAATAAATTTGAAGAAAGTTATAAAACTATTATAGCTGATTTAAAACAAAGTCTGGTTTTTAAAGAAAATAACTTTGTTGGAGTATGTACTTTTACGTATGAGAAAGAGGCTGCAACTACAGATCTATAATTTTTTAATTTTAAATATTAGCAAATAAAATTATGTATTTTTTTATTTTAAATTTAATTTAAATAAAAAGGAGATAATAAATGATTAATAGTATTGAGACATTTAAAGGAACATGGCCTTTTGCTCCTCATTTTTATAATGGCAACGGTTTTGCACAACATTTTATTGATGAAGGTCCTAGAAACGCAGAATCTATCATTTGTCTTCACGGTGAACCCACTTGGGGATACATATACAGAAAATTTATTCCTCAGCTATCAGAAAAATATAGAGTAATTGTTCCAGATATGATGGGGTTTGGTAAATCTGAAACTCCTCAGGATAAGGAATACACTCTTAAAACTCATGTTGAAAATTTAAGTGGTTTAATAGAGCATTTAAATTTAAATAATATAACTTTTGTAGGACAAGATTGGGGAGGTCCGATTACCGGTGCCTACTCAATAAGAAATTTAGAACGTGTAAAAGGTTTTGTTCTAATTAATACTCTTTTTGGTTATAGTAGAGAAGAGAGACCGAAAGAGTTAACACCATGGTTTAAATGGATTAAAAAACATTATGAAGCACATACTCTTGATGGTATTTTAGGAGAGCTTGGATCAACTCTTTTATCAGTTATGAAAATTCCTAATTTTACTAATAATAATATTATAGATGATAATTGGATTGAAGCTTATTCATCTCAATTTCCTGATAGAGCAAGTTGCGTAGGAGCTATTAATTTTCCACTTGATGCTCTTTTAAATAGAATTATTCCATTTATAGTTGAAGGTTTTAAAGAAGGTAATTTAAAAGATCTTTGTTCCAAGCCAGCTATTTTAGCATATGGAATGCAAGATAAAGCTATTGAGCCTGACTATGCGATAAGAGATTTTAAGGCATTATTTCCTAATTCAATAGTAACAAAAATTCCTAATGCAGGTCATTATTCACAGGAAGATGAGCCTCAATTGTTAATAGATCTCATAAAGAAATTCATGAATGAAAATGCTAAAGAATAAAAATGACATTAGTTTATAAAATTTGTCAAAATCAAGAATGGGAAGAAGCTAATCAAACTGGTTTTTATTTAGGTTCAAAAGTTGATATAGAAGATGGATTTATTCACCTTTCAACTATCGATCAACTTAAAGTTACGGTTTCAAAACATTTTGCACTTCAAAAAAATTTAATATTAATTGAATTTGAAACAGATAAATTTGAAAATGAAATCAAATGGGAAAAATCAAGAGGAGGAGACTTATTTCCTCATTTTTATGGAAAAATGGATGTTCAATTAGCGAAGTCTATTTATAATTTGGAATTAGGAAGTGATGGTTTTCATAAATTTCCTGAAAACCTTTTCTCCTAAAAATAAATCAAGAAATTGTTTTTTTGCTTGTAACCCAAATTTGTTTCTTTTTTGATCGTTATTTATAGCCTCTAATAATACTTTAGATAACTTAACTTTATCTAAAGGATTAATACACCAGCCAGTTATGTTATCCAAAACAGCATCTTTAACGCCACCTTCTTCACCTGCAATTGATGGGATGCCATAACCAGCTGCTTCAACATAGGAAATCCCAAATCCTTCTATTGAATTTTCAACCTTATAAGATGGCATAATAAATAAATCTGAAAGATTAAGAAAAAACTCTTTATCTTTATTATCTACTCTACCTATTAAATTAACATAATTTGTTAAATTTAATTCTTTAATAGTTTGTTCAATTTTATTTTGTAGATCACCGCTTCCACATATATTCCATATAAATGGTTTTAAAGACTTATTTTTTATTAAAACAGCTAATGCATTTAGTACAGGTATAATTCCTTTTCTTTCTTCTAATCTAGTTATAGATAGCAATTGGACTTTATCAGATAATTTAGAGTTATTAGTTTCATTATTTACAGCTATTTTAACTAAGGAATAAGTCGGAGGCAGAACAACTTTATTAGTATGAGTGATGTTTAAGTTATCAATTAAATTATAGGTATAATTCGAACTACATATTATATGACTAGCTCTATCTAAGGATTTTTTGATAATGGGATATTTTTTTTTATATGACAGATATTCTTGCCCATGAGCTAAAACAATAATTTTATTTGCTTTACTAGGAACTGCGCTAACTGATTTCCAACTATCACAAATTACAATATCATCTTTTTCTATAATTCTAGAAATAAATATTTTCTTTAAATAGCTTCTTAATATTTTAGGAGCAAAAAAATTATGAATTTTAAATTTTTCTTTAAATATATGATTGTTCTTTTCAATAAAATGATTGGGAAAAACGTGTGTTTCACCAATAGTTGAAAATTTTTGTGCTAGGGCTATCATAACAGTTTGCATTCCTCCAGATCGAGGTGCAAAGGTTTGTGTGGCTATGATGAATTTCATATTAATCCCTACTTTAATTAATTATGTTAATATCATTAAATTTAAAAGTTTGCATTAATGCTCTATTATATATAAAGATTTGTTAACTAAATAATATGAGGTATTTATGTATAAATTAAGTTTTAGTCCAGCATCTCCGTATGTTCGTAAAGTTAGAATGGCAGCTTTTAAAGCTGGTATGGATAAAAAGTTAGAATTAATTACAGCAAATACACAAGATGAAAAAGATGATATTAGAAATCTAAATCCTCTTGGCAAAATACCTATAGTAACTAAGCCAGACGGTTCTTCTTTATTTGATAGTAGAGTAATCATAGACCATTTTAATAGAGTAGGTGGTGGACTTATTCCAGATAATGGAGATGATCGAGACACAGTGTTAACTCGAGCGGCATTAGTAGAAGGTTTAATTGATGCATCTTTGTTAATAGTTTATTCAGATCGTTATGCTGGTGGTGAAACACCTTCAAAGGTATGGGCAGACCTTCAAAAAGGAAAAATTGATAGAACTTTAGATTTTTTAGAAAATGACTTAACTAATTGGACTAATCCAATAGGTTTTGATTTAGCTAATATTGGTCTAGTTACCGCTTTAGGTTATCTTACATTTAGAGAAGTTAGAGATTGGAAAACTAATAGACCTAAAATGCAAGAATGGTATCAAAATATAGGATCAAACCTTCCAGGATTTGATGAAACCAAGCCTTATAGTGCTTAATAATTTTAAGGTCTGATTAATACAGCTCGAAAGTCATTTACATTAGTTAATGTTGGAGATGTTATAATAAGGTCTCCAATTGCTTCAAAAAAAGAATAGGCATCATTATTCATTAAGTAATCTAACGGATTTAAGTTATTTGACTTCGCTTTATTTAATGTGTTTGAAGAAATATATGCACCTGCGTTATCTTCAACGCCATCAATGCCATCTGTATCAATAGCAAGAGCATCTATATTTTTATTTCCCTTTAAAGTAATAGCCATTGATAACATGAATTCTGAATTCCTTCCTCCTCTACCATTGCCTTTAACAGTAACGGTTGTCTCTCCTCCTGATAAAAGTAAAATTGGTTTTTTAAGGTAAATATCATTAAATTTTTTATTTTTTTGGATATCTAAGGCAAGCTCAGCCATTTTTTTTCCTTCTGTAGACGCTTCTCCTTCTAAAGAGTCAGATAAAATTATTGGAATATAACCTTCTATCTCTGCAGTTCTTGCTGCGGATTTTAAGGCCATCATAGGTGTTGAAATCATATGCATGGGTGCATCTATTAATTTAGGTAAAGTATGACGTAATATTATTTCTTCAATTTTAGGACTAATATTTATTCTATATTTTCTTAGGATAGCAATTGAATCTTCATTTTTACCTGTCGCTTGAATAGTAGGTCCTGAACCAATATATGAAGGATCATCTCCTGGAATATCAGAAATCATGTAAGTTGTAATTTTTGCAGGATAAATTACTTCAGCTAGTCGGCCACCTTTTATTTGTGATAAAGATCTTCTTACAATATTCATTTCATCAATAGGAGCTCCAGACATTAATAATTCTGAGCTAATTCTTTGTTTTTCTTTAAACGTAATTCCATCTAGAGGTAATGTTAATAAAGATGATGCACCCCCAGATATAAGAAAAATAACATGATCTTTATCAGTCGTTGATTTTGCTAAATTAAATAGTTTTCTAGTGGCATCTAAACCAGCTTGATCTGGAACTGGATGAGAAGCTTCAATAACTTTGACAAATTTTGTTTTTGTATAGTGTCCATATCTAGTGATAACTATACCTTCAATGGGAAAATCATAAGATTTTTCAAATTCAGAAGCCATGCTTGCTGCGGCTTTCCCAGCTCCTAAAACAATTAATTTACCAGGAGGTTTTTCTAGAACAAATTTAAATTTATCTTCCGGCATTGCTGCTTTTAAAGCTGTTTTCATAACATGCTTCAGAGATTTTTCTATTTCAATCATAAATTTTAGCTCTTAAGTTTTTTGTTAAGAATGTTGACTAACATGTTAAATAAATTCAGTATAAATGAAATTTAAATTTAAATATATATTATCACAGGAATAACATGTCTATTATTGAAAACACAATTATTGAAAATACTTTATTAATAACGTTAAATAATCCAGAAAAAAGAAATTCAATGATACCTGGTTTTCATGATGAATTACAAGAATCAATAAAAATGGCAGAAGAAAATAAAGATATATACTCTATAGTTATAACAGGTGCTGGAGGATTCTTTTGCGCCGGAGGAGATTTAAATAGTTTGCAAACAAGACGAACTATGACTGAAGACGAAAGGTATAAATCTTTAAATAATTTAAATGGATCTATTAAATCAATATATAACTGTTCAAAACCAGTTATTGCAGCTGTTGAAGGAGGTGCCGCTGGAGCAGGAGTATCTTTAGCTATGGTGTGTGATATTGTTGTAATGAGTGAAAACACATTTTTATCCCTTGCTTATGTTAAGATTGGCCTTTCGCCGGATGGCGCAGCTACTAAGTTTTTAGCGGATACAATGCCACGTCAATTATTATCTGAAATGGCAATGCTGGGTGGGAAAATTGCATCCTCTAGATTGTTTCAAATAGGAGCAGTTAATGTTTTGTCTCAAAAAGGAAAAGCAAAAGATGATGCTTTGGAAATATGTAAAAACTTTGCTAATCTCCCAAAAAACTCAATATCAAGAATAAAAAAACTAACGCAATCAGCTTATGCAAATACATTTGATAATCAAATGAAATTAGAAACAGATTTTATGGTAATATCTCAAGGAGATAAAGAAAGTATAGAAGGTATTGATGCTTTTCTTGAAAAAAGAAGTTCAAATTTTAAAAAATTAAGATAATTTAATTACTACGGCATATTGTTTGCATATTAAACTTATGTCAGTTTATAAAAATAAAATATATATAAACAAATTATTCTTTATTTTAATAATATTTAGTCCAATTAATGTATTCGCTTCAGTTCAAGCTAATTTAGTTTGCGAAAAAATTATAAAAAATATTGAGAGTTTAACTGAAATTCCTGAAGGTTTATTATTAGGAATAGGTAAAACAGAGGCTGGAAGAATTATAGATAAAAAAGAATTAAGAGTTTGGCCTTGGACTGTTAACCATGCTGGAAAAAGTCTTTTTTTTGATAACAAAAAACAAATGAAAAATTATGTATTAAAACACCTTTCAAAAGGAGATAACAATTTAGATGTTGGTTGTATGCAAGTTAATTTAAAATGGCATAAACATAATTTTAAAGAAGTTAATGACATGATTTCTCCTGAACCAAACATCTCATATGCAGCTTCATTTCTTATTCAATTAAAAAGTAAATATGGTAATTGGAATGAAGCAATTAAGCATTACCATTCTTCAAATCCTATTAAAAACAAACCTTATTTAAATAAAGTTTTAGCTTATTGGAAAGTGAAGGATAAAAAACCTACTTATGCATTAGCTAATATTAAAGATAAAAAGAATAGCTTTGATGAAAAAAAATCAGAATTAGCATCTTTAAAAAGTAGACAACCTTTTCTTTCGGAAAGATGGGAAAAAGTTTCATTCTTTAGGAAAGTGTTTTTAGAAAAATAGCTTTTCACTATTGATTAAAAATAGAATATGTACTTAGTTAAGTAGTTAACTATTTATGTATAGTTGATTTTAAATTAGTGGGGAAATAAACGATGAATGTTAAAGAAGCTTTTGTATCAAGAAGATCAGTTAGAAGATTTTTGCCAGATAGCGTTTCTAAAGAAAAAATTGAAAACATTTTAGAAGGTGCTGCATTTGCCCCTAGTGGTCACAATATTCAGCCATGGCATGTTTATGTAGTCCAAGGTCAAAAAAAGCTAAGTATTACTCAGTCAATTATAGATGCTATAAAAGACGGTTCTTCTAAAAATATGAAAACGGAATTTGACTATTATCCAACTGAATGGTTTGAACCATTTGTTTCCAGAAGAAGAGCAGTAGGTTTTGAGTTATATAAGCTTCTTGAAATAGGAAGAGATGATTTTGAGGCAAGAGATAAGCAAATGCAGGAGAATTTTCACTTTTTTGGAGCTCCAGTAGGAATGTTTATTACTATGGATAAGAGACTTGCAACAGGTACTTTTATGGATGTAGGGATGTTTATCCAAAGTATTTTAGTAGGAGCAAGAGGTGAAGGGTTGCATTCATGTGGACAAGTCGCTTTTACTAAATTTCATACATTGATAGCAGAACAATTAGAGTTTAAAGAAAATGAAATGCTTGTTTGTGGAGTATCAATTGGTTATGAAGATACAAGCGCTGCTGAGAATGCTCTTAGAGTAGAAAAATTACAATATTCAGATTTTACTACTTTTTTATCTTAAATAAGAACATAGTAAAATTATATTTAATTCTTTAAATAATAGGTTTTAAGAAAATGAGAGTTTTATCGTTTAATAGTTCTAAAAGTTATTCGATTCCTGATTTGTATTTAAATATAGGTCATCTATTAGATCATTTTATGATGCTCATTTTTGCTAAAGCAGCTTTTGATGCTGGTAGAGAATTTGGCTTAAGTTATGAAGAAATAATAGTATATGGAACATTGGGAGTTATAATGTTTGGAGCCGCTGCCCCTTTAGCTGGATGGTTAGCAGACAAATATTCAAGAGCTATTTTAATTACAGTTTATCCTTTTGGCCTAGGTCTAGGTGGATTGTTAGCAAGTCTTTCTTATTCAACTGAAATGTTAGGAATATCTCTTGGTGTTCTTGGTTTTTTTGCAGCTATATATCATCCAGTTGGTATTGCAATGTTAACTAAAAGACCTGGAAAAATTGGATTAAGAGTTGGTGTGAATGGTGTATGGGGTAATATGGGGGTAGCAGCCGCACCTGTTTTTACAGGTATTTTAATTGCTTATGCTGATTGGCGATTAGGATTTCTTCTTCCTTCAATTTTTTGTATTTGCTTTGGTTTATTTCAACTTTTTGCTTTTGTAGAAAACGAGGAAATTAATTTAAAGAATATTAAAAATAAAACTGCATCAACTTTATCATCTCCATTTAGTGAAGGGTGGAAAATAGTATTATTTGCTTTAAGCATAACAACTCTTTCAGGCGGATTTATTTTTGGGGCTTTAACTTTTTTGATACCAAGGTTATTTGAAGTCAGTATGGTACAAATTTCTACTGATGTAGCTATTACAGGATTGTTAGCAGGGTTAGTTTATGCAATAGCCTCATTTTCTCAAATTGGAACTGGCTGGTTGGTTGATAAGGTTCCCCCCAAGTACGTTTTATCTGCAATGGGATTAGGGCAGTTAATTTTTATTTATATTGCTAGTCAATCATCAGACTATAATCTTTTATTTATAATGTTAGCTGCAATGATATTTGTTTTTGGCCAAGTACCTATAACTGATGTTATTTTAGTAAAATACGTTCAAGATAGTTGGAGAGGAAGAGTGCTTTCCATTAAATTTATGGTTAATTTATCTGCTGGAGCAAGCGTATTACCTATTACATCTTTATTACTCAAAAATGGATATAACTTTTCTTTTGTATTACAGTGTTTGTCAGTAATTTCTATAGCCGTAATCATATCAGGGTTACTATTGCCAAATAAAGAAAAAGAATTAATACCAATTAAATAAAATAATAATTTATCATAAATTTTAATTATGAAAAAAACTTAATTTATTTTAGCTGAATCTATTGATAACCCACCTTGTTCATTAAGAAAATCAATAATGCCTTCTATACCTTGACTATTTTTCATTTGACCAAAAACATAAGGTAATTCTTTTCTTGCTAATTTTACATCATTGGTCATCAAATTAAGGTTTACTCCTACATATGGAGCTAAATCCGTTTTGTTTATTAAAAGTAAATCAGACCTAGTAATAGCAGGTCCTCCTTTTCTAGGAATATCACCTCCCATACCAACATCAATAACATAAATTGATAAATCTACTAACTCTGGACTGAAAGTGGCTGCTAGATTATCTCCACCAGATTCAATTAAGATCAAATCTAAATCAGGAAAATCTTGTTTTAATTCGTCAACAGCGAGTAAGTTTATGGATGCATCTTCTCTAATAGCTGTATGAGGGCAACCTCCTGTTTCCACACCTTTAATTCTTTCTAGAGGTAAAGCCTGAGCTCTCATTAGGTACTCAGCATCTTCTTTAGTATATATATCATTGGTAATTACAGCCATTGAAATTATTGGAGATAATTTCTTACATAAAGCTTCTGTTAAACTTGTTTTTCCAGCTCCTACTGGGCCGCCAATTCCTACTTTAAGTGGACCAAAATTTTTTTTCATGTTTGATATATCCTATTTTTTTCAGTTTCATGATACATGCTAGTTAAGTCTGATAGAAAACTAGCGCTTCCTATATCAGTTATTTTATAATCTTTATATATTAGAGCTTGCTGTTTAATTATTGGGATTAAGTTTAATAAAATTTTCTGTCCATCACTTTGTCCTAGTGGAATATGTTTAATGCCTATTATAATTAAGTTTGATACAAAACTTTGCAAAAAGGCAATTATAAGATGTTTTATAGGAATCGAAAAATATGCTCCAGCTTTACCTATTGCAACAGGGAAAGATAAATTATCTTCGATACTATAATTCCAATTTTCTTTGATATTTTTACAAAAGGATTTACCAAGTTGAGTTGTTTCTATCCATCTTTCTTTTGATGGACATAAGGCAAAAGCTAAATCATTAATATTTAGACCTCTGTATGAGTTTGCTAACAAAATACAATCAGTTTTCCCTGATCCATAAAAAACTAAATCACTTATCCAATTTTCTAAACTTAAACTATTTTTTACAAAACCGATTTCAATAGCTGTCTCTAATCCATGTGAAAAATTATAACTTCCTATTGGAAAGTTAGGGGAAAACCATGATTGTAAGATTTGATGATAATCAAATTCAGTTTTTTTATAATCAGTGACTATGCCCATGAGTCCTTCCTAGGCCGTAAGCCCCACCTTCAGGATTAAATTCTTCTTTAATTTTTTTAATGGTTCCTCCAAGTGTAACTATTAAATTTTCAATAGTTTTATCTTGTTTGATTAATAATCTATCTTTTTCAATTTGACATGGTATGTGTCTATTTCCTATATGCCATATTATTTTCATGAGGTTTTCACTAATTATTTCTAATAAATCTTCTTTTGCAGATTTAATTAAAATTAAAGAACCATCATTTAATAGAAGACCACTATTATGGTTTAATGAAACAGTTTCTGGAAGGTTTACTAAAAATTCTATTTGATTATCAGATACTAATTTTTTTCTTCTAATAAATCTTTGATGATAAGACAAGGTTATAGTGTCTTTTATCATTTCGTTTCTAGGATGAGATATAATTTTTTCTACTATCATTATTGTCCTCTAAAATAAAAAGTAACGTTGGGCTAAAGGTAATTCAGTTGCTGGTTTACATGTTAGTAAATTTCCATCGGCTCTTACTTCATATGTTTCAGGATCAACAGATATATCAGGACAATAACTGTTAAAAACCATATCGCTTTTAGAAATGTTTCTTGTATTTTCCACTACTATAGTTTCTTTAGCTAAGTTTAAATGATTTAAATTACCTGAATCTATTGAACTTTTACTTACAAAAGTTATTGAGGATGTTTCTAATGATCGTCCAAAGGAAGCAAACATTGGTCTTGAATAAACTGGTTGAGGGGTTGGAATGGAAGCGTTGGGGTCTCCCATTTGAGCGCATGCAATGCTTCCACCTAACATAACAATCTCAGGTTTAACTCCAAAAAAAGAAGGTTCCCATAAAACTATATCAGCTCTTTTACCTTCGGTAATTGAACCAATATGTTTAGATAAACCATGAGCAATAGCAGGATTAATTGTATATTTAGCAATATATCTTTTAACTCGTAAGTTATCGTTTTCACCTTTTTCTTCTTTTAGACGACCTCTTTGAACCTTCATTTTATGAGCTGTCTGCCAAGTTCTTATGATCACTTCTCCAACTCTTCCCATAGCTTGACTATCTGAGGCAATTATTGAAAAAGCACCTAAATCATGAAGAATATCTTCAGCGGCAATAGTTTCTTTTCTTATTCTACTTTCTGCAAAAGCAACATCTTCAGGAATTGATTTGTCTAAATGATGACAAACCATAAGCATATCTAAATGTTCTTCAAGTGTGTTGATAGTATAAGGTCTTGTAGGGTTGGTTGAAGATGGGATCACATTTTTATTCCCACAAACTTTAATTATATCAGGGGCATGTCCCCCACCAGCACCTTCAGTATGAAAAGCATGAATAGTTCTATTTTTTATTGCTTGAATAGTATTTTCTACAAAACCACTTTCGTTTAATGTATCAGTATGGATCATAACTTGAACATCCATATCATCAGCAACGTTTAAACAGTTATCTATAGCGCCTGGTGTTGTGCCCCAATCTTCATGAAGCTTCAACGCACATGCACCAGCTTTAACTTGTTCAACTAATGCTTCTGGCTTTGAGGCATTACCCTTGCCTGCAAAAGCTAGATTCATTGGAAAAGCATCTGCCGATTGAAGCATTCTTCCAATATGCCATGAACCAGGTGTACATGTCGTTGCCAAAGTTCCGTGAGCTGGCCCTGTTCCTCCTCCAAGCATTGTTGTCAACCCTGAATGAAGGGCATCATCAATTTGTTGAGGACAAATGAAATGAATATGACAATCAATTCCTCCTGCAGTAATCAATTTTCCTTCTCCAGCTATTATTTCTGTTCCTGGGCCAATAATTATATCAACTTTGGATTGTGTGTCTGGATTTCCTGCTTTACCTATTTTATGAATTAAACCATTTTTAATGCCTATGTCTGCTTTATAAATTCCATTCACATCAACAATTAAGGCATTAGTTATAACAGTGTCTACAGCCCCATTTTTTCTAGAAACTTGAGATTGTCCCATTCCATCTCGAATTACTTTACCTCCACCAAATTTTACTTCTTCTCCATAAGTTGTATAATCATGTTCAACTTCAATAAATAAATCTGTATCAGCTAATCTTATTTTATCACCTGTAGTTGGTCCGTACATGTCTGCATATGATGATCTTGAAATTTTTGAAGTCATTAAAGCGCTCCCATGATTTTTTGATTAAATCCAAAAATATTTCTTTTACCTTTGATTTCTATTAGTTCAACATCTCTAGTTTGACCAGGTTCAAACCGAATTGCAGTTCCAGAAGCTATATTTAAACGCATCCCAATAGTTTTTTTTCTATCAAAAGAAAGATATTCATTGCTTTCAAAAAAATGATAATGACTTCCAACTTGAATTGGTCTGTCTCCAGTATTTGAGACTTTAATTTTGAATGATATAGATCCTTCATTTAAAATTAAATTTCCAGAAACTGTTATAATTTCTCCAGGCTTCATCTTTTTCTCCTTTATCTTATAGGGTGATGAACTGTTACAAGCTTTGTTCCGTCTGGGAATGTAGCTTCAACTTGAACTTCATGGATCATTTCAGCAATACCACTCATACAATCATTTATATTCACAACATGAGCGCCTGTTTCCATCAATTCAGCAACGGTTTTTCCGTCTCGCGCACCTTCAACAACAAAGTCACTAATCAAGGCTATTACCTCTGGGTAATTAAGTTTAACGCCTCTAGTTTTTCTATTTCTTGCAACTATTGCTGCTAAGCTAACTAATAATTTATCTTTTTCTCGTGGTGATAGTTTCATCTTAACTCCTCAATTATTCCATACTTTAGGGATAGTATTATTTGACACACATAATAAAATTTTCTTTTGAATTTTTTTTAAATGATAGGCATCATTTGAAATTATTCTTATAAGCATTTTATCATTCCAACTTGAATAGGCAATATGCTTCATATTGAAGCCTTCTATAGTTTTTATTAATTTCATTTCATTTTTTAAAAATTCTTTTCCATATAAAAAAATATTGCATATGGAGATATTGTTTTGCGCAGTAGCTAATCCAGAGAGGATATTTTTAATATCACCAGATAAACTTAAAGCTTCAGCATGAATTAGTTTATCCTCAACATATATTCTCCAATTATCAAAAAAAAATCCTTTTTCTAGGTTTTCATTCATTGCTGTGCGGCCAAATATACTTGCTTCAGATAATAAAAAATTTGAATCTGTATTTAGGTTCACGTCAATTTTTCTATTTAAATTACAATTATCAAATAAAATAAGTTCTTGAGGAATCCAAAACAAACTACTATCACTATCAATTGATAAATTAATTTTAATTTGTCCACTACTTTCATATCCCTTATAAGCTCTTTCTGCGGCCTGTGTAGTTACAAAAACCTTTGATTTTTGTATGTCTATATTATAACTAAATAGATCTCCGCTTGTGATACCGCCAGCGGTGTTTACTAGAACAAGTTCACTAAATTCATTATAGCATTTAGGATAAAAAACTTTAGCTGAACCTGATTGATAAAATTTATTAATTTTATTATTAATTATTTTAACATCAATCTTCCCATAAGCTCTTTCAAATTTTTTATTTGTATTCAGCATTTAAATACTTACAGCCTTTCTTAATTTGGCTTTATTTATAGTTGTTTTTTTACCCTCATATATTATTTTCCCTCTTGTAAGGGCAATAATATTATCTGCTCTTGCAAATGCAAAATCAAAATATTGTTCAACAAGAATAATAGCCATATTTTTTTGTGACTTCAAATAGTCAATAACTTCTCCAATTTGTATAATGATATTGGGCTGTATGCCTTCTGTAGGTTCATCCATAAGTAATAGTTTAGGTTTAGTTATTAAAGCTCGTGCAATTGCTAGTTGTTGTTGTTGTCCTCCAGAAAGATCTCCACCTTTTCTGGAAAGCATTTTTTTTAAAATGGGAAATAAAACAAAAATTTCTTCAGGTATAAATCTCTGATCTTTTTTCAACACAGAAAACCCTGATTTAAGATTTTCTTCAACAGTTAATAAAGGAAAAATAAATCTTCCTTGAGGTACATAACCTACTCCATGAGAAGCTAATTCATAAGGCTTAAGGTTTGTAACATCTTTATCATCTAAATAATAATTGCCTGAACTACTTGGATGATTGCCAGATAGAACTTTTAATAAAGAAGTTTTGCCAACTCCATTAGATCCCATTATACAAGTTATCTCTCCAATTACAGCATTCATAGAAATTTGAAAAAGGATTTGTGATGAGCCATAATGAAGACAAATTTCATTAGTTTTAAGCAATGTCATCTCCCTAAATATACATCAATTACTTTTTTATTTTTAGATACATAATCAAGAGAGCCTTCAGCTAGAACGCTGCCTTCATGTAGAACTGTTACTCTGCATTCTAACGCTTTAACAAATTCCATATCGTGTTCAACAACAACAACTGAATGATTATTAGATAAATCTTTTAATAGTTTAACAGTTTTATTTCTTTCAGGAGCAGTCATTCCAGCAGCAGGTTCGTCAATTAACAATAAATTAGGTTTTTGTGCTAAAAGCATTCCAATTTCTAACCATTGTTTTTGACCGTGGCTAAGCTCTCCAGCTAAAGATTTTAATTTTTCTAAAAGGTTCACTTCAGTAGCTATATTTAAAATCTCTTTTTTATCATTTGAAGAAATTTTATATAATAGTGTGGATATTGGGTTTCTAGGTTTTTTTAAAGATAACATTATATTATCAAAAACTGTTTGAGACTCTATTAATGTTGGTTTTTGGAACTTTCTGCTAATTCCAAGTTCAACTATTTTTGCTTCGCTCATTCGCAATAAAGATAAATTTTTTTTACCCCACAAAACCGTCCCTGAATCAGGTTTAGTTTTGCCAGTAACAATATCCATAAATGTGGTTTTACCAGCACCGTTAGGTCCTATGATAGCTCTTAATTCATTATAGGCTATTGAAAAACTTAAATTATTAATTGCCTTAAACCCATCAAAGGATACATTTAATCCGTTTGCTTCTAATAAAATAGTCATGTATTTACTTTTTCCTGAAAATTGTTTCTATTAATCCACCTATCCCTTTGGGGGCATATAAAGTTGTTATTACAAAACTTAATCCCAAAATTACTGTCCACCAGTCAACCCATTTTACCGTAAACAAACCAAGGTTAATATCTGGTATTTGTCCTCCTGTGAAATAACTTGAAGCTAGCGATACAAAAGCAGCTCCAATAACAGCTCCATATAAGCTACCTCGTCCTCCAATTGCCACCCAAACGGCAAGATATATTGAAGCTATAGGTGCTAATTCAGCTGGATTAATTATTCCAGCTTGAGGGTAATATAATGCCCCAGCTATAGCTGACATAATTGCGGTTATTACAAAAATAAATAATT
>Ga0209711_10001127_pt1 | contig 26625 bp, 23 predicted proteins | sample ArcticOcean_MG_C_7_FD_187441 | JGI IMG/M metagenome (GOLD analysis project Ga0209711, IMG submission 187441) | Marine microbial communities from western Arctic Ocean - ArcticOcean_MG_CB11_88 (SPAdes) (version 2) | ecosystem: Environmental > Aquatic > Marine > Oceanic | place: Arctic Ocean...
AAAAAAGTATACGAAAATTTCACGCCAGAAGAAATTTCGGCCAAGGTTGCTGAATTAGTCACTCCCGAGGAATTGAATGGCGATCCACAAGTTGAAGTCATTTACCAAGGGATCGAAAATTTACACGAGGCTTTACCTGATCATCGTGGAGACTGGTATTTTACCGGTAACTATCCAACGCCTGGCGGTTATCGAGTCGTTCACAAAGCATTTCTTAATTATTACGAAAATAAAAACGGTCGAAGTTACTAGGTCTCCTTAAGAGAATCTGCGGTACGAATAAGATTTTATAATGCTTCTTCTGCTAGCTTGCTTTTACGAAGCAATTTTAGATAAATACTTTGACACCTTTGCCTTTTCCTTTCTTTAATTGTTTACGGATGGAGACAAGTTATCAAACCCTAGTACTCAATCGACTTTGGCAGGCGGTTAATGTTGTTGGTGTGGAGCGTGCCTTTAGTTTGTTAGCACTTGATCATGCCCAAGTGATTTATGCAGAGGATGGAAGTTTTCGGGTGCTTGATTCGATTTCTTGGTTTGAGCATTGTCGGGAAACCGAATTTGCCCCTGGGGCAAGAGTGGTCAATACGGTGAGTCAGCAAGTATTAGTTCCGGGCGTTCTTTTACTGAGGGGATACGATCGAATGCTTTTACAGGAGATGAAGTTTAACCGACAAAATTTATTGGAGCGGGATAATCATCGATGCCAGTATTGCGGAAAGAATTTACCGAGTAAGGAGTTAAATATGGACCATGTGATTCCCCGTGATCGTGGAGGAGGAACCTCATGGGAAAATGTAGTGATTTCCTGTATTCGTTGTAATAGCAAAAAGAGTAACCGTTTACCCAGGGAAGCGGGTATGCGACTGCTCAAAGAGCCCAAGAGGCCACCACGCCGACCTTTTATGTCTTCTTTGTATGGTAGACCTGTGGAAAAGACTTGGGAGTATTTCCTCCAGTCTAAAGAGAAGTAATTTTCAATTCTCGCCTTAGCAGTTCATTCTGCTATGTCTTTTTTTGATGGAGAACGGAGAGGAGAGAGAAATATCAGATAGAAGAGCGGTTGATGCCTTGTATCGGATTAGTACACTTTCGGGAAATAAGAAAGATTCAGTTGAAGCATTGGCAGGTATTCTTGATGAGGTTATTGGTATATTTGGAGCAAGTTCTGCGTCGATTTGTTTGATCAATGCAGATTCTGATAAATTGCTCATTGAGGTGGAGCGTGGTTTATCAAAGGCAAGTAAGGGTTTTGAATTACCCATGGGAGTAGGAATCACAGGTTGGGTTGCACTTTATGGCGAAGCTTTTTTATGCCCCAATGTATTGGAGGAAGAAAAATATTTTCAACTCGATGATCGAATCAAGTCAGAGATGGCGGCCCCTTTAATTGAAGGGGGCAGGACAGTGGGCGCACTTAATGTGGATTCCTTAGAGGTGAATGCATTTAATGAAAATGATTTGAGGTTACTCGTTTTAATGGCGAAGGAGGCGAGTCGGGTATTGGAGAATATGTGGATGATCCAGCAGTTGAGAAGAAAAGCGGAACAGTTACAGACTTTGGTCCTGGTGGGCCAGGATATGGCAGGAAAGAGAGAGGTGGGAGAGGTTCTAAGAACGATTACACGCGAGGCGTTGCTTTTACTTGATTGTAAACTTTCCGCGTTTTTTCTTTATAATGAGGAGGAGGATTTACTTCGTTTGCATTCGTTGCAGGATCAAACGGGTTCTCGTTCGTTTGAGGAATCGCTTAGGCCATCTGATAGTATATTGGGCACGTCATTACGTGGTAATAGACAGGTACAGACAAGAGATTTATTACGGACTGAGGAACATCATTTCGTTACTTTGATCCGTGAAGAAAAACTTCATTCGATGTTGGTAACCCCAGTTGTGTATGAGGATAATCCGATTGGGGTCTTATCCCTTTATGTGGATCGATCGCACCGGTTTAATGATGATGAAACTTTGATTGCCCGGGCCTTAGCTGATTTAGGAGCGATTGCAGTTCAAAATGCACGATTGTATGGACGGGTTTTTGATTCCGAAGAGAGTCTTCGTAAGAGCGAACGCCTAGCCACATTGGGAACATTGGCCGCGGAAATTGCCCATGAGATTAGGAATCCTTTGATGGTGGTCCGCTTACTTTTTGATTCGCTTGGTTTGGAACAGGGTGAGGATGAGGCTAAAAATAAAGACCTTTCAGTAATTCGGGAAAAGCTCGACCATTTGGAACAAATTGCGGGTCGAATTCTTGATTTTGGCAAGAGTCGAGAAGCTTTTCGAAAGCCTTTTTCTTTAAAAGAAATAATTGAAGACGCGACTTTGCTTGTACGATTAAAATTGGAACAATGTCATGTGACACTATATATAAATGAATTCCCCCATGATTTACTGGTCTATGTTGACAAAGGTCAGATTCAGCAAGCCCTTCTTAATCTTATGCTCAACGCCTTAGTGGCGATGCCTTCAGGTGGAAAGTTGAAGATTGAAGTGAGTCGGACAGGGGAGGGGAAAGCTCAGGTTTTGGTTGAGGATACAGGGACAGGGATTCCAGAGGAGTTGAAAGGAAAGATCTTTGATTCATTCTTGACTGGAACCACAGAGGGAACGGGCTTGGGTTTATCAATTTCGAAAAGAATATTGCGAGCCCATGATGGAGATTTGGACTTGGTTCAGTCCGGATCGAAGGGCACAATTTTTAAGATTACATTACCGCTTACCCGTTAAAACGGCTAGACTTCGAGGTAATATTTACCCGCGTTGAGAGACTCACTTAATTCTTCGCGAAGTTGTAGAAATTGGGAGGGGGAAAACTTTTTGTCATCGGCTGACTTTTCGATATTAAATACATCAGTGGCAATGCCTTGCTCGGTGGCAACTCGAGCAAATTGAATGGAGAACCCGCATTTGGAAATAGTCTTGGCAATTAAATGCAACAAACCGACTTGATCTGCGGCGCGTACTTCTACAATGATAAGATCTAAAGATACGTCATTGTATACATCGACGCGGGGTGGAATTCTTTCGCCTAAGCGATCTTCATTAGAAAAGAGTCGATTATTATTCGTTTTTTTTCTTTTTTCTCTAATGAGTTGATCGGGAGAAGTTTCATTTTCTAAAAAGTTGTAAATAGAAGACTCGCAGAGTTCACGAGTTTTCGTATCGTTTACGATCCCCCCTTTTTCTCCTTCCACATAAAAAACATCAATGGCGATTCCGTCTTTACGAGTAACTGCACGCGCACCAAGAATATTAAGCCCAGCAACAGAGAATCCTCCGGCAATTTTTTCAAAGAGTGCGGGGCGGTCCCGAGTTACAATATCTACAATTGTTAAAGTGCGCCGAACATCATTCCTCCAACTAAGTATGGGCTTGCCCTTATCATTTCCATTGTGGGCGAACCGGTGAACCATATCAACATGGAGGGCGACTTCTTCTTTACCCGCATGCGAAAAATATCTCTCGGGTACTTGTTCGAGATGGTCAATTAGTTCTTTTTGGGAAACACCATTAACCTCAATTTCTGCGTAGGCATTCTTTAAGACGCTTGGGTCTTTTCGGGCATGCTTTCCTTCCAGTACATTTAATGTATTAACAAAGAGTTGAGTATGTAGTTCTTCCTTATGATCATTCCATAGGTCGGGGGCAGTTGCATTGGCATCGCAAAATGTGTGGACATACAGAAAGCGTAATCTTTGCTCACCTTCTATGAATTGAGCATAGGAATCAATTACATCGGGGTCATCCAGATCAAACTTGTTGGCGAATCTGGTCATTTCTAAATGATTTCGAATCACAAAGAGTATTCGGTCGTGCATTTCATAAGAGATGCCTAACCGATCCAATAATCCGCGAGCAATCTCAACGCCTCGTTCGCAATGTCCTTTGGGTCCCTGATCCTTCCCGAGATCATGGAGGAAAAGAATCAGGTAAAGAAGACCGGGAACTTCATTTCTCCGAAGAGCTTCGAGGTAATGTGCCGATTTACTTTTTTTGCCCTGAAAAATTTCGTCTAATATCGTTATGCAGTGTAAAACATGTACGTCAGCGGTGAAGCGATGGTAAAGGTCGTGTTGAACTTTACAGGAAAGGCGTCCAAATTCAGGTATGAATCGACCGAGAACTCCGAGTTCATGCATTTCACATAATACGGGGCTTACGTTTCCAACCTCCTGAAGAATCGATCTAAAAGTTACATTGGCTGAACTGGAATTGATTAAAGTCGAGTCGATTAGAGAAAGTCGATTACGAACAAGGGCACGAAGATCGGGAGAAAGTGTGGCATTTAATCTTTGAGCATGGCGAAAAAGCCGAATCATGCGTTCAGGGTCTTTATCGAAGATTTCTGGGTCTGGGCTAGTCAATAAATCTTCCCTTAAATCAAAGCCATCCACTTTTTGCAAAGGTGCTGCTCGGTAGGCATTGATCACATTTTTAAAACTTAATTTATTAGTATTTCCACTATTCGCGTGAACCAATCTTTCCTCTAATATTCCACTTATTTGATGAATTGCTTGGGCTTTTGTATAATAATCTCCCATGAACGCTTCGACTCTTCGAAAAATATCTTCCTGAGGATAGCCTAGGCCAAGTGCGATATCGGGTTGTTTTTCAAGATGAAGAACATCGACTGGGCGAGTGCTTCTAAAGTGTAATTCATTTCGGACTCGGAGTAAAAAAGAGTAGGCATCGTTGAATGATTTCGTCTCCTGCTCGGTTAGGTATTTTCTATCAACTAAGCCTTGGAGATTCACCAAATTAAATTTCACCTTAGCCATCCAGAGGATTCCTTGATAATCTCTTAATCCTCCGACTCCATTCTTTACATCAGGTGCTTGTAAAAATACGGTATTTCCTTTGCTCTCTCTTCTTTCGACTTGGTGTTTAAGAAGTTCATTTAAATATTGTGCCGGTTGATGTTTGCGACAAAATTTAAAAAAGCTAGTGATGAATTTCTTAGAAATTTTACGATCTCCGCAGACGAATCGAGCATCGAGCATTGAGTTTTTATTGCGAATATCCTTTTGAGATTCGCTTAATGCCTCTTTGATCTCTCTTGAGGCATGACCCACTTTTAACCCAGCATCCCAAAGAGGATAGAGTATTTCACGGGTCATAATTTCTTTTAAATTCTCCAAAGATTTGCCCATTGAGGAATGGGGGTAGAGGAACATTAAATCAATATCGCTGTGTGGACTCAGTTCCCCCCTGCCATACCCACCAGTTGCTAAAATAGCCATCGGTTTACTTACCCCCATACTTTCTTTAGCAACAAGTAAGGCCCAATTGAACAAAGTTTGGATAAGCACATCTATGATGACTGACCTGGCCCGAGTTAATCGAAATCCAGAATCACCCTTCTGGTGGTATCGGTAGAGCATTTCTTTCTCGAGGCGTAAGAATTCCTTAATTTGTTCCAACCTGTCTTTTGCCGACTGAGTTGCTCCAAAGGTTAACCTCCGTTCTGCGTGTTGCCGAGTGCGCCTAAATAATGGGTCATCCTCTATATACACTATTTATATATCAATAAGGGATTTTTGTAGAGCGAGCGAGCCAAATTTGATAATGCTTTGGGATTGCCCATTTGATTGTAAGTAGATTATTGATGGATGCTAATGGATTATCTTAAAGCTTTTACATTGCTCCTTCTTTTTTCAAACATATCTGTTTTGGCTGAACCTTTTTTAGATCCCCATGACCCATTTTTACGCCATGAAATTAGGCTTCTCCAAGATGAAGGAAATTTGGATAGTACAATCAATTATTGGCCCTTAAATTTGGGTGGCTTAAATGTTAAAAATCAGCCATCGAAGTGGAATCACAATCTTTTAGGTAACAAGATACAAAATGAAAAACGTGCTGGTTGGACTCCTTTAAAATCCAAAATCGGGGTTTCAGACAAACGGGTGACTTCTCGCACTTTTGGAAATGAACCAAGGGGGAGTTTTGTAACTGGGTTAGAGACATCTTGGATGGGTGATTACTTTGCCGCTAATTTGTCTTTATCAGCAATTTACGGAGTTGAAGAAGATTGGAAGGGTAGAGCGGATGAAGGCCTTGCTTTAGATGGGTCATATATTGCAGCTCGCATGGGCAATTGGTCTGCAAGCTTGGGGAAGGTTGACCGCTGGTGGGGACCTGGTTGGGATGGTAGTTTAATTTTGTCATCTAATGCCCGTCCTATTCCGGCTATTTCCTTAGATCGCAGAGTATCTGAACCTTTTGAGAGTAAATGGTTATCATGGATTGGCCCTTGGTCATTCCATAGTTTTATCGGTCAAATGGAGGAGGAGCGAACAGTCCCTAACCCTTATTTATGGGGAATGCGGGTAGATTTGAATCCTACCATCTTAGATGGTTTAGAGATTGGCCTGTTTCGCACGATGCAATTGGGGGGAGATGGTAGACCCGAAGGTTTCAGTACATGGGTTGATGCTTTTTTGAGTCAGGATAATTTTGGAGCTAACACTGGAAATAATAACAGATCATTAGAACCCGGCAACCAACTTGCAGGATTAGATATTAGGTGGAAGCCTTGGGATGCACCTTTCGCTTTGTACGGACAAATGGTGGGGGAAGATGAAGATAAATTCTTACCAAACTGCCTCATGTTTCAGTACGGAGTTGAAATATGGAGGACTTTTCCAATTGGGACGGGTCGAGTTTTTCTCGAGTATGCTGATCTCACTTCTACTTGGTGGACAGATGATCCGCGAACTCACAATATCAGTTATGGTCACCATATTTACAGTGATGGTTACCGACACCAAGGTCGACCGGTTGGGCATTGGGCAGACACGGATTCGAAAATAATTAGTTTGGGAGGTTACTTTCAAAATAATTCCGGAGTTGGTTGGGGTTCAATTTTACGAACTGGGGACTTGAATGAAGATGGGACCGGAAATAATTCAGTTTCTCATGGTGTTGCAAGTGATTATCTTGCGATCGAAGTTTTTAATTCCCGTTCTTATGCCAATCTTAATTTAGATGTTTACACAGCTCTCGGATGGGAAGAAGTTGAGTTTTCATCTGGGTCAGCATCAGAAAACGGATTAACCTTTTCACTCTCATTAACCAAACTTTTCTAACATGAAACAATTACTTCTATCTTTTCTCGTCTCTTTAATATTTCAACCTTTTCAACCTTCATATTCCCAAGGGCTTTCGCCTCAGGCACAAGCGGTCATTAATCGCTTGCCACCTGACCAAAGAGCAATGGCATTACAAGAAGCCAGCCGTTTGCGTGGTCATTCAGGTGGGAATCAACCAACTTCTGCTGTGACGCCCGTCACTCAAGAACAAGAAGAAATTTCTAATGATGAAGCAGACGAACATGTTGTGGAGGAGGATGAAGTACTTATTTTAAGCGACCTTGAATTTTCTGTCGGTGCTGACCTTAAATTAGAAAAAGAAAACCTTTTGGAGGCAAAAAAAGGGTTGAGCGCTGTTGAGTTTTTTGAAGTCGAAAAAATCTATACCGATCGTATTTACGATATGGAAAAACTTTTAGCGGAAATAAAAACCGCTAAGATCAATTTTCTAAAGGAGAAAGTTATTCAAATCCAAGATGATCCTGAAGAGGAAATAAAACCTTTTGGTTATGATTTTTTCAATAATTCTTTACGATACATGGATCGCAGTAGGGTTAATTCAATTCCGTCGAATTATAATATTGGACCGGGAGATTATTTGGAAATTCAGTTATTCGGTCAGGAAAACGCTGGTTATTCGGTCATAATTGGGCAAAATGGTATCATTCAATTTCCAGGTATAGGACCAATAAACGCTTTTGAAAATGGTGGTTCCTTTCAGAATTTGAAGAATTTAATAAAGGGGAAAGTTCGCGAACATCTTGGAGAGGGAGTTCAAGTATCGATTTCAATGGGGGAGGTGAGACAAATAAAAGTCTTTCTGGCCGGTGAATTCAACAAACCAGGACTTAGATTGTTATCTGCAACAAGTACAATTATCGAGGCGCTTTTGCAAAGCGGAGGGCTTAATGAGTATGGTTCTCTTAGGAAGGCTACCTTAAAAAGAAGCGGGCAGCCTGATAAAATTTATGACTTCTATGGTCTTCTTCTCAACGGAGATAATCCAGCTATTGATTCATTAATGGAAGGAGATGTAGTTTTTTTACCTAGAGTTGACAGCCGAGTTGTAGTGTCGGGTGAAGTTGCTCGGCCAGCAGTTTACGAGTTAAGTAATCCAGATTCACTCGCTGATGTTATTAGACTGGCAGGTGGATTTAGTTCTCAGGCATATCCATCTGAAATTCGTTTATCACGAATGGATCAATTTGGTAATAAATCTCTTAATTCCCTATCTTTTGAGCTAGATAAAGATTTTAAGGTTAAAAATGGAGATGTAATTGAGGTCGGTTCTTCGACAGATTATGCGAAGACTGCTGTTAATCTCGTTGGTGAAGTCGATCGAGAGGGAGAATATGAGTGGAATAAAAACACCAAGTTATCTGATGTGATCAGCAATAAATTCATTTTTTCGGATAATGCTGATTTAAATTATGCTTTAATTCGTCGTCTAAATGATGATGGATCTGTTAAAGTTTTATCATTCTCACCAAAGGGTTTACTTGAGGGAATTCAAAAAACTAAGGATATTCCTCTCAATCAGAAAGATAAAATTATTATTCTTTCCAAATTTGATGGAAAATCTCGAGAACGTATAATTCGTCCCTTGTTGAAAGAACTAAGTTACGGTGCGTTGCCTGCTATTGGTGCCAATATTGTTACCGTTGATGGTGAGGTTCATTTTTATGGTAATTACCCACAGACCTTAGGAATGAAAGTTAAGGATCTAATTATAGCTGCTGGCGGTATGAAAGAATCGGCCTATTCTCTATCTGCTGAAATATCCAGAATAGGTTTTGATTTAAACAATAGTAAACAGGATGCAGTCGTGAAGCATTTTTTAATAAATTCTCTTCAAAATGAAAATTCTTTGAATAAGTTACTCTACCCTGGAGATGTTTTATCTATTAAAAAGATCCCTGCTTGGCAAGAGAGCCGTATCGTGACTTTATCCGGAGAAGTTAAATTTCCAGGTCAATACACTATTAGTAAAAATGAAAAATTGGGTGAAGTATTTAAGAGGGCTGGCGGACTTAACAATTCTGCTTTTGCTATGGGTTCTGTTTTTACAAGAGAGTTGCTTGTATTAAGAGAAGATGAACAAAAAGAAAAATTGATTCAACAATTGCAAAGCGATATCGCATCTCTTTCACTTTCTCCGATCTCTGGAGAAACTTCTCAAAAAGCAAATTCAGTTGCTCAAAGTCTGCTTACAAGCTTGAAGAATTCTAAGTCAGTTGGCCGCCTTGTGATTGATTTGGATAAACAGATAAAGTCTGATCGAAATTCTCAAATTACCCTCCGTGATGGAGATAAAATACATGTCCCCATCGTACCATCTGAGGTAAGTATTTTGGGTGAAGTCCAATTTCCAACATCTCATTTATATAATTCTGGATTATCTGTTGATCAGTATATTAATCTTAGTGGTGGATTTACGCAAAATGCAGACGAAAAGAGAATTTTCGTGGTGAAGTCAAATGGAGCAGTCCTCACTAAAAAGGGCAGTGGATGGTTTAGTGGTAACCAAGCAGGCAATAAAGTTCAGGCGGGAGATGTTATTGTTGTACCAATTAATTTACAGAAAGGAAGATGGCTTGAAACTTTAACTTCAAGCACTCAAATTGTTTACCAACTTGCGGTTACTGCTGCCGCGTTAAACTCTTTTTGAAAAACAAAAACTAGTTTTATATTTCAAGTGTCGCTTAGTGATTTATGCTAAGTATCACCTTTTGAGTATTTTAAAATTCTTCTTAGTTAGATAGCCTTTTCATTTTTATTTAAAACACTTTGCTCTTGATTGGGTGAACCACTTAGCAAGTTTTAAAAATTCAATTGAATTACTTTCTGGCATGAACTCAAATCTGTATATTCACTTGAAATTGACTAATTCTGAATTTCCCTGCTCGAGTTAGCACAAATGTTAATTGAAACCCTTTGCTTTGTTCCCCGCTAATAGTCTTTACGGTATCGTACTATGAATTATTTATTTATGAGTTTACTTAAAATAATTGATTTCAAATTTAATGCATAAATTTAATTAGAATTATTCTACATTAATGAGTAATACTACTGTTTTAATAGTTCGACTGTAGTGTTATTGTTATTATTTGCCGAAATACTTTTATCGAGTTTTGATTGATATTTTTTTCCTAATTGAAGTTTTCGCATTAACTTATTAAAAAAATCCCATTTAAAAAAGTCTTTGTTTGACTTTATATATTTTAATCAAATGGCTACTGTTGTCTTTATCACTTCATCAAAACTATAACTTAAAAGATCAAAATCATAATTCTTTTATTTTATTCTAATAAAAAATTTAATTAATTCATTTGGTCCTCATATTGATTCGGTTAAGTTCCGTTTCATCTTTACTTTGTTCGCTACAATCTTACGCAGCGGAATTTCATTTGGTACGACTTTAATTGTAGCTCGTTTGCTAGGACCACCTGATTTTGGAAGGATGGTATTTTTACTTGCTTCTTTTAGTGCGTTTAAAGCATTGCTTGACATGGCAAGTTCAAGTGCTTTTTTCACCTTTTTATCTCAGCGTCAAAGAAGTAAAAAGTTTGTTAAATATTACTTCATTTGGGTGTTATTCCAGTTCTTTGTTTCATTAGTAATAGTAGGATTGATAATTCCGTCTCAAACTTTATTGGATTTGTTTAAAGAAGAAAGTAAAACTTTAGTTTTGTTGGCCTTGGTTGCCTCTTTCATGCAACATCATTTATGGACGATTTCTTCACAATATGCAGAAGCCTTTCGTCAAACTATCCAAATTCAATCAATAAGTTTAATTCTGACACTTTTACATTTTGTGCTTGTTATTTCCCTTTGGCATTTTGGAATTTTAATTCTTCCAGTCTTATTTACATTTTTAATTTTAGAATGGAGTGGTGCTAGCATATTAGCCATCCGAAGCTGCAAGTTTAAAAATGACTACCAGGAAATCATACAGGAAGACGAAAATCCGAAGACTGTTTTTTTGGAATTTTGGAATTATTGTTTACCGTTTTTACCATTTGCATTTATGTCTTTTTTTTACGAATTTGTAGATAGATGGATGTTGCAACATTGGGGAGGTGCTACTGAGCAGGCATACTATGGTGTAGCTTCTAGGGTTTCAACAATTGCGTTATTAGCAACTACCTCTATTTTAAAAATATTCTGGAAGGAGATAGCGGAAGCTAATTACTTAAATAATAAGGTTCTTGTCAAAAATCTTTATTTAAAGGTTTCGCGTTTATTATTTTGTGCGGGTGCATTATTTGTCGGGGCTTTGCTCCCGTGGACTGAAGAGATAATACTAATGACATTAGGAGTAGAATACATTGGTGGAGTTCTTACTTTAGGAATAATGTTTATTTATCCCATTCATCAATCAATGGGTCAGATAGGAGGGACTATGCTGCTTGCTACTGAAAAAGCATCACTCCATATTAAAATTGTCTTATTTTTCATGGTGCTAAGTCTCGCTGTATCCTATTTTTTGCAAGCTCCGTTAAGTGCTCCATTACCTGGTCTTGGTCTTGGATCTACTGGCCTAGCTTTTAAAATGGTTTGTATCCAAATTTTACAAGTAAATGTGATCGCATTTTACATTGCTAAAATTTATGGAATCAAATTTAAATTTTTTTACCAGTTTGTTTGTGTGTTGTATACAATTTCCGCCGGTCTTATTTCAAAGTATTCATTTTATGATTATTTTGATTCTAATATCCTATTGAAATTCTCTTTTTCTATGATGATATATTCTATAATAATTTTATTAACCTTATTTTATTTTCCAGTTGTTTTGGGAGTAGAAAAAATAAACTTTAGGAAACTACTTTCTTTTTCACCTAATATAAACTGACCGCCGTACACGCCATATAACTTCTTGATTTTAAAATTATTTTGACGATACTATGAAACTTTATGGATAAACAATATTGGGAAAGTTATTACGAGAATTCTAACAGTAGTAATTCTCTAAAGACTCCTAGCACTTTTGCTGAATTTTGCTTAAATGAAATTTTCTCTCAAATAAACTCTAACCTATTTGAACTTGGTTGTGGTAATGGAAGAGACGCCATATTTTTTGCACATAACGCGCAAAATGTCTTTGCGATTGATCAGTGTGTAGATTCCCTAAAAGTCAATATGCAATCTTTGGATTGCGATTTATTAAAAAACCTTAAACCAATATCTGGCGACTTTGTTACTCATGATTACGGTCAATATGATAATATCGATATATTTTATTCTCGGTTTACAATGCATGCTATAACACTCGAGCATGAGTTATCAATTATTGACACTGTATATTCAAATTTGAAAAGTAAGGGTATCTTTGCCATCGAAGCGAGAACGATTAATGATCCATTGTATGGGGAGGGAAAGCATATTTCTGATACTACTTACATGACCGACCATAAGAGAAGATTTCTTAATCCAACAAAATTTTTAAATCATGTTTTGAATAAAGGTTTCAACCTTAAGTATTTTTTGGAAAGTGATAATTTATCTGTTGTCGGAAATGATAACCCTATACTTATGAGAGTAATACTTGAGAAACCTTAATTCACCTTGAGTGCTAGAGCAGAATCCCTACTAATCAATGTTTGTCGAATTTTAGAGGAGCATAATATTCACTATTGGATTTGTAATGGAACTTTATTAGGAATTATAAGAGAAAACAGGATTTTACCATGGGATCATGATATAGATTTTGGAGTTTTTAGTGATCAAGTTGATAAAGAAACTATTAATGAAATATTTCGAAACAATAACTTTTCTACTGAAGAAATTCACAAGGATAATGATTGCCTCCACTTCTTAAAGGGTAAATGCAAGGTTGATATTAACTTTTTTACCAAAGAAAACGGAAGTACATTTGTAGAGTGGGTTGTTCTTGGCAATGGATGCCATACTAAAATAAAAAACTTTTTATTACTTTGTTTGATTAAAAGCAGTCCTCCACAGGGGAAACTTAAAATTATCAAGTTTTTAACTTTTTATATGCTCAAAATTCTAAAATTATTTTTAAACACATTTTTTAAAACATTCTTACAAATGTTAATTAAATACTTGAATAAAGAATTGTATGTTAAGATGGGGTACAGTTATCCTTCAGAAATGTTAAATCAATTTATCGATTATGATTTTAATGGTTATAATTTACGCATACCTGATCGATTTACAGAAATTCTTGCTTTAACTTACGGTGCAGATTGGAAAGTTCCTCGAAAGAATTTTGTTTGGTACGAGCAAGCCACTAACCTTACGAATAACAATTCTTATGTTGAATAAGGCCATTAAGCCGAATACATTATACCATCAATTTTTTGAATAGATTTACCGTGATTAACTGAGCCACAATTTTAAACGTACAATTTTATTTTATGAATATAGGAAAGATCGATGCATTTGTTTTTGATTTTGATGGTGTTCTCACAAACAATCGTGTGTGGGTAAACCAAGATGGGATTGAATCTGTTTGTTGTAACAGAGGAGATGGTCTTGCTTTCGATGTATTAAAAAAATTAAAGATACCGGCTTTTATACTATCCACAGAAATAAATCCAGTTGTTGTAGTGCGTGCCCAAAAATTGAAAATACCTGTTTTGAATGGAATCGCTAACAAAAAAAAAGCTTTGCAAAAATTATGCAAAGAGAATGACTTTAACTTAGAGAAAATTTTATTTATTGGAAATGATCTAAACGATTTTGAAGTTATGAGTTCGTGCGGGTACAGTGCATGCCCTTCAGATGCGCATGCTAAAATCAAGGGAATCTCCACAAAAGTGCTTATTTCCAGGGGAGGGGAATGTGTCGCTAGAGAACTTCTAGAAAAGATATTTAAAATTAATTTCCTGAAAGTTTTATACGATATAAATTAAACCTACATATTAAAATGAATATATTCATAATAGCCGAAATAGGCATTAACCACAACGGGGACATGTCGATCTGTCAGGAATTGATTGATGTAGCTTCAGATGCTGGTTGTGACGCGGTTAAATTTCAAAAGCGAACCATTGATTCAGTGTACACGAAGGAATTGTTGGATTCTCCTCGCCAAAGTCCTTGGGGGACAACCCAACGAGACCAGAAAATGGCATTGGAATTTACAAAAGCCCAGTACTTCGAAATCGACGACTACTGCAAACTTAAGCGTATTGAATGGTTCGCATCTGCTTGGGATTTAGGGAGCCAGGATTTTCTTAGGCAATTTAATTGCAAACATAACAAGGTGGCTTCTGCAATGATTGTTGATACAGAATTGCTCAAATACATTGCTAGTGAGAAAAAGCATACTTTTATATCAACAGGAATGACTACTTTTGAAGATATTCAAAATGCAATTGATATTTTCAAAACAGCGGGATGCTCCTTTGAGTTGATGCACACCATTTCGACTTATCCCATGAAAGATGAGGATGCCAACCTAAATATGATCAAGACTCTCCGAGAAAAATTTGAATGTGATATTGGTTACAGTGGTCATGAAGTGGGTTTGGCAGTTTCTTATGCGGCAGCAGCTTTAGGCATAAGTTCGCTTGAGCGTCATATTACTTTAGATCGAGCAATGTATGGTTCCGATCAATCTGCATCCGTCGAACCCAAAGGCTTACGAGAGTTAGTGGGTGCCGTTCGCAAAATAGAACAAGCGATGGGTGATGGTAAAAAGAGAATCATTGATGCGGAAGTTCCAATTGCCCGAAAGTTAAGGGAACACTTAAATTGGGAAGCACATAGCTAGTACTCTTATTTTTCCAGGATACAATATAGGAGTAATGCAAGGCAGACTTCTGCCTAAGTACAAAGATAGATATCAAGCTCATCCCTTTGGATATTGGCAAAAAGAGTTTCCAATTGCTGCAGATTTAGGAATGGACTGCATTGAATTCATTTTTGATTACGAAGATTATGAATTAAACCCATTATGGAGCAAGCAAGGCATTCGTGAAATCCAAAATGTAATTCAGGAAACTGGAGTTCAGGTATTTTCAGTTTGTGCTGATTTCTTCATGGAATGTCCTTTACACTCAAATAAAGAGCAAGCGAGGAAATTATCCAAATCGACACTTCTTAGATTATTGGAATCCTGCAATAGAATAGGGATAAAAGATTTAGTGATTCCTTGTGTTGACCAATCTAGTTTAATAAATGCTGATGATTTAGAAAACTTCAGAATCCAACTTGAACATGTAATACCCAGTGCAGAAAATCTAGGTGTCAACCTTTCCCTGGAAACAGATTTGCCCCCTCAACCATTCAAAAAACTTCTTGAAGATTTTAATTCTGAATCAGTTACGGTTAATTATGATACAGGCAACAGTGTTTCAATGGGCTATGATTTTAGAGAAGAACTTCTCAGCTATGGGAGGGGAATCTCTGATTTACATATCAAGGATCGAACTTTGGGTGGGGGTTCCGTATTTTTGGGGGATGGCGATGTAGATTTTCAAGCATTCTTCAATGAGTTTAGAAAGTTTAATTTCATCGGACCTGTAATTATGCAATTATATCGCGATGATGAAGGTATTTCTATTTTTCAAAAACAATTGAATGTATTACGATCGATAGTTAAGGAGGATTCTTGAAAACTTTTCAAGTAGCGGCCATAATACCAGCTCGTTCAGGGTCAAAAGGCATTCCTGATAAAAATGTCAAATTACTTGGTGATTACCCTCTACTTAGTTATAGTATTGCAGCAGCAAAACTTTGTGGAATTGAAAAGGTATTGGTGTCTACTGATTCGGAAGAGTATGCTAATATTGCGAAAAAGTTTGGTGCTGATGTCCCCTTTCTGAGAAGTCCCGATATATCTTCAGACCAATCAACTGATTATGAGTTTATGAACCATGCCATGAGATGGCATGCAGATAACTTTGATAATCTCGCAGAATATTGGGTTCATCTCCGACCGACGACGCCCCTTCGTGATCCAAAACTTATTCGAAATGCAATTGATGTAATTTTGAACACTGATGATATAGATTCCCTCCGATCTGCTCACGAAGTAGCTGAATCTCCATTCAAATGGTTTCTGAAGGATGAAAAGAATTTATTTAAGGGAATTCAGGATGGTTTGACCCCGCAAAAAGTGAATGAACCGAGGCAAAAATTCCCCAAAGCATATAATCCAAATGGATATGTTGATATTGTTAAAGCTTCTCATGTTTTGAACTCAAATAATCTCCATGGTGAACGAATGTATGTTTACGAGACGCCTGTTTGTACCGAGATAGACATTCAAGAAGATTTTGATTACTTGAACTACCAGTTTAGTCAAAACAGTTCGCAGTTATCTGAATATCTCAAAAGTTTTTAATTTAAAATATGGCAAGTAGTAGTTTTTCACATATCCCTCAAAATGTTGATATCATTTCAACAAAATTTAGGTCAATTAAAACAAAGATTCCTGTACCTGAGAGCATCCCATTTTTGGAGCGAGTTTACAAATTAGAATCCCATTCCATGCATGGTCAAATGCCAATTGTTTGGGACCGAGCAGAAGGCTTTCAAGTCTATGACAAGTGGGGAAACAAGTGGATTGATTTTACGAGTACAATATTTGTAGCAAATGCAGGTCATGCTAATCCTAGAATTGTGAAAGCGCTGAAGTCAGTTTTGGATAAACCTCTGCTTCATACCTATACTTATGCGTCCGAGGAAAGGTTGGAATACTTAGAATACTTGATCGAGAATACTCCAAATCAATTTGAAAAAGCATTTCTTTTGTCAGCAGGAACGGAAACAACAGAAGTTGCCTTAAAGTTAATGCGGCTTAGTGGTGCGAAATATTCATCTACTAAAAAAGTGGTATTATGCTTTGAGGGTAATTGGCATGGCAGAACCTTGGGTGCTCAAATGATGAGTGGCAACCAATCGCAAAAAGAATGGATTGGTTACCATGATCCTAGCATTATACATATTCCATTTCCTTATCCTTGGATGGAAGAATCACGGGCTGACCCTCAAGGGTTTTTCAGAAAAACTTTAAATGAGATTTGCAATAAAAATGGTATAGATGCGCAAAATGATATTTGTGGAATTATGATGGAAACTTTCCAAGGTTGGGGTGCGATTTTTTATCCTCAAGAATATGTTATGGAAGTTGAAGTCTTCGCAAAAGAAGCAAACGCGTTATTTGCTTTTGATGAAATGCAGGCTGGTTTTGGTCGGACGGGCAAGCTTTTTGGTTACATGCATTATGGCGTAGAACCCGACCTTCTTTGCTGTGGCAAAGGAGCAAGTTCAAGTTTGCCATTATCTATGGTTTTAGGAAGCTCGGACATTATGGATTTACCAGATATAGGTTCTATGAGTTCTACACATTCGGCAAATCCGATGGTTTGTGCTGCTGGCTTGGCAAATTTACAGGCTATTATTGAAGATGGTTTGATCGATAACTCATCTGCACTCGGAGAAATTTTTCACCAAGAGCTAGATAAAATTAAAAAATCATTCGCAGATCATTTATTTTTGGTTGAGGGCAAAGGGTTGCTTGCTGCTCTTATTTTTCGATCTACGGATGGGGAACCTCTTGCAACTTTGTGTGATAGAATTTCTGCGCTATGTTTGCAGAGAGGGTTGCTTGTTGTTCATACAGGTCGAGAATCAATCAAGTTAGCACCACCTTTAATGATTACGAAAGAGGCTCTATTCGAGGGTTTAAATGTCTTGAGCCAATCTATTGAGGACGCAATATTAGAATCATGATAACAAAAATACGACACACTGGGATTGTTGTAAGAGATCTTGAGAAAGCAGTTGTATTTTACGGGGGGCTGGGATTCAAAACTTCTACTCGTGAAGTAGAGGAAGATTCTTTTATAGAGCAAGTTGTTGGGCTCAGGAATGTAAGTGTCGAGACTGCTAAATTATCATCACCATGTGGTGCGATGATTGAATTATTGCAATATCATTCTCATCCACAAAATATAGAGATATCGGTACAGGTTTCCAATAGGTTAGGGTGCTCTCATATTGCATTGGAAGTAGTTGATATCAAAGTATTCTTGGGACTTGTAAAAAAACTTGGAGGCAAAACTCCACATGAGCCTGCCGTATCTTTTAACCAAAAGTTTTGTGTAGTATATTGTTTCGATATGGAGGGTAATATTATAGAACTTGTAGAAATCATAAAATAAATATGGAAGACTATAATTGTATTAACTGTAACTCTGTGAGTCATGAATCTATCTACAAGGGTAAAATCAGGTCGGGCACATTTGGTAAAATGTCAAATGAAGACTACGAAGTCATGGCTTGTGGTAAATGCTCGTTATGTCGTTTGTACCCTTTTCCCGAGATTAATTATGAGACTGCAGAATATAGATTTGATTTTAATGGTTCATCCGACGCCTTCGACTACCTTGAAATGCATGATCATGAGCAGAACCCAAGAATATCAAAAATTGGGATCGAAAATTTTCGCAATAAGATAGTTTTAGACTACGGTTGTGGTGGAGGATCATTTCTCGATGCAATAAAAGGCGTTAGCCAAAAGACTATTGGAGTTGAGCCTTTTACAGGTTTTCATGAAAGCTTAGTATCTAGGGGGCACGAAGTATTTCCAAATATTGAAGAAGCTTTATTGAAATACCATGGCGAAATAGATGTTGTTATATCTTTTGGCGTTATTGAGCACACTTTAGATCCACTTGCTTATCTTAAGAATTCCTTCGATTTACTTAAAAAACAGGGATCAGTTTATCTTGAAACTGACAATCTAAACGACTTCCTAATGACTAGTGATTTACCTGAATTTAAGATGTTTTTTTATAGAACAGTTCATTATTGGTATTTTGATAGTCATAGTTTGTTAAATACTTTTGAACTCGCCGGTTTTTCACAAATAATTCCTGGATTTAGGCATTGTTATGATCTTTCCAATGCGATGCTTTGGATGAGAGATAGAAGACCATCAGGAATTGGAGGTATTGCTGGTATTCATTCTTCTTGTAATCAATCTTGGATATCCTTTCTTCAAGAAAGTGGGCAGTCTGACCTTCTTTTCTTTAGCGCTTTAAAAGATTAAGATTTTTATGGAACTAGAACTTTCAAACAAAAATTTCTTAGTAACGGGATCTTCTCGTGGAATCGGCGAGGCTATAGCAAAGAAGTTTGCAAGTGAACATGCGAATGTCGGACTTGTCGCAAGAACAGAATCAAAATTATGTCAAACTGCGGAAAATTTAAGAAAAGAATTTTCCTCTCAAATTGATTATTGGACATCTGACTTAACCAATCACGATGCAGTTCAACACCTTAAAGAACTTGTTTGTAAACAATGGAGCAAAATCAACGGATTAGTTCTTAATGTTGGGGATGGGAGAAGTGTACATGAAGCTATTTCATCCGAACAGCTTTGGTCATCTGTATGGAAAACTAATTTTGATTCGGCTTTATTTACCGTTCGGCTATTTCTTCCATATCTACAGAAAAGCAAGGGTAGTATAGTTTTTATTTCCTCAATTTGTGGAGTCGAGTCGGTGGGGGCACCCACAGATTATTCAGTGGCAAAATCAGCACTCATCGCCCTTTCTAAGAATTTATCAAGAAAAGTTGCTCCTAATGTTCGAGTTAATGTAGTTGCCCCAGGAAACATTTATTTCAAGGGAGGAACATGGGATGAAAAAATTAAATCTAATAAGGCTCGAGTTGATACTATGCTAGAGAGTCAGGTTCCAATGAAAAGGTTTGGTACACCAGATGAAATTGCAGACGCCGTCGTTTTTCTTTCTTCTGCTCGGTCATCTTTTATAACAGGGTCGACTTTGGTTGTTGATGGCGGGCAAACTCATAGCTTTTAACTTTATAAATTTTATCACAAATTGAAATTTAACGAAATGTTTGACTTAACTGGCAAAGTAATTGTCGTTACAGGAGCATGCGGTTTGCTGGGAAGAAATCACTGCGAGGCAATTGCCAAATTTGGAGGTATACCAGTAGTTCTTGATTTGAACCAAGCTTCTGCCACAACTCTTGCACTCGAGCTTTCTGATAAGTTTAAGGTCGAATCTTACGGCTATGCAGTAGATATAACGAACGAATCCGAGGTTATTAAGAATGCAGACCTGCTCATTTCTCAATATGGAAAAATTGATGGTTTAGTTAATAACGCAGCAAATAATCCAAAGATGGAGAATGAAAATACCCAAAACTTTTCAAGATTAGAAAAATTTCCCATAGGAATTTGGGAAAATGATTTGGCGGTTGGTCTGACCGGTGCTTTTCTTTGCTGTAAGCACTATGGTCCACACATCTCCCAAAATCCAAATGGTGGAGTAATCATTAACATATCATCAGACTTGGGACTTATTGCACCAGATCAACGTTTGTATCGAGATGATTCTCTTCCAGAACAAGATCAACCGGTAAAGCCAATTACTTACTCGGTAATCAAGTCCGGTCTTATTGGTTTAACTCGTTACATGGCAACGTACTGGCCTGAGAGAGTTCGTTGTAATGCTTTGTGCCCAGGTGGAGTTGAGGCGGGGCAGTCTGATGAATTTATGGCATTAATTAAGCAACGAATTCCTATGGGTAGAATGGCTACAATGGATGAGTATCAAGGTGCTTTAATTTTTCTTCTAAGTGATTCTTCTGCTTATATGAATGGATCAATTATCTCTATGGATGGCGGGCGAACTATTTGGTGATTAAATACCTAGTAACAACAGCCTTGGAGGAAACTTGGCCTGAGGAAGGTGAGAATATTTTGTTTCTCGGCGAATGGTGTAAATTATTTAATCGTAAAGAGAAAATTTCAAAATATCATTCTCATGTGTTGCCGTATCATTGGAATGATCGAGAGAAGTTAAAAAAAGACTACGACTCAATTTTATTTCTTTATGAAAAAAATCTCTCAATTCTTACAGAAAAACTAAACGAAATTCATCATGTCAATTTTAATTTAAGGTATTGGCGTATCCTTATCGGTCCATGGTTAGGCTACTTTATGCAAGTAGTTTTTGATCGTTGGTTTATGCTTAATAAAACGATCGATAATAATTCCAACTTAGTCAATTTGCATATACCAACTGAGTGTAATCATCGATATATTCCCAATGATATGTCTGAATTTATTAAATTTTCTCATGATGACTTTTGGAACAACTACTTAATGCAATCCATCGTACAGAAAAAATTTAATGATAAATTAAAAATCATTAATTTACAGAAACCATTTCATAGTAAACATTCCCCAATTAAGCCTAATTCAAGAAAATTTAAGTTAAAAAGAATAATACATTATTTAGTCAAATTAAATAATTATCTCTTTAGCTGTAAAAATAATATTTTCTTAATTTCAACCTATCTGCCTTCTTTAAAAGTAATTCAATTACAATTTAAATTTAGGCAATGGCCTCAGATAAATAAAATTTCGGACATCCTTAATTCAAGTTTTTGTAAAGAAAAACGTTCTTGGTCTCTAAGTTTAAATATAGATTATAATTCTAGGTTCGCTGAATACGAATCGCTCTTAGAGTCATTAATTCCTGCAAATATTCCTCTCCTATATTTGGAGGGTTACAAGTCGAATCGGGAAAATGTCCTGAAGTCTTCCTGGTCTAAAAATCCTAAATCAATATTCACGTCCAATAGTTATTGGAGTTCTGACTATTTTAAATTATGGGGTGCAGAGAAAGTTATAAATGGAACTTCACTTTTTATTGGGCAACATGGTGGGAATTTTGGTATGACTCCATTCAGTTTTCACGAAGCACACCAACAAGAAATTGCTGATAAGTGGCTTTCTTGGGGTTGGAAATCTGATAAATCTAGTAAAATAATACCAATTGGTAATTTTAAAGAACTCAATAGAACTCCTAAGCACAATCCTCGTGGTTATGCACTGAAAGTAGATATGAGTATACCAAGATATAGTGGTCATATCATGAGTATGCCAATGGGCGGGCAGTACTTAAACTATTTAGATGATCAATTTGAGTTTGTAGAGTTACTTGGTTCTAGGTTGCAATCCGAATTAAAGGTCAAGTTAGGCCCCGTCGATTTTGGATGGTGTTCTGATCTTCGATGGAATCAAAAATTTCAAAATGTTAGTGTAGTAAAAAAAGATTCCATGCTAAAATTAGTGAAGGGGTGTAGGGTTTATATTTCGACATACAACGCAACTACTTACCTTGAATCATTCACTTGGAATATTCCTACAATTATATTTTGGAATCCTGATCATTGGGAATTGGATACTATCGCCCAGGAATATTTTGAAAAGTTAAAAGAAGTTTCAATCTTTCATTCAACACCCCAAAGTGCCGCCTCACATTTGAAGACAATTTGGGAGGATGTTGACGGATGGTGGTTCAGTGGTGAAGTGCAAAGTATAGTTTCTGAATTTTGTGACAACTATTCAAAAATTACTCCTAATACTGAAACTAATTTGGCTTCTGCCTTACTAAGTTGAGAGTATTAAAATGGATAAATATTAAAAGTATTTTGGATAAATGAAAGAAATTTTTCAAAAAAGTTGGTTCGAGATTCCCTTCAGTTCATTAGAAATTCCTTGTTCTTCAAAGCGTCTTGCTGGCCAAGATTTTTACTCTGCCTTTTACGACAAATTTTTCGAAAGCTATACTAATTATTCTGAGCTACCAATAAGTTGGTTAAATTTTAAAAATGAAATTGTTGAGCACTTACTTTCCTTGATAGAAAAAAACGACTCTATATTAAGCATTGGGTCAGGTATAGGTTATATAGAAAATGAGTTAATTCTGAAATCAAGTGAATTAGAGATTATTGCCATTGAACCTAATGTGGCAAATATGATGGATTGGATGAACTCCAAAGTTAAATTTCTCAATGGTTATTTTCCTCAAGTACTTGAAACCTCCAACTCTAGTAAATTCAATTTTGTCTTTTCTAGTAGTATTGATTATGTCTTTAATGATGAGGAGTATATTCGTTTTCTGAAATCTGTGGTTGATTTTGGAATTAAAGATTATTTTATTACAGAAATTTTCTTAGATAATTGTTCCAAGGTCTGGAAAATTAAACATTTTATCAAAAGTTCACTCGATGCTCTTGGCCTTCGTGATCTAGGACAATTTTGGGGGTATCTTCGGACATATGATGAGCACATAAATCTTTTGAAACGCTCGGGTTTTAATCATTTTCATTCTGGAAGGTATAACCATGGAGCTTGTTGGATTAGGGCTATGGTTTGATATTTGATTTATAAAAAATTTACTTTAACCTATATCTTTCTTTGGTAATGCAAGCTAATATATTTAATGGAAAAGCAGTTCTCGTTACTGGTCATACTGGTTTTAAAGGTACTTGGTTAAGCACTTGTTTATCTAAATTAGGTGCAGATGTTATTGGTATATCGGCCGATGTTCCCACTAACCCTAGCCATTTTGAAGTGGTCAAGGATTCTCTACAAATAGATCTTCGTTTTGATATATGTGAACTCGCTAAGATGAAGAATGCGATTCTTGAATATAAACCCGAGATAATTTTTCATTTAGCTGCTCAACCTATCGTTTTTGATTCATATAATAATCCTTTAAATACATTTAAGACAAATGTTCTTGGTACTGGAACTGTTCTTGAAGCCCTACGGCTTGCCAATTATCCATGTACGGCTGTTTTAATAACAAGTGATAAATGTTATGATAATGTAGAGTGGACTTATGGCTACAGGGAAAATGATCGGTTGGGAGGTAAAGATCCCTACAGTGGGTCAAAAGGTGCAACTGAGTTACTGATAAAAAGTTTTTTCTACTCTTATTTTAACCTGCCAAGTTCAAATGTTTGCATCGGAATAGCACGAGCCGGAAATGTTATAGGGGGAGGGGATTGGGCACCATATCGTATCGTGCCCGATTGCGTTACTGCTTGGTCTCGTAATAAACTACCTGAAATTAGAAATCCTAACGCTACCCGGCCTTGGCAGCATGTGCTCGAACCGTTGAGTGGGTATTTAACTTTGGCTGCATCCCTGCATTCTCAAAAAGAACTAAATGGTGAAGCTTACAACTTTGGTCCGCCGGCTAATCAAAATTACTCAGTTTCTGAATTAATCGAAGAAATGAAGTTTCATTGGTCTTTATCCGATTGGTTGGACAAATCGGAAAACAACTCAATGCCCAAAGAATCTGGTTTGCTAAAATTAAACTGTGATAAAGCTCTTCATGGATTAGGTTGGCAACCAACCTTAAATTTTAAAGAAACGGCTAAATGGACAGCAGAGTGGTATAAGGCTTTTTATAACGAAGGAAAAGAGGTCGCAAAGGATTATACTTTAAAACAGATTGATGAATTCGTTAATTTATCCATAAGCAGAAAAACTTCTCCACTTTTCATCTCATGATTGACGGCATAACCTTTACGGCTCTAGATAAAATTGAGTCAGATGCAGGCTCAGTATTACACTTTATAAAGAACGATGATCCCGGCTATATTGGATTTGGAGAGGTCTATTTTTCCACAGTCAAAAAGGGTGCGATTAAGGCATGGAAAATGCACAAATTAATGACCTTAAATTTAGTGGTTCCAGTTGGTGAAGTCTTCTTTGTTTTTGTTGATCAAAGAAAAAAATCAAAAACAAATGGAGAAATTTACAAGGTGCGATTGTCTTCGAATCCTTACCGTAGAATGACTGTACCTCCTGGAATCTGGTTTGGCTTTATGGGATTGTCGTCGGAGTTAAATTTACTTTCAAACCAAGCGGATATTGTGCATGATCCAAATGAAGTTGAAAGAAAAGATTTGAATGCATTTCAAATAGATTGGAGTAATTTATGAAAGTAGTAATTCTTGCAGGTGGCTTTGGTACAAGATTATCAGAATATACAGAATCCATACCCAAGCCTATGGTAACTATTGGCGGATTCCCCATGATTTGGCATATTATGAAATACTATGCTGCATTTGGGCATAAAGAATTCTTTCTCGCTCTTGGCTATAAAGCTGAAATTATTAAGCAATATTTTCATTCGCTTAATACGGTAAATTCCGATTTCACCATTAACCTAATCGATGGAGGCTTAGAAGTGCACAACAAAGTATCATTGGATTGGAAAGTTACTTTAATCGATACTGGCCTTGATACAATGACAGGTGGCAGAATCAAACGACTTCAATCCTATGTCGGTGACAACCCCTTTATGTTAACCTATGGAGATGGCATCGCTAATATTGACCTTAGCGACCTTAAAAGCTTTCACGAGGAACATAATAAAATGGTTAGTGTTACCGCGGTCCGTCCTGTTGCGAGGTTTGGTGAGCTAGCATTGGATGGTAGCATAGTAACATCTTTCCAAGAAAAACCCCAAGTTACTCGCGGTTGGATAAACGGAGGTTTTTTTATATGCCAACCCGATGTTTTTGATCTTATTGAAGGAGACCATACAGTTTGGGAGGGTGATCCACTCGAAAAAATTTCAGAATTAAAGGAACTGAGAGCTTTTAAGCACGAAGGTTTTTGGCAGTGTATGGACACGAAGCGGGATAGGGATTATCTTGAGGATATTTGGCGAAGTCAAAATGTACCTTGGAAGGCTTGAACTCAGATAAGATAATCAGACTTTCCAAGTCCTGCTTACGGGAGGGTGAGAAAGCGGCCGTTTTAAGGGTGTTGGACAAGGGATTTTTAGGTATGGGGGAAGAAGTACAACTTTTTGAACAAAAGTTATCTGAATTTTTTGGTAGACCTGCTATTTGTGTCGTAAATGGAACCGCGGCCTTACATCTGGCATTGCAAGCCTGTGAAATTGGAATCGGCGATGAGGTACTGGTGCCTTCAATTACCTATGTTTCTTCGTACCAATCAATTACGGCAACAGGAGCCAAGCCAATATCTTGCGATATTTCTTCGGATTCGCTTTGTATAGACCCGGTTGATGCTGAGAAGCGTTTGACAGAGAAAACCAAGGCGATAATGCCAGTTCATTATTCTGGTGGCGTAGGAGATCTTGATGCTGTTTATGAATTTGCACAAAGACACAATCTCCGTGTAGTTGAAGATGCCGCTCATGCATTTGGTACTGTCTATAAAAGTAGAAAGATTGGTAGTTTTGGCGATATTGCGTGCTTTAGTTTTGATGGCATTAAAAATATTACTTCGGGCGAAGGTGGATGCATCGTTTCCGATAATCTAGAATTCTTGAATCTTGTTAGGGATGCTCGATTGCTTGGCGTGGAAAAAGACTCAGAAAAAAGGTATACAGATCAAAGGAGTTGGGCATTTGATGTTAAGAGGCAAGGTTGGCGCTACCATATGAGTAATATTATGGCAGCAATAGGGATTGAGCAATTGGCACGATTTGATGAAATTTCACAAAAAAGAAGGAGCTTGGCTAAGAGGTATGTCGAAATCCTATCATCTTTTCCTTCTTTAAGGCTTATTAACCATGATTATACAGAAGTTGTTCCTCACATTTTTGTCGTCCAAATTCCTAAGAATTGTCACCGGGAGCGAATAATAAAATTTCTAAAAGATCGAAATATTCAAACTGGAATTCATTACCTGCCTAATCACCAACTTTCTTTTTTTGAACATTCTGACATTAATGGT
>Ga0209711_10001130_pt1 | contig 26573 bp, 19 predicted proteins | sample ArcticOcean_MG_C_7_FD_187441 | JGI IMG/M metagenome (GOLD analysis project Ga0209711, IMG submission 187441) | Marine microbial communities from western Arctic Ocean - ArcticOcean_MG_CB11_88 (SPAdes) (version 2) | ecosystem: Environmental > Aquatic > Marine > Oceanic | place: Arctic Ocean...
AGGAGGAATATTCTCGGTCCCATTGGTTAAAGTAAATCACCTAAAAGATGCAATTTATATGCTTCAAGCGGCTGAAATAAAAATTGTTGCAGTAACTGAAAAAACAGATCAAACTCTTTTTGAGAATAAATTTGATAGTAGTGTTGCATTAATTATGGGATCCGAAGAGCGAGGCATACATCCAAGTCTAGTAAGATTATCAAATGAAAAAGTAATACTCCCAATGAATGAAAACATTGGTTCTTTGAATGTAAGCGTTGCTTGTGGTGTAGTGCTTTATGAAATTCAAAGACAAAGACATCACAACAGTAAATAAGTTTCGATGAACACTCCCCTTGCCGAAAGAATGCGTCCCAAAAGCCTCGACGAATACGTCGGTCAAGAGCATTTAGTTGGACCCACGGGGACTTTGACCACCATTCTTAAAAGCGGGAATTTACCTTCGATGATTTTGTGGGGACCTCCGGGAACTGGAAAAACCACTTTGGCAAGATTACTCGCCACGCAAAAAGAAAGACCCTTCTACCAATTATCCGCCATTAACTCTGGCGTTAAAGAAATTCGTGAAATCCTTCAAAAAGCAGAACATGGTGGTGGACTTTTTACCAATAAAAACCCATTACTGTTTATTGATGAAATACATCGATTCAGTAAATCTCAACAAGATTCTCTTTTGGGAGCCGTCGAAAAAGGAAGTGTTACACTCATTGGAGCCACAACAGAAAATCCAAGCTTTGAAGTTATTAATGCTTTGTTGTCAAGATGCCAGGTATACACCCTAAATCCTTTAAATATAACCCAACTTCAATCAATCATTGAAAAAGCATTAAAAAAAGATGCTTCATTATCTCAAAAGAAAATTGAAATATTGGAAGACGAGGCTTTATTAAAAATCTCTGGTGGTGATGCAAGAAAGCTGCTTTCTGCCTTAGAACTGATCGTGAACAGTATCCCAGAACCCATAAAAATCGACAACAATGTTGTGCTTGAGAAAGTTCAAACAAACATCGCAATGTTTGATAAAAATGGTGATCTGCATTACGATATAATTTCTGCATTTATAAAGTCCATTCGAGGGAGTGATCCCAATGGAGCTGTCTATTGGCTGGCAAGAATGATTGCGGGAGGAGAAGAAATTAAGTTCATAGCACGAAGAATGTTAATTCTCGCTTCTGAAGATATTGGCAATGCAAACCCTAATGCTTTGGTGCTGGCCAACAACACCTTTCAGGCAGTCAATGTACTTGGGTTTCCGGAAGCAAGGATTCCGCTTAGTCAATGCGCCATCTATCTGGCCTGTTCTGAAAAAAGTAACGCTGCTTATATGGCAATCAATAACGCACAACAAAAAGTGGAAGAAACTGGTGACCTCAGCGTGCCCTTGCCAATTCGAAACGCTCCTACAAAATTGATGAAGGAACTAGGATATGGAGAAGAATACCAATATGCTCATGATCATTTGAATAGTTTTACAGAAATGGAGTTTTTACCCAAGGACCTTGAAGGTCAACAGTTTTATGAACCGGGTGAAAACACAAAAGAAAGTCAGTTGAGAAAATTTCTTAAATCCAGATGGGGAGGAAAATATAACTATTAGTTTTTACTCCAGAAAAATGGAGTTAACAAAATCAGTACCGTAAATAGCTCTAAGCGACCGAGTAGCATCAAAAATGAGGACCAAAATTTTCCAAAAACTGGTAACTCATTAAAATTACTTGAAGGGCCAAAATCTCCCAAAGCAGGGCCAACATTACCAAGAGAAGACGCTGCTACTCCAATTGCCGATTCAAAGTCTAACCCTAGAAATCCAAAAACTAAGCATCCAATTATAAATAATATCATATATATAATAAAAAACCCTAGGATATTTCCTATGATTTCTTGATTAACAACTTTTCCTAAATAACGAGTTTGAATAATCGCATTAGGATGAAGTGCTTTTTTAAATTCCAAAAGACCACTTTTAATCATAATGAGATGTCTTACGATTTTTACACCACCTGAAGTACTTCCAGCAGAACCACCTATAAACATTAACCCGAAAAAAAGGACTTTAAGAAAAGGTGACCAAACAGTGAAGTCAGAAGTGACGAATCCAGTAGTAGTAATAATTGCAATTACTTGAAATGCAGCATGTCTAATAGAACTTTCCATCTTACCCCAAACCTGAGGATGATCAAAAGAATTGTTTTTAAGATCAACTCCAGTAATTATTGTTATAGAAACAATTAAAGTTAATATTAAAATTAATTTTAAATAAAGAATGAATTCTTCATCTTTAAATAATCGTTTTAAGTTTCCTTTAAAAAAAAAGTAACTCAGAATGAAATTTGTTCCAGCCAAAAACATAAAAATGATAACGATGTATTGAATCCATGGCAAATGATTCCAATGAGCAAGACTATCATTTTTTGTGGAAAACCCTCCAGACGCCATGGTACTCATCGCATGATTAAGAGAATCAAAAAAAGACATTCCCGCTATATATAAAAAAAAAGTCTCTGCAATCGTATATATAATATAAATAAGCCAGAGTCTTTTAGCAGTTTCTGCAATTCTAGGATGTATTTTATCTCCATTTGGACCGGAAACTTCAGCAGAAAATAATTGCATACCTCCAATTCCTAATAAGGGAAGTACAGCTATAGCTAAAACGATAATCCCCATGCCTCCAATCCAATGTGTCATACTTCTCCAAAAAAGAATTCCATATGGTAAAGATTCAATATCTGTAAGTATTGAAGATCCTGTCGCAGTGTAACCTGATACGGATTCAAAAAAAGCATCTGGAAGCAAAGGAATAGCTCCGGTAAGTAAAAAAGGGATCATTCCAGTGAAACTAACAAAAATCCATCCCAACGTTACAATGAGGTACCCTTCTCTCTTTTGAATGTGTTTCTTATGATGTCGTGAAGGCAACATCATTCCGCCTCCCAAAATCATTACCAGAAAAGAAGAAAGTGTGATTTCGAAAGTCACCCCGTCTTTCATTAAAAGACTCACCAAGGATGCCAAAAGCATTAATCCACCATTGAAGAGTAATAAAACCCCTATGATATGAATGATTATTTTATAATTTAATTTGGACATTCCCTAATTTATAAAAACAAGCTTTCAATTCGCTTTATTGCTCGTGGCAAACAGCAAACAACAACTCGGTCGCCTGCTTTAATTTTATAATCACCAAGGGCAATGACTCCCTCCCCTTCTTTTATAATTCCCCCAATAGTTGCTGTTCTTGGAAAATCAAGATCCTTGATTCTGTAGTTAGCTACTTTAGAAGTTGGTTTAACAATAAATTCTAAAATTTCTGCATTCAGGTTATTGAGAGTGGTCATGTCAACCACATCCCCCCTTCTTATGTAACGGAAAATTGTATTTGCAGTTAGAAGCTTTTTATTGATTAAGGTGTCTATACCAATGGCATGTGATAAATGAAAATAATCCATATTCTCAACCAAAGCGATTGTCTTCTTGACACCTTTTGAACTCGCCATGAGACAAGACATGATGTTGGTTTCTGAATTTTCAGTAACTGAAATAAAGGCATCCATTGATTCTATAGCTTCCTCTTCTAGAAGTTCTGAGCTTCTACCATCACCATGAATCACCATGATATCAGGAAGAATTTCTGAAATCTCAAGGGCTTTTAGTTTGTTCTGTTCGAGCAGTATGACATTAAACTTTTTTTTGCATAGATCGCGTGCCGTATTGATCCCGATTTTACTACCCCCTAAGATCATCACGTTTTTAATCGGCTCATTACTTTTCCCCGATAGTTTTTGAATTTCATCTACCCCAGCTTTCAAAGTAATAAAGAAAATCGTGTCCCCTGCTTCAAAAATAGTATCCCCTCGGGGAATCATGGTGTATTGAGTTCCCTTTCGCTGAATCGCAATAGGCATAAAATGAACATTCGGAAATATTGTTGCTGATTCTTTGACTGACTTTCCAACAAACGGAACCTCGTCACCGAGTTTTGTTCCTATCATTGTGAGGGCTCCCTTTTCGAATTCGTAACTATTGCTAAAGGCAGATTGATCTAAAAGCTGTTGAATTTCGACTGCCGCGAGTTCTTCAGGAGAAATTAATTCATCTACTCCGATTTTCTGAAAACTGATGTCCTCGGCGGAATTTATAAATTCAATGCTTGATATTCTTGCAATCGTACGCTTACATCCCAATTGCTTTGCCATAGCACAAACCATCAGGTTGATTGATTCGTGAGCGGTTACAGCAATAAAAAGGTCGGATTGGCCAGCATTGGATTCCCTTATTAGAGACAAAGAACTTGCATTTCCCCTAATGGTTTTTATGTCCAAGTGCCCTTCGGCATAGTTTAGTCTTTCGCGATCAGTATCGATCAAGGTAATGTCTTGAGATTCGAAGGAAAGTAGTTTTGCCAAATGAAAACCAACTTCTCCGGCTCCTGCGATGATTATTTTCATAGTTTAAGTGCGGAAACTTGGCGTAAATATACAAATTCCTATTAGCTTCTATTTTTAAATATGATAAATAGAGAACCAATACTTTTATTTTATCTTTGCCGCACATGAAAAAACAAGTAGTTCCATATAAAAACCAAAAGGAAAATAAAAAAAAACAAGTCCGTCAAATGTTTGACGGTATTTCCAGAGACTACGACTTGCTTAACCGAGTCATTTCTGGAGGAATTGATGTTCGTTGGCGCAAAAATGTTGTTTCTTATTTAATTGCTGAAAAACCAAAAAAGATACTTGATATTGCCACAGGTACTGCAGATCTGGCGATTGAATTGACTAAAACCAATGCCGATGAAATCATTGGATTGGATATTTCTCCTGGGATGCTTGAAATTGGAAAGCAAAAAGTCACTTCCAAAGGGATGGACAAAGTCATAAAAATGGTGATTGGAGACAGTGAAAACTTGGATTACAACGATGCTTATTTTGATGCTGTTACGGTTGCCTTTGGTGTTAGAAACTTTGAAAATCTTGACAAAGGACTTCAAGAAATCAACAGGGTTTTACGACCCGGTGGAAATTTAGTGATCTTAGAAACTGCTGTTCCCAAAAACTTTCCAATGAAGCAGTTTTATGGATTCTATACCCAAAAGATTCTGCCAATCTTAGGATCACTTTTTTCAAAAGACAAAGCAGCCTACCGCTATTTGTCAGATTCAGCAGCAGCTTTTCCTTTTGGCAAGGTCTTCAACAATATTTTACTAAAAAATGGGTTTATAGAAGTGAAGGATTTCCCACAAACCTTAGGGGTTGCTTCAATTTACTGTGCAAAAAAACCAAATTAGCCCCTTTAAGATTGTTTTATTTGCTTTCCTGATAACAGGAAAACTAATCTTTGCCCAATACCCTAACATTCGAGAAAGGGTTCCCAACTTGCCTAATTTCGATCAAAAGCCAATCCATTATGGTTACTATGTAGGTTTTAACTCCTATGATTTCAAATTCACCTATAAGGACAACTATTACACGGAAAAACATCCAGATATTGAGGTGACTTCTGCAACAGGTTTTAACGTTGGCTTGGTGGGAGATCTTAGAATTAATAATTTTTTTAATTTAAGATTTGAACCTGGATTATTCTACTCAAAACGAAATTTACTCTATCCAGAGTTTGCGGCCTTCAAAAAAGAGTCTGATCGCAAAAGAGAAGTGGAATCCACCTACATTCACCTGCCTTTAATTTTAAAAATAAACGCTACAAGGATCAATAATTTCAGGCCATTCATAACCGTTGGAGTATCAACTGATTTTAATTTAGCCAGTAATAACAAGAACTTTGATGACAACTTTGGTAAGGTTTTTAGAACGGTCAAACAGAGTTATAACTATGAATTAGGCTTTGGCTTTGACTTTTATTTGTTTTACTTCAAATTTTCTCCTTCAATTCGTGGTATTTTTTCATTGCAAAACGAACTGATTGCTGACAACCCTTCAAACGGTAACAGTCCTTGGACTGGAAAAATCAACAAAATGTTAAGTAGATGCTTTATTATCAACCTAACATTTGAATAAAAGTAATTTTTAATTTAAGGTCGATAAATTTCACCAAGAATAATGGCGGTTGCCATCGCTACATTCAAACTTTCCGCATGAGACCCATCTGAAGTTGGTGGAATGGTGATTTTTTCATTTAATAATTTTTCAATTTTAGGACTGATCCCATGTGATTCGCTACCCATCACAAGCACCCCTTTGGCATCAAAATTTTGAGTGTAATATGAGGTTCCTTTCAAACACGCTCCATAGACAGGGGCAGTATGGTTATTCAAAAACGCTTCTAAATCACAATAATAACAGTTTACTCTAGCAATTGAACCCATAGTTGACTGAACCACCTTTGGGTTAAAACAATCTACGGTGTCATTACTACAGATGATATTTTTAATGCCAAACCAGTCACACAAACGAATGATAGTTCCCAAATTCCCTGGGTCGGAAATTGAATCTAGCGCAACAGAAAATTCATCAGATGAATATTCTTTTTGTTCTGGTAATTTAAAAATAGCCAATACACAACTTGCCGTTGAAAAATGTGTGATTTTGTCTAACGAAGCTTGATCAACCTTTGTGAAGGATACAAAATCTAAGTCACTTACGCTATATACAGCATGAGGCTTCAATCCTGAATCACAAAATTCGCGAACCACTTTAATACCTTCTGCAATAAAAAGTCCAGTTTTTGAACGATACTTTTTGCTCGCTAATTGTCGGATTTGTTTTAGTTCATTTTTGCTTAACATTCAAATGACGTACTTTTGAGTTTTAATCTTTCTAACTTGAAATATTCTCCAACAAAGTTAATCATTCTGTTTTGTTTCTGCCTGATAATTATAGGTTGTCGAAGCACTCAAGATATTGTTGGAAACCAGTACTTGCTAGATCGTAATGTCGTCATTAAAAATGAACAGCTATTAAAAAAAGATCCCATCAACTTATTATTGGTTGATCAACCTAACAGTAAAGTATTTAAGATTCCTTTAAAGCTTCACCTGTATGACCTTGCTAGCCCATATCCTGATTCGATTTTTGACACTTGGTTACTCAAAAAACCAAAGCGGAAATATCGTTTGGAAAAGTTATTGTCTGCAAAACAAGTAAAGGAGCTTAAACGGTATAAAGGTGAATTTAACAATTGGTTGAAAAGTTCTGGGGAAACACCAGTTCTTTTGGACACTAGTGCGATAACTAAAAACACTAAACGTTTCGAGCAATACTTTAAAAACAAGGGTTATTTTGACACCCATGTTTGGGTAGAAAAAACGATACTTCCCAAACAAAAAGTAACTGTTGAATATCACATTAAGACTGACAAACGATATACAATTGATAGTATTTCAAAAAATATCGCTTCCACTTCGCTGGATTCTCTTTACCAAAATGCGTTTAAAAATCAGATCATTAACTCTGGTGATCCTTTTGAGATTGATCGGTTTGAGGCCGAGAGATCTCGATTGATTAATTATTTTAGAAACAATGGGGTTTATAATTTTCAACAGAACAGTCTCAAGTTTACCGCTGCAATTGACAGCACAGGGTTTGATTCAAAAATTCCAGTAATTGTCGAAATCGCCAATCTTCAAAAAAGAGAAAATGACACCCTAAAACCAGTTCCCTACTTGATTCATAAAATAAAGAAAATCAATCTTTATGTCAATAGCTCTGGAGAATTGGGTGAACTTTCCTCCTACACTGACAGTCTTGATTATGAAGATTATACTATTTTTTTTAAAGGCAAATTAAAATACAGACCTAAGGCCTTAACTGAAGTTATATTCATAAAAAAAGGCAGTCCCTACAGTGACTTGGAAAGATCACTCACCTACCGTTACATCTCTAATTTGAGAAACTTCAAATATCCGAGTATCAGTTATTCTCCATTAAAATATGACTCCTCGGACTTATTAGCCAACATCTACCTTAACCCAAAGAAAAGGTTTTTTATGGGCTTTGATTTGGATCTTTCTCATTCTAATATCCAAGATTTTGGAATTTCACTTGGAACCTCATTTGCCATTCGAAATATTTTTAGAGGAGCGGAGACCCTAGAAATAAGTGCTAAAAATACCCTTGGCTCCTCAAGTGATATTGCTTCCATTAGTAGTGAACTATTTAACCTTTATGAGCTTGGAGCTGACATCAAGCTCAGAATTCCTAGGATTTTATTTCCAATCAACTTAGAAAATATCATCCCTAAAAGGATGAATCCAACAACTGATATCACTTTAGGGGCTTCGCTTCAACAAAACATCGGTTTGGACAAACAATATTTTGGGAGTAGTTATCAGGTGAAATGGGCGCCCAACAAAATGGCAAAAGTAAGTTTCAAAATAATTGATCTTGAGTTTATTAATAATCAAAACACAAGTAATTATTTTAATGTCTATCGAAATTCTTTTGACAAACTGAACAGTATTGCTATGCAACATAACAATAATTCCAGTAATATTAATACTGATTTAAATCTAAAAATACCGGTGGGTGCAACTACTTTCATTGATGAAGTTTTAAGCGATAAGACTGCATTGACCCCAGAGGATTTGCAATACCAGGATGTCAACCGAATAAGAGAAAGACAGAATCGTCTGACAGCCAACAACCTTATTATTGGGTCTTCACTCGGAGTTAATTACAACAGTCAGGAGAGTATTCTGGATGAATCTTTTTTTCAATTACAAGGAAAACTGAGCTTGGTAGGAAGTCTTCTCAATCAAGTATTAAAATCCAGTGGCGCAGACAAAAACGAATTGGGTCAATATGAAATTGACGGCGTGGCTCCCTCACAACACATAAAAACTGAATTAAATTTTATAAAACACTGGCAAACCTCAGTAAACAGCGTATTTGCTTTTAGAGCATTTGGAGGAATCGTAATCCCGTTTGGTAATGCACAGAATATTCCTTTTTCGCGCTCTTACTTTTCGGGAGGGTCAAATGACAATAGGGCTTGGAGGGCTTATCGATTAGGACCAGGAAGCAGCAACAACTTAAACGAATTTAATGAAGCAAATTTTAAACTCTCCTTCAACTTAGAATATAGATTCCCAATTGCAAGAAAAATAAAAGGAGCCTTGTTTATTGACGCTGGTAACATCTGGAATGTTCTAGATGATGTCGATGATCCTGCGCTCAGGTTTGATGGACTAAAAGATTTAAATGAAATTGCTGTAGGAACTGGATTTGGTCTTCGTTATGACTTTAACTTTTTTGTCTTTCGGCTTGACACAGGATTTAAAACGCACAATCCCGCATTGTCAAAATCCCTCAGATGGGGAGGAGATTATTCAATTAAAAGTGCTGTTTTCAATATCGGTATAAATTATCCATTTTAAAATCAAAAAGTTTGATACTTTTGTGGGATTAAATCTAAAGAAAAAATGAATTTGAAATTCCAATCTGGTGTACTAACAGGAACAGGTGTACAAGATCTATTTAAATTAGCAAAGGAAAAAGCTTTTGCACTACCTGCAGTAAATGTTATTGGTAGTAATTCTATAAACGCTGTTTTAGAAACTGCAGCAGAGCTAAACAGCCCTGTTATAATACAGTTTTCTAACGGAGGGGCGCAATTCAACGCTGGAAAAGGACTTTCAAATGAAAATGAACAAGCTGCCATTGCTGGAGCAATCGCCGGAGCAAAACACGTTCATGAACTTGCAAAACACTACGGAGCTAAAGTAATTCTTCACACAGATCACTGTGCTAAGAAACTTTTACCTTGGATTGACGGTCTCTTGGATGCTGGAGAAATTTTTTACAAGGAAACAGGTAGATCTCTTTTTAGCTCTCACATGATTGATCTTTCTGAAGAGCCATTAGAAGAAAATATAGAAATTTGTAAAACCTATTTGGAGCGTATGTCCAAAATGGGAATGACCCTAGAAATTGAACTCGGTGTTACTGGAGGAGAAGAAGATGGAGTAGACAATAGTGATGTTGATGTCTCTAAATTATATACGCAACCTAATGAAGTTGCCTATGCTTATGAAGAACTAAGTAAGGTAAGTCCACAATTTACAGTTGCTGCTGCATTTGGAAATGTACATGGAGTATACAAACCAGGTAATGTAAAATTGACCCCGAAAATCTTGAAAAATTCTCAGGAATTTATTTCTAAAAAATTCAATGTACCTGAAAACACTGTAGATTTCGTTTTTCACGGAGGTTCCGGTTCTACATACGAGGAAATCAGAGAATCTATTGGTTATGGCGTTATTAAGATGAATATCGATACCGATCTTCAATACGCATACACTGAAGGAATTCGTGATTATATGGTTGATAATATTGATTATTTGAAAACACAAATCGGAAATCCAGATGGTGCTGATGTTCCAAATAAGAAATACTACGATCCCAGAAAATGGTTGCGTTCTGGAGAAGTGACTTTTAAAAACAGATTGAAAAAGGCTTTTGAAGATTTGAATAATGTCAACACCCTTGGTTAATTCATTTTAATATCTTTGAATTTAAAGTTTTAGTCTATGAGTTGGTTTAAAAGAAGTGAAAAAGGAATTCAAACCACAACGGAAGAGAAAAAAGATACTCCCAAAGGTCTTTGGTATAAAACTCCCACCGGTAAGATTGTTGAAACACAAGAGTTGGCAAATAATGCCTACGTCTCGCCCGAGGATGATTACCACGTTCACATAGGGAGTAAAGAGTACTTTGAAATACTTTTTGATGATAATGAATTCGTAGAATTGAATGAAAAACTTCGTTCAAAAGATTTTTTAAAATTTAAGGATTCTAAGAAATATATCGACCGTCTTAAAGATGCACACAAGAAGACAGGATTAAATGATGCGATCAGAACTGCTGTTGGAAAATCTAAAGGAAAAGACATCGTAATAGCCGCCATGGATTTCACTTTTATTGGCGGATCAGTGGGGTCTGTTGTAGGTGAGAAAATTTCACGTGCTGCAACTCATGCTTTAGAAAACAAGATTCCGTTGATTATCATTTCAAAGTCGGGAGGAGCAAGAATGATGGAGGCTGCTAATTCATTAATGCAGTTGGCGAAAACCTCTGCAAAATTAGCAGAATTGTCTGAAGCTAAAATCCCTTATGTCTCCTTGTGTACAGATCCAACCACAGGAGGAACAACCGCCTCTTTTGCCATGCTGGGTGACATAAACATTGCTGAACCTAACGCATTGGTTGCTTTTGCTGGTCCAAGGGTTGTAAAAGATACAACGGGTAAGGAATTGCCAAAAGGATTTCAAAGGAGTGAGTTTTTGTTAGAAAAAGGTTTCCTTGATTTTATTTGTCACAGAAAACAATTAAAAAATAAAATCAATCACTATCTCGATCTGATATTAAATCAATCCCTTAGGGATTAATTCGTAACAAAGATTGTATATCATCTAATTAACATTATATTTGTAATGCAAAATTTGCATACATAAAAATCATTTAAAAACAATATTGGCATGTATTTGAACAAAGAAGTAAAAGAAACGATTTTCAAAAAACATGGAAAATCTGAAAAAGACACCGGTACTCCTGAAGGACAAATCGCATTGTTTTCTTATAGGATTAACCACTTGTCAGGTCATCTTAAAAACAACCGAAAGGATTATAACACGGAGCGCTCTCTAGTAAAACTAGTAGGAAAGCGAAGACACCTTTTGGATTATTTGAAAGCTAAAGATATCGAAAGATACAGAGCTATCATCAAAGAACTTGGCATTAGGAAATAAGTTTAAGTAATTTATTCTTAAAAGCATTTCTTACTACTGAACCTTAGTTTTTCATTGGTTGCCCAACAGCACACAACAAATGTTATTATCAACCTAAAAATGAAAAATGATACCAAAAGTATTTAAAGAGGTCATTGACCTTGGTGATGGTAGAGAGATCTCCATCGAGACGGGTAAGCTCGCAAAGCAAGCCCATGGATCCGTAGTCGTACAAATGGGGAAAGCCATGTTGTTATGTACTGTGGTTTCAAACTACAAACAATCGGATGTAAACTTTCTACCTTTAACCGTAGATTACCGCGAGAAATTTGCGGCGGCAGGTCGCTATCCAGGTGGATTCTTCAAAAGAGAAGCACGCCCAAGTGACGGTGAAGTTTTAACGATGCGTTTAGTGGATCGTGTATTACGACCATTATTTCCTAAAGATTATCACGCAGAAACTCAAGTTATGATTCAGTTGATGTCTCATGATGAAGATGTGATGCCAGATGCACTTGCAGGTTTAGCTGCATCCGCAGCCATTCAATTAAGTGATTTCCCGTTCGAATGCCCAATTTCTGAAGCACGTGTTGCTCGAGTTAATGGTGAATTCGTCATTAACCCTAGCCGTGCACAATTAGTAGATTCTGATCTCGAAATGATGATCGGAGCTTCTGCAGATTCTGTGATGATGGTAGAGGGTGAAATGAACGAAGTTTCTGAAGAAGATATGGCAAACGCTATTAAGTTTGCGCACGAAGCTATTAAAGTTCAAGTGGCAGCTCAAGTACGTCTTGCTGAAGCATTTGGAAAAAAAGAAGTTCGTGAATATGATACTGCTGAAGTCAATGAAGACTTAGAAAAGCGTGTTCATGATATGGCGTATGACAAATGTTATGCCATTGCTAAAAAAGGGACTTCAAAAGCGGAACGTAGTGCCGCATTCGCCGACGTAAAAGAAGAGGTGAAATCGTCTTTTACCGAAGAAGAAAATGAGGAATTTGGTCACTTAGTGAGTGGATACTTCAGTAAAGCCGAAAAAGAAGCTGTTCGCGAATTAACCTTAAGTGAAGGCGTTCGTTTGGATGGACGTAAGACTGACGAAATTAGACCAATTTGGTGTGAAATAGATTACTTACCATCAACGCACGGATCTTCAATCTTTACTCGTGGAGAAACGCAAGCCTTAGCAACAGTTACACTTGGAACTTCAAGAGATTCAAATAAAATAGACATGCCTTCTTATGAAGGTGAAGAAAATTTTTACTTACACTATAACTTCCCTCCATACTGTACGGGTGAAGCAAGACCTTTAAGAGGAACTTCGCGTCGTGAAGTAGGACATGGAAACTTAGCACAAAGAGGCTTAAAAGGAATGATTCCAGCGGATTGTCCTTATACCGTTCGTGTTGTTTCTGAAGTCTTAGAGTCAAATGGATCGTCTTCAATGGCAACTGTTTGTGCGGGTACAATGGCCTTGATGGATGCAGGAGTTCAAATTAAAAGACCTGTATCTGGAATTGCAATGGGATTAATTTCTGATGGCGACCGTTATGCTGTATTATCTGATATTTTAGGAGATGAAGATCACTTAGGAGATATGGATTTTAAAGTAACGGGTACCTCTGAGGGAATTACAGCTTGTCAGATGGATATTAAAATTAAAGGATTGTCTTATGAGATTCTTGTTAATGCTTTGAAACAAGCACGTGTAGGAAGATTACATATTCTTGACAAAATAACAGAAACAATTGAAGCGCCTGCTTCCGATGTGAAGCCACACTCTCCAAAAATGGTCACTCGAGTGATTCCAAATGAATTTATCGGAGCACTTATTGGACCTGGTGGAAAAGTGATTCAAGAACTTCAAAAAACAACAGGAACTACCATTGTAATCAATGAAGACCCTGTCACTGAAGAAGGTATTGTTGAAATCCTAGGAACAGATCAAGAAGGGATTGATGCTGTGATGGCAAAAATTGATTCAATTTTGTTCAAACCAAAAGTAGGCGAGAGCTACCAAGTTAAAGTAATCAAGATGCTTGACTTCGGTGCTGTTGTTGAATATTTGGATGCACCAGGAAACGAGGTGTTACTTCACGTAAGTGAATTGGCATGGGAACGTACTGAGAATGTCTCTGATGTTGTCAACATGGGCGATGTGTTTGATGTAAAGTATTTTGGAATAGACTCTAGAACTCGTAAAGAGAAAGTTTCTAAAAAAGCTTTACTACCAAGGCCAGAGCGCAAGGAGTAGTACTTTAATAAAGTTTTAAAAAATGTTTCATATATATGAAACATTTTTTCTTTTATAACGTATAAAAGTTAAGGAGTCAAAAATTCACAAAATGAGACAATTAAAAATTACCAAGCAGGTAACCAATAGAGAAACTGCTTCCCTCGATAAATATCTTCAAGAAATTGGAAAGGTAGATTTGATTACAGCGGAAGAAGAAGTTGAATTGGCACAGCGAATCAAAGCAGGCGATCAGATTGCTTTGGAAAAGTTAACCAAAGCCAATTTACGTTTCGTTGTATCCGTTGCAAAGCAATATCAAAACCAAGGGTTGACCCTTCCTGATTTAATTAATGAAGGAAATTTAGGCTTAATAAAAGCAGCACAACGTTTTGATGAAACACGTGGTTTTAAATTTATCTCCTATGCTGTATGGTGGATTCGTCAATCAATTCTTCAAGCTTTGGCTGAGCAATCAAGAATTGTTCGTTTGCCTTTGAATAAGATTGGCTCTATTAACAAGATTAATAAAACTTATGCTTTTCTAGAGCAGGCGCATGAAAGAGCTCCTTCGGCAGAAGAAATTGCGAAAGAATTAGACATGACAATCAACGATGTCAAAGAATCATTGAAAAACTCTGGAAGACACGTATCTATGGATGCGCCATTAGTAGAAGGAGAAGATTCAAATCTTTATGACGTACTCAATAGCGGAGAGTCTCCAAATCCAGACAAATCGCTTTTGCATGAATCGTTAAGGACAGAAATTGAAAGAGCATTAGAAACTCTTACTCCAAGAGAAGCAGATGTCGTTCGTCTATATTTCGGATTAGCAAATCAACATGCGATGACTTTGGAAGAGATCGGAGAAACTTTTGATCTAACTCGCGAAAGAGTTCGCCAAATTAAAGAAAAAGCAATTCGAAGATTAAAACATACCTCGAGAAGTAAAATTTTAAAAACTTATTTGGGTTAATAATTTAAAAGCAACCCATGTGGTTGTTTTTTTTTAAACTAGATTTAATATGGCTACATTAATTGCACCTTCACTATTGGCCGCAGATTTCGGAAATCTTGAAAGAGATTGTAAAATGGTAAATTCCAGTCGAGCAGACTGGTTTCACATTGATATTATGGATGGGGTTTTCGTACCCAACATTTCTTTTGGAATACCTGTCCTTAAGGCGATTGCAAAACACGCAACAAAACCTTTAGATGTTCATCTAATGATTGTCGATCCAGACCGATATATTGATACTTTTTCGGAATTAGGCAGTGAGATACTAACTGTTCATTATGAAGCATGTACGCATCTTCACAGAAATCTTCAAGCCATAAAAGCAAAAGGAATGAAAGCTGGGGTTGCATTGAATCCACATACTCCAGTATCACTTTTAGAACCCATCATCAAAGAGATAGATGTCGTTTGTTTAATGAGCGTGAATCCCGGTTTCGGTGGACAATCATTTATTGAGAGTACTTATGAAAAAGCTAGAGAATTAAAGGCGATTATCCTTAAGAAAGGAACAGGAACGTTGATTGAAATAGATGGTGGTGTTACTGATAAAAACGCATCTCAATTAATAGAAGCAGGAGCCGACGTTTTGGTTGCTGGTAGTTATGTGTTTTCTGCAGCGAATCCTGTTGAAAACATTGCAGAATTAAAAAAATAACTTAAACAATTTTTTAAAATTGCATAATAAAAAAGGGGGCTTTAAGCCCCCTTTTTTATTTCAAATTAGTTAATAGACTTAAATACATCCCTCCTGTTCTTAGCTCGACCAGAAAGGATATCATTTTCACAAACTGGCTTGGTCTCCCCATAAACTATAGACTCAAGTCGATTTTGATCAACACTCTTTTCAATCAAATAATTCTCGACAGCAGCGGCACGGTTTTCCGATAGTCTTTAATTGTACTCAGAACCTCCTTAGCTTGATGTGTGCACCTTAATGAAAACTTTGCCTTAGTAGTTTTCCTTTAATATTTTCGTGATTTACATTAAGTATTGATAATTCAATTTTTCTTTTGTATTGTAACTATCTGAGACAAAATAGATTTCCAAACTCAAGGTATTTATTGTACTCATAACCTATTCAGTCAAAAATGGACAACCACTGTTCTCTATAGTACTAAGTTCTTCAGGACACTTATCTTCATTGTCAGTAATACCATCACTATCAGACCAAGGAGATCCATCATTGTCTATTGCGCCTTTTTCATTAGGGCAATTATCTTCACTTTCAATAAGTCCGTCCTCATCTGAATCTGGAAAACCATTGTTTTCTAAGCTCCCTAATTCTTAATGCCAATTGATCTTTCAAAACTAACTCCATATATGTTCTTTAACAAAGACTCTATGGGGCTAATTATTAAAAATATTTAGTTAATCAAATTTATAACAAATATTTTATTCTTTAAAATTCAGAAAAAATTAGTTCAAATTCGATCCTAATTTCACTGCTTTTCATTGAAATTCAATGCGGCATCAATCAATGCCAAATGAGAATAAGCTTGTGGAAAATTACCTAAAAGTCTTTTAGTTTTAAAGTCAATGTCTTCACTAAAAAGACCCAAGTGGTTACTATACGACAATAACTTATCAAATAATTCTTTAGATTTTTCCTCTTCTCCTATTTTATATAAACTATTGATAAACCAAAAGGTGCAAACTGTAAATGAAGAACTTGGAGTTCCAAAGTCGTCATTATTCTTATACCTAAATAGCAACCCTTCATGAGAAAGTTCTTTCTCAATCGCATTTACTGTCTTTATATACTTTGGGTCTTTGGCTTCAATAAATCCATACTGTTCCATTAAAAGCACTGAAGCATCCATGTGTTCAGAACCATAAGATTGAGTAAAAGCTTGTTTCTTTTCATTCCAAGCATTATCCATGATATCTTTATGGATTACATCCCTTAGAAGTGTCCATTTGGCAGCAGACTTCCCTCCTTGAATTAATTCTGAAATCTTAATTGCTCGATCAACAGCTACCCAACATAATAATTTGGAAAAAGTAAAATGTTGATCTTCATGCCTAAATTCCCATATCCCTTTGTCAGCGAACTTCCAATTCTTATTTACAACCCAAACAATGGACTTAACGATAGACCAAAGCTCTTCATGCTTTTCATCCTCATGAGTATACTTTTCAATCTCAGCATGGATTGTATCCATCAGGATTCCGTAAATATCATTCTGTTTTTGAGTAAAAGCAGCGTTTCCGATTCTCACTGGTTTTGAACCTTCATAACCAGCCAGATGTTCTAGAGTCTTTTCTGTTAGAACTTTCTCACCACTTATCCCGTACATGATTTGAAGCTTTTCATCTTTATCCGGAATTAGATCTACGATATATTTAATGAAATTCTTAACAATCTTATCGTGCCCTAGTTTGGTGATCACTTTGATAACCATCGATGCATCTCTAATCCAACAAAACCTATAATCCCAGTTTCTCACCTCTCCTATTGTTTCAGGAAGAGATGTGGTAGCTGCAGCGAGAATGGCTCCTGTTTTTTCAAAAGAAAGTAATTTTAAAGTCATTGCGCTTCTTAATATTTGCTCATTATAATGTTTGAAAGAAGGCGTTTTAAAACACCAATTTAGCCAGTAAACTTTTGTCCTTTCAAATTCAAATAAAATATTTTCAATTTTTGGTGCTGTGATCTTTTCGTTGTAGGAAATTGTGATAAAATGATCTTTTGTTAGAGTGATTTCAGAACCGGCCACCACTTTTTCTTTATCTAAATCAGTATATAAATACAATGTGTCGTACTTACTGTCATTAACAACACTTACTACAAAATCATTTTTTACATAGGTATTTGTTGTACCCATTGAATATTCCAATTTTGGGTCATAAATAGCCTTAAATTTGGGAAACCCTTTTTTATATCTTAAAACTCTGATGATTTCTGGTGGGGCATAGTGAATCCCATTGTCTTTTTGATACCTTGGCATAAAATCAACCACCTCAAACTCACTGTCCAAATTTTTGAAACGCGTAATAAGAATGCAAGTTTTTTCAATATACTCTTGCTTTATCACATAGGATGGATCGCATTCAATCTTAAAAGAACCACCAATATTTTTATCTAAAATTTTCCCGAAAACCGATGGAGAATCAAATTGCGGCAAACAACACCAATCTATTGAGGAATCTTCATAAATTAAGGCAGAGGACTTACAATTCCCTATAATTCCATAATTGAGATTACCTGACTGCTCAAGGACATGTTTTAATTCCATAAATTGTGGAGATTTAAGTTTATAAAAAGATTCATATGGCTAAAAATATAATAGTTTCAAATAGGCTCCCTATTCAGATAACGAAAGTAGAAAATTCCTTCGAATTTACCCCTACAAGTGGCGGTTTAGCTACAGGCATGAATTCCATTCACAAAGGGAAAGACGCCCTGTGGGTGGGGTGGCCAGGCATCAATAGTGATGAAGTTGATAAAAACTCACGGGTTCCTTTGAAAGAGTCGTTAAAAAAGGAAAGATATTTTCCAGTATCGTTAAATGGAGAAGAAATTGAAGATTTTTATTATGGTTTATCAAATAAATGTCTATGGCCTCTTTTTCATTATTTTATCGAGTTTTCTGACTTCAAAGAGCAACATTGGAACTCCTATGTTGACGTTAATAGAAAGTTTGCCGACAGCATTTTACAAAATATTGAAAAAGGTGATACGGTCTGGATTCATGACTACCATCTTTTGTTGTGTCCTAAAATGATCAAAGACAAAAGTCCAGATGTAACAATTGGATTTTTCCTACACATCCCTTTTCCATCTTTTGAGATTTTTAGAATATTCCCATGGCGCGAGCCATTACTTGAAGGAATGCTAGGTGCAGATCTTATTGGATTTCATACTTATGATTATCAAAGACACTTCTTAAGCTCAGTTAAACGAATCCTAAGAAAAGAGGTGAGCTTCAATAAAGTAAACCTAGGCACTCGCGAAGTAGTTGTCAACACATTCCCGATGGGAATTGATTACAATAAATTCGAAAATGCAGCAAAAACTCATCTGGCGCTAAAATCAGCCGAACAATCCAAATTAAAACAACAACTTGAATTACATAAAAAAGGCGCAGATCAAAGCAAACTAATTTTATCTATTGATCGCCTTGACTATACCAAAGGAGTAATTAATCGAATTAAGGCTTATGAGCTTTTTTTAACTAAATATCCAGAATACCTCGAAAAGGTGAGACTCGTAATGCTCACCGTTCCTTCTAGGTCGGACGTTTCTGATTACAAACGCTTGAAAAAGGAAACCGATGAAATCGTGGGAAGAATTAACGGGAAGTTCGCAACGGTAAACTGGACTCCAATTTGGTATTATTACAGAGCAATGGACTTTAACGATCTTATTGACTTATATATGCACGCCGACATTGCAATGATAACTCCAGTTAGAGACGGAATGAACTTAGTGGCCAAAGAATTCATTGCCACCCGTGTTAATGGAGATGGTGTTTTGATATTAAGTGAAATGGCAGGTGCTTCTAAAGAATTGTATGAGTCCATACTCGTCAATCCTTTTGACATGAATTTAATGGCAGATGCGATTCTTAAAGCCATCAAAATGCCTGTTGAAGAGCAAAAAAAGCGAAACGCTAGCATGCAAAAAAGGCTGAGCCGTTATACCGTTTCACATTGGGCCAATGAGTTTATGAAGGCTTTAGTGTCCAAAACGCAGACAGAAGAAGAAGTTTTAGTCAAGAGAGTTGATGAAGCAGTTATAAGTCAATTGACCAAAAATTTCAATACAGCAAAGAAAAAATTGATTTTACTCGATTTTGACGGCACCTTGGTTGAATTTAATGACAACCCCCAGCTGGCAGTTCCAGATGAAAATCTCTTAAATTTAATTCAATCGCTCTGCGAAGCTCCAAACACTGATGTTGCAATTGTTAGTGGACGAGATCAACTATTTTTAAGTAAATGGTTTAATTATTTTCCATTAACTCTAGTGGCAGAGCATGGTTATTTCATTAAATATAAAAACCAGGAGTGGAGTGAAAAAGGCATTCCGCAGAAAAACTGGATGGACAACTTAATCCCTCTTCTAGAAACTTTTACCGACAGAACACCTGGAACTTTCATTGAGATAAAGCAAAACAGCTTGGTTTGGCACTATCGAAAAACAGATCCTGAATTGGCAAATGAAAGAGTGGTTGAGCTTAAAACAGTTTTGAGAAGTTTGATTACTGACGAATTACACTTATTGGATGGAGACAAAGCCATTGAAGTTGCCAGCAGCAGATTTAGTAAAGGGACAGCAGTTTCTGAAATCATCAGTGACAAAGAGTTCGATTTTATTCTATGCATTGGAGATGATGTGACCGACGAATATATGTTTAATGATCTCCCCCCGAACGCTTCGACAATTAAAGTGGGTAAAAAACAAACTGCTGCTAAATATTTTATAAAAAATCCATCGGAGGTTAAAAATCTTCTTCAGCAATTAATTGATTGATATTACTTGTGTTTTTTATTAAACATTTAAACCATTTATGTTAAAAAGCTTCTAAAATATTTAAAAGACTGATAAATTTGACTAATTTTTAATTGAGAGTTTGGAATGCAAAATAGAAGACAATTTATAAAAACCACCTCCCTAGGAGCAGCTACAGTTTTAACTCCTTTTAATCCTGGAAGTGCTTTATTCAGAAAACTTCCTAAAGTCTTACTAATCGGGGATTCTATATCAATGGGATATTATCCATTTGTTAAAGATTACTTTTTCGGGAAAGCTGAGGTTTTAAGGCCTATGAAACCAAATGGTGATATGTATAACTGTCAAGGAACCACCAATGGTGTTTTGGGGATTGCCGACTGGATTGCTGACATTGAATGGGATGTTATTCATTTTAATTTTGGTCTTCATGACATAAAACACATTGATTGGATCACTAAAAAAAACAGTAACTCCCAGGAAGACCCACATCAGGCCAGCCCAAAACAGTATGGTAAAAACCTGAAGTTTATTGTGAAAAAACTAAAGAAAACAAAAGCCAAACTAATCTTTGCTACCACCACACCATATCCTGATACTGTCAGAAAGCCATTGCGAAAACCTGGAATGTCAAAGATATACAATGAGATCGCCTTAAAAATAATGGCAAAAAACAATATTCAAGTAAATGATTTATACAATTATGTTCTTCCCAAAATGGAAAAATTACAACGACCCAACAACGTTCACTTTAGTTTACACGGAAGCCAAAAACTAGCAGAAAAAGTTATAACATCTATTTCAGAAAACTTATAGTCTTTTATAAAAAAATCAAATAATGACGGATAGAAAACAATCCTACTTCTTGCTTTTTCTGATAATAGTATTTCAATCTATCAGAGTCCATGCCCAGCAAAATAGTTTTACCATTGAAACCAATACTGTTGTGGGTAAAAACACTGAATTCTGGAAAGCAGCAGGATCTGATCATCTTTTTCATCATGCGCTTAAACCTTCTGGTCAATTTCTTTTAAACAGAATGAAAAAGACAAATTCTCACAAATACCTGAGATCACATCATACTTTCAATCAAGATTTAAAACATGGCGTAATTCGCGGGCACAAACTCTATAGTGAAGACCAAAAGGGAAATCCTGTCTATGACTTCTCTAATCTAAATCGTGTGTTTAAGTCCTATGTTGAGAATGGGATTAAACCCATTGTTGAATACGATTATCTACCAGATGAGCTTATTCTAAAAAAATCAAAAAAAAACTCAGGGAATGACGAAGGAATGACCATGGTCAATACGGGACCAAAAGACTGGAAAAAATGGTCAGATCTAATGAAAGCAACCACCCAGAACTTAATTGATGTTTTTGGAGCTGAGGAAGTTCGAACTTGGTACTTTGAAGTATGGAACGAGCCAGATGGCTGGCCCAAAGACCAATTGGAGGTGTTTTATAAAATGTATGATGAGTTTGTGGCTGCAGTTACATCGGTTGATCCAAAATTAAAAGTTGGTGGGCCTGCCTGTTATCACGAATACTTTTTAAGACTTTTTTTAAATCATGTTACCAATGGAACCAATTATGTGACTGGAGAAAAAGGAACTCGGATTGATTTCATATCCTATCATATCTATGGTCTTTCGGGAAAATGGCTGAATCAGGAGCCTCACATTCAACCTCAAGTGCAACGATTTGTACTCTCTATTTTATGGTTACAAAGATTAGTGAAGGACTTTCCTTCTTTAAAAAAGACTGAATTTCACATCAACGAATGGGGACTTTCCTCTAACTATTATAGAACAGCGGCAGACTACCCAGATTTGGCATACAGAAACTCGATTACTTCCCCCCTATTCTTGGTTAAGTTAGTGAACGCACTATTTCAAATTGAAGACAACTACAACTTTCCTACATCTATGTTACTTTATTGGGGATTTAGTTGGGAAGCAGATGAAGATGAATTCTTTGTAGGAAAAAGAGAATTATTGACTGCTGGAAACACTCCAAAACCAATTCAAACTGGGTTTGAATTACTAGCTAAACTTAAATCAAAACGGGTTAAAGTCATTAAAAAAATAAAAGAAAACCGATTTGGTGTACTCGCAACAAAATCTGAATCCGAGGAAATTGGATTCATCGCCTATAATTTTGAAGAGGCAGACGGAGAAAAAATGAATGGCTTTGACCTTATTGACATCAAGTTAAAAGGGCTTAAGCCAAACTCCAACTATCGTATTGAAGTCATCAAGATGGACAAGTCAAACAACAACACCTATCAAAGTTGGATGTCAATTGGAAGTCCTGAAAATTCAAAAAATATAAATTTAGAAAAACTTAAAAAAGCATCAGAATTAAAGGTTTCGGAGCAATTCAACTTAAAATCTGACCCTATCGGAAATTTAATTTTAAATCTAAAAATAGACCGGAATTCAATGTGGTTTTACGAACTAAATCAAGAATAAAACATCTCATATTAATTATGCGATTTGACTTAATAAATAAACTCTCAAGACGCAACAAATCATTTTACTTAAACCAATAGGCTACAGATAATTAGAATTGAAAATGATGGATTAAAATCTATAGGGAAATGATCTGTTATTAGATTATAAAAACGTTACCTTTGCGCGTCCGTAGAAATTGACATGGGTACTAAATTTGTTTTCAGAAAAAATCATCTTTCCGTATTTGGGTCAACCAAGGCCAATTTAACATTTTCTTATAATGCCGTTTTAACAAATCATTCCTAAAACAGGAAATGCTGGTATTATTAAAATAAAAAACAATGAAAGAGAGTAACAGTAATTCTAGATCCGAAGGAAAAGGCAAATTTAGTTCATCAAACAAAAGTAAAGGAAAGCCCGCTGGCAAAAGTAAATTCGGAGGGTTTAACAAAAACAAATTGAATTCTTCTAACAACAATCAATCCTCAAGCTCCAACAAAGGGAGTGGAGGATTTAGATCTGATAGAAGTTCAGAGAGATCAAGAAACGAAAGAAGCGGAGGAGATTCAAGACCAAATTATGGTGATCCTAGAAATGAAAGGTCAGTAGGTGACTCAAGAACTGATAGAAGTTCTGGAGGATCAAGAAATTCGAGACCAAACTATGGAGCTACAAGAAACGAAAGATCTGGAGGAGAGTCAAGATCTGACAGAAGTTATGGAGGCTCAAGAAATGGAGGCTATTCAAGAAATAGTGGAGACTCAAGATCAAGCAGAAGCTACGAGGGTTCTAGAAACGAAAGATCTGACGGTGACTCAAGGTCTAACAGAAGCTATGGTGGTTCAAGAAGCGGAGGCGATTCAAGAAATAGTGGAGACTCAAGAACAAGCAGAAGCTATGAGGGTTCTAGAAACGAAAGATCGGGAGGAGACTCTGGTTCCGACAGAAGTTACAGAGGCTCAAGAAGCGGAGGTGATTCAAGAAATGACGGAGACTCAAGGCCAACCAGAAGTTACGGGGATTCTAGAAACGAAAGATATGGCGGTGACAATACATCTGAGCGTAGCGTAGGGGACTCAAGACCCTCAAGTAGCTACGGAAACTCAAGGGCTGACAGAGGCGGAAATCGATCAAGACCCAACAGAAGTGGTGGTGGTAGTTTTAGATCTGGAGGCAGAAGTGGCGGCGGAGGAAATTCAAGAGGAAGGGGCGGTAGATTTAAGAAGACGAGACTCGATCCAAGTACTTTAGTCAATACATCAATTAGGGTCAATGAAGATAAGGCAGAGGTCGTTACAAGAAGCTTTTCCGAAATAGAAATCCACCCGGAACTTCAATCAAGAATTGAACGAAAAGGCTATATAAATTCCACTGAGATTCAAGACAAGACTTTTGAAATAATAATGGACGGTCATAGCGTAATGGGAATTGCGAATACTGGAACAGGAAAAACAGGTGCTTTTCTTATTCCAATTTTAAATAAAATTCTTTCTGAAAAGAAAAGTGCGAAAACCATTATTCTTGTTCCAACAAGAGAATTGGCTGAACAAGTAGAACAAGAACTGAAAAGCTTAACTAAAGGACTTAAAGTATTTTCTAGTGTTTTCATCGGAGGGACGAGTGTCAGAAAAGACCTTGATAAACTAAGAAGACCTAATGATGTAGTTATTGGAACTCCAGGGAGGATCAATGATTTGATTGACAGAAGAGCGCTTAAGTTATTTGACTTTTCTAAAATCGTTCTAGATGAGTTTGATACCATGCTCGATATGGGATTTTTACAAGACGTAACAAAGGTTATTGATCAGATGCATAAAAGAGATCAAACGATTCTTTTTTCTGCAACTGAGAACTCAAAACAGCAAAACATTATTGATGGTATAATTGACAATTATCAGAAAGTTAGTGTCTCTTCAGGTGAAGCCAATACAGACAATATTTACCAGGAGATCATAAAAACCAGAGGAGACGACGATAAATTTGACATTTTGGCTGACCTTCTAGAAAAAGAAGAGTTTGAAAAGGTGCTTATCTTTTTGGAAACGAAGCGTCAGGTGTCTAAGCTTTTTATGAGACTTAAACAATACGGTATTAGAATTGACGAAATACATGGAGATAAAACTCAAATGTATCGAAGCAAAGCAGTTAGAAAGTTTAAATCAGGAGCCATCAAAGTCTTGGTCGCTACTGACGTTGCATCAAGGGGAATTGACATTGACAACGTTACTCACGTTATCAATTATGAAATTCCTTCTTCAAGAGAAAGTTATATCCACAGAATTGGAAGAACAGGACGAGCAGGGAAATCTGGAAATGCAATAACATTTTATTAATTGACCATTAAAGTTTAAAGATGTTTTTTTAAACCATTATCCAAAAGAATTTTGACAACACAAAAATAGCTGCCTTTACTTTCGCAATTGGCAGCATTTTTTGGATTAATAAATATTAAATTGTGGTAATTATTTTCGCTGGGACGAATGAATATTAGAAGTTGTGGATAAGAGGTTCAAGAAAAACTGGAGACTTTTACACTAGGGTGTTTTATCCTGATTTAGTGGAATTAGATGTAAGAATAATAAAATAATTTAAATCTCTCTTAATAACCCACTCTACCCTCAAATAATCATCTAAGATATTTTACACTGCTTTCTCTTCGAGCGAATACTTTCCTAGTGACATATTAAAATAATAGGAGGAAGGGTGTTTTATTTATTAATTAAGTAATTTGTAAATTCTTAAAAAATAGATTGAAATGAAAAATACAACTCTACTACTATTACTTATTACCCAAGGTCTAATTAGTCAAATAAAATATGTTGAATCTGATACTGATTCATATATAGATTTTACTAATAAAAAAGTTAATCTAACATATAAAGTAAAATTCAATCCTAATACTGTTTATAAAGAATATTCAATAGAAGGGAATTATACTAAAGTTGATGGGAAGTATGGTTTTATAATTGCTGATGGTGGTGAGAATGTTTGGATAATTAGTCATCAATCTGATGTAGGAATAAATGGGATAGATATATTGAAGGGTGACTATAAAACAATCCTTAAAGAATTTAAGAAAAAAAGAAAGTATAAAAAAAGTATACTCCTATTTTCAAATTTACCATCAGAAAAAATAATGGATGGATATAATTTACTGTCTAAAAGAGAGATAGAAAAGAAGGAATTATCAATGAAATTTGATTCTGAAATATAGAAAATAATTAAAACTAGACTTATCAGCCACTCTCCCTGTTTAACTTCTTAGTTTGACTATTAATCCAAACTCTCTTCACTTAATGATTCTCCACCTGACATATTTAAGAAGAAGAGAAATACCTAAACTCACTCAAGATGATGCCTGTATTAAGGACAAGTTCCCCACACCGGTCTGTTAACGTTTATTAAGGATGAACCTGGTGCAAAAGCAGTTGGTTCAGTTGTAATATTTGTGACACACCAACCTGTTAGGTTTTGATTGAAAGAAGTTGCCTGATTAAACATATACTCCATATCAGTCACTTTTGAGGTATTCCAATTCCCAATGTCTTGATTAAATAACGACGCTTGATTAAAGATATGTTTCATATCAGTAACATTAGAAGTATTCCAACTTCCAACATCCTTATTGAAAGAAACCGCATTATCAAACATACTCTTCATATCAGTCACTTTTGAGGTATTCCAATTCCTGATGTCTTGATTAAAAGAAGTTGCCTGATTAAACATATA
>Ga0209711_10001132_pt1 | contig 26550 bp, 22 predicted proteins | sample ArcticOcean_MG_C_7_FD_187441 | JGI IMG/M metagenome (GOLD analysis project Ga0209711, IMG submission 187441) | Marine microbial communities from western Arctic Ocean - ArcticOcean_MG_CB11_88 (SPAdes) (version 2) | ecosystem: Environmental > Aquatic > Marine > Oceanic | place: Arctic Ocean...
AAATCATCTAATTCACATGGAAATTTATAGCTATCAGTTTTATTTAAACTACACAAGCCGAATAATCTTTTAATATTTCTGTTATAAACATCCTCATAATTAAGTTCGTCATTAATATTATAAATACTATTGGAAATCGGAAACCATGGGTACCAGCTATTAACTCCACTATAATTTAATGTCATATCAGTAGTAAAATCTGGCATGATATCAATTTCAATTGTGGCTCTATTTGATGCTCTTTCAGAACTGTAAGCTTGGTGTTCGCATAAGCTATTTGAGAATATAAGCCAAGAACCTGGTTCTAGATCTATAATTATTTCATTATTAAATTTGTCTCTGAGAGTAGTAGAGCCATTTTTTTTATTAGCTCCGTTAGGATAAAAGAACATTTTTTTAATAGCAGGTGATTGCCCATCTTTATGAAAACCCTGAGTACTTTTATTAGGTTTAACTTCAAATATTCTACAAGAAGCTATTTTCCAATAAAATTGATTTTCTTTTTCTAATATTTCTTTTAATGGATTTAATATAGTTTTAAAATTATTAAAGAAAAATTCACTAGGCTTATAATAATTATTTATTCTAATCATATCTTCATGAAGATTTTCTCTTGGTTCATATACGTAGTCAGAATCAAATTCTAATGGATTAAGTGTTATCTTTTTGCAACTTGAATATATTTCTTTTAATAATTTCGTATCCTTGTTATTTAGTACTCCTGTTAAATATCCATATTTTTCTAGTGTTGAATTATGATCTGAATTTACTTCTTTATAAAATTTTTTAGCATTATAGCTATGAATATCCCACGCAATTTTTGATAGCATAGCTTTATTTTCAAATAAAGAAGCATGTATAGGTTGTCTATCACTATATTTTAGATGTTCAATTTTATGTATATAATTTTTTAATTTTTCACTCATTAGGCTTTAGATAGGATAATAGTCAAATTTAATTTCTGTTGTAAGTATCTTCATATCTTATGATATCATCTTCACCAAGATAATCACCAGTCTGCACTTCGATAATTCTGCATTGTTTGTTAGAGTTATTTTGCAGCCTATGAATTTCTCCGGCTTTAATATCTATAGATCGATTTTTTTTTAGTTTTGTTTTTCTTTTTCCTTTAGTGGCAATTACTTCGCCTTCTATGACAACCCAATGCTCACTTCTTTTTATATGTTTTTGTAGAGAAATAGATGACTTGGGATTTATAGTAAGTTCTTTTACTTTAAAATTATTAGATTCCTTTAAAATTTCGTAACTACCCCACGGTCTAAAAGATTTTGTAGATATTTCAATTTCATTGTATTTTTTAGGGTTAAGTTTATCAATAATTTTTGATAAATTATTTGATTCATTTTTTTTCATGACTAATAGTGAATCAGAAATTGATGCTACAATTAAATTTTTTAATCCACTTGTTACAGTAAATTGTTTGTCACTAACGATTAACGAATTCTCACAATTTTCATTAATATTTTTTCCTATAATAAAATTATTATTTTTATCCTTTTTGTGATTTTGCCAGTAATTTTCCCAGGAACCCATATCAGACCATTTGACATGAAGTTTACACATTTTAAGTAATTTTGATTTTTGAATAATTGAGTAATCAATTGATATAGGTTTAATTTTATTAAATTTTTTTGAATCAAGAAAATTATATTCGTGCTCAATTTTTTGATTTTTCTTTGCATGCTTGACATTTCTTATTATACTAGGACAATATTTCTCTGATTCCGATAAAATTGTTGACGATTTAAATAGAAATATACCAGAATTCCAGAATATATTATTTTTTTTATATAGTTTTTTAGCACTTTTCAAATCTGGTTTTTCAATAAACTTTTCTATTTGAAAGATACTATTTTTTATATTATTCTTTATAGAAATATATCCATATCCAGTTTCAGGTCTATCTGGTTTTATTCCAAATAAAACAATATTACCATTTATTGCGTCATCAATACCTTTTTTTACACACGTATTAAATTTTTTCTTATTATTAATAAGATGATCTGATGGTATCAGTAATATGAGCTCATCTTTTTTTGAATAAACTGCAGATGCTATTGCGCTAGCAGCTGTATTTCTTCCAATTGGCTCAAGTATAATTTTATTTAATTTTATATTAATCTCTTCAGACTGATTCTTTACAAAAAATCTATTTTCAACATTGCATATAATATTTACACTATTATATATTTTTTTATCACTAACTCTAAGTAAGGCTTCCTGAAAATAAGAATTCTCATTATTTATTTTTATAAATTGTTTTGGGAACAGGGATCTAGATAGCGGCCAAAGCCTTTTCCCGGAGCCTCCTGATAGTATGAATGGCGTGATTTTCATTGTATTTTAATCTGCTTAAAATTATTATAAATTATCTTTTTTATTTTTTATTAAAGATTAAGGTATATCCATTTATTATAATAGATTTTTATCAATTTTTCCTATATATTTAATCGCATAATTAGAAGTTTTACTAAAATAATAGAATGTTTAATGTCGTAGCAAAACTATTAGTATAAATGATACGGTATGAGCAATTCAAAACTAATGTATAAATATGTAAATGAGATTTATGAATAATAATAAAATATATATACATATTGGTTCCGGTAAAACTGGAACAACCTCACTGCAAAAATACCTATATGAAAATAATACTAATTACTTAAGCAAGAATAATTATATCTATCCAGAACCATATCAGGATGTAATTAATGGCCAATATAAAAACGCAGGATGCATAATAGAAAAATTATTAAATTCAGAAAATATTAATGACATTCTTATTCAATACAAAAATTTATACCCCAAAAAAAATATAATACTCTCAGATGAAGCTTTTATTGACATGTATGAACAAAATAAAATTATTTTCGACCAATTAAAAAAAATTAATGCGAATTTAAATGTAACCTTAGTTATATATTATAGAAGAATTATAGAGTTTATGGCTGCAAACTGGAGTCAAAAAAACAAAGAAAGACTATGTGATTATCAATTAGGAATAAAAAACTATGAAAGCAAAAATCACAAACTTGCAAAAATTAGTTTAGAAAAAAGCTTAGAAAATTTTAATAAATATCACTCAAATGCAATAAATATCCTTAACCAAATAAAAGAATTATCATATTGTAAGAATATAGGAATCATATTAAAACCTTATTCTAAAGAACAACTCTTAAATAATAATATTCAAGATGATTTTTTAAAAGAAATTGGTATAAAAATAGAAAATAAGAATACAAATAAAAATAGTTACAATAGAGGTAATCAAATAAATAAATCTGTAACTAGAGAAATGTCAGATCTATTACTTTTGAGAAATAAAATATTTGAACCCCATAGATCAATTATTGCAAATAATATTGTAGGAAGATTCTTTAAATTTAATCAGTTTAGCGAGCCAACATATTTTCTAGGAAACACAACACTGGTTGAATCAATTAGTGATGAAACTATAAAAAAAATATGTGATTATTTTAATAAAAAGGAATCAGCTATTTTTCAAAAAATTACTGGTAAAAATATATTTTTTGACAGTATTTATCCAAAAGTTTATAATAACGATAGAAAAATTTATAAAGGTATTGCTTTGAAAGATAAAATAAATTTTTTAAAATTTTTAATTTATGAAAACAAGCTGACTAAAAAAGAAATTATACGAGTTTTAATAAGTTTAATTAGATTATAATATAATGATAAATAATAAATTAATAATATGGTTCACTGGGCTTCCATGCTCTGGGAAAACTTCTCTATCAAAAATTTTATATAATTATATATTAAAAAAAAATAACAAGGTTATATTATTTGATGGTGATGCACTAAGAAATGGAATTAACAGTGATCTTGGTTTTTGTTCTAAAGATAGAACTGAAAATCTAAGAAGAACTATTGAGTTATCAAAAATTTTTATATCTGAGAATTACAATGTTATTGTTTCCACTATAACACCTAGAGATAATCAAAGGAAAATGATAAAAGATAATTTGTCAAAAAATATTAAGATTATTTATCTTCAATGTTCATTAGAAAAATGCATAGAAAGAGATGTTAAAGGAATGTATAAGAAAGCTATGAACGGGGAAATAAAAAATTTTACAGGTATAAATGATGAATACCAAATACCAATTGATCCAGACTTAATAATAAATACTGATACACAAACTCTTGATGAATCATCAAAAGAATTAATAAAATATTTAGAAAATTTTAAATAATATTATAAAAGTAAAAATTTAAAATGTAAATCTACAAACTTAAGAACAATAATTAAAAAAAATTCAGTAATATTAAATAATAAGAAGTAAATTATGAATCAAAATAATAAAAAAATTATTGAAATAATATATGAATCAGGGTTAATAGCTCGAAAATATTTTAATAATAAAAATAATATTATTAAATTTAAAAAAGATAACTCGCCAATATCAAAAGCAGATACTGAGATAAATAAATATTTAGAAAAAAATATAAAAAAAATATATAAAAATGCAATATTCTTATCTGAAGAAGACACATATAAAAAACAAATTTCAGCAATAGAAAAAAAAGAGTTTTTTATAATAGACCCAATTGACGGAACAAGTAGCTTTATTGAAGGAAGTAAAGAATTTACAATAAATGTTAGCTATGTAGAAAATAATAAATTAAAATTTAGTATAATATATATTCCTATGAATGATATTATGTATTTCGCAGATGAAAAAAATAGTTTTAAGATTGCTAGTAAAAATTCTTTTTCAAAAAATAAAATATCCAAAATAAATTATGTAAAAAATATGAAAAGTAATATTTTTAAAGTTATCACCACAAAAAGAAAAGAAGAGATTAAGGAAATTAAAAAATATTTAAGAAATTCACTCAATAACTATCAGTTTGTACACGTAGCGAGTTCAAAAAAATTCTGCGATATATCTGAAGGTTTTTCTGATATATATATTAGAAAAGCAAAAATAAGATTATGGGATGTAGCTGCTGGCTTTCATATTTCAAATAATTCTGGATTAGAAATTTTAAATATGTCAGGAAATAATTTGTTTGACGTTTTTTTAAATAAACTTTATTTATCTAAAATAGCTGAAAATAATTTTAAGATTGATGAATTCATAGTTAAGCCTAGAGATCTAAAACTTTTTTAACATTTTTTTCAGTTTCAATTTCTAAATTTTCTATACGAATATTTGTAATTGAGAAATCTGAGTTATATGGAAACTCTATTATTTTTTCAATACCTATAATATTATATTTACTTTTATAGATTTTTTTACGTCTTCATTTTTTATATTATTAATAGGTCTGCTAACTATTATTTCTATAAAATTCTCAATATGTTTTTATTATAATTCTGTACTTCATGAAATAAAGATATTGTAGAGTATATAATATTTAAACCTTGCTTTTGCATTTCTAAAGCAAGATTAGAATAAATATATAATATGTTTATTTAATACTTTTTGTAGAATTTTTGAAAATCTTGTTTTATTGCTTCTAGAAATTTAAGTAACTCAAAATACATGTGAACTATTAATATTATTAAATATCTTCATAATTAAATATTACCATTTATTAAATTGTATTGTAGAAATAAATTACCGTTAATATTTTTCAGCAGATTATTTATTTATTATCTAACTTTTTTATAAGACAACCACTATATTTTTCATTAATATCAAAACATGTGACTTCAGTCCAACCGTATTCTTTTAATTTATTAGATGAGTAAAGATATTGTAAAAAATATGTATATTTTTGGTTTGGTGATAATTTTCTTAGTTCGTTTCCTTTTCTATATATCGATTTATTTTTAGGATCTATAATCTCTAAAATTAAAGCTGATTGCTTTTCTGATTTGATCATTTTTCCAAGAGGATTAATTAATAAAGCATAGTCGTATGAATTTATAAATTTTAAATTTCTAACAAACTTAGGAGTGTACGGAAAATTAGTAGTAAAATTTCCCCCAATTGACATCATTGACAGTAAGAATGGATCTACTAATTCCGCGGCTTCATCTAATGGTAATGCTATATGGTTTATATCATATCTCTTGCTAAGGATATTTAGCTTTTCAATAACAACATTATGAGGATTAGGGTCTAATTTAATAGGCTGCGGAAATGCTTTCCCAATAATAATTGTTGGTTTTGTATTCATAAATACGTTACTGTTTGAAATATAAATAAAATTTAAATGTAGAAAAAATAATATTGATAATACAGACACTAAGTAGCTGGATAAATAAAACTCTTTTATGTTTTTATAAATTAATTTTAATGAAAATATCACTAATAATATGACAAAAAATACAGATACTTTCCTTGGATTTGTTTGTACGGTTGAAAAATAAAGTATAAGTGGTAATGGTAAAACTGAGATCAAATATATATAATCATCTTTAATATGTAGCTTTAAATTCAATATAGGCTTTTTAATTTTTTTAAAAATTAAATATATAAATAATAAAAATATACTGGAAAATAAAAAAATTCCGAAATGAGATATTATATTAAAAAAAAGTCTTGTATTGGTGTGATCAGATTTTATCATATTTGATACAACATCTCCTAAAGATGTTCTGTAAATCCATTCATAAAGATTTGAGAAAAATCCCACCCACCAAATAAATATTAGAAATAAAGAGCTATATATGCTTTTTAATAAATATTTATATTTAGAATCAATGTATTGTGAATTTCTTCTTGAAATCATAAGATAAATCATTAGTATTATTATGTTAGTGATTATTGAGATTGAAAAAATTTTATCATATAGTTCTAGAGAATTTAAAGGGTCTATACTATTTATATGATCTTTAACTTTTGGTACAACTCTTGTCAACATAAGAAGTGTAAAAGTTGAGTTAATTGCTAACATGACTTTAATTACTTTTTCTTTAGAAATATATTTTCTTCTTATGATTAATATAAAAAATAATATTATTGGTAATATTATATGTATGATTCCTTCCACAGGCCTTGTTGATATTACTAAAAAAAATAATATAGTAAATAAAACCGAATGTTTTTTACTGCAAAAAGTATCTTTCTTTATTAAAAGATATATTAAACCTAATATAAACGGTAATAATGATATTTCAGAAAAACCAGGTGATGATGCTCCTCCAAAAATAACAGCAGGAGAGATTGATATTATAGCCGCTAATAGGGCAGCGTGATAATTTTTATTTTGTATTGCTATTATTTTATATATCAAATATGTAGTAAAAAAAGTAAGTGTAGTATGTAATGCTGCTATGGCAAATAATAAACTACCTTTTGAAATAATTAAAAATGGCAAATAAAATAAATGAAAAACTGTAGGCCTCCAACTCCTTTCGAAATATAGACCTTTAATAAATTCATAGATATTTAATTTTATAAAATCTTCATAGATATTAATTGAAGCGATTAAGAATCCTGTTGCATCAGCCACGGGTAACTGCGTATTACTATAATGCCAGTATATTGAAACCAGAGACGGCATAAATAGTATAAGAAATATTTTTAAATTGCTGCAAGTAATCGTTTTATAAAAATTTCTTAATTTTTTCATATAACTAATATTTTTTTAATAAATTATGTAATATTATAAAGATATAAATGAATATTATATACATATAATTATTAATATCACTACTATAAAACTATAGAAAATACATTGAAAAATTCAGATTTTATTAGTTATTAAAAAAATTTTCGATAAATCTATCTTTGAAGAGAAGAAAATATGATTTTTTAAAATAAGGTTTCCAGTACTCAGATTCCTTGTTAATATTATCGTCCCCAAATAATTTCATTCTTCTTCTTATCATAAATAAATCTTCAAGATCTTTTTTCTCTTTCATGGTTTTAAGTTTTTTTCTTAAATAATTTTTAAAAGGATATAAAAAAATAGGAAGGTTTAAACTGTATTTAATTTCACTTATAACAATATTATTATCATGTTTTATATAAATTTCATTAAAATTATCATCAATGTTTCCTACTAATTGATTTTTATTGTTCTTATAATATTTTAAAGAAGTCTTTACATCAATAAAATTCGCTAAGAAAGCAGGGCCAAAGCCTTTTATTTTAACATCGTATTGTTTAAATTCATTTTTATTAATATATTCTGTAGTTGTTTTTTGAGCCCATTTAAATATTCCTGATTTATAAATTATTTCTGAAATACATTTTTCTTCATTTATAGAAATTATTTTATATGCTATTTCATGACTTCTATGTAAGAATATATAGTGCTCACAATCTAAATAAGTTACTACGGCACTTTCAACAGTTACTGGAAAAGTATATTTTTGTGTAAATTCAAATTTCATTTTATATTTCTAATATTAGATTATTTTTTTCAATTCTGTGATCAATAGTTTTTAATTCTAGATTTTTAGTTTTTTCATCAGATGGGTCAAAATATTTACTTGCTACTCTAACGAATTCTGTCCCCCTTATATTAGGATTTTTAATAAAATTTCCATTTATTAATGAAAACATATACCCGTGCCAACCACACTGAATAGTACTTTTATTTATCATACCATTACATAAATCACCACCCATATGTGGACACGTCATCTCGTAAACTTTAAATTTTCCTTGTCCTAGCCTATATATTCCGATTTTTTTATTTTCCACTAATTTTATAGTCAATTTTCTTGAATTAAGATCTGCAGTATCAATTTTTATTACTTTTCTCATACAGTATTTATTTTTAAATTTTATTTTTTTAGAGGCTATATATTAAGGGCTATTAGGTTTTAATTTAAACTATTTCTTTAAGTTATATTTTTATATATACTATTAATTACGTTCATTATTTCATTTATTTATCTCTTAAAGATCCAATTATAGGGGAAATAATATAATTTAACAGATGCAATTATCATGATTAACAGCATAGATTTTTCAAAATTAAGAAATGAGTATATAAGGAATGATCCGTATCCGCATATTATTATAGATAATTTTCTAGAAGAGAAACTTTGCAAAGACTTAGAAATGAGCTTTCCAAAGCATAAGGAAGACTTTTGGCTTAAATATAATAATCCTGTAGAAAAAAAACTTTTGTACAATAAGCTAGACAACATTATGCCTGAGAGAATAAAAGACACTTTATTGCTTTTGAACGATAGCTGGTTTCTTAAAAAATTAGAAGTTTTAACTAATATAGGAAATTTAGTGTCTGACCCAAAACTTCATGGTGGTGGTATGCACTGCACAAAAAGAATGGGTAAATTAGATGTTCATATTGATTATAGTCTTCATCCTGAGCTAAAGCTTGAAAGAAGAATCAATCTTATTCTCTATTTAAACTCAGATTGGGATGAATCCTATGGTGGTGGTCTTGAGCTTTGGAATAAAAATATGACTCAATGTGTCAAAAGTATAGAGCCAAAATTCAATAGAGCAGTTATTTTCAACACCACTGATATTTCGTATCATGGTCACCCATCCCCCTTAATGTGCCCAGAAGATAAATGTAGAAAATCTTTAGCATGGTATTATTTAACAAAACCACAAGAAAATGTTTCGCAAAGATATAGAGCAAAGTTTGTAGCAAGACCATCAGATCCAAAAGATAGTAAAATTGAAAAATTTAGGAAAGATAGATCTGAATTAAGCAATACAAAAAAATTATTTGATATAGAATAGATGAACTAACTTAAAGTACTGGAAAAATATTATGACGAAAGCAGTAATTTTAGCTGGTGGGTTGGGAACCAGATTAAGTGAGGAAACTCATAGTATACCTAAGCCAATGGTGGAAATAGGTGGTCAGCCGATACTTTGGCATATAATGAAAATATATGAGTCCCACGGTATCAATGATTTTATAATATGCTCAGGTTACAAGAGTTCTGAAATTAAAAAATATTTTTTGAATTATCATATAAATAATTCAGATATTGAATTTGATATTGGTAATAACAAAACTAATATATTAAATAATAGGTCTGAAAAATGGAATGTAAGAGTTATAGATACTGGTGAAGATACTTTAACTGGCGGAAGACTAAAACGAATATATGATTATGTAAAAGATGATGATTATTTTTTAATGACATATGGTGACGGTCTTTCAGATATTAATATTAGTGAGCTTATTAATTTTCATAAAAATCATAATGGTTTAGCAACTGTAACAGCAGTCCAGCCTGAGGGTCGTTTCGGTCTCCTAGAAATAAATAAAGGTGATGTGGTTTCAGATTTTCATGAAAAACCTGATGGAGATGGAGGCTACATAAATGGAGGATTTTTTGTTCTATCTCCTGAGGTCTTAAATTATATTGATGGAGATATGACAATTTGGGAAAGAGATCCGATGAAAAGATTAAGTAAAGAAAAGCAACTCAATGCTTATAAGCATAATGGTTTTTGGAGACCAATGGATACTTTAAGAGATAAAAATTTCTTAAAAGACCTCTGGGACAATAAAAAAGCACCATGGAAAACATGGTAATACTTTATGAATCTAAGCTCATTTTATAAAAATAAAAAAATTTTTGTAACTGGTCACACTGGTTTTAAAGGCTCATGGCTTTGTTTTTTCTTAAATAATATGGGGGCTAAAACAGCTGGTTACTCACTAGAGCCAGATAATTCATCACCATCACTTTATAATTTATTAAATACTAATGTAATGAATCAATCTAATATAGAAGATATAAGAGATTTTGATAATTTAAATAGGTGCTTAAAAGATTTTCAGCCAGATATCGTATTTCATTTAGCCGCGCAACCATTAGTAATAAAATCATACAAAGAGCCAATAGAAACATTATCTACAAATATTATGGGTACAGCTAATTTATTGGAAATATGTAAATCAATAGAATCTATTAAAGCAATTATTAATGTAACATCAGATAAATGCTACGAAAATAATAATACAAATAAGCAATATATGGAAAGTGATAGGTTAGGTGGCTCGGATCCATATTCAGCAAGTAAAGCTTGCGCAGAGATTATACACTCTTCTTATAAGCAATCATTTTATAGTAAGAGTAAAAAAGGACTTGCTTCTGTAAGGGCCGGAAACGTTCTTGGAGGAGGAGATTTCTCAGAAAATAGACTGATTCCAGATATCATCAGAAGTGCAATTAATAAAGAGAAGTTAATAATAAGGAGCCCAAATTCTACAAGGCCATGGCAACATGTTTTTGATGTAATTAATGGCTACATGATCCTCGGTCAGAAATTACATGAGAATCCTAAAGAATTTTCAAGTTCATATAACTTTAGTCCTAATGTAGAAAATTGTATAACAGTTGAAGAGATACTTTATAAAATAAATAAACTATTGAAAATTGATTATGACATTATTTCTAGTGAATTTTATGAAGCTAACTTATTAATGCTCAATTCTAATAAGGCGAAAAAATTATTAAAATGGAAGCCAGTATATGATATTGATAAAACTCTTAAAGAGTCAATAGAATGGTATAGTAGTTTTATAAAAAATAAGGATATTGTTGAAACGTCATACTATCAGTATGAGAAATATATGGAGCTTCAAAATGAATGAAATAAAAGTTAGTTATGCGCAAACAGTTTATGGAAAAAAAGAAATTGACTCTGTTGTAAAATGCCTTAAAGAATCTACTCAGATGGGAAAATACTCAAGTAAGTTTGAGAAAAAAATATCTAGCCTATTTGATAAAAAATATGGTTTGTATGTAAATTCCGGATCATCAGCTTTATATATTGGCATGGAAGCATCAAATTTCCCAGAAGGCGGTGAAGTTATTACTCCAGCATTAACATTTTCAACTACTATTGGTTGTATAGTTAAATCAAAATTAATCCCTGTTTTTATCGATGTTGGTTATAATGATTATTGTATAGATGTAGAAGCTATAGAAAAAAATATCACTTCTAAAACAGTCGCTATTGTAGCACCCAATCTTATGGGAAATATTTGTAATTGGGAGAAAATATCAGAAGTTGCAGACAAGTATAATTTAAAAGTTATTGAGGATTCTGCTGATACAATTGGAGGTACTCTTAATGGAAAATTATCTGGATCTTATTGTGACTGGACTATCACAAGCTTCTATGGATCGCATATAATAAATTGTGCTGGTAATGGCGGGATGTTGTGTATGAATGATGAAAAAATGATTTATGATGCAAAGTTACTAAGATCATGGGGGAGATCTTCATCGATATTTGATGAGAAAAGTGAGGAAATAGAAAATAGGTTCAATGTTGAGGTAGATGGAATACCTTACGATGCAAAATTTATTTTTGAAAAAATTGGATATAATCTAGAGGGCTCAGAAATTGGAGCTGCATTTGGGTTAGCTCAATTAGAAGACTTAAGCGAAAATATTAAAATAAGGAAAAAAAACTTTCAAAGACAAACAGATTTTTTTAATAAATATAAAAATTTCATTGTAACTCCAGAGCAAACTAAAAATTCTGAGTCTGCTTGGTTAGCTTATCCAATTATAATTAAAGAAGAAGCTCCATTTAGCAGGAGAGATTTTCAAATTTATTTAGAAAAAAGAAATATTCAGACTAGAACGGTATTTTCAGGGAACATAACAAGGCAACCTGGCTTTAAAAATATAGAGATGAAAATTTCCCAAGACGGTCTTAATAATGCAGATAATGTTATGAAGGGCGGAGTACTGCTTGCATGCCATCATGGGCTAACAGAAGAAATGTTTGCTCATATGCACGAGATATGCGAAACATTTCTTAAAAAATATCAATGAATATCTTAATCACTGGTGCAAATGGATATCTTGCAAAAAGTTTAATTAAGGAACTAATAAGTAGAAAAATACATAATCTAACACTGTTAGTCAGGAAAGATTCAAATATCAATGAGTTGCTAAAATATTGTGATAGAGAGAAAATTATTTTTTATGATAATACAATTAAATCTCTAGAAAATATTAAGGACCACAATATTGATTTAGTATTTCATTTGGCTAATTACTATCCTGACTTTTCCAGACCAGAAATTCCTCAAGATATAATAGACTCAAACTTTACACTTATAGCAAATGTACTAACAGAATTAAAATTAAAAAAATACATAAAGATAATTAATGTAACAACATATCTTAACGATAAGTCTTTATATTCTTCATCAAAGAATGCAGCAAAAATATATATTCATAATTTTAATTGCAACACTATTGAGCTATCTGATACATATGGTATCAATGACCCACGGCCAAAATTAATAAATTTATTAATTAATTATTCAGAATCAGGTAAAAAATTATTAATGAAATCCTCTCCTGATTCACAAATTAATTTAACTTACATTGCGGATATTGTTCGTGGCTTTATGAGTTCTATAGAAGGTGCTTCAGATGAGAAAAAATGGAATAGAGGAAAAGTGTTTGCAATAAAAAATCAAAATATTACATTAAAGGAAGTGATTAACACTTTTAATGAGGTTGCGCCTAACAAGATCAAAGTCGAATGGTTAAATGAAAAATACGAAGTAGGGCATCATCTAGATAGTGATGTGAAAATTTTGCCAGGCTGGGAACCAAGGTATAATCTTATTATGGGTTTAAAGGAGATTTTTAAAAAATGAAATTTACCGAAAGTAAAATTCCAGGCTGTAAAATTATTGAAACTGATGTCATAAAAGATAATCGAGGTGTATTTATTAAAAGTTTTAACAAAGATATTTTCATTGAAAATAATATCAAAGACAATTTTGAAGAATCATATTTCTCAAGATCTAAAAAAGGCGTAATTAGGGGTATGCATTTTCAGACTCCCCCTAATGAGATCTCTAAATTAATTTATTGCTCGGAGGGTGAGATTTTAGATGTTTTCCTTGATATAAGACCGAAATCCAAAACATTTTGTCAGTTTGATAAAATAAATATTTCATCTGAAAATGGAATACATGTATTTCTTCCTAAAGGAATAGCGCATGGTTTCCAGGTGCTAAGTGAATTCGCTACTGTACATTATCTTCAATCAGGCGTTTATAAGAAACTAAGTGATAATGGAATATTATGGGATTCATTTGATATGACTTGGTTAATTAAGAACCCAACTTTATCAGAAAGAGATAAAAAATTTGTAAAACTTAAGGATTTTATAAAAAACTAGCTACTAGTAATAGATTCTTCAATAATAGTGATAGGTCTGTTTTTCTGTTGATCGTATATTCTAGATAAGTATTCTCCAATAATACCTAAAAATAAAGCATTCAAGCTGATACCAAATAAAACAAGTACAATAATTGTAGTTAACCCTGCTGGATAATTAATATCAAACATAAATTTTGATAGTATAAAAAAAATACTTAGCAGCATTGTTATAGTTGAGATAATAATGCCAGTTATTGAAGCTATTCTAAGGGGCAAAGCAGATAAACCTACTATCCCATCAATTGCTAATTTCAGCGACTTGGAAAAATGAAATTTAGTACTACCATATTTTCTTATTTCCCTATTATAGTTTATAGATTTCTTTTTATAACCTAAGCTAAAAATTATTCCCCTAAGATATATATTATGGTCAAATATTTTTTTAATATGATTAACTATTACTTTATCTATAAGCATAAAATCACCAACATTTTTAGGAATTTTATCGTCACTTATTTTATTAAGTATATAATAAAAAATATTTCTAAGCATTGGAAGATCTACAATTTTTTTTGTTTTCAAAAATTTTTCTTTTCTAGAATCTCTTATTCCATATACTATTTTATTATTATCCTCCCAGTGTTTTATGAATTCTTTTATTAATTCAGGCGGGTCTTGTAAGTCACAATCTACCGGTATCACAGCGTCACCTATGGATTGACAAATTCCAGTCCATAAAGATTTTTGGTAACCATAGTTTTTAGATAATTTATAAATTTTAAATCTTTTATCTTTAGAGGAAATCTCTTTCAATAAATTAAGCGTTCTATCAGAGCTATTATTATCTGTAATTATAAATTCAAAATTATATTTTTTCTCAAGACTGGAAATAGCTGATATTATTCTTTCGTAATAATAATTTATATTTTCTTCTTCATTGAAAACTGGAGTTACTATAGATATAAGTTTCATTTCTCTACTATATATTTTGTTATTTTTCATTTATTAATGTAACATCATACAATGAATTTTCCTATTATTAGTAATTTAAAATGGTTATACCTTCTGCTCTCGCCTCTTTTTGTTTTTTTATTTAATGAGTTTAATGAAATTCTACCAAATGCTGATGGACAGCATTATCTAGATTTATCTTTAATGCAATATAAAGTTTTTATTGATAATGGTTTTTTTGAAGGTATTAATAGTTTATATAACTTAAGATCAGGTGGACTAAGGCCATTAATATTCCCATCCCTAGTAACCCCATTTATGTTGTTAGTAAATGGAGATATATATTTAACAGTAAGTTTAGTGATGGCGGTAATAGCCGGTTTATGGACATATTATTGCTACAAATTAATATCTATGACAGGCAATAATGTTATAGCCGTATTTGGGGCAGTAGTAATCGTTATTTGGCCAGGATTTTCATATTACCATTATAATTTTTTCTCTGAAACGCTTCATATCACCCTGCTAACAGCAACAATTTATTACATTTTAAATTCAAATTTATTAAATAACAAAAAAGATATTATTAAGGCAGGCATATATGGTGGCTTAACATTATGCGTAAGACCAGAATTATTATTTATAGTACCGTTTGGGCTAATTCCATTTTTATATAAATATTTTATAAAAAATAAAAATTTCTGGCATGAGTCAAAAAGTGCAATTTTAATATTTATAATATTCGTGACTGTTATGCATGCTGGATTTTTATCTTTTATTTCGCCACTTTCTAATTGTGAGCATTGCATAAGTAATATGTACAGGTCAGAAGGAGATAATATTTTCTACCATTTCTTAATTTTAATAATAGCTATTATTTCTTTGGCTACAATATGTTATAAAAATAACTCAAAAAGAAAATTAAGCTTAACTTTTTTAATTTCAATAATTTTATTTATATGCGTAATATGGTATTTCCCTTATGTAGATGAGCTTTTTGAATGGTTTAGAGTAGGGTATTTCAATCTCCAAGACCATAATAACCCTGTTGCAGATTCTAAAAGAAATTTAATGATTATTTACCCAGTATGGGGAAGTCTTTTACTCGTATTATTTTCGTGTTCAATTATAAGCTTTGCGTTTTCTAGTAAAGAAGTCAAAAAAAACTTTATAAAATATATAAATAAAAATGGACAGTTATTAATCATTGGTTTCATAATAGTATTAATTTATCTATTGCTGTTGTTAAATGAAAGTGCTGGTATTACACCCGTAAGAAGAACGGCTCCAGGTCTATTTTTATTATGCACAGGTTTTTTTGCATTTCTTGCTTCTTTCGATGGCTTGAAGGTTAGAAAAATTTTAAATATAATTGTTATTACATATTCAATTTTATTAGTAGTACATAGTACGTCAGCATTTAGAACAATATCAAATAATTATTTTTTTGATTTTGCATCTAGTATTAGAAACGTTATAAAATTGCCTTGGCAACATACTGTTTATAATGGACACTCAAAACCAAATCTACATTTAGTAAAAGAAGTAAATAAATTAGTAGAGAAAAATAATCTGAATGGTGAACATATTTATATTCCAACATTTACGCATTGGCCTCCAGATGTTACGCATGGATTAATAGTGGCACAAAGACTATTAGATTCAAACAGAGACTATAAATTAAAAATGTGGATATCCCACCCTGGTTATCTAAGTATAAAAGATCTTAAGGCTGTAAGTTATAAAAAAAAAATTAATGATATAAAAAACTATTCAGTTAATTATTTATTAGTAGATACTTTTCCAGAATATTCAGACCAAGATTTAAAGGATAAATTTGGTCATCATTTTTATCCTGGATGGAAAGTTCTTTATGATATTAGAAATAATAAAATTGAAGGTATTATAGAAATTGATAGGTTATTTGTTAATGGAAGAACCTATATACTATATAAGATATAGTTATTTATTAGAGAGTAATCAGTCATTATATTTTTTTTAGATACCCTATCAATATCTATTTCCATGATAGACAATTTTCTCGATGCATATAAATATTAGAGATAATAAAATTTCGAAAATAATAAATTTATTAAAATATTTCGTAGGTTTTCTGCACTGGAAAATCTTATTTAATAATTTTAAAGAACAGTAATTTTTTATTCATCCAACATTTTTAAAACAATATATTTTGATCCATTAATCATAAACTCATCAAGGTACTTAGTCCTGGTAAATTTCTTTGACTTATACTCTCTTATTATACTGGCTGAGAATTTTTCTCCAGAGCCAATGGACCCTCTATAATCTAACATTTTCTTATCCAAGTTTTTGTTTATTTCAACTATAATATAATTTACATGCCTTTTTATTATGTACTCATAGGGTTCTAAATTAGCAGGTATAAATACAAAACCAAGCCAAAAATTATTTTTTAAGTACTGCTGATTCGCAAAGTCAGCTGCGAAAGGGTCAACTGTATTTTTATTGAACATCAAAGGTAGCGTCAAAAATATATTTTTATCTTCTAAACATTTGCCGGGGTCATACTTGCATGAATTTTTTTTAATTTTAGTAATTAGAGCCAAGTGTCTTTCTGGCCTTTTGTCAGCAAAATCTACCTGACCTGCAAGAGACAAGTTAATTTTATTTCTGAAATTGTTACTTAGCGTAATATTATTACTTACAAACTGATTGCCACTTCCTATTGATTTTGCTAATAAATTATTATAGTTAAAAAACGACAATATTATTAAAAATATTGCTGGTAGGGCAACATGCTTATTGTTTTTATTAAATATAATTATTGCTAATGTAATAGCCAAAGTAAGACCCATCATTAATGACCTTCTCATCACTTGGTTGTCATTGCTTAGAAAATTATAGCTGATCAATAATACTGCAAGAGGTAGTATTGTTATTAAAGAAATTTTCAAAATGTTTTCATTAAAAATATTTTTATAATTACTTTTAAATAATAAAATGGGTGTGCAGTATAATAATGGAGTAAAAAGATCTTTCCATCCAATCGCTAGAGAAGGTATAACCGATGATGTTTTTAAGTGCCATGCTAGTGATTGGACAACACTACCTGATGATGCTTCTATAGACCAATTTAAGAGCTTATCTACAGCTGGAACCCAATATACGAAAACTATAATACAAATTATAGAGGCATATTGTATTAAAATACTATTTGGATAAACGCTGCTTTTATAAAATTGTACGACCCAGTATAAAATAAAAATTACGAATAGTAATGAAAACCAAAGATAAGGTTTTTCATGAGGCATGATATAAGTTATGTAAAATAAAAGTATTATTGTTGCAAATATAGCATTCAAACAAAACCAAATATCATTAAAATTAATAGTTTTTGCTTTAAGTGAGCCGACTACAAAAGGTAATATAGCAAATGCAAATAATATTGCTTCCGCAGGTCTAATACATAAAGTTAGGGCAATGCATATTGCAGAGTACTTTGCATATTTTAAATTTGTAAAATTCTCACTTTTAATTAAATAGTAAAATGATGCCAATATTAGTGGTAAATAAATGATTTCAGACATGAAACCTAAATACATACTGTAAATGTAAGGAAACGATAAGATAAAAATAGTAGTTACAAATGATAAAAAGGGTTTAACGTACAATCTTAAAATAAGATATATATACATTGATAGTAACCCTGCGCATAATGATGAAATTATTAAAATTGAATTTAGTGGGTTATTTCCAAATAGTAATAAAAAAGGAGTAATGAAAATAGAAAATATTTGTGGTCTCCATCCCCTTGATGAATATAGCTCTACTACCCCGGCTAGAAAACCTTTCTCAAAAAATACGTTATATCTAGTATATGCATCAGTTAAATAAACTGCAGCATCTGACTGTGGTAAGGAATTATTACCTATGTGCCATAGACCAACCATGGATGCATAAAAGAAAAAAGACAATAAAAGGAAAATCGTATGATTGCTTTTAAAATTTACTAACAAGTGATATATTTTGTAAATCATAATAAGGACAACCATAATTTAACATAATGATAAAATCAATTAAAATATTTTTTAATAAAGTTGAGGTGAATTCGACAATCTTTAATTTCACTGTATTTCTCGTGCTTTTAGTACTAATTTCGCTTCCATTGATATTTTTCGGTTACCCAGACTGGGTTAATGATAAAACTTGTTATATAAACTGCCAATAGAATATAAAAATATTTGTTTGTTAATTTCTCCAGCAATACATCTAATATTGCATAGTATGAGTTTTGACAAACTTCTTTATTTTAAAATACCTCTGCTTATTAAAAGTTATTTTCTGATAATTACGCAGGCTTTATATCCTTTATTTAAGTCAAAGCATTCAGTATTTTTTTCTCCAATAAGATTAAGCTTATTGGATGAGTATAAGTAATGAAGTAAGTATGAGTAAAGTTCAGATGGAGAGGCTTGTTGATGTTTGCCTCTTGTATACCCAGAAATAAGCATTTTATTAATAGTGTCTGAAATATCAGGCGAAATTTCCAGTGCAATATTATTTGAGTTTACAATAAGCAAAGCATCATATTTTTCTAAGTAACTAGTATTGCTTCTATTAAATATTTTAGGTGATTCAAAATTACATGAAATAGAATTATTACTACACATGAGCCGAAGAAGATATGGTTCAATAGGGTACGCAGTATCATCCAATACTAATGCAAAATTATTTATATCATAAGTATTCTTGATGAGTATTAATTTTTTAATAACAATGTCATAAGGCGTCTCAGTTGTGTTGACAGGACGAGGAAATTCAGAGCCAATTACTCCTACAGAGTAAATATTTTTTGAATAATTCCACCATTTATCATTTCTTTCTATATTATATATATTGTCATAGTGGAAAAATATTTTTGCACACATAAATAAGGTAATCACAGAAAAAAATACTTTTCGTAAATTTATATTTTGATTAATATAAGTCAAAAAAATAATTAATAAAATAATAACAGTTGGTGCTATTTTTCTATATGTGATTTGAATAGTAGTAAAATATAGTATAGATGGAATAAAAGTCGAAGAATATAATACAATGTAATGATAATTTTTACTTAAGAATTCTCTTGTATTTTTTATTTTAAACTTACTAATTAAAATATTTATCACCGTAAAAGCAGACACAATATAAAATATATATATTCCATGAAAGTTGATTACATAGTTAGATAATGTCAAAAAATTATAATTTAATCTTGTATAATGCGATACCAAATCTCCAATTGATGTGTTGTAAATCCAAGAATATAAACTTGAAAATCTTGCTGTATACCAAATAAAAATTATTAATGAAGTTAACACCATAACTCTTTGCAAGTAATTTAATTCACTAATATCTTTATCTTTATTTTTTACGTAAATTGTAGCTAGTATAATCATAGTTATTATTATAAAAATTGTTAATAAAATGTATATTTTCAAAGAATGAGGTGGGTCAATTTTTATAATAGAGTTTGAAATACTAGGTATTAATCTTGATACAAATAAAACCATAACTGTAAATACTGGAATTATTAAGCACTTTATTTTATCCGAATAATTTATATTACTGTACTTATAAAATATGGTGATCAGTAATGGAAAAATAATATATATTATTCCTTCAACAGGCCTGATCATAATTAAAGTAGATAGCGCTACAGCTAAAAATGTAGATTTTTTCTTATCAAAAAATATTTTTTCACTCAATAACAAATAAAGTGATATTAGTAAAAAAGGTATAAATGCTATTTCTGCATACAGGGGGAATGACTCTCCACCAAACATTATCTCATTTGATAAACATAATATCGTCGTTAGTATTGCAGCTACATAATGCCCATTATATTTTTTTAATATCTTAAATATTATGAAAACACTTAGGCATGAAAAGAAAGTATGCGTAAGCATAGTGGCCAATAAAATGTCCATATTTGAGATAAATAAGAATGGGACTATAAAGAGCTGAAATATTATAGGTCGCCAGCCTCTTTCATTAAAAATAGATATTACAAATTCAAGTATATTTATACTATAGAGATTTTTTACTATAATAGAAGCTGACTCAATAAACCCTACAGCATCTGACATAGGGTATTGTGTGTTATTATAATGCCATAATAACGTAATCAAAGGCGCTATAAGTAAAATGAGTATTGTTATTATTTTTTGGCTCATCATAATACAATTTAATATAAAAAATATGTGTAATTATTTAGCATAATGAAGAAAATAAAATTAATTATTAAGCTTTTTATAGTGTCATTAGTCATATATCTGTTATTTCAGTATAACATCGTAGAGACTGTTAACACTAAGATTTTATATGAGAATATAAGTATTTTGTTTATAGTCATAGTTCTTATGGTATTTATAATATTGCTAGGCTCTTATAAGTGGTGGTTGTTGTTAAAATCTCAAAATTATAATATTCCGTTCGACAGAGCTTATTTAATTTATTCTTCAGGGTTATTTTTTAATATATTTATGCCAGGAGCGGCTGGGGGTGATTTAATAAAAGGTTACTACTTATACACTTATATTAAAAAGTCACAAAGGACCTCTGCAATCTTTACAATTATAATAGATAGGGTGATTGGACTTCATGCTCTTTTATCTATTTCATTTTTATCTTTAGTATATTATTTTTATATTCATAAAGATTGGTTGGAATTTAAATCAATCTTCATATCTATAGGATTTTTAATAGTATTTTCTATAATTATTTATTACTTAATATTGTATTTTTTAGAAAATATAAAGTCTTTTCTTAGAAATAATAAGTTTAAAAAAATAAATTTCATAACTATAGTCATCCTAAAAATCCTGGAATCATTGGAGAGTTATAGATCAAAGAAAATTTATATTGTAAAGTGCTGGTTAATATCTGTGGTAAATCATTTACTTATGATTTCATGTTTCTTGATAATAGCAGGTGTATTAAATTTACAATATTTTAATTTTACAGAAATATCTATTATAGGTTCGCTTTCACTAGTAGCTAATACAGTTCCGCTTACACCTGGTGGTATAGGAATAGGAGAGAGCGCATTTAATTATTTCGCTTCTATTTTTCACTCATCTAATAGAATTGAAAGTATAGCTTACGGTAGTATTTTTTTTATTACATATAGGCTATTATTCAACATAGTTTGCCTAATTGGGTCAGCATCATTAATAATTTTAAAAAAACCGAGGATAAGTTATGAGTACGAATAGTAAAATTGTTATTCCTTTAAATAAAAATACCATTGGAAAATCTGAAATAAATGCTATTAATAAAGTTCTAGATTCTGGTTATATGACAATGGGTAAGGTTACAAAGGATTTCGAAAGCAAATTTGCTAAACATCTTGGTGTAAAACATGCGATTTACGTAAATTCTGGCTCTTCAGCAAATCTTCTAGCATTCTCTGCAATTGTTGATAACGATAAATGCCGTGACAAAGAGTTTAATGCCAAACCATTCTTGAAACCCGGTGACGAAATTATCGTCCCAGCTGTAACATGGTCCACTACTATATGGCCTATTGCTCAAGTAGGTGCAGTTCCTGTATTTGTAGATAGCGAGCCTGAAACTCTGCAAATGAGTATTTCAGCCATCAAGAAAGCAATCTCGCCAAAAACAAAAGCCATCTGTATGGTTCATGTTTTGGGGAACTCAGGATATATCGACGAAGTTAAAAAATTATGTGAGCAAAAAAATATATGGCTCATAGAGGATACGTGTGAGTCTCTCGGGGTAAAAAATAAAAAAAATTACTTAGGTACTTTTGGAGATATAGGAACGTACAGTTTTTATTTTTCACATCATATAACTACAGTTGAGGGAGGCATGGTTGTCACAAATGACGACTATCTTGCTAATAAAATTAAATCTCTAAGATCTCATGGGTGGACTAGAGATATGGATAATAAAAAAGAATATGAGGAAAAGTTTCCAGAAATAGATCCTAGGTTTCTTTTTATAAACGTTGGGTATAATTTGAGATCAACAGATATTAATGCTGCAATAGGAAGAATTCAATTAAAGAAATTAGAGAAATTTAATAAAAATAGACACGATATTGGAAATATTTGGGATAAAGCATTTTCAAGCCTAAAAAAGAAAAAATTATTCTTACCAATGCAAATTACTAAAAATACAAAAGCTGCATGGTTTGGATTTCCTATAATCTGCAAAACACAACAAATTAGGGATGATCTCAGAGAGTATTTAGAGCTTCATGGAATTGAAACAAGACCTATTATATGTGGAAATATCACCAAGCAACCAGGTGTAAAAAATATTAAGCATAGAGTATCTGGAAAATTACCAGGAGCTGATATAATAATGGATAGAGGAATTTTTTGGGGGAGCGCTCCAGGAATGACAAAAAAAGAAATACAACATGTTATCAACACAGTGAAGAATTTTTTCAAATGAAAAAAGCATTAATAACAGGAATAACAGGTCAAGACGGGTCATACTTAGCTGAATTTCTTTTAGAAAAAGGCTATGAGGTTCATGGTGTTATAAGAAGATCCTCATCTTTTAATACTGGCAGGATAATGCATATTTTCGAGGACGTTCACAACGCTAATCCAAAGTTAAAATTACATTATGGTGACTTGACAGATGCAAGTAGACTAGAAAAAATTGTAGAAATCACTCAACCAGATGAAGTATACAATCTAGGCGCGCAAAGCCATGTAAAAATATCATTTGACGAGCCTGTATATACCGCAGAGACAGTTGGTATGGGGGCTTTAAAGATGTTGGAAGCTATAAGAAACGTTAGTGGTGGATCTCAAAATATTAAAATATATCAGGCTTCAAGTTCAGAAATTTTTGGTAAAGTAAAAGAGATTCCTCAAAATGAAGAAACACCATTTTATCCTCGAAGCCCTTACGCATGTGCAAAAGTCCACGCATTTCATCAAGTTGTAAACTACAGAGAAGCGTATGGTATGCATGCCTCTAATGGCATTCTTTTTAATCATGAAAGCCCAAGAAGAGGAGAGACATTTGTAACAAGAAAAATAACTAGAGGTTTAGCTAGAATAGTTGCAGGCATAGATAAAAAATTATACTTAGGAAACTTGGATGCAAAGAGAGACTGGGGTTACGCGAAGGATTTTGTAGAAGCTATGTGGCTAATATTGCAACAAACAGAACCAGATGATTACGTTATCGCAACGGGGAAAACTTGGAGTGTAAGGGATTTTCTAGACAAGGCGTTTGCAGTTGTTAATATGGACTGGAAAGATTACGTTGAATTTGATGAAAGATATTTGAGACCAACAGAAGTTGACTCACTTGTTGGTGACGCCACAAAAGCAAAAAATAAATTGGGGTGGGAAGCAAAAACATCATTTGATGAACTAGTAAAAATTATGGTTGAATCCGACCTAAAAAAATATAATGTATTAGGTCAAATTAAATAATGTATTCAACATTATTTAAATCGTCTGATTTTCACAAAGATTCAATTTCTTTCTTTAAAAATAAAAATGTAATTGTTACAGGTGGTACAGGATTTATAGGTAGTCATGTAGTAGAACAATTACTTACCCTGCAATCAAAACCTATAGTACTTTCTAAAAATTTAAATAAAAATTTTTTATTATCATGCAAAGATGATATAGAAATCTTAGAAGTAGATTTATTTGATAAAAGTAAAGTTATTAAAGCAATGAAAAAAGCTGATATTGTTTTACATCTTGCGGCTTCAGTTGCAGGCATTGAATATAACTCTAAACACCCAGCAACTATCTTTAAAGACAACTTAGAAATGTTCATGAACACTATAGATGCAGCCGCTAACTCTAATAACATAGAACGTTTTCTTGTGACAAGCTCAGCTTGCGTTTACCCTAGACATTGCTCTATCCCAACGAAAGAAGAAGAGGGGGTTATGGGCGAACCTGAGCCTACAAACTCTGGGTATGGGTGGTCAAAAAGAATGGAAGAGTATCTGGGTAAGAAATATAATGAAGAGTATGATTTGAGTGTTGCTATTGCTAGACCATATAATGCATACGGCCCAAGAGATAATTTTAAGAAAGAAATGTCTCATGTTATTCCATCGCTTATAAAAAAAGCTTTTGAGTCAAAATCAGGGAAGCTACAGGTTTGGGGAGATGGAACCCATAGCAGGTCTTTCTTATATGTTGACGATTTTGCTAGAGGTTTGATAGAGGTGGCAGCAAGATATCCAAAAGCAGACCCAATCAACATTGGAGCTAATGAGGAAACTACTATTCGGGAATTAGCTTATATAGTGTGTGATAAGGTGCAGCATGTTACTGGAGAGAAATTAGAGCCAGTATTTGATGTTTCTGGCATTACTGGGCAACCAAGAAGAAAGTGTGATACAGATAAATTAGAAAAAGAATTGCAATTTAAAACCAAAGTGGGCTTTGACGAAGGAATGGCTAATACAGTAAATTGGTATAAAAACACTTTATGAAAACTACATTATGTATATTAACAAAAAATGAATTACCATGTTTGAAAGCAACTTTGCCAGACGTAATAACAGCATGTAAAAGACATAATATAGATAATATATGTGCAATTGATGGTGGGTCTACTGATGGAACCGTCAGCTTTTTTAAAAAAAATAATATAAAAGTATTGTCTCAAGAAAACAGAGGAAGAGGTGATGCATTTCACGTTGCATTCAGAGAAATTAATTCAGACCTATATATTTTTTATTCTCCAGATGGAAATGAAGACATAAATGATGTATATAAATTTATAGAGTACGTTGAGCTTGGCGCTGATATTGTAATAGCTTCTCGCATGATGAAAGAGTCATATAATGAAGAAGATGACAATGTGCTTAAATTTAGAAAATGGGCTAATAATATTTTTAATGCCATGGCAAATATAACTTTTAGACGCTCTGGTAAATATATAACTGACTCTATTAATGGTTATAGAGCCATTACAAGAGAAGCAGCAAAATCTTTAAAATTAGATGCAACAGACTATACAATTGAGTATCAAATGACGATAAGAGCATTTAAGAAAAAACTAAATATCACTGAATTTCCTACAATTGAGGGTAAAAGAATATTTGGGGAGACGCAAGCAAAGAGCATACCAACAGGACTAAAGTTCTTAAAATGCTATTTAAGTGAGTTTTTTAATTAGAAACTATTTTTATAAAATGCACTTTTTTTGTCACTAGTTCTTGTTCCAATGATTAGTGCCCAGCTCTTTTCAGTTTTTGCATTATTACTTTTTCCAACACCCCAGTTATAAAAATCTTCAGACACATCAGGAATAATTTTTTTAATATTTTCAAATCCACATTGCTCTAAAGTATTTTTCAATAATTTTTCGCTAATTCTCACATTGTTATTATAATTTAATGGAAATTTTTTATTCTCCGAAGTAATTATATTTTCATGAGGTGATGACTCCGGGAACCACAAAGTATGATCATCTGAATTACTTTTATCGAGTAATAACCAAAAAAAAACTGCTTTTCTTGATCGGTC
>Ga0209711_10001136_pt1 | contig 26541 bp, 26 predicted proteins | sample ArcticOcean_MG_C_7_FD_187441 | JGI IMG/M metagenome (GOLD analysis project Ga0209711, IMG submission 187441) | Marine microbial communities from western Arctic Ocean - ArcticOcean_MG_CB11_88 (SPAdes) (version 2) | ecosystem: Environmental > Aquatic > Marine > Oceanic | place: Arctic Ocean...
GTATTCTCAATGATGTCTCGTCACGAGAGAACCCTGACTTTTTCATGTGTGTCTCCTGAGGTGATATTCTCAGAAAACGCTAATTATTTCTGTCTCATGATGGAGGCGGTGGACATAAACTGGACCAATTATGACAGGGCGAGCCACGTGTAGCTGTCTATCTCCCGCCTCGTGCCTCTTATCGGCCGCTGATTGTTTAAAATAGGATGCGACCATGGGTGAGTCAACCCCCGGAATCCCTCCGTTACTGCAGAGTATAGCAATCGAAACCGAGGCCCTACATAAAGGACACCCCGGTTCTAGATTAAGTCTTTGCTAAGGTTGGCGCCTTGCCGTTAACCTGACGACGACGTCGCTGTAACAGCACGATAGGTGTCAGTAACAACAGCGCCGGGATAAACATCAGCTCTTTGGGCGGCTGATCCTGCGGGACTTCTACCTGCGCTATCTGCTGGTCAAAGGTCAAACCGGCCCTCTGAGCTTGGCTATCAAAGCCGACCATATCAACCACTACCTTGCCATCAAGCTCAATCAATTCCAGGCCTGCATTGACCAGCCGTTCCTGGGTCCCCCGGCCTTCGCCTAGCTCAAACAGCGCCACAAAGTTACGCGGATTACCGACCGCATCCTCACCCACCAAGTGCAGTCTCAACTTAGTCCTGGCAGGGATATCCAGGTTGCTGCCGGTCAGTTCGCTGGCCGCGACGGTTTGATACGGGGAAACGATCATGTCCATCCAATAGCCTGGACGGAACAATGAGAAGGCGATAAGGATCAGCAAGGCGGTCTCGTAAAAACGGTTACGCACTAGGAAATAACCCTGAGTCGCCGCAGTAAACAGTAAGATCGCCGCAGTCGAGATCAAGAATACTATAACGCCCTGCCACCAGGTCACATCGATCAACAATAGGTCGGTATTAAAGATAAACAGGAAAGGTAAAATAGCCGTACGCAAACTGTAAAAGAACGCCACAAAACCGGTACGAATCGGATCCCCCCCGGACACCGCTGCCGCAGCAAAAGACGCTAGCCCCACAGGTGGAGTCACATCTGCCATGATGCCGAAATAGAACACGAACAGATGGACCGCGATCAACGGTACAATCAACCCTGATTCCTGACCCAAAGTAACAATTACCGGCGCCAGTAAAGACGATACAACAATGTAGTTGGCGGTGGTCGGCAGGCCCATACCCAGAATCAAGCTCAGCACGGCGGTCAAGACCAACATCAACAATAGGCTACCCATCGACAACACTTCAACCAGGTCGGCCAATACCGAACCAACACCTGTTTGAGATACCACACCAACGATGACACCGGCGGTTGCCGTCGCGATACCGATGCCAATCATGTTCCGTGCACCAACGATCAAGCCATCAATCAACTGATTGAACCCCCACCTAAACTGTCGCCCAAGACCCCCTTTGTTACGGAAGAACGCAAACAAGGGTTTTTGCGTCAGCAGGATAAATATCATCAACATCGAGGCCCAGAACGCCGATAATCCAGGGGACAAGCGTTCAACCATCAGACACCAGACCAGCACCACCACCGGCAGAATAAAGTGTAACCCTGACTTAACGGTCGGCCCGACCTCAGGCAACTCCACGACATCAGAGTTGGGGTCATCCAGTTCAAGATCGGGGTAGCGAGAAGAGAAGCGCACCAGCAAGATATACACGGCCAACAACACCACTCCGATCACTAGACTAGCGTATTGGCCAAACAACGGTTTGATCCAGCCGATACCGTAATAGACCACCATTGATATCGCCGCGGTGGCAAAAAATCCGATCAACACCCCCGTCAAACGGGCCATCCAAGGCTTGGCCACACTACGCCGAGGCAGACCATACATATTCTGTTTAAGCGCTTCGAGATGAACGATGTAAACCAGTGCGATATAGGAGATCAACGCTGGCAAGAAGGCATGTTTGATCACTTCAAGATAAGAGATACCGACATACTCAACCATTAAAAAGGCCGCCGCACCCATTACCGGCGGCATGATCTGGCCATTAACTGATGAAGCCACTTCCACAGCACCAGCTTTCTCGGCGCTGAACCCAACCCGCCGCATCATTGGTATGGTAAAAGTGCCGGTCGTTACCACGTTGGCAATGGAAGAACCGGAAATCAGTCCGGTCATACCCGAAGCAACCACGGCTGCTTTAGCAGGCCCGCCACGCAGATGGCCTAACAACGAGAACGCCACCTTAATAAAATAGTTACCGGCACCGGCCTTGTCCAGTAGCGCACCAAATAAAACAAATAGAAATACGAAACTGGTAGAGACACCCAAAGCAATACCAAACACACCTTCGGTGGTGATCCATTGGTGATTTACCACTTCTTTCAGGGTGGCGCCCTTATGGGCGATGATCTCCGGCATGTAGGGGCCTGCAAAGGTGTAGAGCAAAAACACCGACGCAACAATGACCAGCGGCGGGCCCAGCGTACGCCGTGTTGCTTCCAACAGTAGAATGCCGCCAGCAACCGCCACGACGAGATCTAACGTAGTCGGTAAACCCGGGCGATCCGATATTTGAACATAGAATAAAAACAGGTAGCCAGCGCAAAACGCGCCCAGTATAGCCATCACCATATCCGCTAGGGGCACCCGTTTACGGGGTGAACCACTCAAGGCGGGATAGGCCATAAAAGAAAGGAATACAGCAAACGCAAGGTGGATCGAACGCGATTCAGTGTCGTTGAAAACACCAAAACTGCCGATCAGCGGCCAATCATAAAACGGTAGCGGCGAGGCGATCCACAGCTGAAACAGCGACCAACACAGTGCCGTTCCCAGCAGCAAAACACGTTGAATGCCTTCGGGATCTCGGGCACCACTATCAGTCGAGGCCACAAAATCCTGGAGTTCTGCGTCGCTGAGTTTGTTTGGTTCTTTTGAATTCAGGTCACTCATAACACTCTCCGATCCAACGCTTCCAGCGTTACCACCGGTGAACATCAGTACTATCCAGCAAGACCGAGAAGGTCACGCCAGAGTCGAGAAGGGACTGTCCCAGTGGTACTTTGGAACAATCGATTTAGGTGGCGGCACCGCCGGTCAGAAGCGTATGAATCACATCCAGCCACGTTCTTTGTAGTAGCGTACGGCGCCATCATGCAGAGGGGCAGACAGGCTGTTTTTGATCATCTTGGCCGGATCAAGGTTGGCAAAGGCAGGGTGCAGACGCTTGAAACGGTCAAAGTTATCGAACACCGCCTTCACGACTTGATAGATCGCTTCGGGATCAGCCTTGGTCGAAGAAACAAAGGTCGCACCGACACCAAAGGTGGACGTATCGGCATCGCTACCGCTATACATTCCACCAGGGATAGTCGCCGCGGCGTAGTATGCGTTGTCATTGATTAACTTACTAATATCATCACCGGTAACCGGTACCAGTACTGCATCACAAGAGGTGGTTGCTTCCTTGATAGAACCGTTAGGGTGACCCACTGTGTAGATAATCGCATCAATCTTATTATCACACAGCGCCTGGGACTGCTCTGAAGCCTTCAGTTCAGATGCCAGCTTAAAGTCATCCTTGCTCCAGCCTTTGCCTTCCATCACGACTTCCATGGTGCCACGTTGGCCAGAACCTGGATTACCGATATTGACACGTTTGCCCTTCAGGTCGTTGAAATGCTTGATGCCGGAATCAGCACGGGCAACCACGGTAAACGGCTCGGGATGAACAGAGAACACGGCACGCAATTCTGGGTTAGCACCCTGACTGGCAAATTTACTGGTGCCGTTATAGGCGTGGAACTGCCAGTCGGACTGAGCCACGCCCATGTCCTGCCCACCGATACGAATGGCGTTAAGATTGGCAACCGAACCACCGGTTGACGGGGCGGTGCACTTGATACCGTGAGTCTTTTGGCCACGGTTAACCAGACGGCAAATGGACTGACCGACCACGTAATAAACGCCGGTCTGACCGCCAGTACCGATAGTCACGTAAGATGGCGTAGCAGCGACCACGGCACCACTTTGAATGCCGATCGCAATACCCGCGGTAATAACGGAGCTGGTCAAAAATTTCTTAAAATTCATCAATCTTATCCTTATTAGTGATATTTAGAGCCGGTGCATCCGTCAAGTGAGGGCGATAGGTAGTATTAGCAGGCTTTTCTAAGAAATACGAATATATAGATACTTTTAGCAAGTTATTAAACGGAAGATAGAAAAAGCGTGCTAATCCGCCGTCGCTAATAAAATCAGTACGAAATTGATCTTACAAGGTTTTTGCTGAAGGTAACTAAACCACTTAACCAAACAGGGTAAGTTTGTTCTAAGCCTTGTTGTTATGAATTCAGCGTATTTTTAGTCATTTTTTAATAATCAAAAACCATCCATACATTTATTATCAGGTCTTTTGTGATCTCCAGTACCCCTCTTGAACTGATTGCTTTGATAGCGCCAATAGAAAAACGTCTAAGAAGAGTCATGTTTTTAGGACAATATTGAGTTTGGATGCGGCACATGTCTCGATGATACGTCCAGTCAAGAATATAGTGACAGCTATTTTCAATGCGCCAATGTTTTCGGTTGGTTTTCGGTTGGTTTTCGGTTGGTTTTCAGTATGGATTCAGCGTCGGCATCCAAAGTCGACTGACTGGTGATGCCGTGGATGAACTCATTTGATACGCTACCCGTTTTTCTGTTGATAACTTCGCGCTCAATGGCAATGGCACGGCGAACATGGGGGACGCCTCCGGGGGACGCCTTCGGGGGACGCCTCCGGGGGACGCCTACCACATAGTCATTAAGTTGATCTGCCGTCCCGGGGAGAAGAATTTCAACAGGGCTTGTCGAGCGAAAGTCTAAATACCCTATCAGCCCGTTGTCTGCTTGTTTTAGGCAAGAGTGAAGCCGCATGACGAGTAGTGGTTAAACGCCACCATGGTTTGTGGCTATTGGCTGAGCTATTGGCTGAGCTAGTGATGGACGATTAGTCCGCGTGCTTTTCTGTTGGCGTAAGGCTAAATGCGCTGCCGTAGTTTCAACTATCGAATAGCGGCACATAGATTGTTTTGCGGACATTGCTCCGGCCTTTGCCGACGCACAACATCCGGTGGCGTACGTTGTTTCAGGTGCGCCAGAATGATCTGGATCGCCTCCGGGTCGGTGACATCAGCGATCACCCGCGAGGTGCCGCCGCACAGCGGACAGCACTCTGGCTTGCTGTTCTTCGACTCCGCAATCAGCCCCGGCTCTCTAGCATGGCGCATGACCAGCCGGATCACTTACTCCTAGTAGGGCTTGTCCAGTTCAAGGTATCGACTGGCTATACACCACTGTCCATTTTCTTTTCTCACCTGGTCGCGATAAACCCCCGAGGACAGGAGCTGAATATCGCCGTTCTCCGTAGCCATTAAAGTCAGGTTGGAAATGACGACAGTCTTGTCGGCCGCGACTTCGAAGAAAATGTTTGAAATGACGTGGCGGCGCACATCGGTCTGTTCCGCCATGGATCCGGTCATCAAGTCCATGATGCCGCTTTTGCTTTCAAATGGCCCAATCAGATCACCGCCGGCAATTCGCATACTAAAGCTGGCTTGTTCAGCGAAACACGCTTCGAGCATGCCAATCTCCCGCTCATCGTAGGCATACGCAGCCCGGCTCAATAACTCATGAATTTCTAGTTTTTCTTCAATATTTATACCCATGCCTTGACCTCCATAGCTAAACCGTTCGGTGCCCCGGAAACAACTAGGACAACCAGAAATATCTATTGTACTTTTCTTGTGATTAATTAAGGAATTATAACAGGTCTGATTCGATACTCAGACTATCGCTCGAAAAGCCCTGTTATAGTACCGGTTATAGTTCTGGTTATAGTTCTGGTTATAGTGCCTGGCCTCGGCAAAGCCTTATTGATTGCGGCGAACGGTGGCGACCTGACGAAACATGCCTTTGGAAAATATTCCTCTGAGCCGCCTGCGGTGGCTTTCCATGATGAGAATATGCAAGCTGAAGTCGGTGTTACACCGAAAAGGGAATAGCTTGTGAACCATGACGGCAAGGTAATGATCGAACCCAAACTTTAATGCGCCAGGCCAGTGAGCCTGCAGGCGGCCTGTCTTGATATGGCAAACGGACATGGGCAAACACGAACACCGGCAACTCGCCGTCGAAATGACGCAATCAGAATTTTGCGGCCGCAGGGCCAGCATCAACGGAGAGGGTGTGCTAAGCATACCGTAAGACTATGAATACATTTTTGAAGAAGATGGGATATGCGGAGCAAGACAGGGTCCTTATTACTCACATCGATGACATGGGGTTCTGCCACGCAGCGAATGCTGCGTCGTTGATGTGCCTGCGTAGCGGTGCCGCTAGTTGTGGTTCCGTGATCGTTAACTCGCCCTGGTTTTTGGAAGCTGCGAAAATATGTAAAGAAAATCCGCAATTTGATATCGGTGTGCACCTGACCCTGACTTGTGAATATCCCACTTTTCGTTGGCCTGCGCTCAGTTCCAGGGATCCAGCGAGTGGTTTAATAGATGCCGAAGGTTACATGTGGCACACCCGTGAAGATGCTGTTCGCAATGTAAAAGAAGATGCCGCTGAAGCTGAAATGAGAGAGCAAATCGACAGGGCGCTGGCTGCCGGGATTGATGTCACGCATATTGATACTCACATGGGGGCGGTGGTTCACCCGAAATTTCTTCGAATATATCTTAACCTCGCCAGAGAATATTGTATCCCTGCGTTCCTGCCGAACATTACCCTGAACAGGCTGGAGGCCCTTCGTGAAACTGAGATGGCCAACGGTTATTTGGAGGTGCTTGAAGGAGTTGATCTGGATAGCGTACCCACGCTCGACGAAATTATTATCGATACACTGGTTGATCTTGACGATAAAAAATCTTTTTATCGTGAATTAATTGACGGCATCAAACCCGGGCTCACCCATCTCCTGTTTCACCCGGCAAAGGACGGAGATGAGTTAAAGGCAATTGCGGACACTTTTGCTTCCCGTAATGCAGATTATGAAGCGTTCAGTGACCCTGACCTCAAAGCATATATAGAGGCAGCTGGTATCAAACATATCGGATACCGGCAGTTAAGGGCATATCTTTAAAGTGCTCTATTGAAGTGCTCGATTGAAGTGCTCTATTGAAGCACTTGTTTGAAGTGCGGGAGTGTTAATATGAAATCAAGTAAGCCTTTGGTAAATTTGACAGTATTGATCAGCATCTTACTTATAGGCTGTTCGCAATCGGAACCCCTGGAGGACATAAGCATCACTTATCCAGAAACAAGAATGGGCGATGTTGTTGATACTTATTTTGGGGTTGAAGTCCCTGATCCATATCGTTGGCTGGAAGACGATCTAAGCAATGAGACAGCAGATTGGGTCAAGGCGCAGAATGAAGTGACAGCCGGATACCTGATGCAGATTCCCTATCGAGCAGAACTGAAGGAAAGACTGGAGAACGTATGGGATTACGAGAAAGAAACTGCACCGTTCCGCGAAGGTGATTTCACCTATTTTTATCGTAACAATGGACTGCAGGATCAGTATGTTGCTTATCGAGAAAATGATGACGGAAACGAAGAATTATTCCTGAATCCAAATACATTTTCAGAAGACGGGACGACATCTTTGTCTGCTCTGTCATTTTCCAAGTCAGGGAGCATTGCTGCCTATTCGATTTCTGAGGGTGGCAGTGACTGGCGGAAAATTATCGTATTAGATGCCATCACAAAAGAACAAATAGAAGCACCGCTGGTTAACATTAAGTTCTCTGGCATTTCATGGCGCGGTGACGAGGGATTTTATTATTCAGGTTATGACAAACCTGAAGGCAGTGAGCTTTCTGCAAGGGTTGACCAGCATAAACTCTATTTCCACAAGCTGGGGCAACCTCAATCCAGTGATGAATTGATATTCGGCGGATCTGCGCAGCAGAAACGTCGATACGTTAGCGCCACAGTGACCGAAGATGATCGTTATCTTTTGATCGAGGGTGCGCAGTCGACTACAGGTAATGACTTGTATCTCATGGACTTAGCAAGTCGTGATAGGGAACTTGTCACGATTCTCGATCATATGGATTCAGATACGTACCTGCTCGACAACCGCGGCAGTAAACTTTTTCTCATGACCAATCTCGACGCCCCCAACCAACGGGTGGTGACAGTTGATGCCAGTGAACCCACTCAGGATAAGTGGCTGGACTTTATCCCGGAATCGACCGATGTTCTAAGTGCCTCGGTAGGCGGCGGATCTTTTTTTGCGCACTATATGATCGGGGCGATTTCCCGTGTTTACCAATATGACGTCGCGGGGAGCAGGGTTCGGGAAGTTCTCCTGCCTGGTATTGGTACGGCGACAGCAATTGAGGGAAAGCGAAACGAGAGAGAACTCTTTTATAGCTTTACTAACTATATGACGCCTTCAACGCTTTACAAATTTGATGTCCAGGAAGGTGACTCTGTCGTCTATCGAAAATCATCTGCTCGGTTCGATCCGGAAGACTACGAGTCGAAACAGGTGTTCTTCAACTCCCGCGACGGTACGAAAATACCCATGATCATCACTCACAAAAAAGGAGTGGTTCTTGATGGAAAGAATCCCACAATACTTTATGGTTATGGTGGTTTCGATATCAGCCTGACGCCGGCATTCAGCATCACTAATGCTGTTTGGATGGAACTCGGTGGTATCTATGCAGTGCCAAATATCCGGGGCGGCGGCGAATACGGGAAGACTTGGCACGACGCCGGAACGCAATTGAATAAGCAGAATGTGTTCGATGATTTTATCGCTGCCGCGGAATACCTGATTGAGAAGCAATACACCTCTGCTGACTACCTTGCCCTTCGGGGTGGATCCAACGGCGGATTGCTGGTTGGCGCGGTCATGACGCAAAGGCCAGATCTGATGAAGGTTGCGCTACCGGCGGTGGGGGTCATGGATATGCTTCGATATCACACTTTTACTGCTGGTGCCGGTTGGTCATATGATTATGGAACTTCCGGGCAGAGCAAAGAGATGTTTGAGTATTTGAGAGCGTATTCACCAGTTCACAATATCAGGCAGGGAGTGGCTTACCCAGCGACGCTGGTGACCACTGGTGATCACGATGATCGCGTGGTACCAGCGCATTCCTTCAAGTTTGCCGCCAGTCTACAGGCGAAACAGACCGGTAATAATCCCACGGTGATCAGAATTGAAACCAAAGCCGGGCACGGAGCAGGAACCCCGGTGTCAAAGATCATAGACCAGTATGCGGATATATTTGGTTTTACCTTGTTCAGCATGGGGATTGAGCAGTTGCCCGATCGTGAACTTCACGAAAATTAGAATTGCGGCTTCGTCAAACGGCGACTAGAAGGGTTTGTCGTCGGTAAGGCTGATTCGATGCATCAATCTACTCTGTGAGGATAGGCACTATAACGGGGCTTTTCGATGAAAAGCCTGAGTACCGAATCCGCTTGGATGCCTGCTTGTTTGATGAAAGAGTGGAGCGGTATGACGATTAGTGGTTAAACGCTGTCATCGCTCGCACGCCCGCATGCAACCAACAACGGCAGCAGGAGCTATAGATTCCAACGAACGGTACACATGCGCGGCAACATGCGCGGCAACATGCTTCCAAACATGTTGTCTATGCGAAGCAATCGAGACAATTTCATGCTAATCCCTGACGGTTTTATATGAGGTAGAGTCAGTATAAAGGGGTTTTAGGTTTGTGTAGGGGAATCCCCCTTGCTTCTCGCGCAAAACAGGGGCCTGTGTCCCAACTTTATCGATATGGCATGCTAAACGATGATCTGCCGTCAGGCATCGATGTAGACACTGATGCCTCGTTATTCGACGCCAATTGGCTGATCAGCGAAGGGCACAATTTGAAATTCACCGCAGAATATTTGTTCAACACTGACGTGGGTGATGAAACCGACCAGTGCTACAGTGTCGTTTATGGGACAACCCCCTGGCCCTTTGCCCAAATCAGAGCGGGATATCGCCAATGTAACAGCGACAACCCAGACCCTCTGCGCAATTACGGCGAGGGTTTTGTCCAAATACACGGATTCTTCTAACCCAAGCCCACTTGGCGCCGTCCAGTGTGTTAACGGGCGCGTTGCCAGGGCCATTTATTCGCTTTTTTAACCAGCAGGTCGCTATTATTACTTAATGGTTTACTATGCTACTCGGACGGCAAAAGAGAACCAAAATCTACGTTGAAAGGCAGTGTGCTTTCGATACGTTGCCCAAAAAAATTTGAGAGATATTCCCACTGAACGGCCCGACAAAACAAACTCGAAACGACTTCGAGCAACAACACCAAAACTGGCTACTCCTTAGCAGCTTCTCGGGCCTGCTGGCCTTAGCCGTTCTGGTCACTGGTATTGGCTATGCCAAGCCCATTGTTCTGACTTGGCTTGTCATTAGCTACGCGGCGCTCATTATCCTTTGCAAGCCCGAAAAGTCGCCAGCTGATCTGGCGACCATCAGCCGAGTAATTTTAAGCGCATTGGCTTTTGCCTTGCCCGCCGGTGGCACAATCATCTTATATCTATTCGTTCTCGCGGCTATCACCGACGCCATCGACGGTTGGTTAGCGCGACGTCGCCATCCTACTGAATATGGCGCGGTTTTAGACATGGAGGCCGACCAGTTGTTGATTTTTTGCCTTGCTGCAGTCCTGAGTACAACCAGTGAACTTGGCATCATCTTACTTGTGCTGCCGGCCCTAAAATATGCCTTTACGCTCGCACAAGCTGGACTCAGGCTAAAATACGCAGACCCAAAACCAATGGACGGCGACAATTCTCGAGCGAAAACAATCTATGTCTTGGGCTTGCTCGGCTTGATCATCAATCTCATCCCGGGTCTTCCTCAAGCTTTTGGCGAAATCATCCTAATGATGGTCACGCTGTTGATCTCCGCTTCGTTTTTCCTGGACTTCGTGTGGCTGGTTCGTAATCGACAACGAGACATCAAGTCGTGAGCAACAGCGCAGTGCAAAGACGGGTTGTCGCAACCAAGGAAATCTTCGATGCTCTTCCCTGGTTCGTTTGTATTCTCCTGACACTGACTGCACTCACCGGATACGCTAGTCTGGATGCGCTGATCTTACTCACCATAACCAGCCTGGTGCCTAATAGTTGGCGAGTTGCGCGTACAACGCTCAGTTTATTCACAGGCGTTGTTTTCTCTATCGCCGTCTTGCTCGCTTTTGCTGATTCTGCCCTGAACTACTTTTTCGCACGTAGCGTCGACATTCAATACGACTTGCTACTGATACCCACAGTTTGGGATCTGGTGGCCCAATCATCCGGAACCTTTACCGCCTTTATCGTATTCGCTGCTGGCTTTAGTCTGCTGGCAGCCCTTGGCTGGCTCGGTGCCCAAGTGATCAAAAACAGCTGGCCAATCACCTCACTGCGCAGCGTGAAAATACCACTGCTGATCGCAACAGGATTTTTTGTTTGGGCTGAAGTTCCCAGTAAATCTCCAATCAGCAGAACGGTTAGCGGCCTTCAGGGTGCGGTAAATATTCACAACCGTGAGGACCCTTTTGAACAGATACTATTAGCGGCAGAAAACAAAGTTCTTAAGTTACCCTGGAACCTGAAACAGGTATCCGGTCAGGACGTCATGCTCTTGTTTGTTGAATCATACGGGCGCGTTCTCTGGGATGACCCAGCCGCCCGCGCGGCGTTCAAACCCATTATCGAGCAGGGTCAGAAAGATCTGGAAGCCGCGGGTTATTATGTCGCGAGCACATTTATGCATTCCCCAACCTACAGTGGCCGCTCCTGGTTGGCGCACATGACCGTGCTGACGGGGGTGACAACCCAACATCAATCCGAATGGCAAAGAATGCTCACCAGCCGAGTGCTGCCTTTGGCCCATTACTTCAACCTTGCCGGATATGAAACCGTTACAGTCGCGCCAAATATAGATATTAAGGAATGGCCTGAGGGAGACTTCTTCCAATTCAAGAAGAATTTCTGGGCCCCAGACATCAACTATAAGGGCCCACGTTACGGATGGTCGATGATGCCAGACCAATACCTGCTATTGCAGATCCATAAACAAATTATCGAGCAAAGCACTGCTCCCATATTTGCCGAGGTCACATTAACCACAAGCCACGCCCCGTTTATTACTCCCCCATTTGTCGACGAAACACCCTTGCGTGAAGAGGCGTTGATTGCAAAATACAACAGCCAGAAGCCGCCCAAAGGCCCCGTCATCTGGGATTTAACCCCTGAAAAGTACATCAGCTCCGTAAATTATTCTCTTAAAAGCGTATGGCAGTTCCTGGCTAAAGAATACCCTAGGCAGGGTACATTCATCGTTCTCGGTGATCATCAGCCAGCCAATCCTGTGCATCGAGTTAATGCTCGCTCTCTGGGTCACCATTGGGATGTTCCTTTCCACCTAGTCACCAAAGATAAAACGATTTACAATCGGGCTCTTGAATCTGGCTTTACGCCTGGCTTGATGCCTGACGAAAAAGCTGAGCCTCGCCCTATGGAAGCTGCTTATTCACTGCTCTTAACTCTTTTTAGCGAACAACCGTAAACGTGCAGATACAACATCATCAAATCGATACAGAAGCGCTTTGGCCAGCCTTGTTAGAGCTGCGCGAGTCGATGCATACCAACCCAGATTATGCAGAAAAAATAAAAAGCTGGCACCTGCTCCGCGACTCTGGAGGGCGGTGGATGCTGCGCGAAGATGAGCAGAGCACCGCCTGGGTTTTAACCAACAAACTGATCAGCTTGAACTTACAGCAGGATTTGCCAGCCAATTTTTTCGATACCTTGGGGCTGGCGGCAAGGTATCTGGAATTACTGCAACAGCAGTACAATTATAGCCAAAGCAACGAATTTCAGGTCACTGCCAGCTGCGCACAAAGTCTTGACGGTTTCATTGCCACAAATACCGGCGATTCACAGTGGATCGGCAATAAACAAAATCTTGTTCATGCTCATAAACTCAGGGCCTTACACGACGGCATCCTCGTTGGGTCGGGCACTCTGCTCAACGACGCACCTCAACTCACCGTGCGTCACGTTGAGGGCAAAAACCCAAGCAGATTTCTCGTCACCCGGAATCCAAGCCAACATCAGAAAGCTTTGGGCAAATTGGTCACGCCGGGAACCTATGTTCTTTACTCACAAAAGCTGACGACACCCAATTTACCTGAAGCAATTTGTTTTCATCATATCGAGAAAACCGGCGATGACGGATTTCTGCTACCGCAAGATATTGTTACGGCAATCAAAGCCTTGGGACTACGCAGCCTTCTGATCGAAGGCGGCGGCAAAACTCTTTCTCACTTTTTGAAAGCCAATCTTATACAGTCAGCCGACGTGCAGATCGCGCCTATATTATTAGGTGATGGCGTAAGACCATTTGCCACTCCGGCCGTCGCAAAGATCAGTGAAAGCAAAGTCTTCCCCGCAAGGACCTTCACGCTGAACACCCAGGTTCTCTTATCCATGAACTTAACCACCGACAACTTAACCACTGACAACTAAGTGCCCGATGCACTAAGGAAATTATAAAATGTCTTTTTCATTGTCTGTTAAAGAACACGTCATGATCGCTCACAGCTTTAAAGGCGAGCTGTTTGGGCCAGCTCAGCGCCTGCATGGCGCTACCTACGTGATTACCGCTACCTTTTTCACCGAACAATTGGATGAACATAATCTAGTGATCGACATCGGCGAAGCTCACCGCGTGCTCAAGCTGGTACTGGAACCGCTGGCGTATCAAAACCTCGATGATTTACCCGCCTTTAAGAACACCAATACCACCACTGAATATCTCTGCGCATGGATTCATCAACAAATCAAAACGCACATCGGTGAGCTTGGCATCGACCGAATGCGAATCGAGTTAAAAGAAAGCCATGTCGCTTGGGCCACCTACGAGGCCGCCCTTTAGCACTCAGCAACCCTTGGACACGGATTCTGAGGTTAGCTCTGACAAAAAATCGGTAATCAGCTGAGCGCTATCGTCCCAACGCGGAAAACCTTGAAAGTCATTCAGGGCCTGTTGTCCAAATTCGACAAGCAGTGCACGATCATCAACAAAACGCTGCACATACGACTGCAACTCAAGCGGTTTCTCCGGAGCAACAATAAATCCAGAGCGACCATGATCGACCAATTCAGCACTCGCACCTGCTGAACTGGCGATCAGAGGGAGGCCTGCGCCCATTGCTTCGACATAAACTATGCCAAAAGGCTCATACAACGAAGGCATCACAAATAGCTGGTGCGCGCTAAATATCTTCGGCATCTCAGCGAACGGAATCTCACCTATCACATTGACCTGCGCTCCTTCTGGCATCGCTTTGACTTCAGCGTTTATGCGCGCAACATAACGAGGTTCAAGATCTAGCCTACCAACCACCGTCAAACACCAATCTTGCGGCGGAATTCGAGACAAAGCGTCAAGCAGGATGTGCAACCCTTTTCGCTCAATCACATTACCGACATAAAGGATTTTTAATCCGCCAGAGGCCTTGGCGCGAACTTCAATATCTGCAGGTCCAATTTCAGACAACCAGTGATCCCTGCCAGGGTAGGCCACCACGGCGGGTAACACCTGCTGGCTGAGCGCCAATACTTGCCTGGCCGTGTCTTGGCTGTTATGAACATGAGCGTCAACGGAGTTGAGAAAGTATCGTTCCACGGCGCGATACAGGTAGCGCAGGACTGGCAATTTAGGTTCAGTAGAGCGCAGCAGATGATTCAGGGAGACAACCGGGATCTTTTTCTGTCGGCTCAAACCCCGGACCAATAAAACGACAGATGGATGGCTCAATTCATCAACCACCAGCACATCCACTGGAGCTTCTCGCAAACGACGACGCCAGGCTGGCAAAAAATTGTCAACCAAATGCCAGCAGTAAGATCGCGAGGGCAACGCCAATATAAGCACCTCATGACCCTGACGCCGCCAAAATTCGACCAACTTGCGGTCGTAGAGATAGCCACCGCTGATGACGTCTAGGTGGTCATAGATTACCAGGCCAATTTGCATCAACCGTTTGACCGTTTTGCACAGAGAAACCGGTAGCAGACCTTTCCTGATCTATAAAGATGCTCCAGCGCTAAGCCACCCAAAAAAATACGTCGCTTACTGACTCCATGACCAAAAACCACCGAAAGTGCGCGCAGCAGGCCGCCTGGCCAGCGTCTCGATTTCACCATCGGAGTGAAATTTTGGTGCCGCTCCAGAACTAAACCTGCACCTTGAATTGCCTCTTCAAACTCTTCACGCGTATAAACACGCGTCAATGCCCAGCCGGATGACCAGATATCTGCTAAAGGATCATCGCTGATGTCTAACTCGGCCATATCTTCAAGTAAAATGAGTCTACCTCCTGGATTGAGATGGCGGCTCAGATTCGCAATGGTCGCGCGCAAGTCGTGGCTGTGCAGCAAGGCTTCTATGGCAACAATCAAATCAAAACTTTCCTGCAAAGGCTGATCGTAGCTTTGCGTCAAAAAACGGACCCGGCGCTCCAGTCCGAGCTGTGTCGCTTGGGTTTCTGCCACGCGACGCTGGTCGTTACTCAGCGTAATACCCAGCCCTTGATGCACCTCTCCAACAAGCGCAAACAAGGTGCCCCCAACACCGCAGCCGGCATCCAATATCTTCGACGTATTATTCAGCGATGCCTGCTGAACAATCCAGTCGTTAGTGCAGGTCAGGCCCGCTTTGCGCCATTCAGCTGGAATTGTTAGATTTTTATGAATGGCAAAGTTACCCGCATTAACCTTCGCGTTTTCACCACGCAAAAGCGCATCGTATACATCAGCTACGGCTCGATAGCCTTTCATTTTTTGCGCAAGACAAAGACAAATTCGTAGGCACGTCGCAGCGGTCGAAAACCACGCCGCAGCTTAAGTGGGTCTGGCTTGTAAAGGCCTAATGTGGCGACCTGTCCAGCTCGCACAAACGGCCATTGATCCGGATACACCGCAACCAATTTAAATTGATTGGCTTCAAAGCGCGCTTGCCAAGCCTCAAGCGTATTGGCGCCCTGATGACCCTCGGTATTTCGGAACCCTAGCTTTTCAGCAACCAACGTCCACCATACCGTTTGACTGTTGCGCACCAGAAAACAAAACGTGGCATCGGGTTTGCCCACGCGATGAATTTCTTTGAGTACCGCATCTAAATCCAACATGCGCTCTAATGATCCAAGGCAAGTCACCGCGTCTGCCGAGTGATCAGCAAAAGGCAATGCCTCAGCATTTCCCACCCGTGTTTCAGCTTCGGGAACATAGGATTGCGCCATTTCTATCGCCGCCTCAGAGATATCTACACCCAAGGCATGCGCACCCTGGTCAAGCGCCTGGCGCAGCATTAAACCGGGGCCACAAGCAACATCTAACAATGTCTGCGTAGGACGCAGTTGTAGAAGCTTCGCGTAGATACCATAAGCTTCCAAAGGTCGCAGATATTGGAAACCCTTTTTTTTGTAATTTGCGTCAAACCAACGTTTAACCTGCTGCTGCTCGCTCATTGTGTGTGTATCCACCTAGACTCTATTTCTTGAATCACCTGAGCCACTATAAATAGCGGCGGGTCTGCAGAAGAAACTGCTCATAACTTGCGCCATATTCTTCACTTAAAAATGACTCTTCCAACCGCACTCTGAAATGCATATTCGCCAGGAAAATCAAAAAACCTGCCGCCATTTCCCAGCTAGGAAACAGTAACCATAACCCGAAAAACGTCATGAACATGCCAATTAATATCGGATTGCGGGTCATGCCAAAAACCCCTGAGGTATGCAAAGCCTGAGCACCGACGATCGGCGCCTCGGTTTCCTGCAACCGGTGCGCCGCCAATATCCCCGCCCAGCGTCCCACTATACAAAATAGGGTGCCAACGGCTAGCACAGCGCCGTTTAAAGGTAGCTGAACGCGATGCAACCGCTCGCCAATCAGCGGCCATATCGCTTGCGCGAGAGGCAGCATATAAACGACAACACTGATTGCCGTCGGCAGGAACAAAAGCAACAATTTAACCGGCAGGGGCCAGCGCCGCACGCGCGCCACCAGTGACGACGAAAACGGCCGCGGTGGGACAAAAAATAGTTGATAGGTTGATGCCACACTGGGCACACGGATCACAGCAATTTCATAGAGCAAACTCAGATAAATGATCGCTGTAAAACACCTTAACAATAAATCCAAACCTAATGTCTCCACATGTTTTACCTTCTCCCATGATATCCTGCCCCAGCCGACGGCGCCAAGCATACCTCAGGGCTAGCCACACGCATGAAGAAAAAAACCGGAAACATAATTTATGCAACCCAACCATCAAAACGGTTAAGCTTGATGTCTGATGCTCGTACCCGATTGACCACATGCAGCTGAGCCGGCAAAACGCACTGCCTAATTAAACTATGAAACATTTAACCAACATCCTGCGGCATCAACTCGGACTACTCATTTCGCTGGCCATGTATTACTGGCAACCAGGTAAACTGAAACAGCTGCGTCGATTTTTTAGAACCCATTTACCCCCCAATGCACTCTGTTTTGACCTCGGCGCTCACCTGGGTAATCGGACCAAAGTCTGGCGGCAACTCGGTGCAACTGTAGTTGCCATTGAGCCGCAGGCCATCTGTTTGAAATATCTCAAGCGCCGATTCGGCGATGACCCTGAGGTCACCATATGCCCTGTTGCGGTCTCCAGTCGGGCGGGCACCACGACCCTTTATGTCAGTGCGCTCACACCCACCGTTACCACCTTAGCGGGTGCCGAATGGCAGGAACAAATGCAAAAGCTGAGCCCATTTGAGTTAACGTGGGATTATGCCGTCGAAGTTGAAACCGTCACCTTAGAACACTTAATCGAAACCTACGGCATACCCGATTTTTGTAAAATTGATGTCGAGGATTTCGAATTAGAAGTACTCATGGGTCTAAAAACGCCGATACCTATGATGTCTTTTGAATATCTAAGCGCCCGCATCGATAAGACCCTCAAATGTATTGAGCGACTTGAGGCAGTGGGTAACTATGAGTTCAACTGGTCACTGGGCGAAACCCATCAAATGATGCGTGAAGAATGGATTTCAGGCGAAGCACTGGGCAGGCATCTAACGCTGAGTGCCCCACAGGCTACTTCTGGAGACATTTATGCACGAAGGTTGCCCCATGTCTAATACCGCGTTAGCACTGTGGCATGAATCGAGCCAGGCAACAAATATTCGAATCGTGCAGAAGCCAGAGGGGCAATGGCTGGAAGTTCACGCTCTTCACTCGCTGATCAGTATGGGTACAGAGCGTCTTGTTTGCATGGGTCGCGTACCTGCTGCTCTGGAACATACGATGGAGGTACCTTATCAAGAGGGCTCACTCAACTTGCCGGTGAAATACGGCTATTCGCTCGTGGGCCGCATTCACGAACCCGGTGACCCGAATCATCAACGTCTGGTCCACCTCTTACACCCCCACCAAACAAAGGCCTGGGTTAACCCTGACGATATTTTTTTAATACCCGACGGCGTCAGTGCCCGCCGCGCCACCTTGGCCAGCAATATGGAGACCGCTGTTAATGCTATTTGGGACGCAGGGGTCAGCGTCGGCGACACCGTACTGGTGGTCGGTTATGGCTTGATTGGCGCATTGTTAGCCGAACTGATCAACAAAATCCCCGGCACCACGGTCTACGTCGCAGAAAAGCAGCCAACCCGATGCAAAAAAGCCAAGGATATGGGCCTACAGTTGTGGGAAACCGATACAAACATCCAGGCGCAAAACATCTGCGACATCGCCTTCCATACCAGCGCCCAACAAGAAGGCTTGGAAACTGCAATGAATTCAGTAGGCCAAGAGGGTGTGGTGATCGAATTAAGTTGGTACGGGGACCGGCCAATACAGGTGCACCTGGGCGGTATGTTTCATGCCCAGCGCAAGGCGATCCGTGCCTCTCAAGTCTCATCAATCGCTCACCAAAAACAGCTGAGATGGGATTTTCGTCGCAGGAAAGCGTTGGTATTCGACCTTTTGAAAGACGAGCGATTTGACCGGCTACTGACCGACAGCATCAGTTTTGAAGCATTGCCGGGTTTTTTCTCTGAGCTGCGCGCCGGCCCACCACCCGGAATGGGCTGGACCGTCACCTATCCCTCAGCATAATCATAGGTGGTTCAGTGCGAGGGCAATTTATATTCCAGTTAAGTGTTTTTTTAGATTAACCCTTGGGGAAAGGCTAGTGACCGAGCCAAACCAAAAGTGTCGCTGCACCGCCAAACAGGTGGAACATATTATTTTCAGGCCTCTCAACTTCAAGTTCCCCGAAAACATCAACCCAAGATAGATTCCCGGCCAGCAAGTGCGCGCGCATTTGTTTAATGGCCTGTCTCTCACCATGCCATACTTGGAACCTTTCCTGGTTCAGACCCTGCGCGAGGCGGTCCTGGCCATCAACAACAAACCGTTGCAAGCGGACATCCGCGAATTTAACGGACAAGAAGCCAGTCACTGGAAATGTCACCGTCAACTGAGGTTAGGAATCATAACAGGGCTTTTCGATCGACAGTTTGAGTATCGAACCAGAACGATTGCCTGGTTGTTTGATAAAAAAGTGGGGCTGTATGTTGAGTAGTGGTTAAACACTAGCAAGTTGTTTGTTGTTTGTTGTTTGTGGTGATTGGCTGATCTGGTGATTGGCTGATCTGGTGATGGGCGATTAGCCAATGTGCATTTCTGTTGGCGTAAGGCGCAATGCGCTGCCGTGGTTTCAACCATCAGATAGCGGCAAAGAAATCGTTGTGCGGTCCGTGACCCTGCCCTTGCTGGTGAACAGCATGAGGGGCGCGCGTTGCTTCAACTGCTGATACCCGGGCTTGACCGAGCGTTGGCGAAGGCATAGTTTAGAGGCGACGTTTTGAAGCAATAAAAAGGAACCACACCGATGCCACTTATCGACGAAATTGTCGCCATGCAAGCAGAAATGACGACCTGGCGACGCGATATACATGCCCATCCTGAACTTGGCTTTGCAGAGAGTCGTACCGCGGACTTTGTCGCCAGTAAACTCGAAGAATTTGGTATTGAAGTTTTTCGTGGCATCGGCAAAACGGGTGTTGTTGGCGTGTTAAAGGTAGGCAATGAGACGCGCTCGGTGGGTTTAAGAGCCGATATGGATGCTTTGCCTATTCACGAGAGGAATACCTTTGAGCATCGATCAACCAACGATGGCACCATGCATGCCTGTGGTCATGATGGCCATACTACGATGTTACTAGGTGCCGCAAAATACCTGGCAAACAATCAAGATTTCCGTGGCCAGGTGAATTTCATCTTCCAACCGGCCGAAGAAGGTATTGGTGGCGCCAAAGCAATGATTGAGGATGGTTTGTTTGAGCAGTTTCCTTGTGACACGTTGTATGCCATGCACAATGCGCCGAAAATGAAGATAGGCGCACTCGCCGCCATCGCTGGGGTGCGCACAGCAGCGGGTGCTTTCTTTGATATTGATATTACGGGCAAAGGTGCCCACGGCGCCATGCCAGATCAGGGCGTAGACCCAGTGATCATTGCTGGTGAGCTGATCGTTGCGTTGCAATCGATTGTTTCGCGTAATATTAATCCAGGACAAACAGCTGTGCTTTCGATCACGCAGGTGCATGCGGGCGATGCGTACAATGTCATTCCAGGTTCGGCGAGACTCTCCGGTACTGTGCGGACGTTAGATATGAAACTGATGACGAGGATCGAAACCCGGGTGCGCGAAATGGTGAGCGGTATCTGCGCAGCCCATGGTGCAACGGGTATTGTCGACTACAGGATAATTTTCCATACAGTGCAGAATGATGCAGCGGTTTCAGCATTTGCGGCGGATGTTTGTGATGAGCTGGTTGGTAAAGAGAATGTATACCGTGAAGGTAATCCGGGCACAGGTTCAGAAGACTTCTCTTTTATGTCAGAACAGGTCCCAAGCTGCTATTTGAATCTGGGTAATGGTAAAGACAGCCACTCTCTGCACAACCATGATTATGACTTCAATGATGAAGCATTATCCTACGGGGCGAGCTTTTTTGCGCGTGTAGTGGAGAAGAGTCTTACTGAATAGTTCCTGCCCGGAAAGTCTATTCTTGTGTCATTCGTCGACCACTTTATGACTTCGTTAGCTTATAAATTAATAGGTGAGAATAGGGAGGATAGGGAGGATAGGGATTACAACAGCGCTTTTCGATCGAAATTTTGAGTATCGAATCAGATCGGTTGCCTGATTGTTTTATGGAAGATTGAAGCCGTATGACTGCAGTGGTGAAACGCTACCATGGGATGTGGTTATAAGTTGAGCTAGTGATGGACGATTAGCCAGGGTGCGTTTCTGTTGGCTTAGGGAGAGATGCGCTGCCGTGGTTTCCATCATCAGATAGCGGCAAAGAGATCGTTTGTGGCCCTTGCCTTTGCCGGCGGACAGACAGAAATATCGATATTAAATACACGCTTAAGCCGCTCGGCCCAACGCAGTGGCGAGCAAGGCAGTGCTTGATCGACAGAGGTTTCAGCGGCGGTCTGTATTGTCGGTTTCTTTGATGTGTTGCGCGACGGTTTTGCTGAACCAGGGGCCACTGCCCGCCTGAATGACGAGTTGGCCGCTAAGCCCCCAGGTCTGTAAACATATTGTGTCAGATTGGACCGGGGTTTCGGGACCAGAATTACTGGCATTGTAATAGTGATTTAATCGGGGGTGGTGACCGTGACGCAGAAGAAGAGGGCGGCGATTTCTTCATGGTAACGAAGCTGGGTTGTCCCGGGTGTGATGCTTACGTTGAGGTCTACGCGGCTACGAAAGATTAGTGCGAAAACAGTTGGTATCCCTATTGGTATCCCCAAGAGCCTCTTTAAACCCTACCCTATTAATTCTAAAGGGCTGTAGCGTTTTATTGGAGGTCGGGACGGGAATCGAACCCGTGTAATCGGTTTTGCAAACCGGTGCCTAACCACTTGGCTACCCGACCATTTAACGAAGCGCAGTCTAGCCTAAATTCAACTGCATTTCACGACTTGGGTGTATTCAAAAGACTTTCGACAATCCGTGACACAACAGCGCCTGCGTCATCGGCCCCAAGCCGCTGGTCATTTCTCAGCTGGTTCCACATATCAAAGGACAGCGCTGCCTCTAGACCTTCGATCATCGGTCTATCATCCAGCAGGTCTTTCGGTAACAGGGTGCGCAAGCGTTGTCGTTCGTCCCGCACGATGTCCATGTGGCGGTTCAGCAGGATCGTTGATTGAAACTTTAACGCCTCTGCAGCCACACGGTACGGCATAATGATTTCGTAAACCTGCAGACGTCGATCAACCATCCTTGCCAGGTTGTCCTGCCAGTTATTGCCATCAGTCGATCCACCGATTACAGACTCTACCTTCTGATTGATCGCGACAGACATTTCGGCATATAGGCTTTCCATATCCTTAAAACGCCGAAAAACAGTTCTTAATCCTACCTCGGCGCGCTTGGCTACTTCCTCTGCAGTAGGCGCCATTCTGCCTTCACGCACCAGTTCTAGCATGGCCGAAACGATCTTGCGTTTGCTGTCCTCGCTTCGAAGTTTTCTGCCGTCAGTGGTTGTGTTGATCTCGTCTATTTCCTTGAGGTGGTAGATATTGGCACGCTAGATGTCACATTGATTATGGCTTTCGTCTGCTTGAATGTCTAACCTTGAAGCCCTTTTAGGCCATTGGTTGCAACACATCTCGTGACACCATTTGAAGAACTGATTCAGCTATTAGATCTGGAAACGATCGAACACAACCTTTTTCGGGGCCATCACCCGCCCGCTCGGAAAAAACCGCTTTTTGGCGGCCAAATTATTGCTCAATCGCTGATTGCCGCAGCGCGGACCGTCACCAACGAATATCTGCCGCACTCGTTACACGCTTACTTCTTGAGGCCTGGTGACTGGAAAGTGCCAGCGGTATTTGAAGTCGAGCGCATTCGAGACGGGCGATCATTCTGCACTCGTCGTGTGGTTGTTATCCAACAGGGTGCAGCTATTTTCAATATGGATGTATCATTTCACAAGAGAGAAGAGGGGGTTCGTCATCAGCTAAGGGGCCCGCACCCCTATTCTGTGCCCGATGAGCAAGCGATGGTCGAGGGCTTAAAACAGCGACCGTTCCTGAGTTTTACAGAGAATTACAAAGCCAAGCTCGCACGAGTCCCGCAAACGCCAGAGCAACATGTTTGGTTTAAGGCTAATGGTAAAGCACCGGAGTCTTTTTTACTCAACATGGCGCTATTGGCTTATCAGTCCGATGAGGCGCTGCTTGGAACGGCCCGCTTACCCCATCGTGGCAGCTATGCGCATGAAAACATGCAGGTAGCGTCCCTTGATCACAGTATCTGGTTTCATCAACCTTTAAGTGTAGGTGACTGGCTGCTATATGCTTTAGACAGTCCCTCAAGCGGCAATGCTCGGGGTTATACTCGCGGTGAAATATATACTTCCGAAGGAGTACTTGTTGCCAGTTGTATGCAAGAAGGACTCATGCGAATGCTTTAAGGAGTCGGCATGACTAAAAAGTGGCACGAAAAATACCAGCATCTTCTGTTCGAAGAAAAAGAGCATGGCATCCTGTTGATGACAATCAATCGCCCCGAACAAATGAACGCAACAGATGCAGCGCTTCACAATGCACTTTCCAAGGTCTGGCTGGACATTGATGACGATGAGGATGTTCGGGTAGTTATCGTGACTGGCGCAGGCAGGGCTTTTTCAGCCGGCGGAGACCTGTCATGGGTCAGCACGATTGTGAATAACTACGACGAAATGAAGGTCGCGTTCAAAGAAGCTGGAGATATCGTCTATCGGATGTCTCAGTGTTCTAAAATTATTATTTCGGCGATCAACGGAACCGCGGTGGGGGCTGGCCTGGCGGTTGCTTTAATGGCAGATATCAGTTTGATGGCTGAAGAGGCCAGAATCACTGATGGGCATGTTCGACTGGGAGTTGCCGCAGGGGATCATGCCGCCATTATCTGGCCAATGCTTTGTGGTTTGGCGAAAGCGAAGTATTACCTGTTGACCGCAGATTTCATCGACGGCAAGACCGCAGACCAGATTGGACTTGTCAGTAAAGCGGTTCCGGCAGATGAGTTGATGGGTTTCGCTATGAAGACCGCGACAAAGATCGCTACCGGACCCCGGGATGCGGCAAGTTTTACCAAACGGGCGCTCAATTTGTGGATTACGCAGGCTGCACCGGCTTTCGATGCTAGCCTGGCGCTAGAGATGCTTAATTTTATGGGCCACGATGCGGCAGAGGGGGTTGCGGCCCTCCGGGAAAAACGCAGCCCGAAGTTTGATTGAGAACTGGGCGCTAGGTCGTTAAACTACGCGCCGTGCCCGGGTGGTGAAATTGGTAGACACGCAAGACTTAAAATCTTGTTTCCGTTAGGAAGTGCCGGTTCGACCCCGGCCCCGGGCACCATTTAATTTTTTCAGGGAGCTCCTAAAGTTCCCTAACTGTCTCTGATCTCCGCAAAAACAGAAGGCTGTAGACGATAGTAGAAGGTCCAGCTTTGTCTATCAGTGCCTACTAAACCCTATGCATCTTGTCACCTTTAGACTTTGGGTTGGCTATAATTTAGCCTCGTCCAAACCATTTAGTCGAAAAACGCCTAAAATCATAAAACCGTTAACAACTTCGTCTGTCAGATCAATTAAGCTAAGTCAGGAAAAACGTGACGGCGACGGGTTGGTATTTAGTAAGTTGGGCAGCGTCATTGATGACCGGGTCAACTTCCCCACGTTACGCGCTGCCGGGTAAACAAAATGAATGTTGTCTTTTAACGAACTGTCCATATGAGGTTGACACCTGCCGACTCCGACGCGTTGAGGAGCACAACGAAATTCTAAAAAAGGCTACCGCACTCTTGATGTCGGACTCGCTGAACAACTAAAGGTTGTAAACGCGCTTCAAGAGAGCCCTAGTATCACTATTCTTTGTGAGGCGTTCTGTGTGCAACGAAGTACCTTTAAATATCGCAGGCCAGCAGAGAAACGAATTGACCCAGAGCGGTTAAAGATAAACGCCATGGTAAAAGCAGCCCATCATGTCAGTAACGGGTCAGCCGGAGCGCGGAGCATTGCACGCATCGTCACAGGGCAAGGCATGCCGTTAAGCCGCTAGCGCGTAACCGGGTTTATGAAACGACTAGGACTGGTCAGCACACAGCTATCAACACATCGGTGTAGAAAGGCCTCTCAGCCCCACACGGATATACCGAATGTCTTGGATCGAGCATTCCAACCCTCTCAGCCGAATCAAGTCTGGTGCGGAGATGTGACGTACATCTGCACCAGGCAGCGCTGGGTCTACTTGGCGATTGTCCTCAGTATCAAGTAGAAGAAGTCACTACTCGTGCGACTGTGAGAAGAAGTTGGGGTGTAGAGCGCGACATTGACTTGAAGTCATGTAAGCCAACTGTAAATTTTACTCCGACCCCATTTATTTAATGCCTGTATGGTTGTTTTCCCCGGTCTATTGATCGCATACATGCTGACTCAGTTGGAAGACCGCTATTGCGATGTGTTTACATGGGGCCTGGTTGGGATGGTGTTTACAGCGTCTGTCGTTTGTATAGTAATGTTCCTGAAATCTCCCTACAGCGATGCAGGGCCGGTTTTTTATGCGGGAAAAACACCCGCTTTAGTTGTTCCAAATGATATGGTTTTAGGCGTTATCTTTGCACCGGTAGTCATCCAAAAGATTTTTTCCCAGAAAGTGTTAGCGCTAAAAGCTTTCGCAGTGCTTACGTTACTTTTACTGGCTTCAGCACTCTATCTAGTCAAAAGCAGGATTTGTTTTCTTACCGGTGTCGTTATCTTCCTGCTTTACCTTCATCACTTTCACCGCAAAAACTTTCTAGGCTTGCTTCTTTTATCAGTAGTGGCTTTTGTAACGGTAGATTTTGTGGCGGGGCTTAATATTGCTAACGACCTTATTTTACTGCTAAGGGAAAATACACGTCTCAGCGTTTGGTACGCTGGGTTTATTTCGGTAAGTCAGCATCCAGTGGTGGGATACGGGCCCTCTCAGTTTTATATCGCATATGAGCAGGTGATGGCGACGACGTCCTTACCTGCTTGGATAATGATTGATCCTCGCACCGTGCCCTGGGCACACAATATGTATCTTGATGCGCTTGTGGAGCGCGGTGTCATTGGCCTCTTCGCCCTGCTATTTCTCGTCTACCAGATATACATTCGCCTTGCAGAGCGCTCGGACAGATCAAAGGGCAGTCGCCACTATGAACTATTCGCGATCTACGCTGCATTTATTGGGTTCCTTTTTGCCGGTTTTTTCGAGTTAACAATTCAGCGTATTTGGGTAGCTAATGGCCTGTTCATCTTCATCGGCTTTGCCTTCATGGATTCCGCAAAAATGGAGAGTGCGGCCGATACTGGAAAGTGATTGAGGGTTATTGCCAGAAACAGAGGATGAATACGAATCAGATCGGTAGCCTGCTTGTTTGATGAAAGCGTGTAGCG
>Ga0209711_10001140_pt1 | contig 26507 bp, 22 predicted proteins | sample ArcticOcean_MG_C_7_FD_187441 | JGI IMG/M metagenome (GOLD analysis project Ga0209711, IMG submission 187441) | Marine microbial communities from western Arctic Ocean - ArcticOcean_MG_CB11_88 (SPAdes) (version 2) | ecosystem: Environmental > Aquatic > Marine > Oceanic | place: Arctic Ocean...
TGCAGGCAACTATATTGGTATTGCTAAGGCCGGTAACACCTATGCCTACGAGAGTGGCGGTGTACCAGCGACTATTACGTACTCGGTTGTTAGTATGAACGCTGCTAGCACAGAGATGACTATCGCAGTGCAGGTCACCAAAGATGACGGTGCCATCGACTTTTGGACCTACAAGATGGTTAAGGCTAGCTAATTGCGCTGGCTACAGTTGTAAAAAAACCGCGCTTCTAAGCGCGGTTTTTTTTGCCCATTAATTATCGACCATTAACAAGGAGTATAAATTTTTCAGTTTTCCAGGGTTGGTAGATACGTCGGGTGACTACTTCAGCATCGAGCGTTGTCATGCACAGCTCGACCAAGTCCCAGAAGGGCGGTCGTCCCGGATCAGCAATGATGACTCGCGCCACGCCAGACTCTAGGGCTAGCCCTATCAGTTCAAACAGCGGCTGTGCTAGGTCATCCCAAAAGCAGATATCTGTGCCGATAACAGTAGTGTAAGCGGTGAGTTCTTCCTTGCTGAGAGACTCAAAACCCCGAGCCTCAAAGTTGACATGACAGTCGTTAGCGCTAGCCTGCAAGGATAGAAATGGCTGCACAGACGCATCAATGTCGATGCCGGTGACCTGCATACCATATTCTTTGGCCAAAAATATTCCAGGCAGACCCCAGCCACAGCCAATATCTAGAACCTGGCTGCTAGGCTCCGGTGGATAGGTTGTCAGGTAGTCCATTAACACAAAGCTAGAGCGCCATACTTTGTTGCCATGAGCGCTATTGTGGCCCCGCTGCTGGCGTTTAAGCTTGCGCACCCCAGGGTGAGTGGAGCGGAGCGCCTTGACGCCGAGATAGTCAATCCAGTGGCGACTATCGACTATTGGTGTGGAAGCGGGCATAAGCGACTAAGGTATTTTAACGAGGGAAGGATTCTGGGCTAAATAGACTCAGCTTTACAGTAGTTTTCAATAAATTGTTGGTGGCTGGGTAATTGACTGACAATGTTGTCGGTCCGGGCCCTTAGGCCAGTTAAGAAATTGGTCAGTTCTCTATCACTCATCACATCGACAATGGGGTGGTACTGTTCGGGCATAAGGCCCTGTCCCAGCATCACCTGAGTCCAGTTGTTCTCAGCAAAGACATCGCCCGCTTGCTGAAATACCCGACCAGTTTGTTTAAACAGGTCAAGTCGGTGCTGCAGCGACTGTGGGATGGCCATGTTTTTGCACTGCCGCCAGAAGTCGGTGTCTTCGCGTTCGGTGACATGGTAGTGCATGATCACAAAGTCACGAATAAACACGTACTCGTCGCTCATCTGCTTGTTGAATTCAATCATATCTGGTTGCCGAATACCCCCGACTGGGAACATTTGTAGAAGGCGAATTATGCCGCGCTGCACCATGTGAATGGCGGTTGATTCTAGTGGCTCAACAAACCCAGCTGCCAGCCCCAGGGCGACGCAGTTTTTATTCCAGTGCTGGCTGCGCTGGCCGGTCCGAAACTTGATCACTCTCGGTTTGGTCAATGTCTCGCCTTCAATATTATTCAACAACATATCGGTGGCTTGTTCGTCGGTGAGATGGGTACTGCTAAACACTAGCCCATTACCCACTCGCGACTGCAGTGGAATCCGCCACTGCCAGCCAGCCTCTCTGGCGATAGATCGTGTATAAGGAATGGGTTCACTGACCGACGCGGTCTGCACGGCTATAGCGCTGTCACAGGGTAACCATTGCGACCAGTCGTCAAAGCTGGTCTGTAATGTTTCGTTGATTAGTAAGCCACGGAAGCCACTACAGTCAATAAATAGATCGCCTTCTATTAGCTGCCCAGATTCAAGTACTAGCGTCTCTATACCACCGCTGCTGGTATCTACGTTGACCTTGACGACCTTACCTTCGATACGCTCCACCGCAGACTTCTCAGCCATCTTGCGCAGAAACTTTGCGTAGAGGCTGGCGTCCATGTGGTAGGCATAACTGAGTCCATTATTGGGCAGCACGGCAAACTTGCCGGCCTTAGCGGCCATAAGTTCGGCGCTGTAATGACCAAAGTCTTCACTGATACCCCGTTCCTTACCCTTTAGCCAGAAATGCTGGAAGCCACCTGCCCAGCAATCTTGGCCGGTGAGGCCGAAAGAGTGAATGTAACTTTCACCAATATTTTTCCAGTTCTCAAAGCTGATGCCGAGCTTAAAGGTGCCCTGTACCGCGGTCAGAAATTCCTGCTCATTTATTTTTAATAGCTGATGCAGAGTCATCATTGTGGGAATGGTAGCCTCGCCAACGCCCACTGTGCCTATTTCGTCCGACTCAATGAGGCTGATATCGAGATGTTGGCCGATCAGGCGCGCCAGTGAGGCGGCCGCCATCCAGCCGGCGGTGCCGCCCCCGACGATAACTACTTTGGTGACTTTTTCAGTGGTCACTGCCATTTCTCCCGATCAAATTATTATGGTTGTAACTTGCTGGCTAAAAGATCGCGTAGCTGAGCCGCTGTGTGCTCATCAATGCCGTTGAGAACGCCCCTGGCGTGCTCTGGAATATGCGCTATGTCTTCGGTCTGCGGGTTAAACACGTAGTGCTCAAAGAGTTGCTGCCACACCTGACGCTGTTCTGCGGGCAGGTCACGCAAGCCAAGTATCCCGTGCTGCAGAACATTGAGCGGGCCGCCGAGATAATAGGGAGTGCTGCGCCACCAGTAATTTACAAGCACGTTGAGATTTTCTAATGATTCAACATGGTGCCACCACATACTAGGGATCAGTAGGGCGTCACCGGGCTCAAGTTCAATGACTTGGGCTGACTTTAATGCCTGGTGAAACTTAGGAAAGCGAGCATAATCGGGCGCACTAAAATCCACTAGGCTAATGGGCTGACCCGCTGGCGTAAGATCTATGGGCCCGACATAGAGGTTCTTTAGCTGGTCTGGAGGGAACAGAGTGAAGCGCCGGCGTCCCGCCACACAGCAAGCGATATTGGTTGGGAAATCGTAATGTGCTGCTATGCGCGAGCGATTGCAAATCCACACACTGGCTATGGGGTCTTGGCCATGCAGTGCCAGATCGTTATCGCTTCTAAAGCCGGGCAGCCAGTTATCCACATTGGTTGATCCCACATACAGGGTCGGCGGTATTTCTTGATTACTGTACGCGATCAGAGTCTGTATTACTTCTGGCAGGTTCATACGTTGGTGTCTAAAGTTAAAGCCTGTCATATCGCTGTTGTAAAAAATTCGGCCATCAATGTCAGCGTCGCCAGCCATCGCGGTTAGCGGTTTGCCGCTATCAAAGGACTGTAGATAGGCCGCGGCATTTACCGCTGAATCTTTTGCGGCCGCTACCATTGGCCAGTCGGAGGTCAGGCCACGCATGACTAAGGGTTGTGTCGATGTTAATACTGCGTCGGGAATTGCGTCAGCGCGTGCGCCGACGAATTCTTTAATTTGTGTATTAATCTCGAGCACGTCAGGTTACCCGTCTAGCAACGCATTTTTTTTGTCGATCAAGGTTCTGACCCGCGCGAATGAAGCCACTGCCATAAACATGGGCTGTAGATAGCCATCAACGTTTAATTCGCCCAGGGTCTGGCCATCGAGTTTGTGCAGTTTCTCCTCTGCGATGGTGTAGAAGCCCTGTAATTGATGTTTTGACCCATCATTCAATGTTATATCAAGTTTGAATGACTCCAGTAACTCATGTTTTATTAACGCCGCAATAAATCCCTTATTATGCTCTAAACCGCGATGGATATTTTCTAGGATATTAATGGTCGATTGCAGAAACTGAGTAGGCTCGCCATTGCTTTCAAACACCTGTTCGCCAGATTCTTTATTGGCTCGATTGTGATCCATGTCGATTGATACCACTGGCTTCTTGTCGGTCTCACCATTCTCGGGCGCAGGCTGAAAACCAATCAAAAATGGCTGTCTGCGGACGGTGAGGGGGATGTAGGTTGCATCCCATCCAGTATCGCTGAGAAATAAATTGTGATCCTGTTCGAGTCCAAGAAGGGCGGTGGAGTAGAACGTCCCAGTCTCTGTATCTTTGCAGAAAAATATGGGGTAGCAAGACTGAATGTCGCGAAACTCCAGTGCGAAAGTCATCGAGTGCATAACATTGTCGCCGTACGCTTGACCTCGGTCGGTAATGACTTTCAGGTCGCCGTGATGGTCTTTACTTAGTACTGCGTAATTGCTCATGTTCGCTCCAGAGAAAGGGTTGGAAGAGTAATCTCCGATTGGTTTCCCGCATTAGATTTTTTGAAATCCATAGGTGTGAACTTTATTAATTAAATCTCGATTGGTCGGCATGGACGCCATAAGCTGCTGAGTACGCGCAGCATTTTCCTGAAACAGGCGATAGGCAATTTTCTGCTCTGCTTGCTCAGACCGGCGCACCGTTTGGTTGGGTTGAGTGTGAAATCCCATACCGTAAAGCACGTATTGAAAACTTGCAGAGGGGAACATCTCATCGACATGCTGACTGTCGCGGTGCCACGGACTCTGGTGGCGCCACAATGTGACTAGCTCCTGCAAACTGTCGGGGATACTCTCTTGGCGACAGTTATCTCGCCAGTAGTCGGTGTCCTTGCGTTGCGTCAGTATGTAGTGCAACTTAAGAAAGTCGATAATACGATCCCAGCGGTATAAAAATTTTTCGTTAAAGCGTTTAGCAACTAGGTCCATTACGGCGCGACTGGCCGGAAGTTGCTCGGCGATCATACCCGCAGAGAGTTCCACTAAAACTAGGGCCGATGCTTCTAGCGGTTCAATAAACCCGGCAGACATGCCTATTGCGACACAGTTCTTATGCCAGAACTTGGTGCGGTGGCCGGGGCTAAAATCAACCTTACGCAGTGATGCTCCGGCGGAGGCTTTTGCTCCAAGGGTTGCAGTTATATAACTGAGTAACTCGTCGCCGGCGCGCTCTTGGCTAATATGTCCGCTAGAGTAAACATGACCAATGCCGCGACGAGTTGGCAGGCCAATATCCCATATCCATCCCGCTGCTTGTGCGGTGGATAGAGTGCATGATTCTATCGGGTCGCCGTCACAGTTATAGGGGACCTGTGCTGCCAGAGCGCTGTTATTGAACAGAATGTCATTTTTGTCACAGATGGGGATTTTGTAGTGCTGCCCTAACAGCAGGGCTCTGGAGCCACTGCAGTCGATAAACAAGTCGCCGGCTACATTGCCGTGGGAGTCAGTGCTAATCGATGCTATATCGCCATTGTCGGCGGTGTTTACACCTGTGACATTGGCTTTGATATGAACTACTCCAAGTTTTTCTACGCAGTGCTTGCGCAGGAACTCGGCAAATTTCCCAGCATCTAGATGATAGCCGTAATTCACCTGGAACGCGTATTCAGGTGTCGAGATTTGTTTCGGGGCTAATTTACCCGAAAACAGAGAGCTTTGAGGGGATACAGCATCGGCAAAATTTATGTTGTTACGCTGAGGCTGCCAGTGCGGTGCTAAATTGGTTTCCGCGTAGCCGTGGGGTGCGGTGAAAGGGTGGGTGTAGGCATCGTTACCCGCGCCCGTTTGCCAACCAGAAAAAAGCGTGCCCTGTTTAAAGCTGGCACTGCATTCACGGAAAAATTCAGTTTCTGAGATACCCATCTTTTGTAATGTCGAGCGCATTGATGGCCAGGTGCCTTCACCGACGCCAATGGTGGCTATATCCGGTGATTCCACAAGGCTGAGCTCGAAGCTGTTTTGCTGATCATTAGACGCACAGGAATGCTCTGCAGCAATCACACCCGCAGTAAGCCAGCCAGCAGTTCCTCCGCCGACAATGACAAGTCTATTTATCGTATTATTCATGACTATAAGTTACTTTAAATTTAACTTAATGGATCAACTATTTGAGTGTTACCCGCTGATCGATATAGCCTAGGATAGCCTGTTATTTGGGTCAATAAAAGCGCTGCTTTGCTATTCAATTAAGCGGTGTATCAGGCCCAATGAAAGAAGCCGCTTAAAAAATTAAGCGGCTCCTGGTTTCAACGCACTACTGATCTGTCATTGGTGTTGTTATTAGAATGAATAACGTACACCTATGTCATATCGAGCACCAGTCTGGCCGACCTGAAGTACCTGTAGCTTATCGCGGCCATAAACATTGTAGGTTTCTTCTAGAACGTTAAGTCCGGCGAAGAAAATTGTCAGATTGTCGCTGTACTCATAGCTAGCGCTAATATCGAGCTGGCCATAGGATTCAACATTGGTTGGGTTAGTATAAGTACCCGCTCCCTGACCAACGCCCGCGAGATAGTCATCACGCCAGTTGTATGCCAATCTAGCCTGAAGAGCGCCTTTATCGTAGAACGCAACTAGATTAGCTGAATCACTTAAGCCGTTAAGAACAAACTGCGAGTCAATCTTCATGTTGTCATAGCTTACATCAGCATTCACGAAAGTCGCATTGGCTATCATACCGAAGCCAGTCTCACCAAAGTTGTGTTGCAGATTGATTTCGACACCATCGACTTTTGCGGTTTCTTGGTTTGCTGGGCTCTGCACCTTGAAAGACACCAGTGGGTCGCCATTTACGCCATAGATACGATCGCCTTGGACTGCAGCATTATCTGCAAGGTTGGCAAAGATATAGGCGCCGACTTCAGTGTACTTCAGTGGATCTATACCACTGGCAGTAACTGCTTCATTGAACAGCGTTCCGCCCAGTGGCCAGTTAAGGTTGAATAGGTTGCCTTCACGCACAGACGAGCCGATAAAATTAGCAACGTCTTTTTCAAAGTATCCGACCGACAGGTAACTGCCTTCGTCGTAGTACCATTCAACCGAAACATCATAGTTAGTTGATTTAATAGGCACTAGTCCTGGGTTACCGCCACTTGCGTCGGCGCCAGTGTTCTTGAAGGATGTGCTGTTTACAGTGATACCACCTTGAATATCAGTGAAGCTTGGACGAGTGACGGTCTTGCTGTAAGAGGCACGCAACACCACATTTTCCGCCACTTCGATATCCCAATCGAGGCTTGGTAGCACCATGTCGTAATCACCGGTATAGGCGTCAAATGCTTGGATGGCATTGCCGTCTGCATCCAAAGCTTCGACCATCGTGAACTCGTTGCCACCTAGCCAGTAAACGTCGCTGTAAGTGGGTGCCAGTGCAGCTGAGGTAACATCAGTCTCCTCATATCGAACACCAACCTGAATATTAACAGGTTTGCCGACAAATTCAGTGGCATGGTTTAGCTGCAGATAAGCAGCCGTTGTCTCTTCAGTGCTGCGCTTATCTGCATTCCAGTCGGTAGATGCGCAGTATCCAGTACCACAGTCTCCAACCTGTGCATAGGCTGCACCGCGGGCGGTATAGCTAGCTTCAGCGACTGAAATAACGTCTGCGATATCTGCGGTAAAGTATTCCGTTTGCTGACGTGGATCGTTGCCACCGCTGATCTGGTCAAATTGACCGGCCATAGACGAGCGATCTATAACCGCTGAAAGTTCACCAGGCTGAGTGAATCCACCCCAGTTATCCAACTGCACATTTCGACTGGCGAAGCGGTTGTTCACTTCAGTCATCTGGAAGCCAAAATCAATGCTGCTGCTGTCAGAAAACTCAAACACGCCACTTAACTTGGCTTGTTCAATGTCCATTCTTGCTTCATCGTTAGTGAAAACGCTGCCGGTAACGACCATATCGTTCTTGTAGAGTGGACGATCTGCGCCATCAGCACCTGAGTTAAGGCTCTGCACTAGGACAGGCATCTCCTGACCATAATAAACCGCAGAAGCAACCTTATTAAAGGATGCGATAGTCACCAAAGAGCTGGTGCCGTAAGGGTTGTTTGCACCTGTCTCAGCAGATGAGTCATGGTAGTCAAGAGCGAACGAGAGGCTATTACTAGCGTCCCACTCCAAGTTTAGGCCTATTGATTCGTTAGTGTTTTTGCGACCGTCTTGATGCAGACCCATTGCGAAGTCAGCAAAGTTGTGAGTCTCGGCATACATCAGAGGGCTACGCTGTGCGCCATCATTCCAAGTACTTGACTGGCTTGATGCACTGGCATTGCTGAACCATGCAGAAAGATCGCTCATCTTCTTGTCCAGATCAAACTCAGAATGGATGTAGTCTAAAGTACCAGTAAGAGTCTCGGTTGGAGCCCACTGGAGAACCACCTGGCCATTTGTTCTTGTCGTTTCGTACTCGGCGATACTGTAAGCAATCTGCTGTGGAATCGAAGAGAATTCATCGGCACTTTGTGAACGGTTAACTTGGTTCGCGTCGTTAGGAATACCGCCAGCGCCACTGTGGTCACCCGCGCGAGTAAACCAACCGGTTGTTTCTGCTGCATTTACTCCGTTATTGCGTGTCTGTGATGAAGCAGTAATAGCAATACCGATAGTGTCATTGGCAAACGTGTTTGAATAGATCCCTGAAAACTCAGGTGTAATTTCGTTGCCTTCGACGGTAGAGGTGTCATGCACCATTTTGGCTGAAAGGCTTGCTTTTTGGCCTGGCGCGTCGAGAGGACGAGTCGTTGAAATATTGATTGAGGATCCTACTCCGCCAGTAGGGACATCCGCTCTACCGGTTTTATATACCTGAACTCCGGCAATGCCCTCTGATGCCAGGTCGCCAAAATCAAAAGATCGACTTGAGGCGCTGTGAGTTGGCATCTGACGACCGTTAAGGGTTACCAAGTTATATTCCGGCCCAAAACCACGCACTGTTACCTGGCTGCCTTCACCGCGCTGGCGGCTTATGGATACACCGGTTATCCGCTGCAGAGATTCTGCAAGGTTAGCATCTGGGAACTTACCCATGTCCTCTGCAGAGATAGCATCGACAACACCTGCTGAATCTCGCTTGATATCCATAGATCGCTTAAGACTACCGCGAATGCCCCCTAGAACAATCACTTCCTCTATCTCTATTTGATCAACGCCTTCTAGTTGATCGTCAGTTTGAGCAAAAGCCGGCGCAACTGTTCCGGCGAACGCTAAAGCAACACTAGTCGCAAGAACTTTCTTTTTAAATAACATACTTTATAAACCCCCTGAGTGGAAAAGCTTTGGATATACTGATGGATCAATTCTTATAATTGGTAATTCTCAACTCCTACTCTACCCATTCAGGCTCAGCAAATATCTGCCTATGCGATCAAAGGGTATTTTTTTGGGTTAAATGAGGTGAGAAGGGTGTCGTTAGCGCTCTATGGGTCGAGTAACGTCCAGTTGCGCGCTATAATCTGGCTTTAAATGTAACAGGCTAAAAAATGTGTCGCAATTCATTCCGCTTCCGATACGCTAATAATTCCAAGCATAAATAGGGCAATATTATGGGCGATAGAAATATTCACCCACTAGCGCAGGCGATATATCGCAGTACTAATCATCAGTTTTTGTTACTTCAACTGATTGGTTGGTTTGGCCTTGCGCTGATTAGTTTCTTGAGCTTAACCCTGTGGTACGACCAGCAGGAGTTTACCTACATAGCCCATACATTGCTGCAGTCGCTGCTGGGTATCTGTGTCTCATGGCCTTTGCGACCCCTGATTCACTACATCTGGGATAAGCGCGGGCTAGTCAGGCTAGTTTGCAGCGCCGCAGGGGTGCTAGTTTGCTCGATTATTTGGACAGTGTTACGTATTGCCACATTTATGGCTCTGACTGATGAGACTGGGTTGTGGTCTGATTTTGGTGGTTGGTTATTTGGCTCTATTTTTATTTTTAGTTGCTGGGTGGCCCTGTACTACGGTGTTAAGTATTATCAGCTTTTGCAAAAAGAGCATGAAACGCTACTTAAAATTGCCGCGGAGAATAAAGAAGAGCAGCTCATGCGTGTGAAGGCGGAGGCGGTGGCCCATGAGGCGCAGTTGAAAATGCTGCGTTATCAGCTTAATCCCCACTTCTTATTTAACACCCTAAACGCTATCTCATCACTAGTTCAGCTCAAGGACGCGCCAAAGGCGAATAAAATGATTGTTCAGCTAAGCGACTTCTTGCGCTACTCACTGGACAATGACCCTATTCAGCGGGTCAGTCTTAGGGAAGAACTGAACACGCTTAAGCTTTATCTTAATATTGAAAAAACGCGTTTTGGCGAACGTTTGAAGCTGCATTTTAAGGTAGACCCTGCGGCGGAACATGCCAGAATTCCGAGCTTGATCCTGCAGCCATTGGCCGAGAACGCCATAAAATTTGCGATAGCGCCAATGGAGGAGGGTGGAGAAATAACGCTCATAGCGCGACTCGACGGTGAACACGTGATCATCGAAATGATTGATACTGGACCAGGTTTTGAAGATGAAGATCATCAGGTCACGCATGAGGGTGTGGGGTTGAGAAATACGATTGACCGGCTGCAGACCTTTTACGGACGTGATTATATATTTCGGCTTGAGCGCCGCTTAGGTGTGTCGGGCACAAAAGCGTTTATGCGTTTACCTCTGCAAGAGCAGGTTGCAATGCATAGGCAAAAGGTTGACGGTGTCGTCTATGAATAAACTACGGGTCATCATTGTTGACGACGAGCCTTTGGCTCTAGACTTTCTTAGGTCCATTTTATCAGAGCTTAGTCATGTTGTGATCGTCGCCGAATGCCGCAATGGTAAAGAAGCCATCGCCGCAGCATCAGAGTTAGTGCCTGATTTAATGTTTTTAGATATTCAGCTGCCCGGTATAAACGGGTTCGAAGTGGTAAAGGCGCTACAGTCGGATGTGATGCCCATGGTGGTGTTTGTGACGGCGTTTGATCAGTACGCTATAGATGCCTTTGATCTTCACGCCGTGGATTATGTCCTTAAGCCGCTTGATAATGATCGTGTTGGGCGTGCTGTAGAGCGAGCGATCGATCGTCTCAAAATCAATAAAAAAAATGACCATAAGGTCCCTTTGATTGGGGCTATAAGCGATATATCCGAGCGTATAGTCTCCGATAGCAGCAAGCAGACCTCGGATGATGTGCCGGAGGGTATGAAGCAAAAGTTATTGGTCCGTGACTCTGGCGTGATTAAGGTTATTCCCTTTGAAGATATTGACTGGGTAGATGCCGCCGGTGACTATATGTGTGTCCATGCGCTAGGTGAAACCCATGTTATCCGCAGCACTCTAAGAGAGCTGATGGGCAAGTTGAATGATAATAGATTTGCGCGTATCCACCGTTCAACCATTGTTAATATTGAGCGTGTTGTGACTATTACACCATTGCAGAAGGGCGGAAGTTTGTTGCACTTGAGTCAGGGTGAAACCCTTAAAGTAAGCCGTAATTATCGCGAGTCAATTCGCAGCCTATTTCAGTAGTTCCCTTCAAAATAAGGGGCTTTCAGCCCCCCAGATCCCCGCTTATCGCAGTGTACAAACCCACTATCTCATATGCACTACCCTATAGCCGCATGTCATGCCAATCTTAAACTTGGACATAATTGCACGCCGCTGAGCTCTTATTAAAAGTTGCGATCGAGTGCGTGCTTAATGGCTCATGGACAATTAGATTACTGTTGGGAATCACAGCCTAAAAATTTTGCATGAGCTAAACTTCGTAGTTTAGGATATGTAATACTGAATAGATCCTGCGTTCGCTTAATGAAGGAGAATTTTTGAAAATGTTAGTCGGATACAAACTCGTAGACCTTATACATAAAGTCATTAAATACGTAAGTGTTATTGCCGTGTCTCTTGCACTGGTCTTAGTAGCGCCCAACGCAATGGCTAGCGAAGGCGTTGCCAGGCTGATTAAAGTTGACCCTAATGCAGACGTAGAGCCACGTATTAAAACGTTGCTTGCGGGCATGACGCTAGAGCAGAAAGTGGGTCAAATGATACAGGGTGAAATCAAATCAGTGACGCCAGGCGATGTCACTAAGTATCATCTAGGGTCGATTCTCAATGGCGGTGGCTCTTTCCCTAATGGCAATAAAAATGCCTCGGTGAAGGACTGGTTAGTTCTCGCTGATCAATATTACAACGCTTCGATTGATACCAGTAAAGGCGGTGCCGGTGTTCCTATTATATGGGGTACGGACGCGGTTCATGGCCATAACAACGTTATTGGTGCGACATTATTCCCCCACAACATTGGGCTCGGCGCGGCCAACGACCCTAAGTTAATGCTTCAGATCGGCGAGATTACGGCCCGCGAAGTTGCGGTTACCGGAATTGATTGGGCGTTTGCACCTACAGTTGCGGTGGTTAAAGACAGCCGCTGGGGTCGCACCTATGAAGGTTACAGCAGTGATTTCCCAATCGTTAAAGCCTATGCCAGTGAAATTGTTGAGGGTATTCAAGGTGTCCCAGGGGAGTTACGCACCAACCAGCAGCGCGTTATCGGCACAGCCAAACATTTTATTGGTGATGGCGGAACCTATCGCGGGGTTGATCAGGGTGATACACGCATGGATCTGAGCACTCTTTTAGAACAGCATGGCCAAGGCTATACAACGGCTTTGGACGCTGGTGTGCAAACGGTGATGGTGTCTTTTAATAGCTGGAATGGACTAAAACTACACGGACACAAACATTTATTGACTGATGTGTTGAAGGGCCAGATGGGGTTCGATGGATTTGTTGTCAGCGACTGGGATGGCGTCGGACAGGTCGAGGGTTGTAATAATGAAACCTGCCCTCAAGCGATTAACGCGGGCGTGGACATGATCATGGTGCCCTATGACTGGAAGAAGTTACTTGAAAATACCCTGGCGCAGGTGCGTAGCGGTGAAATCCCGATGGCACGTATCGACGACGCTGTTAGTCGTATTTTACGCGTAAAGTTACGCGCAGGGATGTTTGAAAAAGGCGCCCCGTCGAGCCGTGAAGTGGCCGGTGATGATACCTTGATCGGCGCGCCCGCGCACCGTGCGGTAGCCCGTGATGCGGTTAGGAAGTCTCTGGTACTGCTGAAAAATGATAGAGGTATATTGCCTTTAAAATCCGATCAGCATATTTTAGTTACTGGCGATGGTGCGGACAATATTGGCAAGCAAAATGGCGGGTGGACCATTACTTGGCAGGGGACAGAAAATAAGAACTCTGACTTTCCCGGAGCAACCTCAATCTATGACGGTATACAGCAAGCTATAACAGAGATTGGCGGATCAGTCGAGTTGAGCGCCGATGACACCTGGAGCAAAAAGCCAGATGTTGCTGTGGTCGTTTTTGGCGAGGATCCTTATGCTGAGGGTCAGGGTGATAGGGATACGTTGCTCTATAGGGACGGACTAAAAACTGATCTGGCACTATTACAAAATCTAAAGCGTAAAAATATTCCAGTGGTCGCTGTTTTTCTGACTGGCCGGCCACTTTGGGTAAATGCAGAAATCAACAGCTCAGACGCTTTTGTGGTGGCCTGGCTGCCTGGCACCGAGGGGGGTGGTATTGCCGACGTACTAGTGGCCAATAAAAAGAACCAACCCAACTATGATTTTACTGGACGTTTATCTTTTGACTGGCCTAATGCTGAACTCAACGCTAAAGATAGCTCTCAGCCTGTGTCCTCTGCGTTGATGAAAAGAGGTGAGGGCCTAAGCTATGACAGCCCTAGAGTCGTATCTCGGAAGCTTGCGGATGTCCCCATGATTGATAAGTCTATGACTGACCAGATTGTATTTAGCGGCAGCAGCCGCAAGCCATGGCGTGCCTATGTTGGTGACTCCAGCAATTGGTCTACCGTAGTAAGCGGTAGTGAGACATTTACAGCATTTGGGAAGTTAAGTGTTAAGACCGTTGACGGCAATGTTCAGGAAGATTCGCGTGCCTTAGAGTGGACGGGGGACCGTGAAAGCCAATTTTTCTTCCAGTCAGAGCTGCCGTTAGATTTAACCGCGCTAGATAAAGTGGGTGCTGCGCTGTCAGTAACCTTTAAAGTCGATAAGCGGCCTAAGGGGCGTGTGATTCAGCGCATGGACTGCGGTTACCCCTGTTCGGGAAGCCTCGATTTGACCAAGATGTTTGGTGCTCTGCCTGAAGGCAAGTGGGTTACGGCTGCGATTAAGTTAAGCTGCTTTGCTGCTAAGGGCGTCGATCTTAGTCGCGTCAATACGCCATTTTTGCTCGTCAGCAAAGAACCCTTCGCCATGACTATCAATGATATTCGCATAAGCGCTGAAGTCCCTGCGAATACCGTTGTCAGTTGTAATTAAACGCTGCAGGCTCATTTTTTAAGCGGGCTGTCCACTACGCTTTAGGTGGTGACCGTTCTGAGTTGATGAGTATCACATCTATTCCCTCATGTGGGCGCCCAATGCCCTGCAGGGTGGCTCGATGGGTTGACTTACTCGGCCCAGACGGATGAAGCCGTTTAGCCGACACCCTAAAAGTTTGCGGGGTACGCCTTGCATCTGTTATTTACTCTTGCTCCTGATGCCCTCCGCGGGTCTTTGGCGGCCAAAACCCGGTTAGTGGCCCTGATTGCAAATTACCTAAGAGTCTCAATGCTTCTGCTGCTGTCATCTCACACTGACGCTGTTGGCGACTAGCCCTCTATAGTTCAGGTTCATAGATAAACATTCGTTGCCCTGCTAAGATTCCATCACGGAGTAAAGACCATTCTCAGCAGGGAATAGCTTTTTCAGATGGGGTAGATGATGCAGGCAACATTCACAAAAATGTCCGAAAGTACCGCGCAAGACTGGCAGATTATTATGCCCGAGCAGCTGGCCTTCTTTAAAAAGCTTCCAGATCGTATTCTTAGCCATATGGAGTTATTGTCGGGGGATTATGGCGGATTTGCAGTAGATCGGCTCCAACACTCATTACAGACCGCTCACCGCGCAGCAGAAGCCGGTGAAGACGATGAATATATTGTGTGCGCGCTGCTACATGATATTGGTGACACGCTGGGCAGTGCCAACCATGCAGATGTCGGTGCAGCAATTCTCCAGCCATTTGTGTCTGAGGAGAATCACTGGATGATTAAGCATCATGCAATCTTTCAGGGTTATAACTTCTTTCACTTTCTGGGTGCTGACCGCAATATGCGCGATCAATTTCGTGATAGCGACAATTTCAAACGTACAGCTCGGTTTGTTGCTAAGTACGATGACCCGGCCTTTGATCCGTCAATGCCAACGCTCGCATTGTCACTGTTTGAGCCCGAGTTGCGGCGTGTATTGGCGGAGCCCATAAATAGCATCTATAAAGAAGCTATGAGTAACAGTGAGTAGATGGAGTAGGGTCGATGACTGAAGGTAGTGTAAAGGGTATCTACATAGCACACAAAATGGGTGCTAATGTTTCTGGCCACCAAAAGGTGTCGGTGCTTGCGGGTAAAGGTATTGAGGGCGATCGCTACTTTTCAAATACCGGTAAAAACAGATCTCATTACCAGGGTCAGCCGGACTGGGAGATCACCCTGATTGAGTCAGAGGTCATAGTGGATTTCAATAAAGCCACTGGTAATAGATTCCATGAAAGTGACTTTCGTCGCAACCTAGTGACTGAGGGTATTCGACTCAATGATTTGGTGGGTAAAACTTTTAAAATTAATGATACTAGCTTCTATGGGGTTCAACTTTGCGAACCCTGCGCCAGTCTGCAAAAACGTCTGGCGGCAAAGATATTGCCCGCGCTAGTAGGTAAGGGCGGACTGCGAGCACAGATTCGAGGCAATGGACTAGTCTGTGTCGGTGATACCATCGTCTGAACGAGCCGGTGAGACTATTTTTTAAAAGCAAAAAACTTAATCGCTGTGGCGGTACTAGCCGTCGCTATTTCATCTATGTGTTCTGCTCTTACGGCGGCAATTCCTTCTAAAATATGCGCTAGAAAAGCGGGCTCATTGCGACCGTTTTTAGGTTTCGCCGGCATGTTTCTTGGCGTTAAATAGGGGGCGTCGGTCTCAATCATCAGTCTGTTGAGGGGTATGTTTTTGACATTTTTTTGTAATTCTTGACCTCTTCGTTCGTCGCAAATCCAACCGGTTATGCCAATATGCAAGTCCATATCCAAGTAGCGAAAGAGCGTTTTTTTGTCGCCGGTAAAGCAATGAATAACGCCGTTGCAGATGTTGTCTCTATAGCTCTGTAACATCTGTATTTGCCTTGGCGCGGCATCACGCTCGTGTAAGAATAGAGGCATGTTGAACTCAATCGCTAATTCTATATGGGCTTCAAAAGATTTTTCTTGCTGCTTTTCTGTAGACAGTGTGCGGTGGAAATCTAAACCCGTTTCACCGATGGCTACAACGTATTGGTGAGTGGCTAATTCCCGTAGGGCCGCTAAATTAGAGGGGCTTAGAGTCTTCGCGTCATGGGGATGAATTCCGATTGTAGCCCAGAGCATTCCTGGAAATTGGCTTTCAAATTTTTCGCATATAGCGATCACAGCCCGACTTTCTTCGACAGATGTCCCCGTGAGGATCAGCCGTTCAATACCCGCGGTTTGGGCGCGCTCAATCACCTGTTCAATATCTTTATCAAAGCGTGAATTGGAAAGGTTAACACCAATATCAATTAGCATTTTTAGACTCAATTTGTATAGGATTATTTATAGTAGTTCGTCGCGTTCATATGACTCAAGCATATCGGTAGTCAAGCCTAGCTTACGTGAATAGATCACCGAATACATCAGTACATTACGGACGTAGTTGCGAGTTTCCTCAAACGGTATAAGGGTCATCCAAATATCAAAAGGTAACTTTCCGGCGCTGTCTTTCTGCCATCGCGATACTCGATGAGGCCCTGCATTATAGGCGGCTGTAGCTAAAATCCTATTGTTGCCGAAGCGCTTGATTAAGCCTTTGTAATAATGTGCACCTATTGGCACATTGGTGTTCACATCATGTAGCTGTCTTTTATTATGATAGGGGATTTTATATTTTCTGGACGTCTCTTTTGCGGTCGCTGGCATCACCTGAATGAGCCCCATAGCGCCTGCCGGTGATGTCGCTGTCGCATTAAATCCGCTTTCCTGCCGTGCCAATGCAAATAGCATGTATGCGGGAATTTTCGTTTTTTCAGCAGCCGAATTAATTTGCGCGACATAAGCCAGCGGAAAGCGTATTTGAATGTCATCCCACTGTTTGACTGTGCCCAAGCTGGCGATGGCTTTGCTATGCCACTGCCATCGATTAGCTAAGACAGCTGCAGCCAACCAGTCCTCGGTGGTAAAGTTGGCTGTCGCTGAACGCCATTCTCGGCTGGCATCTAAACTGAGACCATGAAATAACAGTTCTCTGGCTCGCTGCATGGCCGGCTGTCTGCTGAGGTTTACAACGCGTGCCTCGGCGACGTCGAGTGGCTGATAGTTTAGATTATACTCCTGTGCTAATTTATCACTGGCCAGAAAGCCGTAAAAATCACGTTCCATCGCAAGAGCGCGTGTCAGTGCCAAGAGGTTCGCCGTAGACTCGGTTGCCGGCAGTTCTTCCATGGTGCGTATTGCCCAGTAGCGCCAATTGTTTTTTTCTTTGTTGGCTTGGGGTAATCGCGCTATCCAGCGTTTGACAGCTGGCCAATCAAGGTCTCGCAGAGCCTCTCGGATGCGCCATTCGGTCAGAGCACCGTCTAATGATTGATTGAGCAAGTCGAGGTGCTTCACAAAATAGCCGTCCGCGGAAGCCTGACGACCGTCTTTGTAAAGCCCTTTAATGATCGCGCTAACTATATTGGCTTGGGCGATATGGCTAAACTCATGGGTCTTTTGGTAGTGATTCCAGTGTTTAAGCGCGCTTGCAGGGTCTTTCCGAGCCAGATGTTTTAAGCCATGCTCAAGAATATTATGTTCATCTGGGCTGCGCTCGGTAAAAGCCTCATATTGGCTCACTCGGGTCGGCAGGCGATCGACGTTGTAATAGGTGTTGTAGCGTTTCTGATAATGAGGGCTGGTAAAAAAACGCCTTAGATACCGAGCTAACTGATAATTGTGGCTGATCATGGCCTTATTAAAGCGCTCCCAGGCCCGAGCCTCACTAATGTGGCCACCTCGGATCAACAGGCCAAATAGCTTATCGCAGGTTTTCGGTTGGGATTTGCCCTCGGTCCACAGCAGCAGGCCAGCCTGCAACGCCTCTATTTTCTCGCCGAGACGATACTGCGACAGATGAAAATGACATTGGCGACTAGTGTTGGCGTTGTTAGTAGCGTACGAGTTGAGCGAATAAAAATCGACATAGCTTTGCCAATGACGATGCCTGACCAGATAATCTAGCCAGCGTCCCTGAAGATAAGCGGCCTTTAGAGTACCCGCGTAATGAGTTAAGTAATTGCGCACCTCTGCACGGCGAGAATAACGCATTCCGGCTATCAGATCGGCATAGAGGAGATAGGGATAAAGCGGGTATTCAACTAACGATTGGCGCTGTTTACGCAGTGACTTCCAGTCGCCCTTGCGCGCCAGTTGGAGGGATTTTGTGTAGGCTTGACGCTGTTGTTTTAGGTCTTCGTTACCAGAATTGATAGCATAGGCACGCGGTAAGAATGTTAGTCCGATTAGGAGTGTGAGCAGCAATATGCACTGTTGCATCAGGGCGCGGTCTATGCGGGTCATGAGGTGCCTTCCTGTGCGATTTACTGGTCCAGATTTAGATTCTAAATTTAGCATTTCGTCCATCAAATTACGAGTCACATGCAGATTAATTGTTGGAGATCCTCACTGCCAATACATCGCAGCTGGCTCCGTGGAGCACTGAGCTGCTGGTGGATCCAAATACTAGCGCCAAGCCATGACGGCCATGGCTGCCAACGACAATAAGATCCATCTGTTGTAAATCGGCCATATTGTGCATCTCTTGCGCTGGATGCCCCAAAATAACATGTTGATTGTCCTCGCTCACATTTAACTGTGCTGCCAAGGTCGAAAGCCGCGTTGCGGCCTGATCCTGGAGTTGCGTTTGAACATCCGAAAGATCTACTAGAATATCGCCGCCATAGGTAAATGCTAGTGGCTCTAAAATATGGCAGATAGAAATTTTTGTGTCGCTGTGGCCAAAAAGAAACTTGACGCGGTCTATCACTTCCTGTGATTCTGGCGAAAGATCCAATCCGATTAATATGTGTTTGTACGCAGACATGATTCTAAACCTCGCAATGTAAAGAGTTACCGTATCTCTATAATGCCTAAGAGTCGCAGGAAATGAACTGGTTTTTAATAGTATTTGGCATTGCTGTCGTGATATCTCCCTTAATGTGGCTTAAACAATCACCTCAAGCTAAACGCATGACTGAGTTGCGGGGCATGGCAACTCAGTTATCTATTCAGGTGAGTTTACATCGTCGTCCCGATGCTCGCGAGGATGAAGTCAGCCTCGACTCGGTCTGTTATCGATTGCCCTGGCTGGATTGGAACGCTAGTGAACGCTGGGTATTACAGCGATTTAGTCAGCGGGGCTGGGACTCCCATTGTGAGGGATGGCGTTGGACTCAGCACCAGGCGCATCCAGATTGGGATGACCTGCTGGCGCAACTGATACCGGCGTTGCCGACGGGTGTGAGCGCATTAATTGCCAGCAAAGCGGGTATCGGTATGATTTGGGATGAGCGTGGTGATACCCTTGATCTGGAGAAAATCGCGGCCACTTTGCAGCGGCTGCGAGAAAAAAAAGCAGAAATATGTCATTGATGCTTGACCTGAGGGCAGACGAACACGTATATATGCCGAACCGGTGTGCTGCAAATCGGCCAGATCATTTACTGTGAGTACCGTTTTTAGATTCTATACGGTGCCGTATTTAAGGAATTAAGTTCTATATGGGCAAGTCTTTAGTTATTGTGGAATCGCCAGCCAAGGCTAAAACAATTAATCGTTATCTTGGCGATGACTTTATTGTTAAGTCCAGTGTTGGTCATATTCGTGATCTCCCCACTGGGGCCAACCGCATCACCACTGACCCTAAGGAACGCGCTCGACAGGCCGCGGTGACGCGTAAGTTGTCACCTGAAGATAAGGTTATTCACCGTGAAAAGAAGGCAAAATCCCAGCTTATTAATAGTATGGGTATTGATCCGGACAATGATTGGAAAGCCGAGTATGCGACGCTTCCGGGTAAAGAGAAGGTCGTAGCTGAACTGAAGAAACTAGCTAAGGATGCTGACACTGTGTACCTCGCGACGGATATGGATCGCGAGGGAGAAGCTATTGCTTGGCACCTGACTCAGGTGATTGGCGGTGATGACAGCCGCTACAAGCGCGTGGTGTTTAATGAAATCACCAAAAATGCCATTAAGAAAGCCTTTGAGAAGCCCGGGGTACTCAACACCGCTCGTGTGGATGCTCAGCAGGCGCGGCGCTTCCTCGATCGCGTGGTCGGCTTTATGGTATCGCCACTGCTATGGGAAAAGGTGGGGCGAGGGCTTTCAGCAGGCAGAGTGCAGTCGGTAGCTCTAAAGTTAGTGGTCGAGCGCGAGCGAGAGATCCGCGCTTTTATCCCAGAGGAGTACTGGACTGTTCAAGCGGATCTAGAACCCCGTGAGCAAGACGAGGGCGATGAATTAAAGGTTCGTTTCGATGTTAGGCGGCAAGATGGTAAGGCGTTCCGTCCAGTCAATAAAGTTGAAGCAGACACCGCGTTAGCCGCATTGCGCTCAGCAGATTATGCGGTGAGTAAGCGCGAGGACAAACCGACTAAGTCAAAGCCTTCGGCACCTTTTATTACCTCGACATTACAGCAAGCGTCCAGTACGCGTTTGGGTTTTGGGGTTAAGAAGACAATGATGATGGCCCAGCGTCTTTATGAGGCGGGTTATATTACCTATATGCGAACGGATTCTACGCATTTGGGTCAGGACGCAGTGACGACCTGCCGTGAATACATTCAACAGCATCATGGTGCTAAGTATCTACCAGAAGCGCCGATCGTTTATAGTAGCAAGTCAGGCGCACAAGAAGCTCACGAGGCCATCAGACCCTCGAATGTCGATATCCGGCCCGGCAGCCTAGATGATATGGAAGTAGATGCTCGTCGCCTCTACCAGCTTATCTGGCAGCAGTTTGTTGCCTGCCAGATGACTAACGCGGAGTTTACTGCAACGACTATCACCGTTTCCGCTGGAGGCTTCGATTTGGCCGCCAAGGGCAGGGTGACCCGTTTTGATGGCTATCTCGCCGTAATGCCGGCGAAAAGCGCTAAAGACGAAGATGACGAATTACCGGATCTGCAGCAGGGTGATCTAATGAGTATGCTGTTGTTGATTCCTCAGCAGCACTTTACCAAGCCTTCGGCACGGTTTTCTGAGGCAGCGCTGGTCAAAGAACTCGAAAAGCGGGGTGTTGGGCGACCCTCAACTTATGCATCTATTATTTCTACGATTCAAGATCGCGGTTATGTGCGCATTGAGAACAAGCGAATTTTTGCAGAGAAAATTGGCGATATAGTTACCGATCGTCTATCGGAGAGCTTCACCGATCTTATGGATTACGGCTTTACCGCCACTATGGAAGAACGTCTGGATGAAGTGGCGGAGGGTAAGCTGAACTGGAAGCGTCTGCTTAATAGTTTTTATAAAGATTTGAGCGAACGGGTTAGCAAAGCCAAAGAGCTAGACGGTGGCATGCGGCCTAATACACCATCTGAGACCACGATTGTCTGTGCTAAGTGTGCACGTCCAATGATGATCAGAACGGCCGGTACAGGCGTTTTTCTGGGCTGCTCAGGCTATGCGCTGCCGCCCAAGGAGCGCTGCAAGCATACGGTGAACCTTACCGTTGGCGACGAGGCGGTTAATATCGACGAAGACGATGAGGCTGAGTCAAAATTATTGCTACACAGGCATCGCTGCAAATTGTGCAATACGTCAATGGACAGCTATCTTTTGGATGAAACACGTAAGTTACATGTCTGTGGTAATAACCCAGACTGTATTGGCCATGATGTGGAAATGGGTCAGTATGTGATCAAGGGCTATGAAGGCCCGCTGATAGAATGTGATAAATGCGCTAGCGATATGCAGCTTAAAACTGGTCGGTTCGGTAAATATTTTGGCTGCACCGGAGAAAACACCGAAGGTCTACCCTGCAAGAATACGCGCAAGTTACTGCGTAATGGCGAAGCGGCACCGCCAAAGGTTGACCCAATCTCTATGCCAGAACTACGCTGTATTAAGGTCGAAGACTACTATGTGTTGCGTGACGGTGCCTCGGGAATTTTCCTCGCGGCTAGCCAATACCCGCGCCATCGTGAAACCCGTGCGCCAACGGTTACCGAGTTGCTGCCCTACAAGGCGCAGATCGACGAGAAATATCAATTTTTACTCACGGCACCGGTTTTAGATCCTGATGGCAAGACCACAGTGATCCGATACAGTCGTAAAACCAAAGAGCAGTATGTGCGCAGCGAGGATGACGGCAAGCCCACTGGTTGGAGTGCTTATTATAGTGGTGGCAGTTGGAAGGCTACCGCGAAAGGTAAGTAGCGAGCATGGCACTGTCTATTTATCTATCAGCCGTGAATCAAAAATTACTGTTTGCTAAGCGACTGCTGGCTATTGACGTCAAGATTTCACTGGCGGGTCATCAGGACATCCATCAGGCCACGGCAATTGCACAGTCTGCTACATTGCAGTTGCAGCGTGCCTGGTATTGGCATCTTCAGGATGTTGCCTGTAATTATAAACTACAGGATCCCGAGGCGGTTGACTGTGCCTCGTCACTGGTTGCTCTGTTGGCGGATGAGGGTAAATCGCCAGGGGAAGCGATTGAATTGAACAATCTCGCTGCAGATGAGTACTCATGGGTATCGGCGCTACTGTATGCCCATGACCAGCTCTATGTGCGCCCTATCGCTCGCAAAGCCGAGATGGACGCGGAGCGGCTACCCATGGTCGCCGTAGATGTCGGCGGTGATTCCATTGATTGGGATATCGAGCAGGCACTCGACTGGCTCAATCAGATGGAGGAATTGATTGAACGGCAGCGAGATATGATGATAGAGTTTTAAGACTCAGCTATCCTTAGGTTAACAGTGCGCGCTAGACCTGCTAGAATTGCGCAGAAGCAGTAAAATTATTGGAATCACCTATGCCCCTTACGGAATTTGAATTAATCATGTTAGATGATGGAGAGGTTGCTCTGCAGCGCTCTGGCACCGACGAGACGTTAGTGCGCATTACCTTCTCTGAGGAAGTTCTCGACTACTTGGATGGTAAGCATATAGAAGTCGCCAAAAGTATGATGGATGCTGGTATTCAAACAGCCTTTGAGCTTAACGAAGAGTCCGCGCCAACGGCCTTCGATACTGATGAAAAACGCAATATTCTGCACTAAAGATGACCGACATTAACGCGTTAGAACAGCTTGCCGATCAACGTAAAGTTTCATCATTTCGACAGCACCTGCTGCTTTGCACGGCGGGCAAATGCGCGCCTGCGGTCGAGGCTAACGCATCATGGGATTATCTTAAACGTCGTATCCGTGAGTTGGGGCTGCTCGATGTTGACTCAGGCGTCTACCGTTCTAAAGTTGACTGTTTGAGAATTTGCCGCCAGGGACCCATTATGCTCAGCTACCCCGATGGAACCTGGTACCACAGCTGCACACCAGAGGTTATTGAGCGTATTTTGCAAGAGCATGTGCTTGAAGGAAAGCCGGTAGCTGACTACCGCTTTGCCAATACTTCGATTTAACTGCTGGCTGCGACATGACTCTTCTCTTAGATAGTCACCCTAACAACGCCCACAGCCAGTCCTTCAATAGCAAATTCCTGAGCTCTCAAATCAACGATTATTGGCGAGTAGTCACGATTTTCCGGCAGCAGGTGTATCTCATGCTTGCTGCGAGTATGCTTGAGTCGCTTGACCGTCACATCACCGTCGACTCGAGCCACTACAATCTGCTGATTCTCTGCAGTCGGCTGCTGATGCACGGCAAGCAGATCACCATCCATAATGCCGACATCGACCATGCTCTGACCCTGTACTCGTAAAAAGTAATCGGCATGGGGGTGAAAGGTACTGGACGGGATCTCTCGATAGTCCTCAATATTCTGTTCGGCTAAGATTGGCTCACCGGCAGCAACCCGTCCAACAATAGGTATGCCGTTAAATTGCTCCACCACTCGGATACCTCTGGAAGCACCAGGAATCATCTCTATTACGCCTTTACGCGCCAGTGCCCTAAGATGGTCTTCTGCTGCGTTCGCCGAGCGGAAGCCTAATGACTGGGCTATTTCTGCCCTTGTGGGCGGGTAGCCGGTGTCTTCTAGGTTCGCTTTGATTAAATCAAAGATTTGTTGCTGTCGAGCGGTCAGACGTTCCATAGAATATTCCTTTTATCGAATGCCTGTAATTATATACAGTATGCGTAGTTTGGCAAGTATTACTATAGTGAAGTAAATAATAGGGGTAAACAGATGTTCGAAGCAAAGGTTCAAGAGGCGTGGCGTGTACTGCGTATTCAGTCGGAATTAGTGGCTGGAACTGACAAATTACTGAAGACGGGTGCAGCGGTAACGGTGTTTGGGGGAGCCCGGTTTGAGCCGGACACTGAGTCTTATCGACAGGCGGAGAGGTTGGGAGAACTGCTGGGCAGCGCCGGAGTGCCTGTGATTACTGGCGGTGGGCCAGGTATCATGGAGGCGGCGAATAAAGGTTGTTTTTCGACTACGGCTCAGTCGGTAGGCCTGAATATTGATTTGCCTTTTGAGCAAACGAGTAATCCTTTTCAGGACCTTTCGTTAGAGTTTCGTTACTTTTTTGTACGCAAGTATCTCTTTGTGAAACATGCTGTAGGGTTTGTCATATTCCCTGGTGGTTACGGCACCTTGGATGAGCTTTTTGAAGCTCTGACGCTAGTGCAGACTGGCAAAATGGAGCCTTTCCCTATTGTTCTAGTGGGTGTTGACTACTGGCAGGGGTTGGTAGATTGGATGACGCAGCGCATGTTGGCGCAGGGCTGCATTTCACCGGATGAGCTGAATTTATTTCAGCTAGTCGACACCAGTGATGAGGCTGCGCAGATAATACTGAGCCATATCCATACTGAAAGTGCGAAGCTATTAGTGTCAGACTAGTTAACATCATCCCAGTCAAATCCAGCGTCCAGTCTCAAATCAGTCAGCGAATCTGCCTCTATCCCTAGGCTGATAATACTGTCGGAAAAAAACCGCTCGTGGATACTGAGATTCATGGAATCACCTGAGTCGTCTGGTGCATTGACACGTATCAGCGACATCTGAGCCCAGTCGTTTAAATCGATGTCGGTAATGTCTCCACCCTCGTATCGGATGTCGATAGTGGCGCTAGTATCATCGATGGCGATAATCTCAAACAGTTGATTGATCGCGGTGTCCTGATACCAGGCGCCAGTGGAAGGAATATGAATCGCCATAATCATTCTCCGAATAATTCTACAGAAACTATAAAATAGCACCAAGCAGGGAAAGATGCATTGTCGGGGGTCGGCAGCTAATGTTCACAGTTAGCGTAGATTAGTTATGTGTATTTTTAGATAAACAGCCTAACTATATATAAAGTATAGGGTTATTTTTGTCGTGCTGAATTCCAATAAATGGGTAAAATGCTCTAATGGAATAGCAGCCCTTGCTTTAAAAATAGATTGGTCTAAAAAACCACATCATTATTGATACAGGAACTTATGACTACGCAACAAAATGAACATTACGGGCGCCTGATGCTCGATATTAGTGGCTATAGCCTGACGGATGGCGAGCGAGAGCTGCTGCAAAACCCCCATGTTGGCGGGGTTATCTTGTTTGCCCGCAATGTTGCAACTCGCGAGCAGATTTGTGCGCTAGCCTGTCAGATTAGAGAGGCTTCGGCTAAGGTTATTATAGCTGTAGATCAAGAGGGCGGTCGGGTACAGCGCTTTCGAGACGGTTTCACAGCATTTCCGCCAATGCAAACACTCGGTGACTTGGTGGCTCAGAATTCAGCTGCAGGACTAGGCTTAACTCGGGATGTGGGCTGGTTAATGGCCTCTGAGGTGATTGCCTGCGGTCTGGATATTAGCTTTGCCCCCGTGTTAGATGTTGATCGAGATACTAGCAGTATCATTGGCGATCGCTCTTTTTCGGATCAGCCGCAAGCGGTGGTTGCTCTGGCTCAGGCTTTTATAAAGGGCATGCATGAAGCGGGTATGGCGGCCACAGGTAAACATTTTCCTGGCCATGGAGGTATTGTTGCCGACAGTCATCTAGAGGCTCCCGTTGATTATCGCAGCTGGAATGAGTTGCAGGTGCACGATCTCAAGCCCTTCGTGGCTCTGGCAGATTCCCTGGATGGCATGATGCCCGCGCATATTACTTTCCCCAGCGTCGACCCAGATTCCGTAGGTTTCTCGTCGTTTTGGTTGCAGTCAGTGCTGCGCGATCAATTGGGTTTTAACGGCGTTATCTTTAGCGATGACCTGAGCATGAAAGGAGCGGATATTGCTGGTGGTTATGTCGACAAGGCCAAGCTTGCGTTGGCGGCAGGTTGCGATATGATTCTGGTTTGTAATTGTCCTGAAGGTGCGATTGAGGTGCTGGACTTTATGGCGAGCACCGAGATCGATGGCGGTGACAGGCTGGCTAAAATGCGAGCCCGAAAATTCCGACATTGGGATGAGTTGGAAAATCATCCTCGGCGGATAAAAACGATCGAGCAACTTAAATATTT
>Ga0209711_10001144_pt1 | contig 26452 bp, 38 predicted proteins | sample ArcticOcean_MG_C_7_FD_187441 | JGI IMG/M metagenome (GOLD analysis project Ga0209711, IMG submission 187441) | Marine microbial communities from western Arctic Ocean - ArcticOcean_MG_CB11_88 (SPAdes) (version 2) | ecosystem: Environmental > Aquatic > Marine > Oceanic | place: Arctic Ocean...
CTGAGGGTACTGAGATGGTGATGCCTGGTGATAATGTGCAGATGGAAGTGACGTTGATTCATCCGATTGCGATGGAAGAAGGTCTTCGATTTGCAATTCGCGAAGGCGGCCGTACTGTTGGCGCCGGGGTTGTCGCGAAAATCATCGATTAAGAGTAAGAGAAAAAAGGAGCTCAGCGAGCTCCTTTTTAGTCTTTGAGGCATAAGTTATTAGGATTTGCCTGAGAGATTTTAATTAAATGGCTTGCGGGTATTAATTAGCTTGACAGTCTCGGGGTGCGGCACTAGAATTCGCGCTCGTTTTTCGGGGCTAGCATCAGCAAAAAATCGATGCAGTTTTGACTTTAAAGTAGAGATAGCGGAGTTTCGCTTCCATGCAAAACCAGAGCATTAGGATTCGTCTGAAAGCCTTTGATCACAAGTTGATCGACACGTCGACGCAAGAAATTGTTGAGACTGCCAGACGCACAGGCGCGCAGATTCGCGGTCCCATACCGTTGCCAACGCGCAAAGAGAGATTCACTATTTTGGTCTCTCCTCACGTAAATAAGGATGCGCGCGATCAGTATGAAATTCGCACGCACAAGCGCTTGATTGATATTGTCGAGCCAACAGAAAAAACTGTTGATGCATTGATGAAGCTAAATCTTGCTGCAGGCGTTGAGGTTCAGATCAGCCTAAGCTGATAGCGCCAGTAATAGTCTAGCGGATAACTGCTAGATATGTACCGATGTGTAATGCTTTGAAATGAGCAGCCGTAGCGGGTAAGAGCCCCGTACACTGAAGAGGTTATAAAATGAGAATAGGTATTGTCGGCCGCAAATGCGGTATGACTCGAGTGTTTACCGAAGACGGTGTGTCTATCCCTGTAACAGTGATAGAGGCAACGCCAAACCACATCACTCAGATTAAATCTGTAGAGACTGACGGCTATTCAGCTATTAAGGTCACTACCGGATCACGCAAAGCTTCCAGAGTCCCCAAGGCCCAAGCGGGTCAGTATGCTAAGGCCGGTGTTGAAGCGGGCCGCGGGCAGTGGGAATTTAGGTCAGAAGGTTCGGACGAAACATTTGAGGTCGGCAGTGCGCTGACTGTAGAGCGTTTTGAGTCTGGCCAGATGGTCGACGTTACTGGCACTTCAAAAGGTAAAGGTTTCCAGGGTGGTGTTAAACGCTGGAATTTTGCTATGCAAGACGCTACTCACGGTAACTCTATCTCCCACCGATCAAATGGTTCGATCGGGCAAAACCAAACTCCTGGCCGAGTTTTTAAAGGCAAGAAGATGAGTGGTCATATGGGTGCAGAGCAGGTTACTACACAGAATTTAGAGATCGTACGGGTCGATGTTGAACGCAACTTGCTGCTCATCAAAGGTGCTGTACCTGGTGCGCCTGGTGGAAACATCATCGTTCGTCCGGCCGTGAAGGTTTAAGGGGAGTGTCCATGGAATTTGCTATTGTGACACCTAAGGGTAATGAAGGAACTGTACAAGTTTCAGAAGCTGCCTTTGGAAAAGAATTCAATCAGGATCTGGTGCACCAAACGGTTGTAGCGTTTTTGGCTGGAGCCCGACAGGGTACTCGAGCGCAAAAGAATCGCTCTGCTGTTTCAGGTGGCGGCCGCAAGCCCTTCCGTCAGAAAGGTACTGGTCGAGCGCGTGCAGGTACGATCCGCAGTCCGATTTGGCGTGGGGGTGGTGTTACATTTGCTGCTCAACCGCAGGACCATAGCCAGAAGCTCAATCGCAAAATGTACCGCTCCGCGCTGCGTTCGATCGTGTCTGAGTTGGCTCGTCAAGATCGTTTGATTGTGGTTCAGGACTTCAGTCTAGAGACGCCAAAGACTAAAGCGCTAATTGCCAAGCTAGCTGAGTTTGGTTTGCACGAAGCCCTGATCGTCACGGAAGAGGTCAATGAGAATTTGTATCTGTCATCTCGAAATCTGCACAAGGTAGAGGTCTGTGATGCTGCGGCTTTAGATCCAGTGAGTTTAATTAATTTTGATAAGGTGTTGGTGACCGTTGCCGCGCTGAAAAAACTTGAGGAGATTCTGGTATGAATCAAGAAAGACTCTTCAAAGTGTTGCTAGGGCCGCACATTACTGAGAAAACAGCAATGCCTTCGGGTGCAGCAACGCTAGTGGTATTTAAAGTGGCTACTAATGCCAATAAACTGGAAGTGAAGAAAGCAGTTGAACAGCTTTTTGAGGTTAAGGTTGATGGAGTTCGTTTAGTCAATGTAAAGGGCAAGACTCGTCGTACGAAGACCGGGCTCGGTCATCGTAGTGACTGGAAGAAAGCCTATGTGCGTTTGGCGGAAGGTCAAGATATTGACTTTTCAGTAGCGGTTTAAGGGGTACGTTATGGCAGTTATAAAAAGAAAACCAACCTCCCCAGGCCGTCGCTTCGTTGTCAGCGTTGTTAATCCTGATCTTCACAAGGGCGCGCCATATGGTCCTCTTTTGGCGCCAAAGAAGCGTTCAGGTGGGCGTAATAGCAGTGGTCGTATTACTGTGCGTCATATCGGTGGTGGGCATAAGCAGCATTATCGAATTATAGATTTTAAGCGTAACAAAGATGGTATTCCGGCAAAGGTTGAGCGTCTAGAGTATGACCCCAATCGCACAGCGCATATCGCTTTGCTTTGCTATGCAGATGGTGAGCGTCGTTACATAATTGCTGCCAAGGGTGTTTCTGCCGGGGATACGCTGGTTTCAGGTGAAGATTCTCCGATTAAGGTTGGAAACTGTCTGCCAATACGCAAAATCCCAGTTGGCTCTGTCATTCATTGTGTTGAAATGAAGCCAGGTAAGGGTGCTCAGATTGCTCGTAGTGCAGCGGCATCAGTGCAGTTAGTTGCTCGCGAGGGCGCCTACGCTACATTGCGGTTACGCAGTGGTGAGATGCGCAAGATATCAGTCAACTGTCGAGCGACACTTGGTGAGGTTTGTAACAGTGAGCATAGCTTGCGCTCATTGGGTAAGGCTGGCGCGTCGCGCTGGCGCGGGATTCGACCGACCGTTCGCGGTGTGGTAATGAACCCTGTCGATCACCCGCATGGTGGTGGTGAGGGTCGTACCTCTGGCGGCCGGCATCCGGTATCGCCCTGGGGAATGCCGACTAAAGGTTACAAGACGCGCTCTAATAAGCGCACTGACAAGTACATTGTTCGCCGTCGTCCTAAGGGTCCTCGGTAATGCCACAGATTAAAAAGGGGATAGCCACGTGCCACGCTCTCTAAAGAAAGGACCATTCATCGACCTGCATCTTGCAAAAAAGATCGAGGTTGCTGTAGCTAATAATGAACGTCGGCCGATTAAGACTTGGTCGCGTCGCTCAATGATTCTGCCGGACATGGTTGGTCTTACCATTGCCATACACAATGGCCGTCAACATATTCCTGTAATGGTCAGTGAAGAGATGGTTGGCCATAAGCTGGGTGAATTTGCCCCGACGCGGACCTATAAGGGTCATGTCGCAGACAAAAAAGCCAAGCGCTAAAAGAGGGTTTGATCGTGGAAGTTGTAGCAAAATTAAAAGGTGCCAGGTTATCAGCGCAGAAAGCGCGTCTGGTAGCTGACCAAATACGCGGCCAGTCAGTAGAAGCAGCACTAGATATTCTGCAGTTCAGTGGCAAAAAAGGCGCGGAGATTATCAAGAAAGTTCTTGAGTCGGCAATTGCCAATGCAGAGCACAATGATGGTGCTGACGTAGATGAGCTCAAGGTATCGACGATCTTTGTTGATGAAGGTATGACCATGAAACGCATTAAGCCCAGAGCAAAGGGCCGTGCAGATAGAATTTTAAAGCGCAGCTGTCACATTACTGTGAAAGTTGCTGAAAAGTAGAATTTAGGTTCGGGAGACCATTCAATGGGTCAAAAAGTACATCCAACCGGTATCCGTCTTGGGATTGTCAAGAAGCATAGTTCTACCTGGTATGCAGGTGGCAGAGATTATGCTGACAAGTTGATTCAAGACTTAACCGTTCGCGAGTTTATTAAGAAGAAGCTCGATCATGCGTCGGTAAGTCGTGTAGACATAGAGCGTCCTGCTGACAGTGCGCGCATCACAATTCATACAGCCCGCCCAGGTATTGTCATTGGGAAGAAGGGCGAGGATGTAGAGTTGCTGCGTCGAGCTGTCTCTGAAAAGATGGGCTGTCAGGTTAACATCAATATCGAAGAGATCCGCAAGCCAGATCAGGATGCTTCACTCGTTGCGCAAAATGTGGCGCAGCAGCTTGAGCGCCGAGTTATGTTCCGTCGCGCGATGAAGCGGGCCGTTCAAAACGCAATGCGCGGTGGGGCCCTAGGTATTAAGATTCAGGTCGGTGGTCGTTTGGGTGGAGCTGAAATAGCACGATCTGAATGGTACAGGGAAGGTCGCGTTCCGCTGCACACATTGCGTGCCGACATCGACTATGCAGCTGCTGAAGCCAATACTACTTATGGCATTATCGGCGTAAAGGTCTGGATCTTCAAAGGTGAAGTTCTAGGTGGTGAGGAGGCTGTAAAGCCGCCCGCCAAAAAAGACAGAACTAAGAATTAGGGTAAAGCGAAATGCTGCAACCAAAACGTACAAAATTCCGCAAAATGCATAAGGGTCGTAATCGTGGCCTGGCAGATCGCGGTAGTAAGGTTAGCTTCGGTGAGTTTGGACTCAAGGCATCCGGTCGTGGGCGCCTGACCGCCAGACAGATAGAGGCTGCACGTCGGGCGATGACTCGCGCGGTTAAGCGTGGTGGAAAGATCTGGATCAGAGTGTTTCCTGATAAGCCGATCACTAACAAGCCGCTTGAAGTGCGGATGGGTAAAGGTAAGGGTAATGTCGAGTATTGGGTTTGTTTGATCCAGCCAGGCAGGGTTCTTTACGAAATGGAAGGGGTAAGCGAGGAATTGGCTCGTGAAGCATTCGCGTTGGGTGCTGCAAAGTTGCCGATCGCAACGACCTTTGTTAGACGCACGGTGATGTGAAGATGAAAAAAAATGAATTGTTAGGCAAGTCAGTTGATGAGTTGAAGGCGGCGTTGGGCGATGAGCTCAAGCAGCAGTTTAAGTTGCGCATGCAACTTTCGACTGGCCAGTTGGAGCAAAGCCACTTAGTTATGCAGGCGCGTCGTAATATAGCGCGCATCAAGACTGTAATAACGCAGAAGGCAGGGGAATAAGTATGTCTGAATTGCAAGCAAGCTCGCGAACACTGACTGGGCGTATCGTTAGTGACAAGATGGACAAGACGGTTACCGTTTTGGTTGAACGTCGTGTTAAGCATCCTGTTTATGGGAAAATCTTAACTAAGTCGTCAAAGATTAAAGCGCATGATGAATCTAATGATGCGAAGACAGGCGATTTAGTTACAATCGCGGAATGCCGGCCCGTGTCGAAGGACAAGGCTTGGAAACTGATTAATATTGACGAGCGCGTTGCTGCAGGGTAATTCTGCATTAATGGAAGTTTCGGAGTAAGAAAATGATTCAGACAGAAAGTTATCTTGACGTAGCAGACAACAGCGGTGCTCGTCGAGTGATGTGTATCAAGGTACTGGGCGGGTCGCACCGTCGGTATGCGCGAGTCGGCGACCTTATTAAAGTTACCGTTAAGGAAGCGATTCCACGTGGCAAGGTTAAGAAGGGCCAGGTGATGACTGCGGTTGTTGTTCGTACTAAGAAGGGTCTGCGTCGTTCAGATGGTAGCCTGATTAAGTTTGATGATAATGCTGCTGTGCTTTTGAACGCTGCCATGGCGCCAATTGGAACGCGTATCTTTGGGCCGGTTACTCGCGAGTTGCGCAATGAGCGCTTCATGCGAATTATCTCTCTAGCACCTGAAGTGCTTTAAGCGAGGATTGACAGATGGTAATGCTTAAAATTAAACGGGATGACGAAGTTATTGTCATTGCCGGAAAGGACAAGGGCAAGCGCGGCAAGGTACTCAAGGTACTTGAGAAGAACCGTTTGTTGGTCGCAGGTGTTCAGATGATTAAAAAGCATCAGAAGCCTAATCCTCAAGCCGGAGTGGCTGGAGGGATTATTGAAAAGGAAGCGCCAATCCAGGTTTCTAATGTCGCCCTGTTTAATAGCGCTACAAGTAAAGGAGACCGGGTAGGCTTTAAGGTTCTCGAAGACAATAAGAAGATTCGTATCTTCAAATCTAGCGGCGAAGCCGTAGACGCGTAAGCATAGGTAACCCTGATGGCAAGGTTGAAAGAAGTATATAAAAACGAGTTAGTACCTAAATTGAAGGCAGACCTAGGTCTGGCGAATATTATGGAGGTGCCTCGTATCACTAAGATCACGCTGAACATGGGCGTTGGTGAAGCGATTGGAGATAAGAAGTCTCTCGAGCATGCGGTGGCAGATTTGACGTTAATCTCGGGCCAAAAGCCAGTGGTCAATAACGCCCGCAAGTCTATTGCCGGCTTCAAGGTCCGCCAGGGCTGGCCCATCGGCACCAAAGTGACGTTACGTTCTGATCGCATGTATGAGTTCTTGGAGCGCCTGGTGGGTATTGCGATTCCGCGTATTCGGGATTTCCGTGGAATTAATCCTAAGCAGTTTGATGGGAGAGGTAATTTCTCTATGGGTGTGACTGAGCAAATTATCTTTCCAGAGGTTGATTACGAAAAAATTGATAAGTTACGTGGTTTGGATATAACTATTACCACTACTGCACGTAACGATGATGAAGGCCGAGCTTTACTTCGCGCCTTTAACTTCCCGTTAAAAGGTTGAGGTAGTAAGTAAATGGCAAAGGTATCAATGGTAGAGCGCGAACTTAAGCGTACCAAGACAGTTGCAAAGTTCGCTGCTAAGCGGGCTGCACTCAAAGCGATAATTAGCAATGTTGGCGCTAGCGATGAAGATCGTTGGGATGCACAACAGAAATTGCAAAGTTTGCCGCGTGATTCGAGCCCGGTTCGTCAGCGTAATCGCTGTAGAATTACTGGTCGTCCACACGGTGTTTACAGTAAGTTTGGCCTGTGCCGAAATAAGCTACGCGAAGCAGCAATGCGTGGTGAAGTTCCGGGCCTGGTTAAAGCCAGTTGGTAAGTTGAGGAGCCAAACACTATGAGCATGCAAGATCCAATAGCAGATATGTTGACCCGCATTCGTAATGCGCATCAGCGCAGTCATCCAGACGTCACTATGCCGGCGTCTAAGTTAAAAGCGTCCGTTGCAAAAGTTTTGCACGACGAGGGTTACATTGGCGGTTTTAGCGTCAATGACGAAGTTAAGTCGAGTTTAACTGTTGAGCTTAAGTATTACGAAGGCAAGCCGGTTATTGAAGAAATTACACGCATAAGCAAGCCTAGCTTGCGTCTCTATGTGGGCACAGATGATCTGCCTAGGGTACGCAACGGTCTTGGTGTGGCCATCATTTCCACGAGTCGTGGTGTGATGACTGATCGAGCTGCCCGCGCTGCCGGTATCGGTGGTGAAGTGCTCTGTACCGTATTCTGATAGGAAACAATAATGTCTAGAGTTGCAAACAGTCCTGTAGAACTGCCAAAAGGCGTTGTAGTAACGCTTGGAAGCGCTGAGATTTCTATCAAGGGCACAAACGGTACGCTGGCGATGCAAGTCAATGCTCAGGTCGAGATTAAGCAGGAAGAGAATGTTCTTACCTTTGCTGCTCGCTCTAAAGATGCATTTTCACGAGCTATGTCGGGAACGACACGGGCACTGGTTAACAACATGGTAACCGGAGTCTCAACGGGCTTTGAAAAGAAGCTCGATCTAGTTGGTGTTGGTTATAGAGCGCAGGTCCAGGGATCAAAGATTAATTTGACTCTTGGGTTCTCTCATCCAGTGGTGTATGACTTGCCTCAGGGTGTTAGTGCAGAATCGCCGACTCAGACTGAAATTTTATTAAAGTCTGCGGATAAGCAAAAGCTGGGACAAGCAGCTGCTGAGATTCGTGCCTTCCGTCCACCAGAGCCTTACAAGGGTAAGGGAGTTCGTATCTCTGGTGAATTCGTAAGACGCAAAGAAGCTAAGAAGAAGTAACAGGGTATAACGATGAGTGATAAAAAAGTGTCACGTCAGCGCCGCGCCAAGCGCTTACGCATGAAAATCCGGGAGCAAGGTGTTACGCGTTTGTGTATCAATCGCACGCCACGTCACATCTATGCGCAGGTCATCGCGTCCGGAGGGGACCGCGTTTTAGCGTCGGCCTCGACTCTAGAGAAAGATTTGCGTGCTGGCAGCACGGGTAATATTGCTGCAGCCTCGATAGTAGGCAAGTTAGTTGCAGAACGTGCGGTCGCCGCAGGCGTAAGCGCTGTAGCCTTTGACCGTAGCGGCTTTAAGTACCATGGCCGTGTAAAAGCATTAGCAGACGCCGCGCGTGAAGCCGGTCTCGAATTTTAATAGGTAGATATTATGGCGTTTACAGATCAGAAAAACTCTGCAAATGAAGGGATGATGGAGAAGCTAGTTCAGGTTAACCGTGTTGCAAAGACGGTTAAGGGTGGACGAATTTTTGCTTTCACCGCCTTGACTGTAGTGGGTGATGGCAACGGTAAAGTGGGTTTCGGTCGCGGTAAAGCGCGCGAGGTTCCGTTGGCGATCCAGAAGGCTATGGAAGCTGCACGTCGTAACATGGTAGATGTGGCACTAAACGGCACAACGATTCAGTATCCAACTAAAGGTGTGCATGCTGCGTCTAAGATCTATATGCAGCCGGCGTCTGAAGGTACTGGCGTTATTGCCGGTGGTGCTATGCGCTCTGTGCTGGAATTGGCTGGGGTACAAAATGTACTAGCCAAGTGCTATGGGTCAACTAACCCGGTTAATGTTGTACGGGCGACCTTTAAGGCGCTTGGAGCAATGAAGTCTCCAGATGATATTGCAGCGAAACGCGGTAAATCTGTAGAAGAAATTCTGAACTAGGTGACGGCTTAACGGCGCGTCAGTTATTGGAAATCGATCATGGCAAATGCTAAATTGAAAAAAGTTAAAGTAACTCAGTTAAAGAGTTCTATTGGACGGCTGAAGAATCATAAAGCCTGTCTTATGGGCCTGGGTCTGCGTCGCATCGGGCACTGTGTGGAAGTAGAAGATACTCCATCAACGCGCGGTATGATCAATAAAGTTCATTATATGTTACAGGTTGAGGAAGCTTAAGATGCGACTGAACACCCTTAGCCCGGCACCGGGTCGGATTAAAGAAGGCAAGCGCTGTGGTCGAGGTATCGGTAGCGGTATCGGCAAGACTGGTGGGCGTGGCCATAAAGGCCAAAAGGCTCGTTCAGGCGGATCTATTCGTCCAGGATTTGAAGGCGGTCAGATGCCGTTACAGAAGCGTTTGCCCAAATTCGGATTTACGTCTCGACTTGCCGCAGTGACAGCTGAAATAAGATTGTCAGAGTTAAACTTCATTGAAGGTGAGACTGTTGATATCGACGCATTGCGCGCAGCTGGTTTAATCAATAGCAATATTACGCGCGCTAAAGTGTTCGCGTCTGGAACCGTCACTAAGGCCGTCACACTTAAAGGTGTTGGCGCTACCGCCGGCGCAGCCGCAGCTATTATAGCTGCTGGCGGCAAGGTAGAAGAGACCGTTTAATGGCCAAGAGCGGCACAATGCCAGTGGGCAATCAAAAAGGTTTAGGCGAGCTTTGGGCGCGTCTAGGGTTTTTGTTTATGGCCATTATCATTTATCGGATTGGTACTCATATACCAGTTCCGGGCTTTGATCCGGATCGTCTTGCCGAACTGTTCACTCAGAATCAGGGTACGTTCCTTGGCCTGTTTAACATGTTCTCTGGCGGTGCATTGGAGCGCATGAGCATCTTGGCTTTGGGTGTTATGCCGTACATCTCGGCGTCCATCATTATGCAGTTGCTGTCAGCGACAGTGCCGACATTAGAGCAGCTAAAGAAAGAGGGTGACAGCGGTCGCCGCAAGATTAACCAGTACACTCGGTATGGCACAGTATTATTGGCCTTGATTCAGGGTACGGCCATGTCAGTTGGCTTTGCCTCGCAGGGCTTAGCTTATGAAGTTAGTAGTTTGTTTTATATGGTGGCAATAGCGTCACTGGTTGCAGGCGCGGTATTTTTGATGTGGCTCGGAGAGCAGATCACCGAGCGCGGTATCGGTAACGGTATATCGATGCTTATTTTTGCGGGTATCGTTGCGGGTATTCCCGGCGCAATTGGTCAGGCACTAGAGTCGGCTAGACAGGGTGATTTAAACCCGTTGACGTTAATTGTAGTTCTGATAATTGCCATAGCAGTTGTTTACTTTGTTGTATTTATTGAGCGTGGCCAGCGTCGATTGACTGTTAATTATGCTCAGCGTCAGGGTCGTCAGGCTTATAATGCGCAGGCTTCCCATCTACCGCTTAAAGTCAACATGGCGGGCGTGATACCGGCTATCTTTGCAAGTAGTCTGTTGTTGTTTCCCACCTCGATCAGCCAATGGTTCGGACAGGGTGTTAACGCGCCGGCTTGGTTGCAGGATGCTGCGTTACTTATAGGACCCGGTCAGCCGCTCTACGTGCTGCTTTTCTCTGGTCTGATTATATTCTTTAGCTTCTTCTATACGGCGTTGATGTACGATCCGCGCGAAGTGGCTAGTAACCTTAAAAAGGGTGGTGCGTATCTACCTGGGATTCGTCCCGGTGAGCACACTGCTAAATACATTGACACTGTGACGACACGTCTAACTTTGATCGGTGGTGTTTACATCACATTGATCTGTTTGATGCCTCAGTTTTTGAATGTGTACTTTAATGTACCTTTCTATCTGGGTGGTACGTCATTGTTAATTGCGGTTGTTGTGACAATGGATTTTATGGCTCAGGTGCAGTCGCATCTAATGTCTCAGCAATATGACTCGCTAATGAAGAAGGCCAATTTAAAAAATGTTGGCCGTAAATAAAGAGGTGGTGCTGTGAAAGTACGTGCATCGGTTAAGAAGATTTGTCGTAATTGTAAGGTTGTCCGTCGCAAGGGTGTGGTTCGCGTTATTTGTAATGTAGAGCCGCGTCATAAGCAGCGCCAGGGATAATCTGGTTGATTTTTGGTAGATCTATCGGTATTCTAGCGCGCTCTTTTTGAGGCACTGATGGCTGTAAAGCCTAGGTGTGTCGTCAAGGCGCGGGTAATGCTGATTAAACCTATAGTAGAAGTGGAGTAATTTGAATGGCCCGTATTGCCGGTGTCAACATCCCCGATCATAAGCACACAGTGATTTCACTGACCTATGTGTTTGGTATCGGTCGCCCAACTGCCAGAAAGATCTGTGCAGCGGTGGGTATTGAAGAAAGCGTTAAGATTTCTGCATTAGACGAGAGTCAACTTGATCTGTTGCGTACTGCTGTAGGGCAGAACGACGTAGAGGGAGACCTCCGCAGAGAAGTTAGCATGAATATTAAGCGTTTGATGGATTTAGGTTGCTATCGCGGCCTGCGCCATCGACGTAGTTTGCCCGTACGTGGACAACGTACTAAGACGAACGCGCGGACCCGTAAAGGCCCACGTCGTCCCATCAAAAGATAATTAGGATCGGTTTCTAATGGCAAAAGCAGCAGCTAAGACGGCCCGTAAGAAGGTCAAAAAAACAGTTATTGACGGCATAGCGCATATTTATGCTTCGTTTAATAACACGATTGTTACGATCACAGATCGCCAAGGGAATGCTCTTTCTTGGGCAACGTCTGGTGGTTCAGGCTTTCGAGGCTCTCGTAAGAGCACACCTTTCGCTGCGCAGGTTGCGGCTGAGCGTGCTGGAGAAGCTGCTAAAGAGTATGGTTTGAAGAATCTTGATGTTCAGGTCAAGGGCCCCGGCCCCGGCCGAGAGTCTGCGGTTCGAGCGTTGAATAACGCTGGTTACAACATTACAAATATAACGGATGTGACGCCTGTGCCTCATAACGGCTGTCGTCCACCCAAAAAACGTCGCGTGTAAGAGAGAGAGAAAATGGCTAGATATCTCGGACCAACTTGTAAACTGTCACGCCGTGAGGGAACAGATCTTTTCCTTAAGAGCGGTGTGCGCCCATTAGAATCGAAGTGTCGCGCCGATAGCGCCCCTGGCCAGCATGGTCAGAGTCGTGGTCGTCTTTCCGACTATGGCGTGCAGCTACGTGAAAAGCAAAAAGTACGTCGCATCTACGGTGTGTTAGAGAAGCAGTTCCGTGGCTACTACAAGGATGCTGCCAGTCAGAAAGGTAACACGGGTGAGAACTTGCTGACCATTCTTGAAAAGCGTCTCGATAACGTTGTTTACCGAATGGGGTTTGGTGCAACTCGCGCGGAATCGCGTCAGTTGGTCGCACACAACTCTATTTTGGTTAACGGCCAGAAAGTTAATATTGCGTCTTTTAGAGTTCAGGAAGGCGACACAGTCGGTCTTCGCGAAAAAGCTAAGAAGCAGCTGCGCGTTCAGACCGCGTTGCAGTTAGCGGCCCAACGCGGTGAAGTTGAATGGTTACAGGTAGATTCGAGCAAAATGGAAGGAACGTTTACACGTAATCCGGACCGTTCTGATCTTCCCGCCGAGATCAACGAAAATCTGATCGTCGAATTGTACTCCAAGTAATCGCTGTTTAGCTCTTACAGGTAATATTATGCAAAATTCTGTTAATGAAATGCTTACACCTCGCAACATTGCTGTGACCGCTCATGACGGCACGCATGCAAAAGTAGTTTTAGAGCCATTAGAACGTGGTTTTGGACATACTCTAGGTAATGCGCTACGACGCATCCTGCTTAGCTCGATGACTGGCTGCGCCATCGTTGAAGCTGATATAGAGGGTGTTGAACACGAGTACAGCACTATTGAGGGTGTTCAGGAAGACGTGATTGACATGCTGCTAAACCTCAAGGGTGTTGCGGTAGTGATGGAGGGCCGTGATGACACGACTGTTACGTTGGACGTTAAGGGACCCTGTGTGGTAACCGCTGCGGACATCGCCGTGGATAGTCATGTCGAGGTTATTAATCCTGACCATGTTATCGCCAATATCTCGAGCAAGACCCATCTTAAAATGCAGCTTCGAATTATGCGCGGCCGCGGCTATCAGCCTGCAGAGCAGCGTGTTAATGATGACGAAGATGCGATTATTGGGCGGCTGCAGTTTGATGCGTCGTTCAGTCCAGTATTGAAAGTCTCCTATAACGTTGAGAGTGCGCGTGTTGAGAATCGTACGGACCTAGATAAGTTGGTTCTAGAACTTGAGACTAATGGTACTATTGATCCTGAAGAGGCTATACGTCGTGCTGCTACTATTCTTCAGCAGCAGATGGCCGTGTTTGTTGATCTGCAGGGTGAGTCTACTGACGAGCCTGAGGAGAAAGAGGAAGAGATCGATCCAAGTCTGTTGCGTCCGGTGGACGATCTAGAGTTGACAGTTAGGTCGGCTAACTGCCTCAAAGCAGAAAGTATTTATTATATCGGTGATCTAATTCAGCGCACCGAAGTAGAATTGCTGAAAACGCCTAATTTGGGTAAGAAGTCCCTGACCGAAATTAAGGATGTCTTGGCTTCTCGCGGACTTTCCCTAGGAATGCGCCTTGAGAATTGGCCACCAGCGAGCCTGAAAAGTGAACGCGCGTTAGTTTAAAACGCTTAGCCCGTATAGAAATTATTGCTGAAAATGCAGAGAATTAAGGAATTGAACCATGCGTCATCGTTATAGCGGTCGCAAATTAAATAAGACTGGCACTCATAAGAGAGCCATGTTTCGAAATATGACAGCGTCTCTAGTGGAGCACGAGTTGATTAAAACCACTCTGCCGAAGGCTAAAGAGCTACGTTGCTTTGCGGAGCCCTTCATCACACTCGCTAAAGAAGACAGTGTTGCTAACCGCAGGCTTGCGTTTGATCGTCTGCGGAACAAAGAGACAGTGGGCAAATTGTTTACCGATTTGGGTCCTCGATATCTAGAGCGTCCAGGTGGTTACTTACGGATTCTTAAATGCGGTAACCGTTCGGGTGATAACGCTCCAATGGCGTACGTTGAGTTGGTAGGTCGTGTCATGGCTGGTGAGGCGGAAGAAGTTGCGGAAGCTGTTGCTGATTAAGAGTACCTGATAGTATAAAAAGCTGAGCTACCCGCTCAGCTTTTTTTTGACTATTTTTTTCACCTGCGCCCTCGACCGAAATGTCTACACCGCCATTGGCTGTGCGTTATAGCTATTGCATAAGAAACCTCAATTCGGCTTCTGGCGAGCTGCTTTTGTCAGCCTAGCTGACAGACCCCTGGCTACGCTACAAGGTATAAGCGATCAGTAAAGGCTGCCCCTTAGCGATAATCAAAGTACTCTTGCGTATCCATGTCCATGATGCGTAAAGGCCCCCCCCAGACATAGCCTGTATCTAACGCGAACAGGTTGTCCCCGCAGTCTTGGCCCTGCAGTGCCGCCCAGTGGCCGAAGATAAGTTTGTCATTACGCGTCTTGCGTGCCGTGAAACTGAACCAGGGCGCAAAAGGCGGTGCGGGGTTTAGACCATCCCTAGACTCTAGTTCTAAAGCGCCAGTGGCTGTGCAGAGGCGCATACGTGTTAGGTAATTGGTAATGACTCGCCAACGATCGGGTCCTTCAAGATCTTCCCGCCACACGGATGGCTGGTTGCCATACATATTTTGAAAATAGACACCACTGTCCTCGGATCGTAAAACCGCACTGACCTCAGCTGCAAGCCTTTGAGCGGTGATGAGATCCCACTGTGGCGGGATGCCAGCATGAACTACCGTATAGTCGCCGACCGATAGCAGCAGCGGTTGTTGCTGCAGCCAATTTAGGAGCTCTTCTCTGTCAGGCGCTGATAATATAGGCGTTAAACTGTCGTGCGGCGTGGCTGACCTTACCCCCTTGGAAATGGCTAGAAGATGCAGGTCGTGGTTACCCAGCACCGTCTTAAATGCAGGACCTAAGCTTTTACAAAATTGCAAAGTCTCGAGAGAGTTTGGGCCACGATTAACCAGGTCACCGACGGCAATAAGCTGATCCTGCGCGGGGTCAAAAGCAAGCTTGTCGAGTAACGCCTTTAAGGGGTCTAAGCAGCCCTGAAGGTCTCCTACAGCATAATTAGTCATGGTTTAATGGACGGCATGTGGTATCGACAGTAAAAAGGGTTCTATCTCAGCATCAAATGACTCACCTTCATGATGGGTGAGTTGATAGGTACCTTCCATAGTGCCAATTGGGGTAGCCAGAACCACACCGCTGGTATATTTGTAAATGCCGCCTGGAGCCAATGTTGGTTGCTCGCCAATCACGCCCAGCCCGCGCACTTCTTTGCGTTCCTGATTAGCATCTACAATAATCCAGTGCCTGCTGAGCAGTTGCACGGCCTGACTGGCATGGTTTTCAATTGTGATATGGTATGCGAACACATAGCGACCATCCTCAGGCTTTGACTGGTTGTCGAGGTATTCAGTGCTCACGCTAATGGCTATAAGGTTTTTCATGCTGATTGATTAATACTCTCGTTAATATGGTTGGCAAGGCTAACGAACTCTGCCACAGAAAGCTGCTCTGGGCGCTTTGACAGGTCAATCCCATGATCAGCGCCCTGCAAATGATCGGCATACGGACGCAGGCAGTTTCGTAAAGTCTTCCGACGCATCTGAAAACTCTGCCGCACCAATTGGCTAAGCAATTTCTCATTATTGGCTTTAAATGGCATCTGTGTATGAGGCTTTAGCCGCACTACGGCTGACTGCACCTTAGGCGCAGGACGAAAGGACTCTGGCGGCACAGGAATCAGCGGCATCACTCTGCAATGATACTGAATCATTACAGAGAGGCGGCCATAGGTCTTATTCCCGGGGGCGGCAGACAGTCGGTCGACTACCTCGCGTTGCAGCATAAAATGCATATCCTCAATAAGATGCCCCACCGTCAAAAGGTGAAAGAGTAGCGGTGTAGAAATATTGTAGGGCAGGTTACCCACCAACCGAAGCTTACGGCCATCATAGAACTGTTCAAAGTCAGTCTTCAAAGCGTCGCCGTTATGGACAGAAAAGTCCGGCTGATCGACAAATTTTTCTTCGAGAAACTTAACCAAATCTCGATCCAGCTCTAGCACTGACATATTTGGACATCCCGTGATGAGCCGCTCAGTAATAGCGGCCATACCCGGGCCGATCTCAATCAGATTGTCGGCTGGCTTAGGTGCCACGCAGGCAACAATCTGACCTATGATCTGCTGATCTATCAAAAAGTTCTGTCCAAAACGTTTTCTAGCCTGGTGGTTAATAGTCAAAAGTTACTCGCTTTAGCCATGTTGACAGCGACCCCAATGGCTGCCTTTAAACTGCCGTTACTGGCGGCTCCTGAAGCGGCCAGATCAAGCGCGGTGCCATGATCAACAGAGGTTCGAATGATGGGCAGGCCCAAGGTTATATTCGCCGCACTACCGAAGCCTTGAAACTTCAATACTGGCAGCCCCTGATCGTGATACATGGCCAGCACGGCGTCAGCATCATCTAGGTACTTGGGCGTGAACAATGTATCTGCTGGCAAAGGACCAACAACATCAATGCCAAGCTGTCTAAACGATTCCAAAGCTGGAGCTATTATGTCTATTTCCTCAGAACCCAAATGACCTCCTTCGCCGGCATGGGGGTTCAGCCCGCAGACTAAAATCCTCGGGTTATTAATACCAAACCTAGTCTTTAGATCTCGGCAGAGGACAGTCAGTATATTATCGAGAAGGTCTCGCGTGATTGCGTCAGCCACATCGCGTAGTGGCAGATGGGTAGTCGCCAGCGCGACACGCAAACTATCCGTGGCAAGCATCATTACCACCGTCTTGGAGTGCGTCAAAGCTGCAAGGTATTCGGTATGTCCGGTAAAGATTATACCGGCATCGTTGATGATCGACTTTTGCACCGGCCCCGTGACTAGGCCGTTACAGTCACCCGCTTGCACCGCTTTGACTGCGGCATCGATACAGTCTAGTACATACTGAGCGTTGCCAACCGCCAACTGCCCCGGGACAACCGGCTCTGAAAGTCGAATAGGTACCACCGCTAACTCTGAGGCAACCGCTGGCCTGTCACTAGGTTCAACTAACGTCAGGGGTAAGCCGAGTTGAGAGGCACGGCTTAGCAGTAGATCAGGGTCGGCAAAAGCAACCATTGCATGTTTATGTACTTCCTGTACGGTCTGAATTAACAGATCAGGCCCAACACCGGCGGGTTCCCCCGGGGTCAGTGCTAGGCTTACTGTCATGAAGGATTAACCTCTTTAATTTCGATAAATGCCTCATCGCGTATTTCCTGCAACCAAACTTGTAGCTCTTCTTCGTACTTGCGCTCACGCAACACATTCTGAGCACGATTGCGCAAAATCTCGCTACTAAAATCTTGATTCCGGCGCTCAGTAACCTGCAGAATGTGCCAACCAAACTGCGATGCGAAAGGCGCGCTGATTTCATTTAGCGCTATCGAATTCATTGTCTCTTCAAATTCAGGTACAAACATTCCAGGGGTAGACCAGCCCAAGTTGCCACCTTTTAGCGCGGAGCCAGGGTCTTCCGATAGTTGTTTGGACAGCTTTGCAAACGCATCACCGGCCAATACCTGCTCGCGAAGACCATTAAGTTCAGTAATAGTCGCCTGTTCATCGCGAATTTGATTCGGCTTAAGAAGTATATGGCGCGCAAAGTGCTGCTCAATAAGCTGCTTGCCTCCGCCGCGTCTCTCATAGAGCTTTAACAGATGGTACCCAGCATCACTGCGAATAGGATCAGATACCTGTCCCAGTTCGAGCTGTTCAACTGCGTCGATAAAAACGCCGGGCAATTGAGCCATTTTACGCCAGCCTAGATCACCGCCCTGGAGGGCTGATTGGTCCGCTGAATTGGCTATCGCTAACTGTCGGAAGTCGGTGCCATTGGATGTATCCGTTTGAAGTTTCTGCGCGCGGGCTAAAATGCCGTCAGTATCATTTTTGCTCGATCCTGTCGGCACCGATAGTAAAATCTGACCTATATTAACGTCTGGCGATATCAAAAACCGTCCTTCTTCAGAGGTGAGGAAATTATCCAGCTCTTGCTCACTAATGCGGATGCGGCGCATGACCTTGCCCTGTTGTACGCGTCTAATAACCATTTCATTGCGGATCTCTTCACGAACCACGGCGATGGTACCCCCGCGGGATTGAATCTCAGCAATATACTGGGTAATGGTTAGGCCGTTACTCTGCGCAACCCGAGTAATCGCCGCGTTAAGTTCTTCGTCGGTGATGCGAATGCCCGCGTTATAGCCCATATTGAGCTGAAGCCGCTCAGAGATCAGTCGCTCTAGTACCTGCTGTAATATGATTTCCTGAGGTGGTGGCTGAGTGCCGGACTGCGCAATCTGTTCATTAATTGTCATCATACGCTGCTGTAACTCACTATTGAGCACGATGTCATCATCGACTATGGCAACAACCCTATCCAACATTGTTACCTGAGCGGAGATACTGAGCGAGATCGACAGCGCTACAGACATTAGAGCTAAATGTAGTTTAGAAATTGACCGGAGGTTCATAACCATATATACCTTTTTCGAGTATCGTGTCTACCCGGCCGCTGCTACTGGCCAGACCTTTAAATTGTACTTGTAACATTATTCCATCTTGAGATCGCAAGTCCCTTTCTGGGAACAGCATAGAATCTTCTCTGTCTATCCAACGACGCCAGACCAAAGTCGCGCGCCAACAGCAACTGTTATATTCTAAACCGGCAAAGATATCGACATCTCGTTGATTGGTAAAGTCGCGGCTCCAGCGCCCCACCAGATTGATATTACCCAGCAACGGCATCATGCCAGATATATTTGCCTGCTCAATATTGGTCTTAAAAGAGCGCTGCTCAAAAAGGCGTGGGTCATCTCGCGTATATCTATGGGTCAGATTGAATAATCGGTTTTTGCCATCATTGTAGCGTATCCCAATACTTGCTTTCTCTATAAGACTTTTGTCTTTATCGTAAACAACATCGCCCGTTATGCGCCAGTTGGCTTTAAACCTAGCGGTAAAATCTAAGGCCATGGGAGATTGACTTAACACTGCCGTAGATCCCGGCAGTGTAACCTGCCTGTCCGCGTAATAAATCGACTGAGCTAAACTAATTTTAAAGCGCTCCTGACCAGTTTTCTTGCTGATAAAACGACTAGTCAAAGCGACTGTCAGTCGTTGCTCATCGGCAATTCGATCACCGCCTCCAAAGCGGTTGTCAGCAAATAATCGGTCATAGGCCACCGTCATTTCGCTGGTATCAAAATCTGGCAGCGCAGACTGGTCTTTCGAGGCTGCATTAACATAGTAAAGTCTCGGCTCCAGTGTTTGGGTCAGGTCTCCCAGCCAATGGGTATCACGCTCGAGAAAAAGCCCTCCATCAATGGAATACACCGGCACGGTCACTGATGGGCTGTCGTTGACAAAGGCACTGTTATTCAGGTCCAGATCATAGGCTCTATGCTTGAGCGAAACCGCGGGCGTAATATATCCCCAAGCCCACTCATTAGCCCAACTTAGACTATAGTCGATGAGGCTGCGACTACCTGTTACATAACTAGGGTCGCCATCGCGGTCAAATATCGAATACTCGTGGTCCAGTTTTAGCGCTAGGTTATTATCGAATCTATAGTACCCGCCTGCTGTAATTCTGGGCAGCGTTTCGTATTGTCTATCAAGGCCCTGAGTAATCAGCTGATGATCGAGGGTATCGATACCATAATTCCAATTTTGAGTCTTGTAGCCGACAGATGCACGCTGAGTTAGGTGGGTGGGGCTGGTATCGTCAATACTAAAGTTACCTAAATCATCAAAATACTCAAAATCGCTGACCTTGCTATAGTCCAGAGCGGTGGACCAGGGGCGATCAATGCCGCCGTTGTGCTTGATGCTGCCGCTGTATCTACCTTCACCTTCATTAGGCCGCAAGCCAGTGACATTATCTATACTGCTGATGATCTCACCGGTGAAAGGATCTTTTTTGGTGGTACTTTTGCCTCCCCTGTCGTTGCCAAGGTAACTTACGGAGACTTCGGTCATCGACCAAGCACTTAGATGACGACCTTGAATTTCTATGGCGGCGCCGCGCTCTTGAATGTAACGCGGGGAAATGATGGCGTCATAATTTGCGGCTATATTCCAGTAAATAGGCTGTTCAAAATCGATGCCATTGTCACCATGAACAGTTATTGACGGGAATAAAAGCCCACTAGCGCGGCGATCTGTGACGGGGAATGTCAGGTAGGGAAAGTAAAAGATTGGTACCTCTTTCACTTCCATACGCACATTTTTCATCGTCGCAAATCCGGTCTCCTGGTCGATAGCCAGCTTGCCACTCACTAGCCGCCAGATTGAGTCTCCGGGCTTACAGGTTGAAAAGCTGGCCCGATTCAGCGAAATAATTCCGTCTTTAGTGCGCGATAGGCTATCGGCTGTGCCATGGGCAGACCCTTTGTGGATAACGTAGGTAGGATTGTCGACATCGATTTCTTTGGTGTCTGTTTGTAAGGTGGCACTGTCTCCCAACAACAGCAAACCCGGCTCGCGAAACTGCACATTACCTTGCATTTTAATCAGACGTTTGACTTGATCAATCTCAGCACTGTCGCTGCGTGCCTGGCGGTAGCCTTGTGAGAACTGCACATCACCCTCAAGCATTGCAGCGCTTTCAGTGATGGCCTCGGTGGAATTGGCATTAATGCGCAGAGACGCATCATCCGGCTTCATCTCGGCATCTGGGTAATTTCGCTCGGGCTCAATATAGCCACCACAACAGCTGCTATCGACAAGGCGCTTCTGCTCACTAGTCATATCGGCTGTATCGACCCAATCGAGATTCAGACCGCTGCCAACTCTTGGCTCTTCGGGATCAGCGACTGGAATAGACATCCGACCGGCTGGGCGATAACGCCTAGTAACACTTTGATATTGCTGTTTTCTGCACAGCCACTGACCATTGTTACTGGCAGCACAGTCCCAGTTTGACTTAGATGGCTCATCCTTAGCGGTGGCTGCAACAGGCACTGTTGTACCAATCGCCAGGACTAACCATAACCAATTGCAACCCAGCAGTTGTTTAGTTCGCAGCATTGAGAGCATTTCAGTCAAAACCGGAGTCCAGCACTTAAAGAATGGACAGATATTTTACCTGATATCTACCGACAGTAGAGGCCTGAATTGCAGTAAATAGGCTAGAATATCCCCCTTTTAGTGCGGTTAAATGCTGTCCGCGCGAGATATTGAGATACAGCAATTGAATTACAGGGGTTTGCCGAGCAGTGAGCGAATGAAAAACCAAGATAAACAGGTCTTTATGGATTGGATTATGGCCTATATTCCTACCAAAAATCGCCTTCAGGGTCCGCTGCAGGTCGAAGCCCTTGCCGGAGACGCCGGATTTCGCCGCTATTTTCGATTGAACACTCAGCCCAGTCTAATCGCAGTTGATTCGCCGCCGGCGCAAGAGAATAACCCAGCCTATGTTTCCGTGGCTATGGCGCTTCAGGCTCAGGGCGTACGTACCCCAATCATTTATGCGGTGGACTTTACCCGAGGTTTTTTATTGCTCGAAGACTTTGGCTATGATCTTCTGCAACCCCTGCTTAACGAGGGCAGTCTCGGGGAGTATTATCAGCAGGCTGAATCGACGCTACTGGCGCTTCAGCAAACCGCGCCAAAGGCACAAACATTTCCAGTTTATGATGCTCCGCGACTTCACGCCGAGATGGCCCTTTTTGGGGACTGGTTTCTAGGTGAAATGCTTGGTATTAGCCTTGATAGGAATGAAATATCTCTTTTGGATACGGTGTTTGACGTATTGATCGAGAGCGCGCTAACTCAGCCTCAGGTTGTAGTGCACAGAGATTATCATTCCCGAAATCTGATGCTCTTGCCAGATAAGAGCCTCGGTGTGATTGACTTTCAGGACGCGGTTGTCGGACCAGTGACCTATGATCTGGTGTCATTACTGAAAGACTGCTATATACGTTGGCCTGCAGAACAGATGCGAGAGAGGGCAATTGTCTTCAAGGCTCAGTCTCCCCACTGCGATACTTCAGACCAGCAGCAGTTTCTTCGCTGGTTTGATTTGATGGGTATGCAACGGCACCTCAAAGTTATGGGTATCTTTGCTCGTTTAGCGCTGCGCGATGGTAAGCAAAACTATCTTAAAGACTTACCCCTAGTTATTCGCTACAGTCTGGAGGCAGCAAAAGCCTATCCGGAAACGGTTGAATTTTATGATTGGTTTTTACAGCGCGTAGAGCCGGTGTTGTCAGCACAAGCTTGGTACAGCGATTGGCAAATGGCTGGTGAACAACCATTTGCGCAGGATGGTGTTATATGAAAGCGATGATTTTGGCTGCGGGCTTTGGCAAGCGGCTGCGCCCGCTGACCGAGACAACACCGAAGCCGCTGCTGCAAGTTGGTGATAAACCACTACTGCAATATCATCTTGAGCGCTTGGCCGCTGTCGGTATTACCGAGGTTGTAGTTAATACTAGCTGGCTAGCCGAGAAGATTGAAGACTACTTTGCCGATGGCACAGCATTGGGCGTAAATATTCACTGGTCTCGCGAGTCGTTTCCCCTTGAAACTGGGGGGGGTATTGCCAAGGCGCTGCCCCTGTTAGGCAGTGACCCATTTTTGCTGATTAATGGGGATGTTTGGACGGACTGTCCCTTGGAGGATTTTCAGCTGGCCGCTGATGCTGAAGCCCACCTTGTTCTTGTTGATAACCCGGAGCACCATCCTCAGGGCGACTTTGCCCTAGTGAGTGATAGGGTGACTTTGGACGTTAGTCCCCGGTACACTTTTAGTGGGATTAGTGTGGTGCGACCGCAGTTATTCGCCCGATATCAGACTCAACATGGAGGGCTTGATAGCTTTCGCTGGCTTGACGTTATGCGTCCTGAGATCAAGTCGGGCCAAGTGACTGGCGAGCGTTATACCGGACAGTGGTGGGATGTGGGAACTGTTGAACGTCTGACGTTACTGGATGATCACTTAAAACAGGCTTTGAAGCAGGATCGCGACAGTTTTTGACTTAGTCGGTTGAATGGGCCCGCAAGCCGCGATGCAGTTAGGGGCTGCCGGATATTAAAAGCTATTAGTTTTGGGTTAATGATAGCAAGGTTGCAGTTGATAACGACTTGTCCATAGGGGCATATCTTGGATTTATTGGACAACAGTAGGAGCACATTGTGACGGAATCAGTTGGTTATGGCGGTGATTATGTTGCCAAGGGTGGGTTACGGTGACGCCGCAATTAAAACGACTATCGCTGTCGGCAGCGCCTCTGATTGGGACTGCTGTGACAGTGCTCATGCTGCAAACTGGCTGGGGGCGTGAAGGTGCTCTCACCGCAGGACTCACAGTAGTCTGCGCACTTTGGTGGGTGTTTGAACCTATCCCCATCCCGGCGACAGCAATGATTCCACTAGGTCTATTTCCACTACTTGGTATTCTTGATGGCAAACAGGTAGCGCAGGCATACGGTGACCCACTGATTTTGCTATTGATGGGGGGTGCAATGCTTTCTAAGGCTATGGAGAAGAGTGGTGCCCACCGGCGTCTGGCACTGTCAATGGTCAGCCTTTTTGGTGGTGCTAACCAGCGGCGTCTAGTTTTTGGTTTTATGGTTGCCTCGGCGGTGTTGAGTATGTGGGTTTCCAATACGGCGACCACATTAATGTTGTTACCGGTGGCCTATGCTGTGCTCGAAAGTGCGTCCGACGAGGATTCTAGAAATTTGGCTGTGCCTCTATTTCTCGGCATTGCTTATGCCGCGAGTATTGGCGGCTTAGGGACACCGATAGGCTCGCCGCCCAATATTGTATTTCTGAAAATTTATGCTGAGGCTACGGGTACCATGCCCAGCTTTAGTCAGTGGATGCTGTGGGGTTTGCCTGTCGTACTGCTGCTGCTGCCTCTAGCAGGCCTGTGGATTACTCGTCATGTGGCAGAGACTGCGCCGGTAAAAATTCCTCCAGCAGGACTTTGGCGTACAGAAGAGGTGAGGGTCTTAGTCGTTTTTTCGATGACAGCGCTGGCCTGGATTACATTAAAGGAGCCTTTTGGTGGTTGGACGAGTTTGTTTGATGTGCCTAATGCCAACTATGCTGCAGTCGCGCTCACGGCAGTGGTGCTATTATTTGTATTACCTAATGGCCATGGTGGTAAATTGTTGGATTGGGAGTCCGCCTCATCCATCCACTGGGGTGTTCTACTGTTATTTGCCGGCGGCATTGCCATCGCCAAAGCCTTCACTGCGACGGGCATTAGCCAGGCGATTGGAGAATCGTTGTCAGGCGTAACAAGACTATCCATTATTGTGCTAATTGCTGCCGTGGCACTGGCGGTGACTTTCTTAACTGAAATCACCAGCAATACTGCAACCGCTACGTTATTGATGCCGATTCTGGCAGCTGCCTCTTTGGGGGCCGGCTTTGATCCTGCATTATTGATGCTGCCCGCTGCACTTTCTGCCAGCTGTGCTTTTATGTTGCCAGTGGCAACAGCGCCTAATGCGATTGTATTTGGTACGGGAAAAATCACCGTAGAACAGATGGTCCGCGAGGGTTTTGCTTTAAATCTTATGGGCGTAGCGGTGATTACATTGGTGGTGTATTTTTGGTTAGCTGTCTAGTAGGAGTTTGATGTTGCTGGCTTGAAGTGTTTGGCTGCCAGCAATGGACAGCACCAGCGTCGCCATTTCATCCCAGATGTCGGCATGGCGCGCGCCCTTAATACCTCGGTCGATCGCCCCAGCCTGATATAGAAACATCCTCAAATGGGCCGGTTTACAGCGTTGCAGTGCACGCCGAAATAGGCTCATTCGATTGTCCCAAACCCCGGCATTTTTAAGCGCCCAGTCACTGTGTTGACCAAGGACAACCTGTTCGCTGGCCCTGACTAAAATACGCAGCTCGCGAGTAATCGCCCAAAGTAATGACAATGGGTCCGCCCCTTCATTTTTTAAACCGCGCAACGACTTAGCCGCTGACTGTGCTTCACCCATGAGCATTCTGTCGATAAATTCAAATAGATTATATCTGGCACTGTCAGCCACTACTGATGACATGGTGCTGGCGTTCACCTTGCCATCCAGTGATAATAATTTGAGTTTTTCAATTTCTTGTACCGCGGCCAAAAGATTGCCTTCTACGCGGTCGGCCAGTATTTGCACGGCCTCTGGATTAGCTTGAATTCCGCTCTGCTGGAGCCGCTGCTGAATCCATTTGGGCAGATCATCACCCTTCACAGGCCACACTTGAATATGAGCGCCCAAGGACTCCAGTACTTTTAACCATTTGCTGTTTAAGGCGGACTTTTCCAGTTTTGGTAAAATAATGAGTAGGATATTATCGGTATTGGGGTTGGCGCATAAATCAGTCAGGGCTTTGCTGCCTTTGTCGGCAGGTTTGCCATTAACGATACGAATTTCGACAATTTTTTTATCGGAAAATAGCGAAAGCGCATTGGCTTCACTGATTAAACTACTCCAGTCGTAATTACTACTGTTACCCTCAACATGAAAGAGTTCTCGTCCAGTGAAACCCCTCTCTCGAGCGGCTAATCGAATAGCATCTGCAGATTCCTGCACCAATAAAGGTTCTTCACCGCTAATCACATAGACTGGCAGCAGCTGTTTTTGCAGATGGCTGGAAAGCTGCTCTGCTCTGAGTTTCACTGGCCGATTCTTTCTTTGCTGCCGTGCGGCACGCTCGCCCTATTGGCTGCCGCGCGGAGGTGATTCAGGATTTGTCTCACAACTTCTTTGTGCATGCTGTCCCTGAGGATTCTCTCTTCAGTATCTGAAGAGAGAATGTCCTGTTCGCTAAACTCATAGCTGCGTTCTACCGACGCTGTTGAAAGAGGGGTAAGGGGAGTTCCATCTGGCTTGGTAATCAAGAAGTCGACCTCTTCATTGAGCTGGTACTCCGCGACCCGGGCACTAGCGTTAACTGTACCGGTGCGGCGATCTTTCCTAACGTCGACAATTACTAATGAATAGGAGGCGCTGGCAGTATTATCGACTAGATCAATATCAGACGCCTTCAAAGCTCGGGTTAATGCCTGAATCAAGGGGCTGTGAGAATCTACTGTCGATAGGTGTAAACTACCGAAATCCTCCGGTACCAATTGCGAGTTTCGAAGCTGCCAGCCGCAGCTTGACAGTAGTAAGATGATAGTACCAAGAAATAGATTTTTCATTATAGTTAGCGCCCTCGTTGACTGGTGGTTGTATACACTCGGTTTAATTGGCCACTATATTAACTAATCTTCCCTGGACAACAATGATTTTGCGTATGGTGAAGTCTTCAGTGAATCGCTGCACATTACTGTCTTCGATCGCCAACTTTTCAATCGTCTCCTTAGGAGCATCCGCCGCCACCTGAATCTTACCACGCACCTTGCCATTGACCTGAATAACCAGCTCTATTGAGCTGCGCACTAGCGCGGATTCATCTAGCACCGGCCAATCGGCATCA
>Ga0209711_10001145_pt1 | contig 26436 bp, 22 predicted proteins | sample ArcticOcean_MG_C_7_FD_187441 | JGI IMG/M metagenome (GOLD analysis project Ga0209711, IMG submission 187441) | Marine microbial communities from western Arctic Ocean - ArcticOcean_MG_CB11_88 (SPAdes) (version 2) | ecosystem: Environmental > Aquatic > Marine > Oceanic | place: Arctic Ocean...
AATTAAACGAAATAAATGTATCTCCTTTATCTTTCCCTAAAGAGAACTATCTTATTGAGTCGATCCTATTATTTATAGTCGGATTTTTCTTAATTATCTTAATAGAAAAAAAAAATAGTGGGAAAAATATTCAAAAAATATAATATAAAAAAAAATAGACTTGTAATAATTCTTAATGGAATAATTATGGGGACAGCTAATAAAATTCCTGGTATTTCTGGTGGAGTAATAGCTTTAGCATTAAACTTTTATGACGAACTAATAGATTCTATTAAAAATATAAATTTAAACAGCTTAATAAAACTTAAATTTAAGGATGCTTTTAAAAAATCTAATATAACTTTATTAATATATCTAAGTTTAGGAATTGTAATAAGTTATTTTTCAACATCAAAATTATTAGATTTATTATTAGAAAAATATGAACTTTCAGTTTGGAGTATGTTCTTCGGACTGGTGATTGGAACAATAATACACTTAAAACAGAAGATAAATAAATGGAATTTAAATTCTATTTCTATGATAATTTTTGGTATTGTGATAGGCTTAATTATTAGCTACGCAAATCCAATGAGCGAAAATGATGATTTATTGTTTGTTTTTATTTGTGGTATTCTAAGTGTCTGTGGAATGGTAATTCCGGGTCTATCTGGATCATTCTTGTTAATAATACTAGGTAATTATGTACTACTTTTAGTTGATAGTGTTAATGTTTTATATGACTGTATCTTTTTCATATTAGCTGGAGATTTTGAATTCTTAAAAGATGTATACATAATTAGTAGATTAAAGATAATAACAGTATTTACATTAGGATCTATAACAGGTTTATTAGTTTTTTCAAAATTAATGTCATTATTACTTAAAAAATTCAATACTAGTATTCAATCACTAATATTTGGATTTATCATTGGATCATTGGGAGTTTTGTGGCCTTGGAAAAATACAGATCCAAATAGCATGGATATAAACCGATATTTGCCAGAAATAAACACGAGTTTATTTATTGCAATTTTATATATATTTATTGGTATTTTTATAGTCTTAGTATTAAGTAGGTATGAAAGGTCTGAAAAATAATAAATTATATGGGTTAATAGGTAAGAACATAGATTATTCTTTTTCTAAAGAATTTTTTACAAAAAAGTTTAAAAAAGAAAAGCTCGACTGCACATATATTAATTTTGATATTAACGAAATTAAAGATTTAAAAAAAATTATAAATGATAATGATATTAGCGGTTTAAACGTGACTATCCCTTATAAGGAGAAAATTATTAATTATTTAGATTTTATAAGCCCTATAGCAAAAGAAATTGGCGCTGTGAATACAATAAGTTTTAATCATGGAGTTCTAAGTGGTTATAATACTGATTATTTAGGATTTTATAATTCAATAAAAAAGGAGATTTCACAAAACACTAAAGCATTGATTTTAGGAACTGGTGGAGCATCAAAAGCAATAGCGTATGCGTTAAAGCTATTAAATGTGGAGTACTTGTTTGTTTCTAGATTTACAAGCAACAAAAATCATATACTATATAATGAATTAGATAAAAAAATAATTGATAAATATAATCTAATTATTAATTGTTCACCTATTGGAACTTTTCCAAAGATTACAGAAATCCCTAACATTCCAATTAGCTTAATTACAAATAAGCATATAGTTTATGACTTAATATATAACCCAGTAAAATCTGAGTTACTTAAGCAAAGTGAGGAGAAGGGAGCTAGAATTATTAATGGCTATCAAATGCTTAAAAATCAGGCAAAAGAATCCTGGAAAATTTGGAATACAGAAATTAAATAGACTTTGCTTGATTCCAGTATTTAATAACTTCATTTGAGCTCATTTCAGAAATAGGTTTATTTAATTTACTCGAAATATCTTCTAAATAATTAAATCGATGGATAAACTTTTTATTGGTTTTCTCAAGAGCTTTTGCAGAGTTAATATTGTTATAACTCGCATAATTAATCAAAGAGAATAATATATCACCAAATTCATTTTCCATTTTTTCGTTGTCAGAATTCTTTAATTCTATTTTGAATTCTTTAATTTCTTCAACAACCTTATCTAGGGCATCACTTTTGTCATCCCATTTAAAACCGATTCCAGAAGCCTTCTCTTGGATTCTCATAGCTTTAATTAATGAAGGTAAGCCCTTAGGAACTCCACTTAAGGTTCCTTTAGACCCTTCTTTCTTTTTTATTAACTCCCAGTTTTGTTTAACCTCATTAATAGTGCTTAACTTTAGGTTTGTATAAATATGTGGATGTCTATTGATTAACTTATCACAAATAGAGTTAATCACATCATTTATATCAAAATCATCAGTTTCACTAGCGATTTTTGAATAAAATATTATATGTAAGAGTAAATCTCCTAACTCATTTTTTATTTCATTAATATCATTATCTAAAATAGCCTCCGACAATTCATAAGTCTCTTCGATAGTTAAATGTCTAAGAGATTCAATTGTTTGTTCCTTATCCCACGGACATTCGTTTCTTAAACGATCCATTATATTTAATAATCTATTAAAAGACTCCATTTTTTAAATTTTATTTATTAATGATTTATTTTTTAATTATTTTTTTTACAAAAGATTTATTTTTACCATCAATTTGATAAGAAAAATTTAACAAATATATTCCATCAGAAAACTCATTAATATTTATAGATTCTCGTGGATTAGTTAAGTATTTAGAATACAATAATCTACCATTTAAGTCCAAAATATCTAATTGGTAGTTTTCAACACCCCATTTAGAGATTATATTCAAATTATCTGTAGTTGGAATTGGAAAGATTAAAAAATCATTTAAAGATAGCTCTAAAGCTAGACTATGGGCTTTTGAAAAGTTAGGAATTCCATGTCCTAAGTAATAATCAGGATTATTAAATTGAGAGGACGATTCTCTAACTAAATCCATTATTTCATCAACATTTAAACGTGGAAAAGCTTGAACAAAACAGGCTATGGCACCAGCAAGAATTGGAGAGCTAAATGATGTACCACTACTATTAACAATTTCATCTGTAATATTTATAACCTTACTTTGGTAACCTTGAGCTACAACATCAGGTTTAATAACAGACTGTATATCACTACCTTGAGAACTAAACGATGCATAGAATCCTTCTGAATTTACAGCGCCAATTGACAATACACTTTGTGAATCAGCAGGAGCAATAACTCCACTTGAGGATGAGTTACCAGCAGAATTCAGTAGTATTATTCCTTTATCAAAGGCTATGTTCGCTGCTCTAGTAATAAAAGTTGTATAACCATTTAAATCCTCAGAGGAATGGCTATAATTAGAGTTATCATATCCTTTATAGCCTAGAGATGTATTTATTATATCAACTCCTAGACTATCAGCTAACTCCACAGCTTCAACCCAATAACATTCTTCTACAGGGGTCTCTGAAGAAACATCTTCTGTGCGAAAAAGATAAAAAGAAGCATCTGGTGCAGTTCCATAAAACTCATTTTCTTTAAATCCAGCTATTGTACTAAGTACTTTAGTGCCATGGGAATTACCTTGATAATCATAAATATTTTCTGTATCTAAAACAAAATCGTAGGTGTATAAAATACCTCCTGAGTCTCGCAGTCTAGAAAAAGAAGTCATAGAGTTAACATTAACAAAACCTGCGTCTATTACAGCCATATTAACTCCTTTACCAGTAAACTCTTGCTCATGTAAAAAGTCTAAATTTAGCATTTCAATTTGGTTTCTAGTTGAGCCATATTCAAAAGAACTCTCTAATGATTTATATTTTTTATATGTGTGTGGACTTAAAATTAAATTTTTATTTGGATTTAAAGACTTATTAGCAAATTCAATACTATCAACAAAACTCAAATCTATTAAGCTCGTTAATAAATCTATTTCAGCCTCAACATATACACAGTTGAACCATTTGGATTTTGATAAAACGGATAAGTTATCTAAATCACTAATTATTTGTATATAATCATTATTAATAGGTACATCCTTGTAATCTATAGGAATTCCCTTTGACTGCTTTTTTAAAATTGAAAGATCTGAAAGAATTAATTCTGGATTATTAACAAGGTAATCAACATTTTGTTTATCATTAAAATAAACCCAAGCAAACTCTTGCTGGGCGTTAATAATATTAGACAATAAAAAAAACATACAAATGATTACGTATCTCATTCTATTAAGAAATTACACCAGATCCTAGTAATTCATTATTTACATACCAAGCGACAAACTGACCTTCAGTAATAGCAGACTGATATTCATCAAATTCAACATAAACTCCTTCGGTTGTTTTTATTAAAATAGCATTTTGAAGAGGTTGTCTATATCTAATTCTAGCTTTTATCTTTAATTGTTCACCAATAGCTAATGATAAGTCTGACCTTAACCAATGCTCATCAAAACTCGCAACAAACAATACTTTTCTTAATAAACCTGGGTGGTCGTCCCCTTCTCCAACAAATACAATATTGTTTTCAACATCAGTATCAATTACAAATAATGGTTTTTCATAACCACCTATACCTAAACCTTTTCGCTGGCCTTTAGTGTAGTAATATGCACCTTGGTGATTTCCAATAAATTTACCGTCAGATTCATCATATTTAACTCCAGAAGATAAACTTTGAAGATTTTCTGATTTAGAGTTATAAATATTATATTTATTTAACTCATTATTTATTTCAATGATTTTGCCAGACTTAGGCTTAAGTTGCTGTTTTAAAAAATCTGGTAATTTAACTTTCCCAATAAAGCATAAACCTTGAGAGTCTTTTTTATTGGCTGTAATTAAATCTAAATCATTTGCGATAATTCTAACCTCTTTTTTAGTAAGGTCACCCAAAGGAAATAAAACTTCTGATAATTGTTCTTGAGATAATTGACATAAAAAATAAGACTGATCTTTATTTACATCTTTAGCATTTACTAGCTTATGTATTTTTTTGTCATTGATAATTTCTGTCTCTTTTTTACAATAATGACCAGTTGCTACTAAATCAGCTCCAATACTTTTAGCTATTTTTAAAAAAACATCAAATTTGATTTCTCTATTACAAAGAATATCTGGATTAGGTGTTCTTCCTTGTTCATACTCATTAAACATATATTTAATGATCTTTTCATTATACTCCTTACTTAAATCTATTGTTTGGAAAGGAATATTTAATTTATCAGCTACTATCATAGCATCATTACTATCTTCAAGCCAAGGACAATCGTTAGATACAGTGACAGTATCATCATGCCAGTTTTTCATAAACAAGCCTATAACCTCATATCCTTGCTTTTTAAGTAAATAGGCCGCGACACTTGAATCTACTCCTCCAGAAAGTCCAACAACAACTTTTCTCATATTATTAAATTACAAATAATACAGCTTAAAACTGTAAGAAGATATTATTATTTATTTTGAGATTTTTTTTGTTTTTCAGCCTCTTCCATTAATTCCTTCATTTTCTTTTGAAAACGACCAGGTTTTTTTTGTGGCTTTGCTTTATTAACTTGAATTTGTGCATGAATCTTATCTTCATCAAGGATATAATGTTTAATAACTAGCATAATAGCTATTGTAATTAGATTAGATATGAAATAATACAAACTTAATCCACTAGCATAATTATTGAAAAACACTACTAACATAATAGGAGAAAAATAAATCATGTACTTCATCATTTTTGCCATATCTGGCATTCCTTCCTGCGCAGGTTGTTGAGAAGCTACTTGTTGCCCAGTTGTCATTTTCATATAGAAAAATATTGCTATACCAGCTAAAATAGGAAACAGACTAACGTGATCTCCATAAAAAGGAATATAAAAAGGTAAGTCTAGTACGTTATCGTAAGATGACAAATCATCTGCCCATAAAAAACTTTTTCTCCTTAGGTCAAAAGCTGTTGGGAAAAACATAAATAGAGAATAAAAAACTGGGATCTGTATTAGAGCAGGTATACATCCACTCATAGGATTGGCTCCCGCTTTATTATATAGAGCCATAGTTTCTTGCTGTTTCTTCATCGCATTATCCTTGTACTTTAACGTAATCTCTGCTATTTCAGGTTTTAATATTTTCATCTTAGCCTGAGATAAATATGATTTATATAAGACAGGAGATAACACCAACCTTACAAGTATTGTCATAAAAATAATTGCAATACCATAAGGGAGAAAAGAACTTAACCAACTAAATAAAGGGATGAAAATTGCTCTATTAATAAATCCAAATATTCCCCATCCAAATGGGATAGAACTTTCTAAATTTTTGTTATATGCTGATAATGTTTTACTATCAGTAGGTCCAAAGTATAAATGAAACTTTTCATCGAACTCATTATCACTATAATTTAATGGAATTTTTGAAATGTAATTTTTTGTATATGTCGTATCTATATCCTCATCAATTACCATATTGATTTGAGATAACTTTACATTATTCAAAGGTTTGGAAGACAATAAAATAGTGCTAAAGAAATGTTGTCTGTACGAAAACCAATTTAGTTCTGAAATAGTATCCTCATCGTCTCCTGTTTGACCTAATTTATCAATCTTATCTAACTCATACTCATAAGTTAATCTAGAATATCTATTTTCATACGAAATACTTTTTGAATTTCTTAATGATTTGTAATCCCAAGTTAATTCATAATTATCTTGTGTATTAACAATAGTGCTTAATCCATTAGAATTGATTGAAAAATCAATCATATAGTCATTTGGCTTAATTGTATATCTATACTCTAAGTATTGAACATCAGAAACAATATGTTTCATAACAATAACCATATTTTCATCATCCTCAAACTTAGATGAATCAAAGATTAGGTTTTTTGAATTAACATTTCTGTTGTTACTTAGATTAAAATTTAAATTAAATTCAGAATTATCGTTGTTAACCAAATAAATAGGTTGTTCTAAGTGATTAGTAAAATTTTTCAAATAAAGTGTTGAAATAAACCCTCCCTTAGTATTAACTTCTAAGAAAATTAAATCATTTTCATAAGTAATTACTTTATTATCATCGACTTGATTCTCATTAAAATTAAGGTTATCGTTATTAATTAAAAACGAATCATCACCAATCTCTAAATTATCTACAATATCTTTTCTTATTAATGTCTTATCATCAATAGTCTCTATTGTTTGATTTTCATTATCTGAAACAATATTTTCTTCTACAGGGGGTTGCATCCATAGGTAAAAAAGCAAAACGCCTCCCATTAAAGTAAAGCCGATAAGTGAATTTATATCTTTTTTTTCTTCCATCATTACTGAATTAATTTACTATGTTTTAAACCTGCTTTTACAAAAGACACAAATAATGGGTGAGGATTGTAGACAGTACTTTTATATTCTGGGTGGAATTGAACTCCAATAAACCAAGGGTGATTATTTAATTCTAAAATTTCAACCAAGCCTGTTTCTGAGTTAATACCCGATGCAATTAGACCTTTGGACTCAACCAGATCTAAGTAATCACTATTAAATTCATACCTGTGTCTGTGTCTTTCATGAATGATATTCGCATCATAAATATCACTAACATTGGTTTTATCTTTCAATTCACATTTCCATGATCCTAGTCGCATTGTACCACCTTTATTGGTAACCTTTTTTTGACTTTCCATTAAGTCAATTACCGGAAATAATGTGTCTTTCACCATTTCTGTTGAATTTGCATTTTTTAGTTTTAAAACGTTTCTAGCAAATTCGATAACTGCCATTTGCATTCCTAAACATATACCAAAAAAAGGAATATTATTTTTTCGGACATATTCAATAGCTAAAATTTTACCTTCAATTCCTCTTTCTCCAAAACCTGGAGCAACTAACACTCCATTAAGTTGACTAAGTTTAGAATTAATATTTTCTTTGTCAATAAATTCAGAATGAATTGAAATAATTTCAACTTCAACCTCGTTCTCAGAGCCTGCGTGAATAAAAGACTCTAAAATAGACTTATAAGAATCTTGCAACTCAACATACTTACCTATTAAGCCTATTTTAATTTTATTTTTTGGATTTCTATACCTTTTTAAAAAACTATTCCAAATATCAAGATTTGGTATATCACTTTTTAAATTTAGTTTCTTTAAAACAACTTTATCAAGCCCCTCGTCCAGCATTAAGTTAGGAACATCATAAATGGTAGATGCATCTATAGATTGTATAACCGATTCTTTATCAACATTACAAAATCTGGCTAGTTTTTCTTTAATAGAGTCTCCAATTTCATGTTCAGTTCTACAAACTAATATATCAGCTTGTACACCACTCTCCATTAATGTTTTTACACTATGTTGAGTTGGTTTAGTTTTTAGTTCTTTTGCAGCAGATAAATAAGGAATTAGCGTAAGGTGAATTGCCAACACATTAAACTGGCCTAAATCCCATTTCATTTGTCTTAAAGCTTCTATATAAGGAAGAGACTCAATATCTCCAACAGTACCTCCAATTTCAGTAATTATTATATCATATTCACCTGTTTTTCCAAGCTGCTGAATTCTTTCTTTAATTTCATTTGTAATATGAGGAATTACTTGAACTGTTTTACCTAGGAAAACACCTTTTCTTTCCTTTTCGATAACACTTTTATAAATCTTACCTGTAGTTACATTATTAGCTTGTGAAGTAGGTACATTTAAAAATCTTTCATAATGTCCTAAATCAAGATCTGTTTCAGCCCCGTCATCAGTGACATAGCATTCACCATGCTCATATGGATTTAAAGTTCCAGGGTCAATATTTATATACGGATCAAGTTTTTGGATAGTAACAGAATATCCCTGAGACTGAAGTAATTTAGCTAGGGAGGCAGCTATGATTCCTTTACCTAAAGATGAGGAAACTCCTCCTGTTACAAATATGTATTTAATTGATGGCATGTACGCGTTATAAACGCAAACAAATTTAGGGATTTAGATTCAATTTAAGCTATTTATGAACAAATATTAATCGACAACTATTAATTGTAAATTTTCATATTTAATTATAAAACTGGCAATATTTCTGTAACCTAAACTGTCCTTATTTTTTAAATATTTGAATCTATTTTCTATGTGCTCAGTCTGTTGCATGACAACTTGTTCAAATTCAGCGTCACTAGAACTTAGTCTAAGTAATAGATCTAACACTAAATCATAAGCTCGAACTACGTATTTGTTTGGAAGAAAATTATATTTATTTTTAAAATTATTAATGAAATCTGAATAAAAATTATAATCCAGAGGTTTGTTAATTGAAGGGTAATGAAAATTAAGATTAGATAAATAATAATTTGAAATATTATTTCCTGAAAATGCTTTACTTGACGATGTAGTATATAATGATATTTGTACAGAGTCATTAACAAAAGAGTTTAATATACTAGTCACATTAGAAACAAAACCTTGATCTCTAGTTTCTAAAAAAACAATATTTTTTTTGTCAACAAAAGTTGAATCTAAATCATCTAAAACTAAAGACTTAGTATCAACACCGGAATCATTAATAGTTGAATAAAATCGAGTAGCATTTTGAAACCTTTCTTTAAGTTTATCGCTAGAAATAATGCTTTGTGAATCAGAAATAATATATTTCTTGTGTGTTGTTGTATCTAAATCTACAAAAGAGACTATTCTTTCAAATAAAATATCATTATTTGTTATAGTGTTAACAACATTTTTTTTAGGAATGACTTTGCTTAATGGAGAGACAAGTTGGACTGACTCATTTTCTAACAACTCAGAGGTGTAATTGAAAGCATCTGAAGTAAGAGGTCCAATCAATAAATCATAATCACTAAGATTATTTCTCTTTATAATTTCATAAATATCAGATTTACTAGATGACTTGGTGTCAAAAACTTCCATCTCAATAGGTATTCCATAACTAGCAATAGAATCTATAGCCGTTGAAACCCCAACGTAAAAATCTAATGATAAATTTAAAAGTTTATCATTAGTTAATTGACTCTTCATGTTTTGAATGGAATCAAAATTCATATCATCTATACCAAAAGGGAGCATAAGAGCTATTTTCTTTTTAGTATAATTTGTAATACTATTCGATAAATTAAACTTTTGGTCATTAACTAAGTTTTCATCGAAATTAATTTTTTTTGGTAGTTTAAGAACCATACCCTCTTGTAGTTCAGTATCGGATAAAAATGGATTTAAATAAACAATTGTATTTTCATCAATATCTAACTTTAACTTTAATCTGTAAAACCCTTCTTTTGGTAAAACTTTGTAGTAGGCATAGTTTTCATCAATTTTATTTACTTTTTTTAAATCAATATTAGGAACTAATATTTTTTCAGAAATCTTTAAGAATTCACCAATATTAGGATTAATTAATTCAAGTTGGTCTATCGTAATACCATATTTATATGCAACTCTCCACTTTCCTTCTTTTGCAAGAACTTCGTAGTACTTAACCTTGTTTGCCTTTTCATAATTTTGTGAAACTATAGATTCAAATGGTATTTTAATTATTGAACCTTTAATTAATTTAAATGAGGTTAAATTATTATACTTTTTAAGTACATCTATATTAACATTATATAGATTTGAAATCTTTTCTAATGTTTGCTTTCTTTTTACCTTGTGAAAAATAAAATCATCTTCATTTATAAAATTATCTTGATTTTTTACATTGATTATTTCGTCTCCAATATTTAACAACTGTTGATTAAAATTTGGGTTAAGTGCGGAAAAATCAAAAAGAGTAATAGAGTTGTCAAGACAAAATAAATCAATAGATTGATTTTTTTTAATAGTTTGTTTATAGAAATTTTGTGAAAAAATATTTCCATAACCAAAAAATAAAATTAAAAAGCATATGTTTTTATTCCACATTCTATTCCCATTCAATTGTTGCAGGAGGTTTTGAACTAATATCATAAACGACCCTGTTAACTCCTTTCACTCTATTAATAATTGTATTAGATATTTTTTGTAAAAATTCATAAGGTAAATCAACCCAGTCGGCTGTCATTCCATCAGTACTTTCCACAGCTCGAAGAGCTACACACTTTTCATAAGTTCGTTCATCTCCCATTACCCCAACACTGTTAACAGGTAACAAAATTGCACCTGCTTGCCAAACCTTATCATATAAATCCCATTCTTTTAAACCTTCAATAAAAATGTGGTCAACTTCTTGTAAAATTTTAACCTTATCCCTAGTTATATCACCAAGTATTCTAATCCCTAATCCAGGTCCAGGAAAAGGATGTCTACCTAATAATTTAGGGTCTATTCCAAGTGAAGCACCCACTCTCCTTACTTCATCTTTAAAAAGTAATCTTAATGGTTCTACTACACTAAGTTTCATAAAATCTGGTAAACCACCTACATTATGGTGACTCTTTATAGTAGCAGATGGTCCACCAGTTGCAGAAATACTTTCTATAACATCAGGGTAAATAGTTCCTTGTGCTAGCCAGTTAGCATTCGATATTTTTTTAGACTCTTCATCAAAAGCTTCAATAAAAACTCGGCCAATAGTCTTTCTTTTCATTTCTGGATCTTTTATACCTTCTAAAGCTTTATAAAACTGATCACAATAATCTATACCCTTTACATTTAAATTCATTCCTTGATATTGATTAAGCACATCTTGAAACTCATTTTTTCTTAACAAACCATTATTTACAAAAACACAATTTAAATTATTGCCTATAGCCTTATGTAATAAAACAGCTGCTACAGTTGAATCGACACCTCCTGACAGACCTAAAATAACTTTATCATTACCTATCTTTTTTTTCAAAGACTCAACTGTAGTGTCAACAAATGAATCTGGGGTCCAGTCTTGTTTTAGTTTAGATATATTTATAAGAAAATTTTGTAGAAGCTTCTTTCCATCCGTTGTATGATAAACTTCAGGATGAAATTGTAAGGCATATATGTCCTTGTCATTTATTCTGTATGCCGCATTTTGAACATCATTAGTACTAGCGATTAAAGTAGCATTAATTGGTAGATTCTTTATCGTGTCACTATGGCTCATCCAGACTTGGCTACCTTCTGAAATATCAGAAAATAATAAGTCGTTACTATTAATATAACTTAAATTAGCTCTTCCATATTCTCTAATATTTGACTCAGAAACTAATCCCCCATAATTTTGCGCAATTAGTTGAGCCCCATAACAGACTGCTAAAACTGGTAAGTTATCAAGTATATAACTTAAATCTGGTTTAGGAGAATTATCATCTCTGACAGAAAACGGACTGCCTGATAAAATTACAGATTTATAAACCTTAAGGTTAATTGGGATTTTGTTGTAAGGGAAGATCTCACAATAAATATTTAATTCTCTAACTCTTCTAGCTATTAGCTGTGTATACTGAGAGCCAAAATCTAAAATTAATACCTTATTTTGCATGTGTAAAAATATAAATAGATTTTAAAATAAATAGATAAAAAATTAAATATTTTTAAAGTTCTATTATAGTGAATTTATTATTAAGCGGTGAAATATTTTCTTTTAATATTTTTATAAAATTCTCTCCGTATTCCGAATAGAATTCAGAAAAATTAACAGATCTTTCTTGCAGTGAGTTATTCGGAAATAATTCATTCTGTAATGAAGTAATTCTAGATAAATCTGAATGATATTTCTTTTTATTAGCTTTCAACAATCTCTTTTCTAAATTTATTAAGCCTTTTAGTTGTTTTTTTTCTTGAGCGTTAACAGCTCCCAAAAAACTAATATCCGTAAGTTTAGTTACTTCTCTTAAATTATTGAATTGTTTCATTAAAAATAATTTTTGGTCATCAAAATTAAATTTTGCAGATGCTAATAATTTAGTTTTAGATGCTATTAAATTATTTTGATTCAAGAAAAGCTCGTTTACACTAGTATTTACTTTACTTAATTTACCGAATTGTTTTTTCTTTACTAACAAAACTGAGTTTCTATTTAAAAGTATTGGAAAACACAAATCTGATTCATCAAAGCATTTTTTTAATTCTAACCAATATGAAATTTCAGACCCACCGCCAACATAACATATATTGGGAAGGATTGTCTCCTGATACAAAGGTCTTAACAAAACATTCGGAGAGAAGTTTTCAGGATGAATGTTTAGTTCATTAATAATCTCATCTTTTGTCCAAATAAATTTTTGGTCATCAGTTGAAAAACCATCTTTATGATTAATAATTCTATTTCTCGAATCCTTAGATAGGTAAAATAAATTTATTTTTCTAGGGTTAACTTGAGCTTTATATTGTTTATTTTTTAAATCATCAATTGTTTTTAACGAATTGTTAAAAATAAGATTGTTAATTAATTCATTTTTAATGATGGGTGAAAATATTTTTTTTAATTCTCGTTCATTAGAATCTAAAATAACAAGTTTATATTTTTGAAATAACTCGTGAACAAGTTTCCTTGTTGCCTCAGATAAATCTTTAGATTTTATATATGATTCTTCAAATAACTTAACGAGTTTATTTGAATTGATATTATTTGGCAATAATTGAGAGAATTTATCTAAAGTAGGTTTTAAATTACTAGTTAAAAACTTACCAACTTCGCCATTTTGATCTGACTCCCATTTAATGTTTTGATCCTTATATTTAAAACTTCTAATTTCTTCAAAATCATGATCTTCAGTTGCCATCCAGTATACTGGTATAAAGTTAAATTTGGGATATTTAACTTTTAATTCTTCTGTTAAGTTAATTGTTGAAATTATTTTGTAAAGAAAATATAAAGGACCTGTAAATAAACAAAGTTGATGACCTGTTGTTACTGTAAACGTATCCTCATCAGCGATTGAGTTAATACTATGTTTTAGCTCATCAGAAATATTTATATCAGAATACTGTTTAACCAAAACATCTCTTAAAGTTAATCTATCCGCTTTTTTAAAATTTTCTTTTTTTGAAAGTATTTGGTTATTAAAGCTTTCAAGACTAGGTTTATTATTATAAAAAGGTGTTAAATCATCTGCCCCTTCAATGTAATCACAAAAGAGTGAATTGAAATAATTAGTATCTCTATATGAAATATATCTATTAGACATTAATTTATATTGATTAGTAAATATAATATAGTTTAATATTATAATTGCAAAAGAATAATTAATTAGTTTTCTTTATGTAATATACATATCCCTAAATAACCAATTATGAAAAATTTACCTCTAATATTTTTGATATCCTTATTAAGCTATAATTCAACATATTCTCAAGAGGTCAAGTCTCCATCTGAATTTTTAGGCTATGAACTAGGAACTCAGTTTTCAAGACACAGTCAAGTATTAGATTACTTTAAGTACGTTAGTTCTGAATTATCTAACCAAGTGGTTCTTGAAAAATATGGTGAAACTAACGAAAGAAGACCTCTATATGTTTCATATATCTCCTCAGCTGAAAACATAAAAAATATAGAAAATATTAGATTGAATAATTTAAAACATGCTGGTATTATTGATGGTGATGGTGATACTTCAGATAATAAAGCTATTGTTTGGCTAAGTTATAATGTACATGGAAATGAATCTTCAAGTACTGAAGCTGCAATGAAGACACTATACAAACTTGTTACAGATAATAATAATTGGCTAGACAATACAATTGTTATTTTAGACCCATGTATTAATCCAGATGGTAGAGATAGGTATGCTAACTGGTTTAACCAAAATGTTACAATCCCCCTAAATACAGATCCAAACGCAAGAGAGCACAATGAACCTTGGCCAGGCGGTAGGGCTAATCATTATCTATTTGATTTAAATCGTGATTGGGCTTGGGTAACACAAAAGGAATCAAGAGATAGGTTAAAGGTATATAACAAATGGTTACCACACATTCATGTAGATTTTCATGAGCAAGGAATTGACATGCCTTATTACTTTGCGCCTGCTGCAGAACCCTTACATGAACAAATTACTGATTGGCAAAGAAAATTTCAAAAAGAAATTGGAAATAATCACGCTAAGTATTTTGACAAAAATGGTTGGCTTTATTTTACTAAAGAAACATTTGATCTTTTATACCCAAGCTATGGTGATACCTATCCAACATTTTTAGGTGCAATAGGCATGACTTATGAGCAAGCAGGTGGAGGAGATGCTGGATTAGGTGTCCTTAATTCAGAAAATGAAATACTTTCTTTAAAAGACAGAATTAATCATCATACAACAACAGGGTTATCCACAGTAGAAATCTCCTCTAAAAATGCTGATAGGCTGAACAATGAGTTTATTGGTTTTTTCAAATCTCAAAAAAATAATAAAACTAATTATGTAATTCAGGGAAATAAAGATAAAGTCAAAAGCTTAACTAGCTTGTTAGATTATCATGAAATAAAATATGCTTTTGCTAAGAACAACGATAAAATTAGTGGTTACAGTTATTTAATGAATAAAGACACTAAAGTTGAAATAAACAAAAATGATTTAATTATAAAAACCAATCAACCTAAGGGTAGATTAGTTGAAATCTTATTTGAACAAAAAACAAAATTATCAAACCCTCTAACTTATGATATTACAGCTTGGAGCTTACCTTATGCATATGGACTAGAAGCTTCAGTAATAAAACAAGACATAGAAACTATAAACCATGAATTTAATTTTGAAGTAAACAAAATCAATTTAAATTCTATGGGATATGTTTTTGACTGGAGTAGTTTAGTTGATGCACAGTTTTTAACAGAACTGTTAAATAATAATTTTAAAGTTAGATACACTACAAAAACAGTTACAACAAACGGTAAAAAATTCAATCCAGGATCACTAATAGTTTTAGATAGGGATCAAAACATTACTGATTTTCATAAATCCATTATTGACTTAGCAAATTCTCATAACAGAAGATCTCATGATATATTAACAGGTATTTCTGAAAATGGCCCAGATCTAGGTTCATCTGATGTTAAATTAATTCACAAATCAAAAGTAGCAGTATTAACAGGTGATCGAATATCGTCTCTAAATTATGGGGCAATCTGGCACTTTTTTGAAAAACAATTAAACTACCCACTTATCCATCTAAATTATGATACATTTAATAGCGTTGATCTTTCCTTAATAGATGTTTTGATTCTCCCAAGCGGGTTTTATAAATCTAATAAGGAAAATAGTAACGTGCTTAAAGATTGGGTTTCTGGCGGCGGCAAAGTAATTGCACTCGATAGGGCACTTAATAGTTTAACAAATTTAGACATTGGATTAGAAAAAAATCTAAATGAAAATGAGAATGAGAATGAGAATGAGAATGAGATCAATAAGCTAGTAAAATATAATGAAAGAAATGAAAGCAGAATTAACCAATCGATTTCAGGGGCTATATTTAAAATAAATCTAGACAATACTCACCCCATGACTTATGGATATAAGGATAATTATTATTTTTCTCTAAAGATCGGTAACAGCTCATATAAATTGCTTGAAAATGGATATAATGTAGGGTACCTAAACAATAAACCAAAGCCTACATCTGGTTTCGCAGGTGAAAAAGCATTAGATAAAATTAGTAATTCATTAGTGTTTGGACATCAAAATTATGGAAGTGGAAGTTTTATTTACATGGTAGATAATCCACTATTTAGAAGTTTTTGGGAAAATGGAAAATTATTATTAGTTAATTCTATTTTCTTTGTGGATTAAATAATATAGATCTTATCTCTTTAATTTTTAAAGAAAGAATCTACAAATTCATGTTTATTAAAAACCTGAAGGTCATCAATCGACTCTCCTACTCCAATATATTTAACAGGAATTTTGAATTCATCACTAATTCCAATAACAACACCACCTTTAGCTGTTCCATCTAATTTAGTAATTGCAAGCGCATTTACATCAGTTGTGTTAATAAACTGTTTAGCTTGTTCAAAAGCATTTTGACCTGTTGAACCATCTAAAACAAGTAATATTTCATGAGGAGAGTTAGTAATAACTTTATCCATAACTCTTTTAATTTTAGATAACTCATTCATTAAATTAACTTTATTATGTAATCTTCCTGCAGTATCGATTATAACTACATCCGCCTTCTTCAACTTAGCTGTAGTTAGTGTGTCAAAGGCAACTGAGGCAGGGTCACTACCCATGTCTTGCCTTATTAAAGGAACATCTACCCTATCTGCCCAAATTTGAAGTTGATCAATAGCAGCTGCTCTAAAAGTGTCACCTGCTCCTAATACAACTTCTAAGCCTTTAGACTTGAACTGATTAGCTAACTTTCCAATAGTAGTAGTCTTACCAACTCCATTGACACCAACAACCATAATAACATAAGGATCATTTGATTTAGGAATTTCAAAATCAGTTGAAGATAACGTGTTGTTTTCAGAAAGAAGTAGACTAATCTCTTCTTTAAGTAATATATTTAACTCATTCAATCCGTTGAACTTGTCCTTAGCAACTCTAGACTCAATACGATCAATAATTTTTAAGGTAGTATTTACTCCAACATCACTAGAAATTAGAACCTCTTCAAGATCATCCAGGAAATCATTGTCAATCGTTGATTTACCAGCAATGATTTTGTTTAATTTTGAAAAAAAGGAAGTTTTAGACTTTTCTAATCCTTTATCTAAAGAATCTTTTTTAGAACTCGAAAAAATATTTTTAAAGAAACTCATACTTATATAATAAATCTATAATGTAAATATAAAAATAAAAGCCGCTTTTTTACAAAAGCAGCTTTTTTAAAGTTAATATTTAATCTAGTAAATTATTTTTTACTTAAGAAGTCATTTACTTTATCTGGTTGTAATATAGTTTCAACAAAAGAGTAAGCTCCAGTTTTAGGAGATTTCACCATCTTGATAGCCTTTGTTAATCTTTTAGAACCTGTCTGTAACGATGCAACTGATTTTTTTGCCATAATATTATAATTTACTTAATTTCCTTGTGGATAGTCATTTTCTTTAGGATAGGATTGAATTTTTTTATTTCAACTCTATCAGGTGTATTTTTTTTATTCTTTGTAGTAATATATCTGGAAGTTCCAGCCATACCACTAGCTTTATGCTCTGTACATTCTAATATAACTTGTACTCTGTTGCCTCTTTTAGCCATCTTTTAAATTATTTTAAAAAACCTTTACTTCTAGCATCTTTCAAAGCTGCAGAAATTCCAATTCTATTTATTGTTTTAAGAGTTGAAGTAGCGATTTTAAGTGTAATCCACTTGTCTTCTTCAGGAATATAAAAACGTTTTTTAATAAGGTTAGCATCAAACTTACGCTTAGTTCTATTAAGGGACTTGGAAACATTGTTTCCTACCATTCCTGTTTTACCTGTTAATTCACAAACTCTTGACATAATCTTATAAATTTATTACAAATGTTTTTTATTACGAGGTGCGAATTTACAAATTCTTTAATATATGACAAATATTATATGTCAATTTTTTAATAATTCTTTCAATAGCAACTCAAAAGATTTATTAACAGCCTTATTAGTGACTCTTTCCCTAGAATTACCAAAGTTAAATTCGAATGAAAACACCTCTTTTGGAGTTGCGATACCAATAAAGACAGTACCTACTTCTTTATTAGAGTCGCCCTTGTTTGGACCTGCATTACCAGTTGTTGCTAATCCGTAATCAGAATTAAACATTTTTTTTGTCTCAACAGCCATAGATTCTACAACTTGAGAACTTACCACAGAGTATTTTTCAATCAAATCAATATTAACCTTTAAAGTATTAATCTTAGATTCTGTAGAATAACAGACTACGCAACCTTTGAAAAAGGTAGAAGCACCAGCAATAGAGACTAAAGAATCAGATATTTTACCTCCTGTAAAACTTTCTGCTAAAGAAATAGTTGAGTTATTCTTAATTAGTTCATTAGAAATTAACTTTTCAATTGATTCGTCTTCCTCATAACCAACAAATATATCCTTAATTAAGGGTAATAATTTGTCAATTTGAACTTTAATATTTTCAGTAATTTTACTTAAATCTTCCCCTTTTGTTGACAATCTCAACTTAACTCTGCCAAGACTTGGCAAGTATGCTAAACTAATTTCAATAGGTAAATTATCTTCCCATTTTTTAATTATCTCAGCAATACTACTTTCCCCCATTCCATAAGTTAAAATAGTTTTATGAAGGATATAAGGTAAGCTAAATTCTTTAAGAATTTTTGGTATGATGCTATCGTTTATTAATGACTTCATTTCAAATGGCACACCTGGTAAAAAAACAAAAACAGTATTGTTTTTTTGTAACCACAATCCTGGGGCACTTCCCTTAGTATTTAAAAAAACATGAGCTTTAGAAGGTACTAGAGATTGATCGATATTGACTTGTAAAAGTGGTTGTTTGATATACTTTTTCCAAATAAATTTAATATTATCTAAAACATTATGGTCAGTAATAAGTTTATCGTTAAAAAACTTGAGTAGTGTGTTTTTGGTAATATCATCGTTAGTTGGACCTAAGCCTCCAGTAACTATTACTATATCAGAATAATTTAAACAGCTATTTAAAGTAGTTAAGATATCAGATTCGCTATCTTTAATTGAAGAGATTCTATTAATTGAGAGTCCAATTTTGTTAAACTCTTTAGCAATAAATGTAGAATTAGTATCTACAGTCTGTCCGATTAAAATCTCATCCCCAATTGTAATTATTTCTGCAGTCATTATTTTATTTTAATCTTAAAAAATTCATCATCACCTATCTTGCCAATAAGGGAATCATTAATGTTAACTCTTCCAACTCCAGATGGTGTTCCTGTAAATATAACATCCCCTATTTTTAATGTAAAAAATTGAGAAACATAAGAAATAATTTCGTCTATATTCCACAACATCAAGCTACTGTTACCTTTCTGAACAACACTTTCATTAAGTTCTAAACTAAAATCTAGATTATGTATATTTTTAAATTTAGTTTTTTCAACCCATTTACCAATAAGGGCAGAGCCGTCAAAAGCTTTTGCTTTTTCCCATGGCAACCCTTTAGACTTTAATTCTGACTGTAAGTCTCTGGCAGTAAAATCAATTCCAAGTGATACTTGATCGTAATATTTATGACTAAACTTAGAGTCTATGTGCTTTCCTACTTTTTTTATTTTTACCAATAGCTCTACCTCGTGATGCACATCGCTACTAAAATTAGGAATAAAAAATGGTTGATTTTTTAAAATAATTGAAGTATCTGTTTTTAGAAATATGACAGGGTCCTTAGGTCGGTTATTTTTAAGCTCTTTTATGTGATCAACATAATTTCTACCAATACAAATTATTTTCATTTAGGAGAATTTATTATTAAGCAAATTTAACTTTATGGATCTTAATGTTTTTTTTGTATAAAGGGGGAAATCCGCATTTAATAGCCAGTTAAAATAGCCAGGGTCAGTTTTTAAAATATCAACTACCAATTTACCCTTATGTTTTCCAAAAGAAAAGCATTCTTGATTATTTCTATTGAAAGTAATGAAACCAGCCAAATCAGCAAACTTACTTCTTGTACTAAATTCTGATAAAAAAGAAATATTATTCTCCAAATCATCATATTTATCTACCTGTGCTTTTAAAATCTCATAAGTTGCTTTTGTATCTGACTCAGCACTATGAGCTCCAATTAACTCTTTATTACAATAAAACTCATACGCAGCTGATAAATTTCTTTTTTCCATTTTATGGAATATATTTTGAATATCAACACACTTATTTCCTTTTAGACTAAAATCAATATCTGCGCGTATCATTTCTTCCGCTAGTAATGGGATGTCAAAACGGTTAGAGTTAAAACCTCCTAAATCAGAATCTTTAATTAATAAATTAATTTCTTTAGCAAGGTCTTTAAAAACAGGAGATTCTTTAATTTTTTCATTTGAAATACCATGAATAGCAACTACCTCATCAGGAATTTGCATTTCTGGATTAACTAGCCAAGTATGTATTTCTTCTTTTCCAGATGGAAATACTTTTAAAATTGAAATTTCAACTATTCTATCCTTAGAAATATTTATACCTGTTGTTTCAAGATCAAAAAAACAGATTGGCTTGGTTAAGTTTAACTTCATTAAATTTATTTATTGTTATTTTTTAGATCTCTGTATTAATATCCCATGCTTCAAGGTATTCTTTGATACATTTGATAAATTGACTACCTAAACCACCATTAACAACTCTATGGTCATAGGAGTGAGATAAAAACATCTTATTTCTAATTCCTATAAAATCACCTTCTGAAGTTTCAATAACTGAGGGCATTTTTCTAATTGCACCTAGAGCTAGTATACCTACCTGTGGTTGATTAATTATTGGAGTACCCATTATACTTCCAAAAACTCCAACATTTGTAACAGTATAAGTTCCATCTTGAACATCGTCTGGATTTAATTTACCACTTCTAGCTTTATTAGCTAGTTCGTTAACAGACTTAGTCATTCCAACTAAATTTAATCTATCTGCATTTTTTATAACAGGAACTATTAAGTTACCATCAGCAAGAGATGTAGCCATACCAATGTTTATACTCTTTTTTAAAATAATATTATCATCTACAACAGAGACATTCATCATTGGATAGGTTCTTAAAGCTACGGCGACAGCTTGCATAAAAATTGGAGTTAATGTAAGTTTTTCGCCTTCTCTTTTGGCAAAATCAGACTTAACTTTATTTCTCCAATCCCAAACCTTAGTAACATCTACTTCAATAAATGACTGTACATGAGCAGAAGTTTTAACTGAATCAACCATGTGTTTTGAAACTAACTTGCCCATTCTAGACATTTCAACTATCTCATCATTATTATTTAATAGGTTTGAATTAGTTTGAATATTTAAAGGTTTAATTACTTTAACAGGGGTTAATTCAATTTTATTTAAATCACTTTTTGATTCAATATATTGTAGAATATCATTTTTATTAATTCTGTTGTCTTTTCCAGAACCTTTAATTTTTTCTAATTCCTTAAAGTCAATACCTTCTTGTTTTATAATGTTTTTTACTAAAGGAGAAAAGAATCGATCAGAGTCACTAAATTTTATTTGGTTTACAGAATCTTCATTAAGATCAAAAGTTGGAGGTATAACTATTTCTATGTCTTTTTTTTCAGAAACAAGATCTTCATTATCATTATTTATGACTTGTGAAGAAACTTGACCTTCAACTTCAATAATAGCTATAGTCTGACCAACCTGCACTATTTCGTCAACTTCAAAACACTTTTCAATCAAAACACCTTTAAACTCACATGGGACTTCAGTATCAACTTTATCAGTAGCAATTTCTAAAACTGCTTCATCCATTTCAATTTGATCTCCAATTTCTTTTAACCAAGATGTAATAGTAGCCTCAGCAACACTCTCACCCATTTTTGGTAATTTCAATTCAAACTTTGACATTTAGATCCTATTATATTAATATACAAAATTAAGTAAAATTCATTGAACAAAATGAGGAAGGCAATAATTTATTTATACTAGAATTTAATAATTTGACCTTTTTTATCGGCATAATCACTGCCAATATAAAAGTTTGTGTTAGGAACTATTATTCGAAAACTGTTACTCTTTGATATAAAATTATAATGATTTATAATTTCAGATAACGAAATTGAATTCAAATCAAATATCAATAATGAATTTTCAGTTTTATTGATAGTTAAATAGTTTAAATCAACCCTTGTTGCTATAATATTAGTTTTATTATTTGTAGACCTAGTTACAAGAAAAGTATCTTTATATACAGGCTTAGAATCAACTAATTTTAAACCTAAATCACTAAAATTAGATAAATTTTTTATAGAAATTATGAACTTAAAAAAAGAATAGGCAAATATCTTAGTAACTAAAAACTTGTTAAAATGCTTTGTGTAAAATATATACATAGCATTATAAAATCTATTAACATAGACAGAGTTTTTATCTGTACTTTCGCCTTTAAAGTGTATTATTTTAACATCTCCTAAGTAATAATTTAAATAACCTTTTTTCAAAGCCTTATACGATAAATCAATGTCTTCCCCGTACATAAAGTAGTCCTCGTCAAATCCTTTCAGAGAATCATAAATAGTTTTTTCAACAAACATAAATGCACCAGCTAAAATATCGACATACCCCCTCTTATCTTTGCCTAATGCAGAATAATAAAATTTAGAAACACCTAGGACTTTCATAAAAGAACTAAAAATACTAGGAACAACTCTCTTACTCTCTTCGAGGAATGTCCCATTACCATCTAACATATGACAACCAACAAAACCAACTTTCTGATTAGATTTGTAAAACTTTAATATCACATCAAATGTGTTTTCTTGTAAAACAGTGTCTGGATTTAGGATACATATATACTTTCCTTTGGCTTTGCTAACACCGAGATTATTTGCTTTAGAAAAACCAACATTTTTATCATTCTGAATTAATTTTACAAATGGGAATTTGTTATTTAAAATTTCACAAGAATCATCTGATGATGAGTTATCCACAACAATAACTTCAGATTTGAGTTCCAGCTGAGAAATAGCCTTAGCAACACTGTGCAAACATAACTCTAAAAATGAGCTTGAATTATAGTTTACAATTATAACTGATAAAATCAAGTTGGTTAAATTTTAATTGAACTCTCAAATGGAATTCTATTTGTTATACTTCTACCTAAAGTAATTTCATCTGCATATTCTAAATCATCTCCAACAGAAACTCCTCTTGCTATTGTAGATGTTACAATTTCGTATTTATTAATTAATTTATATATATAGAAATTAGTAGTGTCTCCTTCCATTGTAGAACTTAAAGCAAAAATAAGTTCTTTAACTTCTCCTGATTTAATTTTTTCAACGAGTGAAATTATATTTAAATCATCCGGACCTATACCATCCATTGGAGAAATTTTACCTCCAAGCACATGATACAAACCTTTAAATGAGCTTGTGCTTTCTATAGCCATAACATCTCTAATGTCCTCAACAACACAAATAATTGAATTATCTCTCTTTGGATTAGCACATATCTCACAAGTATCAAAATCAGAAATATTATGACAATTAGTACAAAATTTAATGTTATTTCTCATCATTACTAATGAGCTAGCTAAATCTTGAGTTTGACTTTTTTGTTGCCTTAGCATATGTAAAGCAAGCCTTAAGGCGGTTCTTTTACCTATACCAGGTAATTGTGAAATTTCATTCACAGCATTTTGAATTAATTTTGATGAAAATTCCATAAAACAAACTTACAAATTAAATGAATTAGTTTAGAAATTATATTTTACAAAATATGACTTTTAAATATGTATTTTGATATATTTACAAATATGAGTTCAATACAAATATTAATAGTTATTTCATTGTATTTTGGTGTATTACTTTTGATCTCCAAATTAACTTCTAAAAACGACAATAATTTAGATTTTTTTAAAGCTGGGAAAAAAGCTCCCTGGTATTTAGTTGCATTTGGCATGGTGGGAGCTTCATTATCTGGAGTAACATTTATTTCTGTTCCTGGATGGATTGAATCCTCACAATTCAGCTACCTACAGGTAGTTTTAGGCTATTTTGCAGGATACATTGTGGTGAGCAATATTTTACTTCCCGTTTATTACAAATTGAATGTTACTTCTATATACGAATATTTAAATACTCGATTTGGGTATGTAGCTCACAAAACTGGAGCAGTTTATTTTTTTATATCTAGGCTACTAGGAGCCTCTTTTAGACTATTTTTAGTAGCTATTGTTTTACAACAATTTGTCTTTGATAAATGGGGAGTTCCATATTTTATTACTGTAATTATTTCTGTTCTTTTAATTTGGATTTATACTAATAAAGGAGGTATAAAAACAATAATTTGGACCGACAGCTTACAAACTTTATTTATGATTTTAGCAGTTGGAATATCGATTTATGAAATATTAAATAGCCTTAATTGGACTTTTGTTGATTACTTAAGTTCGGAGGAGTTTTCCAAATACAATAAAATATTTTATTTCGACGATATTTATAATAAGCAACATTTTGTTAAATCTTTTATTGGAGGAGCTTTTGTAACTATTTGCATGACTGGATTAGATCAAGATATGATGCAAAAAAACTTAGCATGTAAATCATTAAAAGATGCACAAAAAAATATGTTATGGTTTAGTATTGTACTTGTAATTGTCACTGCTTTATTTATGATTTTAGGAAGTTTATTATATGTTTATAAAGCTAAAAACGGAATTGAAATGCCGTTGCTTGACGGGCAAATAAAAACAGATTTATTATTTCCTGAAATTGCACTTAATGGAGATCTGGGAATTATACTATCTCTAACTTTTATTTTAGGACTCATTGCAGCTGCTTACAGTAGTGCGGATAGTGCATTAACGTCATTAACAACTTCATACTGCATAGATTTTATTGACATTAATAAAAAAAATGAAAAGGAACAGATAGCTATTCGAAAAAGAATTCACATTTTGATGAGCTTAATCCTAATTATAATTATAATTGTATTTAAGTATTTATTGAGCTCTAATGTTATAGACAGTTTATTAAGAGTAGCTAGCTACACCTACGGACCATTATTAGGTTTATTTTCTTTTGGCTTATTTACTAAGCTAGATATTAATGAAAGGAAATTAATTCCTGTTGTACTTTTAGCTCCTTTATTAACTCTTTTAGTTAATTATTCACCAACATTTTATGCAATAGTTAGCATAGATTTACAAACATGCATAGAACTAAATACAAATGAATGCATAGCAAACAATTGGAGTGAAGCATCCACTTTTGCTAAAAACAATTTCTATCAATTCGGTTATGAATTATTACCAATAAATGGATTTATAACCTTTATTGGATTATATATTATAAGGCTTAAAAATATTACCAACGAATCATAACAGAGCCCCAAGTAAATCCGCTACCAAAAGCAGCAAGAACAACCAAATCATTGTCTTTTATCTTACCTTGTTCCCAAGCTTCTGTAAGCGCAATAATTACTGAGGCAGCAGTAGTATTACCATACTTCATAATATTATTATGCACTTTATCATCAGAGAGTTGAAATTTCTTTTGTATAAATTTAGAGATACGTAGATTCGCTTGGTGAGGAATAAGCATATCTATATCTTCCTTTTGTAAGTTATTTGCCTTTAAACCCTCAATTATAGCTTCAGAAAAGCGTGTAACGGCATGCTTAAAAACAAATTGCCCATTCATTTGCGGGTAGTAAGATTGATCTTCTGGGTCATTTTCTGCTAATATTTCCGGAACCCATCTTCCAGTATTAGGTCCATCTAACATTAATTCTCTAGCATGTTTTCCTTCTGAGTGTAAATGAGAAGATAAAATTCCTTTTCCTTTTTCTTCGCTTCTAGATAAAACCGCTGCTCCTGCACCATCACCAAAAATAACAGTCACCCCTCTACCTCTTGTAGATTTCTCTAATCCACCAGAATGATTTTCAGCACCAATAACTAGAATATTTTTATACATTCCAGTTTTTATAAACTGATCTGCTACAGACATT
>Ga0209711_10001148_pt1 | contig 26333 bp, 29 predicted proteins | sample ArcticOcean_MG_C_7_FD_187441 | JGI IMG/M metagenome (GOLD analysis project Ga0209711, IMG submission 187441) | Marine microbial communities from western Arctic Ocean - ArcticOcean_MG_CB11_88 (SPAdes) (version 2) | ecosystem: Environmental > Aquatic > Marine > Oceanic | place: Arctic Ocean...
TCTGGTTATTTGTGGTAGTAGGCTGTCCACCACTGAGTTTAAAGTTATCACTAACCACACCCCAACCACCGTGTCCAGGATTACCGAGACAACTTCCATCAGTGTAGACCTCATACATACTCATTTGACGTGCTTCTCTTTTATGTCCTTGGTATTAGAAGAGTTCATCTTCAACTTCGGTCTTAAATTTACTCTCTTGTTGCGGGTACGCGACACATAACAACACGTACCCGTTTTCAATTTGCGCTTCATCAAGGAATGACTGATCATCCTGGTTTACGTGACCCCATACTACACGTGCAACACAAGCAGAACACTCACCGGCGCGGCACCCGTACGGGAGAATGTTTCCCGCTTCTTCGGCAGCATCTAGAATGTATGTAGACTCGTCACACTCAAAGTCTCGCTCACCACCGGGTGTGATGAGCGTAATCTTATAATTCGCACGAACAGTACGATACGATTTCTTTCTGGATATAGACACGTTGATCGCGAGGGGTGAAGGGATACGGCAAAGTGTCGCGTACATTTTAGTTTACCATGGAGTTTCAGTTTTAAATAACATTAAACGTGTTTTTAAAATTGAATTACAAACTATATTTTTTATTAATTAACTGTGACCAGCAAATTAGTTAGAGAAGGCGAGGCCTCCCATACCAGACTGGATGCGGAGGACGTTGTAGTTGACCGCGAACATGTTGAGCGTGGTCACGGTGGAGTTACCCTTCGCGGTAACGATGGACACTTGCGCGTTATCGATGCGCGAGAAGTTGCATGTGCCGGTAGGTTGGTGCTCTTCGGGCTTGAGCGCGAAAGAGTACGAGTAGATACCGGGCATGGGGGTACCGGAGTGATGGTTGTAGGATTGCACTTGGTTGAAGTACTTACCGGACTGCTCCTTGAAACGGTCTTGGCCGTTGAGCACGAGCTTCATGGACTTGATCGAACCCGAAGATTCTTCATCGAAGGCGGTCTTGAAAACCGCACCTTCACCGGTGATCAGCTTGGGGCAGTTACCGGCATCAAGGTCGGTGTGCACCAGGGTACCGGTGAGGCTCTGGTTGGCAACATCGGTGGACACGCTGGCCGCGGACTGCGTGAAGTTCCACATGGCAACGTTGGACACGTTAGGCTCGGAGGCGCACCACACGAGTTCCTTGACGGGGTGGTTGTACGACAAACGGATTTGCTTGGTCGCCTCGGCAGCAGCAAGTGTGTCAGATCCGGTGTGCTGCACCTGCTCGATCAGGTATTCATGACCCTTCTGGGCGAATCGCCTTCGTTCTTCCGTGTCCAGGTAGATGTAGTTGGCCCACACCTTGAAGGTCTTCGTGGTGTCCATGTACATTTCGAACTCAGCCGACAGGTCGAAATCCAAACGGACTTCGTGGTACTGGAGGGCGATGAGGGGAAGCGCCAAACCGGGGTTGCGGTTGAAGAAGAAGATCAGGGGAAGGAACACTTGTCCTTCAGCACCGGTCGTGGTGTTCACCGAACCCGTGGTCATCTTACCCCACGCAGCCTTCTTAGAGGCGTCGAGGTACAGTTCGGAGTACATGCGCCACCACTTCTGGTAGTGCTTGTCGATGCGCTGACCACCGATGGACAGCTCAACATCCTTGATCGCACGCTCGGCAACCCACGCGTTGTCGAGGGCACCGGCGGCGGTGGAGATGGTCGCGAGACCGGTAGCGGCCTTCATTTCAACGTACATGTCAGCGACGAGATCACCGTTACGGGCGACGGTCACGGACACGCGACCGGAGTTACCGGCGGTACCGTTGACAGTTTGTTCGATGTTTTCCATCGCGAAGTTTGTGTGGCGGCGGTAGACCGCCTGGAAGAAAGTAACCTTAGGGTTTCCGGTAAGGTAAACATCCTGGGCACCGTAAGCGACGAGTTGCATGAGACCACCGGCCATTTTGAGAGTATTGTATTATATACCAACATTTTATTTCAGCCGCGAAAAACACGGCACTATTTTTCCTCATCATACATAAATGTCCACCTCCGAAACAACAGTGCCTCACCCCAGTGCCGAATCTGAATCCGGATCCGGATCCGAATATGAAAACGAATCTCAAACAGGTTCTCAGCCTGAGAATGTTGACGATATTGATCTGTCACAATATGAAGATGAGGATGAAAATTATAGCGCCCCGATGGAGGCTATTCTTGGTTCGACCCTCACAACACCCGAAGGTGATACCGTGTGTAGTGCCCTCGTGAATATGGGTCATCAAATGGAAATTCAAAACAAAATCCTAGTAAAACTTTTGTCAACTCTCCAGAAGAGATAACGCCGCTTAAAAAATGAATTCTATAAATAGAAAATGACAGACTCCGTTACACATTTTATCGACGAGACGGCGAATCGAGACGATGCGAATAGTGCTATGTGGACGAACCAAATACAAACTTTTTCTCATGACGATGTCATGAATTTTCTCGTGCAACTGGAAGATATGTGGAAAATTAACAACCGTGATGATATATACCTATCCTATCGTATCGGATACGAAAACTTTTTTACGAAAGAAGAATTAACCGATGATGGACTCCCTGTATCTATTGACATTACACGTGTAGAATCTAAAGTCAAGCGTATGAACGAACGCCTATGTGAATTGTACCATCGATCCGATACACTTAACATGATGGATATCGAGGATGATAACGATATGAAAATTTCAGTTCGTATCAACCGCCTGATTGATCAGGTCGATGACGCCTGGCAAATCGTATTCCGCAACGCTCGTATAAGTGAACGCATTAACAATCCCACATATGTTCCAATTAACCCCGAAACCGACCCGTCAATTTTTCGAATGTCCACTATTACAAATGTAGACGAATTAAACCCGTTCCAACAGGCTTTATTACAAACTCTCAAGGACTTATACCGACGTCAAATTAGACGATACAAGGGACAGTGTTGTACTCAGATTAAGAGCCCTGAAGGTGCGCTAACCCGTGCATGGAAACCGATCGAAACGATTGAAGACTATGTCTACGGTGTAGCAAAGAAGGAGGTACAGTTTGAATTATGGAAGAATCTAACAGCTCGCGCCCCTGGTCACGGAGATCTCATCCGACACTTAAAAAATACAAAAGATATGCAATTTCCCGAGATTCGAAAGAACCGCCACGTATGGTCGTTTAAGAACGGGATCTTCATCGGTAAAGAATTCGACGATGCAAACTCTGCGATTGATAACCCTCATTGGCGTGCGAGTTTCTACACATATGAATCAAACGAGTTTAAGAATCTCGATCAAACTATCGTGAGTAGTAAATACTTTGATCTCGATTTTGAAGACTACAGCAATAAAGATTGGCGAGAAATCCCAACCCCGTTTTTCGACTCTATCCTGAAGTATCAACAGCTTAATAAAGATGTATGTGAGTGGGTATTTGCATTGGGTGGTCGTCTATGCTTCGATGTGAACGAGATTGATAAGTGGCAATGTATCCCTTTCCTGAAAGGTGTTGCACGCTCAGGTAAATCTACACTGATCACAAAAGTGTTCCGAAAATTCTACTGCACGGAAGATGTTAAAACGTTGTCGAACAATGTAGAACGAAAGTTTGGATTATCCGCTATTATGGATGGGTTTATGTTTATCGCACCCGAAATCAAAGGTGATTTAGCACTGGAACAGGCAGAATTCCAGTCGATCGTGAGTGGTGAAGATGTGTCTATTGCGGTGAAGCACGAGAAGGCGCAATCTTTCGAGTGGACTGTACCAGGTATTCTTGGGGGTAACGAAGTACCGAATTGGCGCGATAATTCTGGGAGTATCTTACGACGCGTGCTTACAGTTGATTTTACCAAACAGGTAAGGGAAGCAGATCCCACTCTCGATAGCAAACTTGAACGCGAGATTCCTTCGATTTTACAAAAATGTGTTCGCGCATATCTCGAATTCGCACAAAAATGGCCCGATAAAGATGTATGGAACGTCGTACCCCGTTATTTCACTGATATTCAGCGTCAACTAGCGACTGCGTGTAGCCCCCTCGAATCGTTCTTATCTGAACCGTGCGTCGAATTCGATGTTACTAAAAAGTGTCCCCTTAAATTTTTCAAGAAAAAGTATTCAGAGTTCCACGGTGTATTGAACAAGTCACTGAATCAAGATATATGGGCAGGTCCATTCGGTACGAGAGATATCAAGGTCAAGCGAATCACTGAACCAATGAAGTACCAGAGCTGTGACGATACTTTCCCGGCTATGGAGCAGAACGGTACTGAGTTTATATTCGGACTCGATATCACGGATATGTCAGCGAAACCTGTAATGTCGGTGGGAACTGATTAAAAATGTAGGGGTAATATATGGGTTTATTTAACGAATTTGAAAATTCAAATTCGAATTCGAACACCCCTCTCACGTCTCAGAACATGATAAGGCGTGCACCTTATCTCACGAACCAGGAACGCGGAGCGTTGATGGAGAACGCTATGCAATTACCAGTAAATAATATAAACAGACGGATTGGTGCAATTGCAGGTGCTAAATTATCCGGTACAAATTTTACGCAATTGAGAATCTCGCCTTTACAGTTGTCTATCTTTAACGGGATAGTAAACCAAAATGCCATGGACGGTAATTATGCAGTTGACGTAAATTCTATTCTGTATAAAAAACCACATAAACGAAAACCCATCGCACCGGGTTCTACGTTAGGGGTAGAAGTAAATAGTATATTATTGCGATACGGGCGAATGGCCATAGGTGCTAAACACACGTTTACAGTCAAACCTAACGCTAACGCTAAAAATAAACATGCACATTTCTTAGCGGAAATAAATGGACGTATATTTGAAAATGGGTTGGAGAGTAAGTTTATGGTTAAGATTTATAAAAACGGGAAGATGCAGTTTTCCGGTGGTATTTTAAACAACAATATCCGACACCCAGAAATGATTCGGAAATATATCATAGACACGTATACACCTAATTCTAAATTTCTATACAATCCGATAAAATACGTTGTATTGGTTGGTACGTTTCAAGCAAACGGTGTTATGGATTTAGCTAATATAGCGCGTGCATTTTCTAGATCGAGGAACGCTTCATACGAACCGGAACTAAGACCATCTTTAAAAATGGTACACAAGAATTACGGATTTCAATTGTTTAGATCGGGGAAAATACAAATTATGGGTGCTAAAACCACGAATGATTTAAATAATGCATACAACGTTGGCAGTGATCTCGTAAAGGAGCTAAATGTTATGGGATTGATTAGTAATTTTAAAAATATAAACTTTAAACCAACTGCTAAGAAGTTGCGTGTAGTTAAAAATAAAACTATCAAAAACACAGGTAATACCGTGAGCTATTTTAATAAAAATGGTTCGAAAAATGGTGAAAACGGTGTACGCATCGGATCTAAGAAGTGTGCGACCATACCTCGTCCCAAATTAGTAGCAGTCGCTGAGAAAATAGGGATTGTTGACATTACAGGTAGAACGACAAAACCTGAAATATGCGCCAAAATTAAGAGTAAGGTTTACGGTAAATTTACTATTAAAAACAAACCATGTATGGCGTATACTAAGGAACAACTCATGCCCATCGCGATAACCAAGGGTGTACCTATTTCAGATATCGACACGGTCGAGACTATATGTAAGAAATTGAACATTCCCACACCGTTGCCGGTCAATGTTAAAAGGGTTGAAAAGGTTGCGAAAGCTGTAAACAAGAAAGTTAAAGCTAAAGGAAAGGTGTTGGAAACACGAGGTCTCACGAACATGGGAATTAAAAAAGATATTGAAAAATTATACGGTAAGAAGTGGATGAACACATACAGGAATGTGATGCCTTCTATCAATTCAGACGTGACTGAGCTTAAAAAACGTATAAACACGGTGAATATAAAGAAAAATAAGGCGGGTGTCCCGTTTAAATTAGGTGTCAATGATATCAAACGCCGAACAGTTTCTGAGTGGAAAATGCAGAGAAAAAAGAACTTGAATAACAAGCTTAACGCAATGAATAATAATTTAGCAAAAGATCTCGAAAATGTCATGAATAAAAACAAGACACCTTCACCCCCTAAGAAGAAAAACAGATTTCCGAAAGGTACAAAAGTTGAACAGTTATAAAGAAAACGAGAGATATATAACAAATGGACGACGCACGTGAAAAGTTTGTACATTTCATGTGGGATAGAAGTGCTATTCGTGTAGATGACGGACCTTCTAGTTGGTCACCTCATATATATGAGTCTCTTATAGATACGGCGTATTACATTATATGCTCATATATACGAAAGGAACGAGACGATGATAAGGAGTTCGGTATGGGGCGTCTAGAACGTTCGTATCTCTGCACAGATGAGTTCATGATAGCGGCCGATGCCCATAGATGGATAGATGAAAATAGAGAATCAACTGACATGGGACTGATAATTCATATATATGATAATGTCTATAATATGACACCCGGTAAACACAGACGCGCTCTATTGTACACTCTTAACATGTTATACTTCGATTTATAACTTTATGAGGTTCAGCCATTTGTTTTAAATGTGTAGCGTGGTATGAAAAATCGTACGCGTAAAACTCCTCCTTTATTTGATCACATAACCCATACCCTTCAATTCGTTTTGAAATTCCGGAGCATGCTGATATATGTTCCAATTTAAGAAACCTATCCTCCATGTGTAAAAATTTCAATAGCGATTCCGGTGAGAGTCTATCTTTCTTCATATTTTCGAACATACGCTTAGAAGCCCCGTCGGAAATATGAAAATATTTTGTCTTGTATCCTAGAATACTAACCTCTTCACTAGTGTTTTGACTCGAATTCTGAACCAAAATGAAAATCAATAACACGAGTAGAAGTAGTTCTATCATTTACTAGTATTCAACATAATAAAAACATCGTTAATTTTGTGAATAATCTTAAATAGATCATCCTTTGTATTCACACGAGAAGCATCCATAATTTCAAACTCAACCTGATATGTCACTGGATCTTCGGCGTCCATGTCATGTGTATCACCCGTGATGATAGTAAGGTCAATTGATAGGTTTTTACGAATGTATGACACGCGCTGCTTCGTTTTTTTCTTATCCATTTCCCGATCGACATCCTCTGGCATTGGAGTTTCCATAGATACGCTGTATCGAAGATCGAATGGTGCATCTGACATGCGCTTGAAATCGTGATTCATGACACGATCCTTCTTAATCACCTCTTCTTCACCAGAAGCCTGATCTGTCGAAATACGCACGTTATCGGAATCCCTATAAAAAACATCATGTTCAGAACCAATCATTTTTTCCCATCCGGTATACTTATTCAACCCTTTCATGATCGTATCGAAAGTTACTTTACCCACGTTAGTGTCGAACATTGTACCGTTGAATTTACCTAACCGAAGTTCAATCTCAATATATTTATCATCTTTATACTTTTGAATCGTCGGGAAAAGGGTTTCGGTTATAGCTCGAACGTCCATATCAAGATTAGAAAGTGTATACTCTTTAAACAACTTAGGTTTGATTTTAAATGTTATTGAGGGTGTAAAAGGGTTTCGCTTTTTTATTTACCATTTCTATAAATTTATCGTTCTTGTTTACATCGTTTCCGTACAATCCAGATGGCCAATTCCCTTCGAGGACATACACGTCGGTGTATGTGGGATCTTTATCTTCACAATCAACCATCAAGTCCCACCCAATCGAAAAACAGAAGTTGAAGTCACGGGTATGGAGTTTACAAAGTTCCTCCACAGTCTGCTCAATTTCCGGAACATCGACGCGTTCCACTACTGTTGCACCTTTCATTACATTTGATGTAATTTTTTCACCATTCTTAAATTCGTAAATGACGAGAACCTCTCCGTCGTATGTCGTGACGACGCGATACGTGCGTGCCCCATTATATTCACAACTTCCAATCTTATCTTGAATGAGATGATTTAAATCCGTCGGTTTAATATCCTTACCTCGTATTAATTTGATTCCATCCCCACCAGTTCCATATTCAGGTTTGGAAATGTATTCTTTATCTGGATTAATATGATGGTATATCACGTGAGGATTTGTGGTTGCGCTCAACTTGGGAACATTGATACCATTTTTGGGCAGATACTCATTCCAAAACATTTTACTTTGTAACTGTCGCTGTATTTTAGCGTATGGTTTCGTGAAACAGTATGCGTTAACTATTTCTCCATCGGAAACCTTGGTGAGACGATTTTTATCGAAGTATAAAGGTGCTGTGAGGTACTTGGATATACCGATATCGTACTCGACTGGGTGATGTGTTACAGTCCAAAAGTCCACATTTTTTAACAGTCCGTATAATATCTTCTTTTCCGTGCTACTTGTATTCAGTAATATTAATAAAATGTATATAAGTATCACACAAAATAGAATCCGTGGTATATACTTTACCATTTATATATACAAATAAAAAAATACAATTAAAGTTATACCTTCAGATAATTATAAGATGCGCGGCTTCGTAAACGAGGGAACGGTCTGTTATTTTAATACAGCTCTTCAATGCTTATTCAACATACCTATACTAACGAATCACTTCTTACGAGAACCCTATAAAGGTAAGTGTATGTTTACACTTATTTACCAAATACTACTGAAAAAATATTGGACAGCGGATAAAACACCACTCGACTTGGCAGCTCTACAATACGCCTTTCAGAAAGAGTTTCCCCGATTTAGAACTAACGAGCAACACGATGTACAAGAAACGGTTCTATGTATTATCGATATATTAGAACGCAGTCAACCTATTGTCAAGGAGTGGTTCTACGGTAAAAAGATACAGGAAACGATATGGCCTAAGGGTAAAGCAGTGAATGAAGAAGATTTTAGCGTTCATTTAATGAGTTACAAGGGTCAAAATGACATGGAGAAAATGATTAAGGAGAGTACGGATTGGAATGTATTAGAGAATTTTCAAGATACAGATGGGATTACATATAACGCTGCTACTACACGTATGCTTTTTTCTAAACTCCCACCCATATTCATGTTATCGTTTGATACCAAAAGTAATATTAAAATAGTAGAACAGATGACACTAGACGGTCACGTGTATAATTTGAGCGCATGTGCTATGCATCTCGGAAATCAACATGATGGACACTACGTAACGTATATACGTCGGAAAACCAACTGGTATTTCATCAACGATGAACGTGTAGAAGAAAGATCGCCACCTCCCGAAGGTAGTTACTACTTCATGATATACAGTTCATGAAATCGTCGATAGATATATTTTCTTTTATGTTTACCAGTGTCCTATAAAACGTACGACGCCCATTTGGAAACGTTTTATCGTACCTACGTATAACGGGTTTCCACCACATCGGTTCATCCATAAACATATATTGACACTCAATAATTGCATCTTCTTCCATCCATTCTCGAGCGTGTGGGGGCACTTGATTTACATGAATTTCAGATTCAAACATCAATTTACCCCTTTCTTGTACATACATTTTCCATATATCCCCCCGCCTCTTTATCTGGAAATCGATCGTGTTTTTATCACGGGGTTTCCATTTAAACATCGTCTCATGTGTTCCAGTTTTCACAGTGTCTCGTATAGGTGTAAAAATAAGCCCATCGACATCTTGCGTCACAGATGGTAAATACACATCCTTGAACTGTTTGTAATCTGACATGAGATGAAATGTTTTTATTTTAAGTTTGATAGGATCATACTTGAGACTTATGAGCATTTTTTTCACACCTTCAATGCATTCAAGTCTCGATAAAAAGTCTCGATTACCGACAACATCTCCACACGCAATTAGTATATCGTAGATCATAAACGTATCTTCATACATTTCACCTTCCACGATGGTACCATCGTACACGGACTTTCTGAAATTAAGTGGACATGAAAACATTTCAAGTGCACGGTTTAAGAAAACGCAATGCTTTTTATTCTCAAACATAAATGCAAGCATCATAAAACGTACACCATCCGTCTTTTCACATACAACATATGGGGTATCAGATAACATTTTGAAATGGCGGTATTCGATGGAGATTGGTTGACTTCCCGGAAATATGTTTTTACCAGTCGTTCCCCATGAGTGTTCCATATAGGTAATCGCATATTTGTAAAGAGGATCGTCCCTATTTACAGATAGACGTTGCATTGTACAGAAACTTTTACTGTTATCTTTAACTAGATTTAATACCAGCTGAATTTAATATGTTTCCCACACACTCGTGTGTATAGGTAATTAATATGTTAGCTGCGGTATATGCCGCAATTTTCACACCGCTTTCTTTGAATTTTTCAAACATCACTTTCGACTTAGGATGTATTTTCACATCACCTGTACGTCTACATTTCAAGTGTTTGAGCGTTGGCTTGCACATCATCACCCACGTCTTTGCACATGTAGATTTCACGTTATAATAACTATCATTGATACACGACGAAACATCTGTATCGAAGTGCATTCCCATTTGATTCGTAGGCTCTTTTGACCCACTCTTAACCTTTTCCTTGAACATTACCCAGTCTATACCATCCATAACCGCGGGGAAAACGATTACGTTCATGTTTTCATTCGGTTCAAAAACCACTGATAAACTTTTATCATCCACATGTATACCAAAATCAAGGAAGAATATGCGATCGTGCGTTTTCATACTCTTTTCGATACATTCCGATTTTTCGTATGGGTCATCATTCACGAATGCAATCTCGTGTTGAACGCCTTCAGTTTGCAGACTTTTTATGTTACATCTCAGTATTGTATGCAACGTCTTAACGTGGCACGCACCACTTCGTGTCACGACGATCGTTCGAAGTTTCATTTCTTATCATAACACCCTAAGCCTTAAGCCTGTCATCTAAGCAACCGGAGAAGGGTAAGTTTCCAACGTGACCGAGTGTTGTAGTGACGTCAGCGTAAATCTTTCCATCCATTTGCTGCCACCTTCTACAAAACGCGTAATCTTCCGATAGGTATCTTTTTGAGTCTGGATCAATCATACAATCGAAAATAGCACAATATTCATCGAAATCTCGACCCTGGTGATCATTCTTACACGTTAGTGTATCTTTATAATGTTCGTGCATTTTTTCAAGCGCCGATCGAGAAATCATCATAAACCCAGTGGGTCCATCGAGCACTTCAACGAAACCGTCTACTACCGAACGTTTATGAGCTCCAATGTTCGCGACTAAACTGGATGACAACAGGGACATGTCTCGCTCGTCGCCGCCTTCTACAGCCGTGCGAGCCTGATCCCACATCACAACCTTTTTAGGATAAACAGCGACAGAAATGTCATGACCGGACTTTAAAAGACGCACGACTGCTTTCGGGTCAAATTCGACATCCGCATCAATGAACATAAAAAAATCCGCATCAGTCTTTTGCATGAATCGACCGATTGATACGTTTCGGGCGCGGTGTACTAAACTCTCATTCTCTGTAGTGTCCAACATGAGTTGAACACCTTCACGTATGAGAAGTAACTGAAGCTGGACAATACTCTTCAGGTACTTTTCTAAACATAATCCACCGTAGCACGGTGTACTTAAAAAAAGTTTCGTCATATCTATTCTATATTACAATTTATCCTCTAAGTGTCGCTTCATTATGAGTACAATTTTATTAAGTGTCGGTACAGATACAGAACATTTCTCACATATTTCCGTCTTGGAAAGTCTATTGTTCAGTACCATGAAAATCACTGTCGTAGCCACACTATTAGGGGATTTACTCATTAAATCTACACACTCTTCCATTTGGGTACACATTTGATTACATCGCAATCGCTCTTCACGTGACACTTCGAATGAGTTAAGCAGTCTCGACATCACGTTAAATGGTTTTGTTATATAATTCTTCTCGGTTTTCGTATCATTTATAGTTTCTGTAAAAATGCCAGTCGTGCGACTAATATCCTTACACTGGATACTGAACATCGTGGCAATCTCTTTCGTTGTTCGAGGGATTTGTGCTAGTCTACACGCGTATAAAACGCAATTAGCTTTGATACCCGAGCGTACAGCTCCTCTTGTCAGTTTACCTTCGTTAAATTTTTTGTATAGCGTCTTTGCATCTTTTAATACACCATCCGGAATGTCTACACATGCCTCGTCTATATCTTTGTATGCATGGAATAACGAACGATCTCTATGATTCATGGAGCTATGAAAATTGATCTTCGCCATTCGTTTTGTCTCGTAACTCGATGTATGTTTTGTAGCTATGACTGTACCTTTTCCCCATGCATCAGAAAATAATTCCGGGTTTGAAGAGGGTACAACACATCGTGATGGATCTGAAACACGACCATCGTCGGATATACCACTCGTCCATTCGGCTGTATCGTCTATATAAATAGAGTCAACCATTCCACAGTCGGTACACACCATTCCTTCTCTTGTAAGTGTTTTGTAATTGTTGCATTGGGTGCAAAATCTAGTATCCATTGGCTTTGGTTTTAATGTTGGTTTCGTTTGTATGCGATCTAATTCAGACCATATAGTAGCCAATGTTTGAGGGTTCATTATGAACTACGGTTGTTTTTTTACACAGGAAATGTCGCACTTAGGTTAAAAATTTATGTTATCCATTTGCAGTCGCGCCCGTTCCTCAATCCTATCAACAGCCTCTTTAAACCGCGAAGAGCCTGGGCTAGACGGCGTCCATTCATTCCATGCCCGGTCTACAGCTGCAGCATCGGGTGGTAACTCTAATCGCCCTTCAAACTCACTATCGGATACCACGAAGCTACCTACATCACTCCCAGTTTCATCACTTTCAACACACAACTCACTTTCCATATCAGAATCCTGTTCAGTCTCTATCACATACATTCGATCATTTTCGCTGACACATGTGAAAATGTTTTCCTTTCCTGGAAAATGTTCACTCACACTCTCTTCCCTGAGTATGTTAGTCTCTTCATCTAGTGTATACACTTCCGCACCCTTATACGTACACGTCGTCTCTGAATAGTACTTAACAATCAAGTAATCATTACAATGCTCTTCTACGAGAGCGTACGCATCATCATCCAGATCATCGAAATTTACAAGAACTCGTATGAGATCTCCAGGCTGAATTTCTGAAAACTCAAACATCTCATATAAAGATTTATGACAAAAATATTATAAGCTAATAACACACGATATGGGAATTGAAATTTTTTCGAAAGATGATTGCAAGTACTGCGAATATGCTGAAGATATATGTAAGAAGATGAAACTTGATTATAAAAAAATCATGGTCGATAAAAATGAACTAAAAGAAAAATTCGGATCCCGTGCATCGACGTACCCGCAAATTATGGTCAATGGAGAATACATAGGTGATTACTTTGCTTTTCAAGACTATATCGAGGATGCTGAACCCATGCTTTTACCCGTCATGAGTAGATTTACTGTATTTCCCATTGAACATGAAAATCTATGGGCACTTTATAAAAAGGCTCAAATGTCCAACTGGACTGCTGAGGAAGTTGATGTCGCTTCAGATATGGAGGACTGGAAAAAATTAAGTGATAATGAGCGCCATTTTGTTAAATACATCCTCGCATTTTTCGCGGGGTCGGATGGTATCGTGTTTGAGAATATAAACAATAACTTTGCAGATGAAGTTCAGTATACTGAGGCGAGATCCTTTTACGCGTATCAGGTTCACAATGAAATGGTACATGGGGAAACGTATAGTAAACTCATCGATAAGTATATTCGCGACAGTTCAGAAAAACAACATTTATTCGACGCTGTAACAACTATAGACGCGATTAAGCGAAAAGCTGACTGGGCTCTCAAATGGTTTGATAAATCTCGCCCATTCGCAGAACGTTTATTAGCATTTGCATGTGTAGAGGGTATTTTCTTTTCTGGTAGTTTCTGTGCCATTTTCTGGCTAAAGAAGCGCGGTCTCATGCCCGGTCTGTGTTTCAGTAATGAGCTCATAAGCCGCGACGAAGGACTTCACTTAGAATTCGCGATTGAATTATTTAAAATGCTAAAGGACAAACCTTCCGAAGAGATTATTCAACAAATCGTACGTGAAGCTGTTGAGATTGAAAAAAGTTTTATCATCGACGCGTTACCGTGTAGTCTCATTGGTATGAACTCTGATAAAATGTCGGATTATATCGAATATGTATCCGACCGCCTCCTAAAACAAGCTGGGTTCAATAAAATCTGGAACATGCAAAATCCCTTTGATTTTATGGAAAATATTTCCCTAGATGGTAAAACTAATTTTTTCGAAAAACGAGTTGGTGATTACGGTAAAATCGATGAAAGTACCGCCGTCACGTTCGATGAAGAATTTTAAGCAACAATAGGTCTACGTCCATCGGCACAAGATACGCTGATGTTAGAAGCACCTAATTTAATAGATCCGGGCATATCAACACCCGTGTTAATGTCCATGGGGGCGAACATCGCACCACTGTCGTACATCCCGACGGGTTCTTCTGTCATACCCGGCATGGGGAGTGCAGCCTTCGCCATGGAAGGAGGCGCCTTGGGTTTCATGGAAGGCATACCACCCATCACTGCGGGGGGTGTGGCCGTGGCAGCGAAACTCTTGTCTTCTCCACTGATAACACCCATTTCCTTGGTAGGTTTGGGCATCCTGGGCTTCACGGGCATCTTGGGCATGACCTTCGTAGGAGCTACCGCCTGAGGAGCTGGGGCGACATTTTCCGGTGTGTATCCTTCAATCTTTATGTTCATCATACCCCATGTAACCAATAAAAACACGAGAGAATGTAAAAGCAGTCCACTGGTTGTGGGACATCCATTAGGTCCTGACACCCATTTACCTAAAAGTTTTCGCATGAGCCTAAACGTATCGGGGCTGGCGATTATGAAAAACACGAGCGCCGCTTGAGCAGAAATGAACAATTTTTGTTCTTGCTTTTTACCATTACATCCACAACCACAGTCTTTGAAGAGTCCCATTCTTTGTAGTAATGTATACGTAGAAAAAAAATATACTTAAAGTTTCGTCTCATATATAAGATATAAGCAACCAACATGTCTTCCACTATCATCCAGCGTTATGAACAATTCGAACCCACCTCCACCGTTCTTTCTGCCATGAAGAAGAATAAAAACGGTGGTAAAACCGTATACATTAACGCACCAGACAACAAGAAGCTGTACCTACAGCTTCCTTTCATGAGATCACCTTTCGGCCTCAGTGCATTCACTGACGAGGCTACCAACAAAACATCTTATTCACTCGACCTTTCATTCGATACCGATAATGAAGGTGCAACTGCCCTGATGGAAAAGCTTCAAGCACTCGACCAAATGATCCTCGAAACTGTCGCCAAAAACTCCAAGGAATGGCTCGGCAAACCATACAATATCGAGGTCATCCGTGAAGCATTGTACAAGCCGCTCGTTCGCCCCGGTAAGGAATCTTACCCATCAACTCTCAAGCTCAAGATCATGACCAAGCCTACCGGTGAGTTCCTCGCTGAGGCGTATGATGCGAACCAGAAAAGCATTCCGATTGACAGCATCGAGAAGGGACAAAAATGCATGTGTATCGTCGACTTTAATCAGATCTGGTTTATTGATAACAAGTTCGGGGTGAGCGTGCGTCTTTCGCAAGCTCTTTGTGAGAAATCTCAAAAACTGCCTTCATTCGCATTCCAGGGTGTGGGACCCCCTGCAGCTGATGATACAGTCGCAGCTGAGGAAGAGGAAGAAGAGGAGGAATGTGAAGTTGACGAATAATTAATAGGAATAGTTTTGTTTATTAAAATCTATACTTTTAGCACTGACACGCCACAAATTGAGCCAACACTTCCCGCATGTTCTCATGTTTATATATCGTTTTCGCAAAAAATAACGTCATTTCCGCCTCCTTGTATGACATGTATGAATGCCCATGCTTCTCATATAACTCCGTAACGTTATCAAGGTTGGCATCACACCAATCCTCCACCTCCCTCTCTGTCATGTTCACATGAAGACCCTTTTCGATGAAATCGGCAACCTCGTCGCTGAGAGGCATGTCGGTAATCACGGTGCAGTCGTCGTCAATGTGAATCATTTTTACTTATTTTTTTACAATTTACTTTTTACTTAAGCCGATTTGCTTGATCGCACCACTTCTTTGATGTTCAATAGCTGCCCTATTCACATTTGCCATGACTGTGTTCATATTCGGGGCATCGGGACGGGTTCCGACTAAATCTACACGCGTGTGAAACCTTTTCCGCAACCGCATCATTACCGGTTTATCTTTACCACCTGGAAATGTTCTCGACACTCGATATTTAGCTCTTCCCGCATTCGTGGTCAAGTTCCACCCCGTTGTTTTAACAGCTTCTCTAGCTATTTTCCCCTTAGCAGCGTTGCGGGCTCCCTCGGCGGCTTTTCTAATATTCATATTTCTCTGAAATTTACCCTGATTGGTATACGCCTGTCTTGCAAGGGCTGGGTTTCCGACCGCCCTTTTCTTATTCATGGTTATCTTGACGGCTGTAGCTATCGCAGATGGTTTAGCGGGTGGTATCTGTGTCCGTGCAGCAGCTCGAAACCTTCCATTCGGTGGTTTGACACCCGGTGGCGGCACTGGCACGCGTTTCATACTTACCAAAACATTATTAGCAGAGACCATACCATTGATTTTCGAAGAATTCGTTTTCCCAAAAGTGGGATTTTTGTATACTTTGAATGCGTTATTATATTGCTTTTTATGTTCGTTATATTTGTCACCTCCTCCAATATACGGTCGCATGACTTGAGTGAGTAGTGTAGTTCTCGCGGCTACACCACTTCCCGGTAGCCGTCCCTTTCGAAATGCTTCAACTGGTATATCTTGAATACCTTGTTTTAAAACATATTTTTTATTCAACTTCGTGTCGAGTTTATATAGACCAGCTTTATCTTTTCCATCGATGTTAATCATTGCATTCCATACAGCTTTATACCCTTTTGAGTCGACTTTTTCGTCGACCTTTTTTTTCACCACGCGTCGGTTTGCGTCGGTCGCCGACTGATAAATGGTAGTGACCGGCTCAGACTTAACGGCTTTCGCGAGGGCGCCACCTACCATGCTTGAAACAACCTTCCTATCCGACGCAGCTTTCATTTCGTTGATCGCTTTCTTATTAGCCATAGCGTTTTTGGATCTCCGAGCGTTAGCTTTAAACTGCACCAATCTTCTATTCGCAGCGACCGCTTGTCCTGTCCGTTTCATGGCATCTATCCTCGCGAGACGAGCTGCCTCCTTGTCATTCGTCTCCCTTTTCTTTCTCGCTTCGAATTGCGTCTTAGCATTGGACGTTTGAGTGGTGACTAATCGCTCTGTCGTGAGTTCGGCATTTCGGGTTTTCGCGTTGCGTACAAGTTTTGTGATGCCCAGTTCAATCTGTACCATTTTACCATTTTCATACTGTTTTATCAAGTCTTCTCCCTGACGCGCTACCGACGCTTTCCGCAGGGGGTTGGTACCCTTGTACGTAGCCAAAATTTTACGCATCTTTACAACCTTCGCCTTCTTGATCGCCATGGCATTCGCATCAGCTTTCGTCTTCGCTGCAATCATTCTATCCCGAACCTCCTGTCGCTGTTTTTTGAGTGACTCTGCATTTGCAGCAGCTTTGTTCGCAGTCGCTTTTTCATTGCTCCGTTTTTGTACGGTGTTGCGAGCCTTTTGAGCCTTAACTGCTAGGATCGACTTCATTCTCGCCTTGGCATTCTCTACACGCTTTCGCTCCGCTGCAGCTTTCTCGAGTGCATTTGTAACCTGTTTCGCTGCCAATTCGCGCGCCTTCCTCGCATTTTCAGCCTGCTTCTCTGCAGCGTTTTTCTCGGCTTGTGTATTCGCGGCAGCCTTAGCCTTAGCAGCTTCTTCGGCCATGGCCACAGCTTTTTTCTTTTCAGCATTTGCCAGTGCGAGAGCAGCTTCCTTTTCCACCCGGATCACATTCAACTCTTTTTTTGTGGCGTTCGCGTTCTGCAATTTACGATTTCGATTAGCTCTTAAACCGTTAATAGCCTTCTGTTTATCGATTTTCGCCTTCGCGAGCGCTTGCATTTTGTTCGCATTTGCTGCATTAATCTTGGCTTGTGCATTTTTTAGCTTTTGTTCAGCGGCGGCTTTCTCTGTAGCCGTTTCTGCCATGGTAGATTCACGCGCCGCTTTTTCCGCAGCCGCAACCGCACTTATCTTTTCAGTCGCAGCTTTCGCGAGAGCAGTTTCTTTTTGAAACCGGATCGCATTCAACTCCTTTTTTGCGGCGTTCGCGTTGCGAGCTGCACCCATGAGTGCGGCATTCTTATTCTGTTCCACCCGTATGAGGGCTGCATTTCGTTCAGTCTTTGCGTTCGCGAGCGCTTGCGTTTTGTTCGCATTTGCTGCATTAATTTTAACTTTTGCATTCGCGAGATTTCGCTTAGCCTTTTCTCGCTCGGTAGCCGTTTCTGCCATAGTAGCTTCACGCGCCGCTTTTTCCGCAGCCGCAACCGCACTTATCTTTTCAGTCGCAGCTTTCGCGAGAGCAGTTTCTTTTTGAAACCGGATCGCATTCAACTCCTTTTTTGCGGCGTTCGCGTTGCGAGCTGCACCCATGAGTGCGGCATTCTTATTCTCAGCTGCCTGTGCCAGCTTTAAATTCAACTCCTTCGTAGCACTAGCGACCGCTGTTTCAGTATTATTCATTAGAGTAGTTACTTCCTTACCCAACTTTTCTATCTCGACATTAGCCTTATTTAATTCTTTCGTCAATCGTGCAACTTCAACCACACTCCCACTTTTACTCTGAGTTTCCAGGTCTAATTGCAATAGTTTTATACGTTTGTTCAATACACCGCGTTCTGTTTCTATTTCATTAATACGCCGCTCACTCTTCTCGACCTGTATCGTCACCGCGTTTAAATTGGATTGAAGTTTCGCACTGACACTACGTTCTATATCTACACGCTTTATCTCACTTTTCAGCTTCTTATCGAGTCCATTCACTTTCGACCGAGAACTACCTAATTGTATAAACGCTCGCTTTCTATTGAGATTATACCTGTTTAATGTATTCTTCGCCTTAGTTTTAAGGTTTGCGTAATTTTTCTCTAAACTCTTCACACGCTTTGAGTTCGTATTCGCTTTCAATTGAGCGCGTTTTTTGTTTTCATACTCACGATTTTGTGCTGCCTCTGCCTTCTTAGCTCTACTATTAGCGTTAATACGTGCACGTGACTCGTTTCGCACTTTAGTCTCAATTATCCGCGCTTCACGTCTCTTACGACGCTCTTCAATCACTTGTTTTTCCGAAGAACGTTTATCGAAATTTCGCTTCTGATCCCGAATACGACGGTTCGCGTTGAGTTTCATCCTCTCCAATCGCATTTCGGTGTTCATTTTCTGTCTATTCGCAGCAATACCATTAAGTTTCGAACTTCCGTTAAGTGTACCACTTATAGAGAATTTCTTCATCCGATCTTCATGGCGTTTACGTGCTAATTTAGTTCGTAAATCTTTATTAGACATGTTTACATTTCCATTCCGTACCTGACTCTCGTTGCGGTTCTCGTTACGACTCTCGTTACGACTCTCGTTGCGGTTCTCGTTACGACTCTCGTTACGGTTCTCGTTGCGGTTCTCGTTGCGGTTCTCGTTACGACTCTCGTTGCGGTTCTCGTTACGGTTCTCGTTACGGTTCTCGTTACGGTTCTCAGTTTCTTCATTTATGAAAGATTCATTCTTCACCTTTGTGAATACACGAGAACCCGGTAACAATATAGGTTCACGGACTTTCATACTCGACAGCTTTCGGCCTATAGCACTTTTCAAGCTGGCTATTGTCTTATCCGTCTCGGTTAAACCCACCTTCTTCGCCAGTCTTTTTACATCTTTAGAAGTTACGGTGGATTTGAATAAAGTTTCATAATCCTTACGAGTGAGTGGAGATTTAGGATCTAATAGGTATCGTTTATCTCGTGTAAGTACGAGTGGGGGTAGTGGTAACTTACCCTGCTGGACATCGTGCATTATCTCACACACCTTATCTCTTGTTAAAGATATGGTTTTGCCTGTGTGAAGTTTAATCAGTTTCCTGATATTTGTCGACTTGGCATCTGGATCACACGCATCCATCTTGTTATATCTAGATAAAATAAATGTAACAAGTGGGATTCTATTCGTTAAAGCCTAAGAAAAACATACGGAGTTTGTCATCATGCGACATATCAAATTTAAATAAATTATAGTCACCTGTAGAGACGTATATTGTTTTACATAATCTAGTCGTATCTATATCTGCTCTCAAATTTAAAATAGATCCTAATAAAGTACTAATAAAAAGATTGAACGAGTTTATTTTTTCAATATAACGCTCTCTGACCTTAAGTTTGAAAGACAATACCTTATGGTATGGTTTTCCTAAAAACGGTGTGATGGGTATATCCTCTTTAGTACCACCGTCCAAGTATACATTACCGTCATACTGTCTTGTAGCAGCTATAAATGGCACTGACATGCTCATACATACAGCATCTACGACGCACATATCAGGGTTTGTATCACTGGAAAAGTATTCTGTCCGCCCCCGATTTAAGTTATATGCAGAAACGTGTAATTTTTTTTTCAAATCCCTGAATTTCACATCCGATCCGAATACCGAAACAAGCGCTTCACGTACAGGTTCCATATCGACAAGACCATAGTTCCTAAAAAATGTTCGTAATTTATATTTTGATAGACTTTCAATGTCAATTTTCATGAATTTTCTAAGTACATCATCAAGTGGTATTTCAAGAGCTAGACACGCACCTAATATAGCACCAGCTGATGAGCCTGATATTTCTTTTATATTTTCTAATTTATTTTCGTGTTTTTTTAATGACCCAATGAACCCAAACATACCCATTGATGATGGACCTAAAACAAGATATTCCATACTGTCACTTAATAGAACTTAGGAAATTGCTTTCGCAATAAAGCGAACACCACCGCGTAGACAACGGTGTGTGTAACAATCGCAAACTGCGAAGTCTTACCAGACATCACCTGACCCGGGGGGATCGTGAGAAGCATGCCGGGACTGAGAGCCATGAACAGAGAAGTTGTCATGAGAAGATCGGCCTGTGTAAGGACGAGACCCATGGCTTTCGCGATGAGTGAATACGCCAAAAAGAACACGAGGCCGTGAAAGAACACAGACATCTTGTCCGTGCCCATGTTTTTGAATGACACTTTGGTGCCGTTCGTCTTGAGCAACATACCCGGGCTGAGCGCCAGGAAAAGGATGGACGGTATCGCCACTTTCTTGGAAGTGATCGCAGGTAACATTTAGTATATACACATAATATTTTTCAGAAACCATGTGAAATCTGAGAATTTAGCTCCACGCATCATTTCTTCATGGAGACCATTATCGTTTATATTGCGCCTGAGATTTTTCCAGATATGAACAAGTCGTTCTTCATACCATATTGTCTGCTCCTGGTATTCCCATGTTGTACGTATGGAATCTGTGTCATGTTCCGTGTAACAAAAATCAACAAAATCAATGAAGTTACCCTGGTGTTCGATATGTGCATCGTACATGAGAGTACGCATGGTATCCCACATCATATTCAATTCTTCCGAATATGCAATTTCCCAATCTTCGATCGTCCGCTCTGGTTCGTCTCCAATAAACTCACAGTCGCTATCAACTTCAACATCGTTTCCTGTCGTAGCCTCGTATACGTACTGATACCAAACCATTTTATTGTGCCTTTTTAGATTTCAAGCCCGTAATGGAGAGTGTGGATGTTTCCTTTGATGGTAAACTCTCGAGTATAACCTTTAATACAGACTCCGCCTGGGAATCGTCTCCTTCGAAGAATACGTTAAGACCGTCCTTGATAGAATCCTTATTAAGACCAACCTTTCTGACACTTTTCTTTACTGTGATTTTACCAGTTTTGGTATTGATGACGTCGAGGCCGTTATCTACCATTAACTTTTTGATGTGCAACTTAAGTGCTTTTTCTGCCTGTGCCAGGACTTTAATATCGGATCGGGCTTCTTTAATCTGTTGATTCAATTCAACAAGTTTAGAGACGCTGAGTGTGAGATCTTCTGCTTGATTGCTAGACATGTATTCTAAATACGGTAAATACCTTTAAGTTATTAAACGAGGGGGCGTTGCATGTTATCTGCGCTGATGGTGGAATTGTTCCACGTGAAAGCCACCTTAGGATTGGGAGGCTCGGCACGAATGGAATGGTTAGCGTTGCGAAGCGCGCCACCTGTGGTCTCGGGGATGCCAATTTGATCGCGAACTTCAAGGAAGTTCTGACCAGCGAGGACATCTTCGGGGGCGAACTCACCGAAGTTCTCCTGAGAAGCGACTTCACGGGGGAGAAGGGAGGACGCAAGTCCCGTACCAGCTTTCATTTCACAGTCGGACGCAGACTTAGGGGTTGCGACGCCCTTGGGGGCGGGGGCACCTGAAGTAGGGGCATACATCTTTTCCTTGACAGCGTACTTAGACGTCGGTTGAGTTTTTTTCAAAACGACAATCACGACAACCGCGACCGCGATAAGGATTAAGGCGCGAACCACATTCGACTTCAGCATCTTGTTAGGAAACATCTTTATATAGTACGAACAATTTTTTTTCATTGATCATCCCCGAACATGTATTCTGCTGGGTAAGTATCATCAAATTTTTCCTTTTCGGGTTCTTCTGGCTTATTAAGTCTGACCTGTACAATATTCCATGCTGGACCAAACGCCTTCTTCGCGAACCATAAACCGTGAAATTCAACAATCACCGAACATTTCGAACCCACTTGAAGAGACTCGATATCAAGGGGTTCTTTATCGAAACCATACATCTTCGTCTGTTCAATTCGTTCAGTCGTCAGTGTCTCGTCTCGCATATAAGCAGCGCGAATCGTCTTTTCGGTCATTTTTTTACCGAACCAGTTCTCACTAGAATCGATCGCGTTCTGGATGTTTGCGTTGTGAATGGCGTCGATTTTCTCGGACGCGTTTACGTCGATTGTGATATCGTCGGTAGTGTCAATAACAGTCACGTCGTTCAGCTGAACGAATTGACGCTTACGTTCATCGGTGAATGCGTGTACGTGGTATAAACCGTCTTCACCCTTGGAAATAGTATCGTAGATCATTTTGTATATGACATACGTTTCATCTCTTTAAACCAACAAATGGGATAGCAGCAGAACGTTCGAGAAGTGGTTTCGGAACCCAACCATCTCTTCTGGGTCTAAACCCATACAATGTAGCAGGCATGTTTAGGTTTTTCGGTATATTTCGAGCCTGTATAGGGCGCATCGGAAACTCGTTCTTCACGTATGAGTTGTTGTTCGCGCGTTTCCATTTAAGGTTATTCAGGTTGAAACGTTGATTACCATTCGATCGTTCATAACCTTCGACGACAGTATTACGTAAAACTGGTGCAACTCCATGTACAATCTGTTTCGATAAACGTTCCCTCGATGGTTCTGTCGTGTACTGTTTGTATTTCTGTGGGTTGACCCGAAGTGCGTTTTTTATAGAGACGTCCCGTCGTTTGGTGACTTTCGCTGTATAAACTTTTTTTAGTTTAGGTTTAACCCGTTTGAATATGGTTTCTATCGAATCAGTCGATTTTATATTCTTAACAAACATTCCCGCGAGTCGTATTAATCGTTGCCTATCCTTTTCCTTTTTTTCTGGACGAAGTTTCAACGTGTGCATCAGGTAGATATCATCTATCAAAAATTCTTTACTCGCAACGAAAACCTTTTTGTTAATTATCATCTTATTGGTCGTTACGTTTCGGTATGTTATACCCTTTTTCAATGTTCTGACAACATCGTATCCAAATTCTCTAGGACGCATGAATGGTATATCGAGCAAACCCCCCAGTACCGTATCGACTATTTTACCCTTTTCTGGAGAGAAAAACCGTATGTTTGTGTCTAATGCGAATAGTTCAACATCGATGAATACATCACCTTTACCGGCTTTGTTATTCTCACGTGTCTTCTTCTTCTTGATGAGTGTATACCTTCGAGTGACAAATGCTCCACTCTGTTTAAAACCTATACCCAAATATTTCAACACCTTTGAATCCATCGATAATATTCGATTCTTGATCCGAGAATTCAAACGCTGTGCAATCTGCCCAAGTTTATCCCATAAAATAAGCTTAATAGCCTGGAGTTTACCGAAATATTTCGCATCGTAAGATATCCGAGGGACAAATTTCGCATCGATATCACTCGTGACAACTCTTTTCTCATATGGCATGTACATGTTGAATGCTTCACCACCACTTATAATAAGATCTCCCATGGATTTCATGCATTCACTTATTTCACTTACGGTGTTTAGTACAATATCACGTGTAACATCTGTTACACATACATACACAAACTTTTCGAAAGATTTAGAATTGAAATGTGTTTTCACTCTGTTTCTAAATTTTCCTAGATCTCTCGCTTCGTTCCTGTCAAAATATTTTTTTAATTTAGCATCGTTAAAAAATAAATTATCGTTCATGTACTTATCGACGGCAGCTTTAGAATAAACTTTTCTGTCCATTAATATATGTAAACATTTTTACCTACTTAAAGATGAAGCACATAAGTAACATACAATGTCTATTGAATCTGTCCTCACTGAAATCGCCGCCTTCCGTACTGAACTTAAGTCGCTCACCAAGATCGTAAGAAAGATCAAGGCTAAGCAGGACGATCCTACTGGTGAGAAGTCCGCCAACCGCGCCAAGAACAACGGATTTAACCGTGAGCAGAAGATTTCAGAGAAGCTTCGGGTCTTCCTCGATCTTCCTGAAGGAAAGCTCGTCTCCCGCAGCACCGTGACTCGTTCTATCAACGAATACGTCAAGGCTAACGGACTCAAGCATCCTGATAACGGCCGCGTGCTCGTCCTCGACAAGAAGCTCCGCGACCTCTTGGACCCCCCGGCCGACATTCAGGTTACCTTTCTGAACTTGCAGAAGTTCCTCAGCCCTCACTATACGAAGGTCGAGGTTGTGGCCAAGTAAATACTTAAAAAATAAACACTTACATTAAATAACAATGACTATCGATAGGAATACTATCGAATCCCTTGTTGGTACAAAAATATCTAATATAGATTTGTACCAAAAAGCATTTACACATAAATCTGCTCTGAAAGAAGATACGTGTTTGACGGGTTCTTTTGAGACGTTAGAATTTATAGGCGATTCCGTGTTGGGATTCGTGATTACTAAATTCTTATATGATAAATATGAAGACCGGCAAGAGGGTTTCCTCACAAAAGCGCGTACAAAACTTGTTCGTGGTGAGACATTGGCGGGAATAGCGTCAAAGCTTGAATTATATAAATGGATACGTATGGATGAAAAGGGTATGCGAAATCAATGGATACACAACCCCAAAATTCTAGAGGATGTATTTGAAGCGCTCATAGGTGCTATTTATATGGATATGGGTTTGTTACACGCGAAAGAGTTCATTCTTCGCATATACAACAACCCAATGTATATAAATCTGCAGTCTATCATGATAGATGATAATTTCAAAGATCATCTTATGAGATATTGTCAGTCAAACGCATTAGAATTGCCCCTATATACAATCAAAACGCATGAAAACGGTGTTTTTTGTATAGATGTATCAGTGGGTGGAACATCCTTAGGATCGGGTTGTGCCAAAAATAAAAAACAAGCCGAACAAAATGCTGCACAGGCATTCTTTTATCCACCTAAGTCATCGCACAAATACAATTATTCAAAATGAGTTACGATAATTATTCGCCAAGAAAACGAGTCACAAAAAACGATAAAAAGGAAAAAGGTTCTGTTTACTCGAGCAAACATATCAGAATAACACTTAAACGTTTAGAGCAACAATCAATTAATGAACGAGAAGGTAAAAGTACTCCTCGAGAAGGAATATGCACCACAGAAGTCGGAAGAATGGTTAAACCAGCGAAAAACCATGCTCACCGCAAGTGACGCCGCAACTGCAATTGGAAAAAATAAGTATGAAACACCCGACGGTCTTCTACTTAAAAAATGTGGATTGGGTGTACCTTTCTTCGGAAATGAAGCCACGCGTCATGGCGAATTGTATGAAGACGAAGCTCGTATTCTTTATGAGGAGCGATATAACGAGGTTGTCCATGAAATCGGTTTATGCGGCCACCCGGTTGAAACATGGCTCGGTGGAAGTCCCGATGGCGTTTCCGACTCGGGGAAACTCATCGAAATCAAATGCCCACCACAACGACAGATTATACCCGGTGAAGTACCTGAGCATTATATGCCACAGTTACAACTCTGTATGGAAATTCTCGATCTTGAAGAAGCT